>ERZ809074.199-NODE-199-length-103123-cov-18.135968_pt1 | contig 103123 bp, 94 predicted proteins | sample MGYA00520795_ERZ809074 | MGnify/ENA primary metagenome ERZ809074 (study PRJEB31570, sample SAMEA3212989) | Homo sapiens | biome: human-gut; feature: human gut; material: fecal | place: Sweden | collected 2011 ...
GCCCCCCCGCCCGCCGCAGAGCCGGGAAAAGGGCGGCAGCGGCAAGCCCGCGGCCGAACGCCCCCAAAAGGGCGGCAGGCTGCTCATCCGGGTGCCGCAGATGGAGGGAGAACAGTGGGAAAAGCTTCAGCTGCTGTTTTCCATTTTTGAAGGGGAGACCCCCCTGCTGGTGCGGGCCGCCGATACCGGCCGCCTGCTGAAGGCGGGAGAGGAATATAATACCGATGCCAACCCGGTGCTGCTGGGCGAGCTGAGACGGGTGCTGGGCCAGGAGAATGTAGCCCTGCTGCCGCCGGAGGCTCCCAAGGCCCCGCCGGAACCGGCTTTGCAGTAAGCCAACCAAAAGGAGGAAATAACATGAGCGAAACCAAGAAGAAAACCTTTGCAGTACTCACCAGCGGCGGCGATGCCCCCGGCATGAATGCCGCGGTCCGCAGTGTGGTACGCACCGCCCTGCACAAGGGCCACAGCGTTTATGGCATTTTCCATGGATACGAGGGCCTAATGGAAGACCACATGGACGAGCTTCAAGAGCGTTCTGTCAGCAATATCATCAACCGGGGAGGCACCATCCTGTATACCGCCCGCAGTAAGGAATTTATGACCGAAGAGGGCCAGAAAAAGGCGGCGGCCATTCTGCGCTCCCGCGGGATAGACGGCCTGGTGGTCATCGGCGGCGATGGCTCCTTCCGCGGCGCCCAGAAGCTTTCGGCCCTGGGCATTCCCACCATCGGCATCCCCGGCACCATCGATAACGACATCGCCTCCACCGAGTATACCATCGGCTTTGATACCGCCCTAAATACCGCTGTGCAAAGCATCGATAAGCTGCGGGATACCTCCCAATCCCACGACCGCTGCTCCGTGGTGGAGGTCATGGGCCGCAATGCCGGCCATCTGGCCCTGTACGCGGGTCTGGCCACCGGCGCCGTCGCCACTCTCATCCCGGAACGCCCCTTTGACCTGGACCGCGATGTGGTGGACCGCATGAAGGCCACCATGACCACCGGCAAGCATCACTTCATCGTGGTGGTGGCCGAGGGCGTGGGCAACAGCAAGGATATGTGCTACTACATCCAGCAGCGCACCGGCGTGGAGACCCGCCTGACGGTGCTGGGCCATGTGCAGCGCGGCGGCGACGCCACGGCCATGGAACGGGTTTATGCCAGCGCCATGGGCTACCGTGCCATCGAGCTGCTGGAAGAAGGTGTGGGCAGCCGCATCGTCGGGGTCAAGGAAAACCGCATCTACGATATCGACATTGATGAGGCCCTGGCCATGAAGAAGGATATCAATGAGCTGTTCTACAAGGTCGCAAGGGAGATCAGCATCTGATGGAAAAACAACTGGCGACATTCGAAGATTTTTCCCGGCTGGATATCCGGGTGGGCACCATCCTGACGGCGCGGCCTTTTCCCAAGGCCCGCCGCCCGGCCTACCAGCTCACGGTGGATTTCGGCCCGGAGATCGGGGTAAAAAAGTCCTCGGCGCAAATCACCGACCACTACCGCCCGGAGGACCTGCCGGGCATACAGGTGCTGGGGGTGGTCAACTTCCCGCCCCGGCAGATCGCGGATTTTATGAGCGAGGTACTGGTGCTGGGTACCTACTCCGCGGGCGGAGTTATTCTCATCACCCCGCAGCAGCCCGCCGCCAATGGTGACCGGCTGGGATAAATATTGGCTTTCGGCAAAGCTCCATCGGGTTTCCCCGGTGGGGCTTTTCTGCGCCCCGGCGGAGTCGGCGGCAGGGGAGAGGTTCGGGCCGCAGGCCCGGCGGCGCAGCCGCCGCAGCGGGCTTCGCCCGCTGAGCCCGTCCCCTGCGGGGGACGGGCTGGCCTGCGGTCCGTCCTGTCCCTTGCAGGGACTCACCCCCGCAGCAGGGTCAGCAGCTCCGCCGTGGGCAGGGGCTTGGCCGGGCGGGGCGGCAAATCGCCCAGTACCGCCTGCAGCCGGCGCAGGGTTTCCCGGCCGGGCAGCCGCTTGCCATGCTCTATCATGCTGATGGTGGTGCCGCTCACCCCGCACAGTGCCCCCAGCTGCCGCTGGGTCAGGCCCAGCTGCCGCCGCAGCTGGCGCAGTTTGATGCCATACATCGTTTTCTCTCCTTCTCGGTCCCGGATTGGGGCCGGGAAGTACCTCCCCAACCCCTGGGATAGCTTATCGTAGTGATTTTTTCGGGAATGTCAAGCGTTTCGACAAAATTTTATCTGCCAAAAATCAGTGAAGTTTTTTGGCGACCGTTTTATGGGACTTTGCAAAAATAACGGTTGACAGAACGCCAAAAGCGGAGTACGCTAAGAAGCGAGAGAACAAATGTTCTTGACAAAAACGGGTCCCTTCGCCGAAAGCTACCAAGCCGCATCGAGAAAAAGAGAGGAAACCGAGAAAACATGATGGGAATTGCCGAACTGGCCGGGGAGTACCACCGCAGCGTGGAACTGCTGGAGGACCGGCTGACACAGCTCAAGGAAGAGATCAAAACAGCACGAGGACCGCATTACTTCGACCTGAAACAGCGCATTGAGCTGCTGCGGTTCGAGCTCGTGGATACCAGAGAAACGGAGAGGATTCTGCATGACTACTACAACTAAATTCACCCCCCGCCCCTTAAAACGCGTCGCGCGCTGCATCAGTACCGCCACGCTGGAATTTTACATCCCGCGGGAGGAGAGCGGCCCCAGCGAGGAACGGCTGGCCCTGCGCCGGCTGCTGCAGTACGGCTGCACCCGCTGCCTTACCCCGGCTCAGCAGCAGCTTACCCGGCTGCGCTATACCGATGGCCTGACGGTAACCGCCATCGCGGAGCAGATGGGCCTGGCGCCCTCCTCGGTCAGCCGCAGCCTGGGGGTCATCCGGCAGCGGCTGTACCGCTTTACCGAGGAGGCCGGGGAAATAGGCCAGCTGTGCGATATTTTGCGCCGCCAGCTGCAATAATTGGGCCAAATCGTGTTGCATTTTTGGGGTCTGCGGCGTTATACAGGGTAGGGGGGATTTGTATCCTTGGCTGGTTTTCGCCGGACCCGGGGGATCGGCAGAAAACCCTGCCCAGGCACACCATGCAAACCCGCCCACCATACATTCTACGGATATAGAAAATAAATTCTACACTTGCAGAATGACCATTGACAACCGCATTCTACGATGATAGAATGAAGATGAATTCTAAACCCGTAGAAGATGAAGGAGGCCCCTATGGAACTGCCCGAGAAAAAACTATCCGATGCCGAGCTGGATATCATGCTGGCCATCTGGCAAAGCCCTCCGCCCGTGCAGCGCGCGGATCTGGAGGAGCAGCTGCGAAGCCACAACTGGGCCGATACCACCCTGCTCACCCTGCTTTCCAAGCTGGTGGAAAAGGGCTATCTTTCGGTGGAGCGGCAGGGCCGGCACAACCTGTACCGTCCCCTAGTCAGCGAGGCGGATTACCGCCGCTGGGCCAACCGCAGCTTTTTGGGGAAGATGTACCAGTCCTCCCTTCGCCGCATGGTGGCATCCTTGGTGGAAAGCCGGGACCTGACCGACCGTGATCTGGCGGAGCTGGAGGAATTTATAGCCGGGCAGCGCCGTGCCCGTGAGGAAGAGAGGAGCTGACAAGGATGGAACGACTGATGACCGCCCTGCTGGAGCTGACCCTGCCGATGGCACTGGTGATAGCGGTGCTGCTGGCGGCAGGCCCGCTGCTTGGCCGCCGCTTTACTGCCAAGTGGCGGTACTGGGCCTGGCTGCTCATCGCGGTGCGGCTGCTGCTGCCCGTTGGCATCACCCTGCCGCAGCCGGTAGTTACCCTGCCGCAGCCCCAGGGAGAGTTCACCTACCCGGTGAGCCGGGAGGAGCCCGCCCCCACTGAACCCGCCCCGGTCGGAGACCCGATCCAGGTGGTGCCGGGAGCGGCGGAAAACGACCCCTACCAGCAGATCGAGACCGGGATGACCGCCCCGACCGGGCCGAGCGCCGAAACCCCTAAACCGGCGGAGCCGGCGATCATTCCCACCCCGGCTGGTACCCGTTCTATCCCGGTGATGGAAGCGGTGGGCTGGTGCTGGGCAGCGGGGACCGCACTGTTCCTGCTGTGGCAGCTGGGCAGCTACCTGGCGCTGAGAGCAAAGCTCTCCCGCAGCCGCCGCCCCCTGACCGATGAAGCCATCCTGGCTGTGCTGGAAAAAGAATCCGCCGCGGCGGGACGGCAGAAGCCGCTGCCGGTTTATACAGCGGCCGTAGGCAGCCCCATGATCGTTGGGGCCATTAAGCCGACCCTGCTGCTGCCGGAGCTGGAGCTCTCTACGGAGCAGCTTTCGCTGGTATTCCGGCATGAGCTGATCCATTACCGCCGCCGGGATATCTGGTATAAGCTGCTGCTGATGCTGGCCAATGCCATCCACTGGTTTAACCCGATGGTGTGGCTGATGGTGTATGCCGCCGACCGGGACCTGGAGCTTTCCTGCGATGAGGCCGTGGTGGCCGGGCGGGATGAAGCCTACCGGGAGGAATACGGCCGGTGCCTGCTGGCTGTTGTGCGGGCCGGCATGAGCCGCCGCACCCTGTTCACCACCAATTTTTACAGCGGCAAAAAGACGCTGAAAAACCGCCTTGCCACCATACTGGATACCACCAAGAAACGCCGGGGAACACTGGCGCTGGCGGCCCTGCTGCTGGCGGCGGCTGTGGCCGGTTCGCTGGTGGCCTGCACTCCCGATGGCGGGAAAAACCGTTACAACATCGACCTGAACGATATGGACGCCCTGAGCCGGGAATACCTGGCGCCGCTGGCGGCCATGGGTGATATCTACTGGTCCGGCTACCAAGAGCTGAAATCCGGACCGCTGCTGAAATATGCCATCTATGAGCTGTACGGCTATACCGGCGAGGAGAGGCTGGACCTGGCCGCCGCCTATGGCACAGCCGATGCCGAAAAGCGGGCGGAGCTGGCCAAGTTGATGGACACCAACTACGATGCCAGCGGCAAGCTGCCCAACGCGCAGAACTTCTACCTGCCGCAGGAGGAGGTCGCGGCCGCGATCCAGAAGCACTTTGATATGAGCCCCGAAATGGCGGACGCCTCTCTGAAGGATCTCCACAACTATGACGGCTACTTTTGGGTGAGCCCGTGGAAACTGGGGGATAACCTGTTTGCCTATGCCCGGGAGGCCACGATCGAGGGGGATACCCTGACCATCCGGTACAGCCTGTATGAGGCCCAGCCCGGCGATGAGGGCTTCCTGGCGCAGCACATGGCGGACTATACCCAGACCCACGAGAGCTGCGGCCGGTATGCCATCACCATACGGCTGGAGGAGGATGGCGGCTGGAAATACATCAGCCGGGACTATGACAGCGAGACAGTGGTGATGCCAAAGCCGGAGGGCGAGCTGCAGGTGGAGCCGAGTGATGACCCGGAAACCGCCGGCTGGGAACTGATTGCCACCAAGGCCGAATACTACGCGTCGGATACCTATGTTTTTATTGATGGCAGCACCGAAGGCTGCCGCCTGCTGGGCTGGGGACAGCAGCAGGTGAGTGTTTACCGCGCTGAGGACGGTTATCACCTTTCGTACTGGCGGACGGAACCGCTGAATATTTCCGGCCTGGAAAACCCCGAGGTGACCCAGTGGAACGGATATACTTCTGAGAGCCTTATCACACCGGAGGACGCGGCGCTTTTCAACTTTGAGGATATGGTCATCTACCTGAACCCGAAGGGCGATGACGGATATTCGCTGTACAGCCCCAGTCGGAACAGCAGCATTGCCATTATGCCGGGCGATACGGCGGGGATCCTGGTGGAGCAGAGCGGCAGCGGACTGATTGCCCTGAATGAGGAGGCAAGCTGGGTCTTTGCGGAGGGCAGCCGCTACCGGCTGTTTGTGAGTTACCTTGGCATGGATGATGCCGACGGCTATAACAAGTATAATTTTTACCTGTACGACAGTGAGACCCATCATCTGACCACGCTGCTGGAGAATACCCCCTATGAGAGCTTCCAGCAGATCTCGGATGAGGAGGACGGCACGCTGTTCGGTATCATACGGCAGGATGGCCTCTATATTTACGATGCGGCAAAGCCGGAGGCGCCGGCCATGGTGTATGATAAGACCAATCTGCCGATGGATGGCTGTGACGCGATCAATATTGAGTACCTCTACGCTGACGATCGGGGCGGGGATACCCTGGCGCTGACCTATTTCCCCTATAACAGCGGCGAGGTGCCCGATGCCTGGAACGGGGAATACAAGAAGAGCAGCAGCCACTGGAAGGTGGCGGTGCTGGACCGGAATGACATCACGGAGCCGGTGCGGGTGCTGACCCTGCCGCAGTATGTGTACCGCAACTACTGGGGCCACCGGGATATGGGTGAGGTCATCGTGCGGGATGGGCTGATGTATTACAGCAACTACTATGATGAAAACGGCAGCTGCTACCTGCCGGACGGCACCCAGCTGTGGGAGCGCTGGTGCCTGAACCTCACGACCGGGGAGAGCCAGCTGGCCAGCACCAATGACCCGACCGTTGTTTCCTACGCCGATGAAAAGTTTATTGCCAAGGCCAAGGCGATGGGCTATACCGATGAAATGCTGGAGATCATGAAGGCTTCCCGTGTGTCGGTTTCCGATATCCTGAGCGGAACAGGAACCGGAAGCGGCAGCGAGGACTTCTATTCCCCGGGCGCCAAATACCGGGCATACAGCCGTGAGATCAACAAAGAGCATGATAAGGCGATGGTGGTGCTGCTGGACAGCAGCGGCAGTATGCGGGTGGTGCCGCAGGTGTTTTATGACAAAAACGATTCCTATGGGAATAGACTTACCTATATGAGGCTGGGCTTTACCGCGGAGGGACTGCTGTGGGTCAGCGATGACCGGGGCGTCTATTACTACGACCCGGCGGCCATTATGGCGGTGGCGGAGGACCGCAGCCCCGTTTACAGCTGGAGCCCCAGTGAACTGGTAACCGGAGATGACATTCCCTATGTGATGCTGGTAAGAGGCTACCGGGCAGAGAAGAGGATCGCTGTCCTTTGGACGGCTTTGCCGGCAGACTGGGACGGCTGGAGCATCCTGCCCGGGGATACGACCATTCACGCGGCGGTGCTGGATAGCACCGGACAGCTGCAAAATGACTGGGATACCAAGATCAATCCGGGACGTTACGAAGAGGGCGGGCCGGTTCGCATTACCAGCAATGAGCAGAAGGACGGCTACCTGTGCTTCTATGTAGATGGCAAACATGGCAAGGATGGTGCATCCTACGAGCTGAACCTTGCGACCGGTGAAGTGAACAGAACCTAAAGGAGGACAAAAAACCGTGAACAAGAGAATTTTGGTGCTGCTGCTGGCGGCGGTGCTGCTGTTGGCGGTGGGGTGCGGAGGAAGTGAGAAGATCCTTTCTACCGAGGGGGTGCCGCAGGAGGTGCTGCAAAGCGCCCAGTACAAGGCGGCGCTGGCCGAGGAAACCGCGACTGTCATTGCCTACAACTATGTGCCGCTGACCGACAGCGCCCCGGTGCGGGCCGCGGTAAAAAAGATGCAGGCCGGGGAGGACGCCGAGCTGCGGTATTATAACTTTTATGACCGCAATGACTGCCAGGGGATAGATGGCATGCGGCTGACCGTAAAGGACGGGGTGGCGGCTTTTCAAGAGGCGTCACTGACCGGTTATGGCGACACCGTGGACTGGGAAAATGTGCTGTACCAGCAGGCGGGGGAGATAAGGCTGAACAGCTGCGGCGAGCTTTCCATTATCGATAGCGTGGATTATATATACGAAGTATTTTCACCGCTGGATACCTATGAGGACTACAACAAGCGCTACGAGCTGACCAAGACCTACCTATACCCGCTGGCGGAGGGGTGCACACAGAATTTCACCTCGCCGGAGGGGATCACCGATCCATTGTGGTGGGCAAGATTGTGCTGGTTTTTGACCGATGGCGAAACGGACTACCCGGAGGGGCATGAGGTGCCTATCGATGAAATCGAGGAGGTGCTGCTGAAGCGGTTTGACATCAGCGAGGAAAAGCTGCGGAGCCTGCTGGACCCCGATGGGAACGGGACAATGCTGTGGGTAACAGAGACGGGCATTAGCTGGTCATGCTTTGCCAAAGAAGCAGTGCGGGAGGGCGACCTGCTGCGGATCCGTTACGGATTTACCTTTAATGGGAGAGAGCCCAACTACAATAGGGAACTGACCGTAAGGATAGCGGAGGACGGTAGCTGGAAGTATGTGAGCAACCGCACCGTACCTACTGAGCTGGAGAATGGTGTGACGGCGATGAGTATCGACGGAATGCTTTCCGGGAGCGGATGGCAGCCGCTGTATACCTGCCCAGTGCCGGAGGGCGACGGCTACAATGAGGTTTTTCATACCACTATGGAGCCAAAGCTACTGGCGGATGGCACCATGGCGATCCCGGTCATTCGGGGGGACTATGAGGATGGAAAGACCATCGCGGTGGTGCTGCTGCGGCTGGATGGCAGCTACACGGCGGTGGAAACGCCCCTGACCTGCGGGGGCTGGATGAAGATGAGTTACTCAGGTGGAGAGATTCGGTACACCAGCACCGAAACTGCGGGAGAGTCACTTATCATTCGAACGGAGTATTCCACCGATATAGGGGTGAGAAACCCCTACAACCGGATAGACCGGCTGGTAGAAACCGAGGTATGGAGCGACGGTCGGGTGGAAAGCCGGGACTATGTGCCGGAGGGCAGCCGATATACTATGCTGAAAAGTCCGGATGGGCAGCACATTGCGGACAGTGCCGAAAACGGCAGCCTGACCATTGACGGGGTGACGGTGATAGAGACCGGACTGGACCGGGAAATTTGGGAGTATGACAGGTATTACAGGACGGAGCTGTGGCTGGATAACGATAGACTGGTCATCAGCAGCAACTACTACCGGTACAGCAATGATTACGGGATTTACAGCCTTTCCACCGGGGAAGTGACCTGGATGAACCTGGGCAAAATGAACGGGAATGGGCTTTCGGGCATCCGGCTGCTGGATGGCAAGCTGTTCTGGACGGTGATGAACGAGAATTTCTTTACCGATGATGAAAGCGGCAGCGTATCGGAGATGGCGTTTTACAGCCTCCCGGTGGAGGAGCTGCCCTATGGCACCCCCACCCGTATGGCGACGAAGCTGTATTACGGCATGGAACATAACGGCCGCCTGTGGACAGCGGAAACCAACTATACCGCAACAGGGCATCTTACTGTGCTGGCCTTTGACCCGGAAAGCGGCGAGAGCGCTGAGTTAGATATCCCGGTGGCGGAATGGCTGGATGGCGTAGAGCAGAGCAGAAGCTGGACATGTAACGCCATCAAAATGACAGCACAGGGGATGGTGCTGAGGGGTACCCAGTACATGGAGAACGATAACTACGGGACGGATTGGATCATCCTGGTGCCCCATGCGCTGCTGGATAACATGGAGTGGCAGCGGCTGCCCAGTGTGCTGGACTCTGCCGAGGAAATACCCCTGACCGAGATCGAGGAGGTCTTTGGCGGACAATGGAGGGATCTATCATACGACGAGGGCTATACGCTGACCATCTACCGGGAGGGCGATGCTCTTTACTGCCGGTGGGCAGATATGGAGCCGCAGCAGCTGGTGAAGGCCTATAAGACCGGGAAAACGGGATATTACATCACGACCCGGCGGGCGGATGGCACCACCGACGCACTGGCGCTGGATACCGGTAAGCCCAAGGATAATAAGATCACGGCGATGCTTTATGAGTGGAGGAATTTGACCTACCAGGGCGAAGCATAACCCCAAAAGATACCTGCAGGCTGCTGCTTTGTGGTCTGCGGGTATTTTTAAGCCTGTGCAGGGCCGGGGGCGGGGCGCAGCCCCACCGCCCGCAGGGCGGTGAAAGCAGGCGGAGCCTGCTTTGCTCCGGCGGAGCCGGAGCGAGCTGCGCCCCGAGCGAGCCCCCTGCACAAAGCCCTCAAAAGCGGCAGGAAACAGGGGAGAGGCATCTTGCACCGGGGGCGGGGACTGTGCTATACTGGGGGCGGAGAAAACCACAATAAACGGAGGTAAAAATGATGGATAAGAAGACCATTGCCGCGATGATAGACCATACCCTGTTAAAGCCCGAGGCCACCCCGGCCCAGATCGAGAAGCTGTGCGCCGAAGCGGCGGAGTATCACTTTGCCAGTGTGTGTGTCAATCCGGTTTATATTCCGCTGGCCGCCCGCCTGCTGAAAGGGACCGGTGTAAAGGTTTGCTGCGTAGTGGGGTTCCCCTTGGGCGCCATTGCCCCGGAGCAGAAAGCCGCCGAAGCCGCCAGCTGTGCCGCCATGGGCGCCGAGGAGCTGGATATGGTCATCCATGTGGGTGCTGCGAAAGTCGGCGATTGGGCGCTGGTGCAGCGGGATATTGAGGGCGTGGTAAAGGCTGCGGCCGGGCACACCGTCAAGGTCATCATTGAGACCTGCCTGCTGACCGATGAGGAAAAGGTGAAGGCCTGCGAGGCCGCCAAGGCCGCCGGGGCGCATTTTGTCAAGACCAGCACCGGCTTTTCCACCGGCGGGGCGACCACCCACGATATTGCCCTGATGCGCAAAACTGTGGGGCCGGAGATGGGCGTCAAGGCCAGCGGCGGCATCCGGGACTATGAGACCGCGATGGCGATGATCGAAGCCGGGGCCAACCGCATTGGCGCTTCTGCGGGGATCGCTATTGTGGCGGCCGCCGAATAACGGCACAATAAGCAGTATAAAGTCGAATAATATTACATTTTGTATTATATCAATGCGAAGGAGTGAGCTTATGATCACCATTTTTAACCGCCGCCAGCTGGCTGTCACCTATGCGCTGGAGGAAAAGATCCACATCTGCCGGGTACTGGCGGAGCAGAATATTGCCTACCTGGTACGGGAGATTCACCGCACCGCGCCCCATGCTATCACCTCGGAGCGGCCGCGGGACGGCAGCTTTGGCAAGCAATCCGAGATGGTGACCGCTTACTTCATCTATGTAAAGAAATCTGACTTTACAGCAGCTGTAAAGGCGCTGGGGGCCAAGACCGCGGAAAAATGATCTGCTGCAAGGCAAAAGAAAAAGTCCTCCCAGTTGGGGGGACTTTTTGCTAGGGGGATTTACTGCATTTTCTTTTGGCATTCGGGGCAAACACCCTCCAGCACCAGGTTCATCTGATGCACCTGGAAGCCGCAGCCGCCCTTCAGGGCCTCCTGCAGCATGGGCAGGGCCTGGGGCAGCACATCGGTCACGCTGCCGCACACCTCGCAGTAGGCATGGGCGTGGTCGCCCAGCGTGTGGTCAAAGCGGTCGCTGGCCCCGGGGATCGGAACCTTGAGCAGCTGACCGTTCTCACACAGCAGGTTCAGGTTGCGGTATACGGTGCCCAGGCTCACTTTGGGGTCCTGCGCCCGCACCCGGGTATAGATGGTATCCGCGGTGGGGTGGTCATCGGAGCGCTGAACGGTTTCCAGGATCAGCTCTCTTTGACGGGAATATTTCAATGGGATCACTCCTTAAACAGTAACGATTACTTGTTTAAGGATAGCAGAAAATGGCCGGTTTGTCAATGCCGGAAGCCCGGTTTGCGAAAAAAATATCCTTTGCGGTAGGGGGCAGGCTCCGGGCCACAGGCCGGCTGTCCTCCGGACGGCCGCGGCGGGCTGTGCCCGCCGGCCCCGGCGCAGCCGGGGTGCCTGCGGCCCGAAGCCTGCCCCCCACCGCCAAAGCAACCGGCAAGAAAAAGTCCCCCGGCCACAGCGGCCAGGGGACGGATAATTTTGCTTAGGGATTATTCCTCGGCGGGAGTCTCTTCCTCAGCGGCTTCTTCCTCGGGGGCTTCCTCGGTCAGCAGAGCCTTGATGGACAGGCTGGCGCGATGACGGTCATAGTCCAGCTCGGTGATCTTGGCATCCACTACCTGGCCAACGGAAAGCTTATCCGCTACCTTCTCTACACGCTCACGGGCAATCTGAGAGATGTGAATCAGGCCATCGATACCGGGGATGATCTGCGCAAAGGCACCGAAGGTGGTCAGAGACATGATCTTGACGGGAACGACATCGCCGACCTGATACATGGTCTTAATCTTCTCCCAGGGATTGTCCTCGGTCTTCTTGTAGATGAGGGACACGCGGTTGTTCTCGCGGTCAATATCCTTTACGGTAACCTCTACGGTATCGCCGATGGAAACGACCTCAGCGGGGCTCTTGACGCGCAGCCAGGTCAGGTCGGTCAGGCCGATACGGCCATCCACGCCGCCCAGATCCACAAAGGCGCCGAAGTTGGTTAGGCTCTTCACCTTGCCGGTGTAAACCTTGCCTACTTCTACCTCGTCCCAGAACTTCTGGGCCAGTTCCTTGCGGGCCTCGCGGGCCACTACGCTGATGGAGCCGACGGCACGGCGGCGCTGACGGTTGGTTTCCAGGATCTTAAAGCTGACTTCCTTGCGCAGCAGGGTGTTCAGGTCGCCATCGCGGGGAACACCGGTCTGGCTGGCGGGGATAAATACCTTGACGCCATTGGTGAGAACCAGAACGCCGCCCTTGATGACCTCGGTGACAACGCCGGTGAGGATCTCGCCGGTCTCACCTGCATTCATGACCTTCTCGAAGCCGGCTACGGCATCCAGACGGGTCTTGGAGAGCATGGCGGTGCCTTCCACATCATTGACGCGGACGACCATCAGCTCCAGCTCATCGCCAATCTTGACGATGTCTTCAGGCTTGGCAGAGGGATCGCTGGTCAGCTGATCCAGCGGTACATAACAGGCATGCTTGGTGCCGGCGTCAACAGAAATTTCCGTCGGCTTAATGCCTGTAACAACGGCCGTTACCTTCTCCCCATTATGTATACTTTTGGAGTATTGATCGAGCAGCTCCCCAAAGTTCATTTCTTCAGTGTTGTTTTCCAATACGCTCATGGAATTTTGAACCTCCTTAATGATACAAGCCGGGGTTGAAGCGCCGGCAGTAATACCGATAAAGCGGGCGCCCCGCAGGGCCTCCCGGTGGCGTTCCAGCTGGTCCGCCGTTTCGACCTGCACTGTGGGGCAATAGCTGCCGCACAGCGCCGCCAGAGCCGTGGTATTGGCACTGTGCAGTCCCCCTACCACCACTATGGCATCGGCAGATTGGGCCAGCTGTTTTGCCTCGGACTGCCGTTCAATGGTCGCTCTACATATTGTATCAAATACTTTTAGATTTGTACACACTTTTTTTGCGAAAAATAATATTTTCTCCCATTCGCGCAAAGAAAATGTGGTCTGAGCCGCCAAAATGACGGGGATATTGCCATCCGATGGCAGGAATGCCAGCAGTTCCTGCATTTCCTCCGCCGAAGAGAAGACCAGAGCCTGCCCCCGGCAGTACCCCAGGATGCCCTGCACCTCCGGATGCTCCCGGCGGCCGGCCAGCAGCAGCAGGCCATTCTCCGGTACCTCGGCGGCAATTTGGTGGATGCGCTTGACGAAAGGGCAGGTGGCATCTATTACAGGGCTGCCCTGTGCCCGCAGGGTATCATAGACCTGCGGTCCTACCCCGTGGGAGCGGATCACCACGGCGGTACCGGCGGGGGCGTCCTCTGGACGCTCTATCACCGTAACGCCCTGCCCGGCCAGCTCCTCCACCACCTGCCGGTTATGGATGAGCTCCCCCAGTGTGCAGGTGGGGGAGAGGGCAGCACTTTTCTGGGTCAGCTCCAGCGCCCGCCGCACCCCAAAGCAGAACCCGGCGGTTTTGGCAACGGTCACCTGCATGGCACTTCCCCTATCCGCTGCCGGATGTAGGCGAGTATGGCCTGCACCGTTCCCTCAAAATCCAGATGGGTGCTGTCGCACAGCCACGCGTCCTCCGCCTGGCGCAGCGGGGCGGCAGCCCGGTGGCTGTCATCGTAGTCCCGCTTAATGACGGCGGCCAGCACATCCTCGTAGCTTTCTTTTATGCCCTTCTGCTGCTGTTCCAGCCAGCGGCGGCGGGCACGCTCCTCCGGGGCGGCGGTCAGGTAAATCTTAATGGTGGCCTGGGGCAGCACCACCGTGCCGATATCCCGCCCATCCATGATGACATTGTACTGCCGGGCCAGGCTGCGCTGCTGCTCCAGCAGGTAGGCCCGTACCTCCGGCAGGGCGGAAACGGCGGAGGCGGCCGCGGAGGCCTCCGGCAGGCGGATGGCCTCCGAAACATCCTCGCCATTCAGCAGGATGCGCTGCTCGCCCGCCCCAAACCGCAGGTCGATATGGATATGCGGCAGCAGGGGGAGGACATCGGTGGGGTCGGCGGGGTTTTTATTTTGCCGCAGCACAAAAAGGCCCACCGCACGGTACAGCGCGCCGGTATCAATATGCAGGTAGTGCAGCTCCTGGGCCAGCCTGGTACAGATGCTGCTTTTGCCGGCCCCTGCCGGCCCGTCGATCGCAATGGAGATCATAGTTTTGCTCCTGTTCTGGGATAGGCCCCTGCAGGCCCCCGGCGCCCGCCGCCCCGCGGCGGCAGCCCCCTGCGGGGGCTGCCGCCTGCGGGCGCACCCCCTGCGGGGGGCGCGCCCGTCCGTGCCGGAGGCACGGGACGGGGCGGCGGGCGGGCCGGGACCCTGCACAGACCCGAAATTTCATATCATACCGCGGCGGTGCCGGCCAGGTAGCCGGTGCTCCACGCGATTTGCAGGTTGTAGCCGCCGGTCACGGCGTCCACATCCATCACCTCGCCCGCAAAGGCCAGCCCCTTTACAAGCCGGCTTTGCATGGTGCGGGGGTCGATCTCTTTCACACTCACCCCGCCGGCGGTGATCACCGCCTCCTCGATGGGGCGCAGCGCCTGCGGGGTCAGCGGGAACGCCTTGATCAGCGCCCCCAGCCGCTGCCGGTTCTCCCGGGTCAGCTGGTTCACCCGCCGCTCGGCCGGAATGCCGCTTTTGGCCACCACCACAGGGATAAGGGAATGGGGCAGCAGTGCCTCCAGAGCGTTGCCAAAGGCCCGGTTGGGGCTCCCCTCAAAGTCCCGCAGCATCCGGGCATCCAGCTGCTCAGGGGTCAGCCCCGGCTTGCAGTCTATAGTGATGCGGTAATCGGTGGGAACATCCATATAGCTGCTGGCAGTCAGGGCCAGCGGCCCGCTGATGCCAAAATGGGTGAACAGCATCTCGCCCAGCTCGCTGTATATCACCTTGCCGTTTTTCTTTTGGATGAGGTTCAGCGTTACATTGCGCAGCGAAAGCCCCATCAGCGTGGTAAACTGCTTGTCCGTATTCTCGCAGATGATGGGCACCAGCGAGGGCCGCGGCGGAATAATAGTGTGTCCCACGGCAGCCGCCAGGGCGTAGCCGCTGCCATCGCTGCCGGTGCCGGGGTAGCTTTTGCCGCCGGTCGCCAGAATAGTCAGCGGGGCAAAGAATTCTTCGCCTGCTTCGGTTTTAACACCCACTACGGCGTCATCCCTTTGGATGAGCTCGCTGACGGTGGCCTGTTTTATCTGCACGCCGCCCTGCCGGGCAAAGCGCACCAGCGCGTCGGCAATATCCATGGCGCGGTCGCTTACCGGGAATACCCGGTTGCCCCGCTCGGTTTTCAGCGGCACGCCCAGCCCTTCAAAGCAGGCCATGGCGTCCTGCGGGGTCATGGCATAGACGGCACTCATCAAAAAGCGGGGGTTGCGCCGCACCGCCGCTATGAATTCCTGCGGAGAGCAGTGATTGGTCACATTGCAGCGGCCCTTGCCGGTCACCAGTATTTTGCGCGCGGGACGCTCCCGCTTTTCCAGCACCAGCACCCGCAGGCCGCTTTTAGCGGCCCACCCGGCCGCGAATAAGCCGGCGGCCCCGCCGCCAATGACGATTCGGTCAAATTCGTTTCTCATGGCGCGGAATGGATCTCCTCATTTTTCTCGTACACATCGTATTCGCTCCAGATGCGCTCCAGCATGGCATAGGTGTTGCTGGTCTCATGCTTTTTGCGCAGACCCACTGCTACGATGATGGCGTTCAGCAGGCTCATGGGCGCCACCAGCGAATCGACAAAGGAAGCCATCTCGCTGCGGGCCAGCAGCACATGGTTGGCCATGGCAGCCAGCGGCGCGCTGGTGGAATCGGTAATGCCGATGATGCAGGCCCCCTGCTTTTTGGCATAGTGCACCGCCTTCAGCGTCCGCTGGGAATAGCGCGGGAAGCTGATGGCGATGAGCACATCATTGGGCCCGATGCGCAGCATCTGCTCAAAGGTCTCCCCCTGGGCGGCCCCTACATTCACCACATCCTCAAAGATGTGATTGAAGTAGAAGGAAAGGAACCCGGCCAGCACCCCGGAGGAGCGCAGGCCAAGAATATAAATGCGGTGAGCACCGATGATGGAATCAATGACGGTATCGAAGTCTTTGGGGTCTATCTCCTCCTGCGTGCGGCGGATCTTATCGGCATCGGAGGACATGACCCGGTGCAGGACATCCACGCCGCCGGAAAGCTGCTCATCAATGATCTCCATGCGCTGTACGGTGGTCAGCCGGTTGCGGATGATATCCTGCAGGGATTTTTGCAGCTGGGGATAGCCCTCAAAGCCCAGTTCGGCCGCAAAGCGCACCACGGTGGATTCACTGACCCCCACCGTTTCGCCCAGCTTGGCGGCGGTCATGAAGGCCGCTTTATCGTAATGCTCCAGGATAAAAGCGCCAATGCGCTTCTGCCCCTTGGAAAAGCCCTTCATCTCATTACTGATCAGCTGAAGCAGATCCTGCGTCATACTTAACCCCTCTTTCTGTAAAGTATTCCCCCTTATCATACCGAATGACGGAGATAAAATCAAGAGTTTTACAACAAAAAACGCAGGAAAGAAAATTCTTTCTTGCGTTTTCGCGGCTGTTTTAGGCAATGCAATGGGAAAATCCCCCTAAAATTGAATGGCAGGCCACACTTTTGCAGGAGAAGCATCGTTCTTGCATTTTGTGGTTCTCCATGCAGAGTTTGTGCTGGGCGAAAGCCAGGGCGCAGCCCGATCGCCCCTCCGGGGCGATCCTGGCGGCCTTTGGCCGCCGTCAGCCGCCCTCCGGGCGGCTGGGGCTGCGCCCCTCCTTCCCCGCAAACCTGCCAAAAGGGGCCCGCCACCTGCCTCGGCAGACCCCTGCAAACCGCAGGCTTTAGCCCGCAGGGCCGGCGCCGCGCAGCGGCGCCGGCCCTGCGGGCCCGCTTCCGGCACAAACTTATCCCACCGGCATCTCCCGCAGCATCGGCTGCAACTGCCGGCCCTCCAGCGCCGCTGCCAGCGCCGCCCCGGTCAGGGAAAGCTCCGCCGCCAGACTGGTCGGCTTTTTTAGGGGGTCATCCTGCCCAAAGGGCACAAAGTAGTAGTTTTTGCGGCACAGCAGCGCCCCAATATTCGCCGCGCTCGCGCTCAGTCCGTCATTGGTGGAAACCGCCAGCACCACCGGGCGGTCATTGCGCAGATGGGCCTTCACCGCCATCGTTACCGGTGTATCGGTGATGCCACCCGCCAGCTTGCCTAGGGTATTGCCGGTACAGGGCGCCACCAGCAGGATGTCTAAGAGCTTCCGGGGCCCAATGGGCTCCACCTGTGCCACCGTGTGCCAAATGGGCCGGCCGCATAGGGCCTCCACCTGGTCGCGCCAGTGCTCCGCCGTGCCAAAGCGGGTATCCGTCCCGTAAGTAATGGGAGACATGATCGGCTGGATCTCCCACCCGGCCGAAACCAACTCCGCCATCATTCGCAGGGTGCGTTCCAGCGTGCAAAAGGAGCCGCATAGGGCAAAGCCCAATTTCTTGTCGTTCACTATTCATTCCTCCCAGTGCGGCAGGCCGCGTATCACCTGCCCCAAGTATTCTCCGGCGGTGCGGGGCGCTGCCTTGCCTGGCAGGCCCGGCGCGTTCCGGTAGCGCAGCCCCATCGCTTCCGCCACGGCGGCGTCACAGCCGCCCGGCGCGCTGGCCAGCTCCACCACCAGAGCTTCCGGCGGCAGCCTGCGCAGCAGCTCCTCCGGCAGTACCGGGGCCGGCACTGTATTAAAAACGACTTCGCAGCCGTCCAGAGCAGGGGAAAGCTTATTGATATCACAGGGGGTATGCCCATCGGCATAGATGCGCGCCAGCTGTTCCCGGCGGCGGGCCGCAGCCGTTACCTTGGCGCCCAGTGCCGCCAGTCTGCGGCACAGCGCGCTGCCGCAGCGTCCATAGCCCAGCACCACGCACCTCGTATCAAATAGGGTCGTGTTCTGCTCCCGCATGGCCAGCGCCACCGCTCCCTCCGCCGTCGCTATGGCGTTCAGCTCCTGCAGCTCCGGCAGCGCCAGCAGGTCGGTGTAGGCCAAATGCCGTTCCTCCTCGATTTTTCGACAGTCTGGCGGCAGGGTGCCGCCCAGCACCACCGCCCTCTCCGGCAGCAGCCGCAGGCACTCCGCCAGGGGGTAGCGCTCCGGGACCGTCGGGGTGCGCAGCATCCCATCCGGGCCTACCGTCGGCACCGCCAGAATCACTGTCTCGCTTTCCGGCAGCAGCCTATCTGGGGTCTCCGGTTGCGGCAGCCGATTTTTCAGGGGGGCAGGGGGCAGCAGCGCCGCCAGCCGGATGCTATACCCCTCCCGCCGCAGGCTTTCCGCCAGCCACGCCATGCGTTCATCGCCGCCCAGGATCGTCACAGTCCGTTTCATCAGTCGTCACCTGCTATCTATGTCAATAAAGTTGCTCGCTCGCTTGGCGGGGATTTTCCCGCTGCCCCATCCTATTCCGCACCCGCCTGCCCGGTGCAAAAAAAGGACGCCCCCGCTCCAAACCGGGCCGCCCTTACCTATATTATAGAGAAACACTTCCTGCATGGCCCAGGCTGCGGCCGCAGTCCACGATGCTCCGCATCGTGGACGCCCCTTCGGGGCGCCCTGCCCGGGCTTTGCCCGGGCGGCCTGCGGCCGCGCCCTCTCGGCAAGCTCCGCCGTCACGGTAGCAGCTCCACCAGGATATCCTCCAGCTGAACGGGTGTTACCTCCCGCCGCGCCAGATATTCCACCAGCAGCTCGCCCACCCCGCGATTTTCCAGTAGGCCGGGCAGGCGGCAGCACCGGCCGGGCCGCCGGCTTCCCTCCACACAGCACAGGATGCCGTAGCATCGCTCCGGGCCGCAGCTGTCCTCCGTCAGGGAATAGCGCACCCGGCATTGCTCGCCCTCTTCACCGGTCATCTCCCGGTGCAAAGAAAAAACCTCCATCATATGTACCTCCTTCGTCACTCAGCACTATGCTTACATCTCCATTATAGGTCCCCGGGCCCCCCGCGCCCAGTTGCGGATTGCTGGAAATATTGCTGGAAATGGCACCCTGTCAATTCCGACAAATCAGAACAACTCTTTTTGTAAAATGGGTAGATTTTGTCAAAAGTATTTCCTTTTTTGCATAAAGAATGGTACAATAAAAACGCCCAGTCTTAAGAGAGAAGGGAATGGGAATGATAGGAAACCGCTTATACCTGCTAAGGAAAGCAGCGGGACTGTCACAAGCCGAGCTGGGGGATATGCTGTCCGTCTCGCACCACACCATATCCGCCTACGAAAAAGAGAAAAGTGACCCAAGCGACGCGACCAAGGTTTGGCTGGCCAGATTTTTCGGCGTTTCAGTGGATTATCTGATGGGGCTCAGTGATGAGCGCTACCCAGGCTATGCCGCCACCTCTTCCGATGTATTGCTCCTGCCCGAGGGGCTTACGGAGGAACAGCGCAGCGCGGTCCAGGATTATGCTCTTTTTCTTGCCGAGCGCAACGGATAAGCTCGCATCCGTCGGCACCCGGGGCACCGTTATCTCTTTCGACGGGGATAGCGGTGCCTCCTTTTTTATTGCACCCGCCGCCTTACGGCGCTATAATGGATCCAGAACAGGGGGCAGGCCCACCGCCCCTCCCGCAAACCCTCCCTCAAAATCCACCCGAAAAGAGGTCCCTCCCTATGAAAGCCCTCCTCATCCTCCTGCTTGTCCTTGCTGTATTGTTCCTGCTGCTCCTGCTCCTCCTCCGCCCGGATCCCTCCGCCCGGAAGAAGATGGCCCCCTTTGTGGGGCGGCGCTACGCCCACCGCGGTCTGCACTGCGCCCAGGATGGCATCCCGGAAAATAGCCTTCCCGCCTTCCGCCGCGCTGTGGAAGCCGGCTACGGCATCGAACTCGACCTCCACCTCACCACCGATGGCCGGCTTGTCGTCTTCCACGATGACACCCTGGACCGCGTCTGCGGCGTCACCGGCCGGGTGGATGAAAAATCCTATGCCGAATTGCAGCAGCTCCGCCTGCTGGGCACCGAAGAACGCATCCCCCTCTTCTCAGAGGTCCTTGACATCGTCGCGGGGAAGATCCCCATGATCGTCGAGGTCAAGTATCAGAAAAATTACCCCGCCCTCTGCGAGAAAATGATGTCTCAGCTCCGGGATTACACCGGCCTGTATTGTGTCGAAAGCTTCCACCCCCAGGTCATCCTGTGGATGAAAAACCACGCCCCCGCCGTTGCCCGCGGCCTGCTCTCCGATCGCTATACCGAGGGCGAGGGCAATATGACCCGCCTCACCCCCGCCACCTGGGCCTCTCAGCAGCTTTTGTTCAATTGGCTCACCGCCCCGGATTTCATCGCCTACAATTACCTCACCGCCCCCCGCACCCGCACGCTGTCCCTCATCCGTAAGGTATGGCATGCCCCCTGCGTCGCATGGACGGTCCGCGATGAAAGTAAGGAGCCCCTGGCCCTTGCCCGCTTCGATGCCGTCATCTTCGAGCGCTACCGCCCCGCCACCCGCATCACACCGCCCATCGCGTAAAACCGACCATTTTGCTGTCAGTTTATGTCGATGTTAAAAAATTCGCTGCAATTTCCCATTAGGCACTTGACATTCACCTGGAAAAGGAATAACCTTAACTTACTAAAATAAAATCGCCCCCGGGGGCGTCGCCGTGTTTGCCACGCAAACACGAACTCCCTGTGGGTCAAAGAAAAGGAGAGGTTAACACAATGAAAAAGTTCCTAAGCATTGCCCTGGCGCTCCTCATGGTCTGCGTCATGCTGCCGGTTGTGGCAATGGCAGATGAATCTGTAACCACTGCTGAGGCACTGAAAACAGCTGTTGAAAACGGTGGCGAAGTAACACTGGGTACTAATATTCAGGCCAGCATTAAAATTCCTGTAGGCAAAAAGGTTACTTTGAAGCTTAATGGTTATACGCTTACCAATGAAGCAAACAAGGACACTATTTATGTGGAATTGGGCGGTACCCTTGTTATTGAGGGTTCCGGCAAGGTGGATAATATATCTCATGCTTGTGCAGCGATTTTTAATAATGGTACAACCACTCTGAACGGCGGTACCTTTGACCGTAGCAATGAAGCAAGTACAGATGGCGATAGTGCGGCAGGTAATAGCTATTATACTATTCTAAATCATGGTCAGATGACCATTAATGATGGAGTTACTGTTACTTTGGCTAACGGCGATGAAGCTAAAGGTCGCTTCTCCAGCTTGATTGACAATGGCTATTATTCCTACACTGCAAAAAACGAGCGTTCAGGTTATGTTAATGGTACTAACCAAGCTGAGCCGTCTTTGACCATCAATGGTGGTAATTTCAGCGGCGGTAAGATTACCATTAAAAATGATGATGGTGCTACACTGGTTATTAATGACGGAACTTTCACCAATGCATGGAACCGCGTAGTCTACAATGCTAATGTAGCCACAATTAATGGCGGTAGTTTCTCCTGCCCTACTAATAATGAGATTGCAGTGGATAGTGATGGCCTTAATGAAACCGTTAATAAGGGAATCTTGACCATTAGCGGTGGTACATTTGAAGGAAAAGTGATTAAGTCCAGCGGTAGCATTGCTGTTTCTGGTGGTACTTACACCAAAGGCATTGATGCAAGCTACCTTGTTGAAGGCAAGACCATCAATTCCAACGGCACCGTAGTAGATAAGACCATCACCATCATCGTTCCCGGCGACACCACCCCCGCCGAGACCCCCAAGACCGAGGACCAGAAGAACCCCTCCACCGGCGCCAATGACTTTGTCGGCCTGGCCGCCGCAGCCGCTGTTGTGGCCCTGCTCGGTTCCGCTGTCGTCCTCCGCAAAAAATAATCCCTAAAACCGCATAAAAAAGCTCCCCATCGGGGAGCTTTTTTATGCCATTTCGCAGGAAATATAATCCAATATTTAGTCAAATTCCATCCATATTTTCCCTCATTCGTAAACTTTTCGTGAAAAAAAGTGAATTATTAACCTTTGGGCTGCAAAAAAGGGTCGTTTTTGCACTATTAGTGGGAGGGGTTTTTCCGCAGGTACTCGTCAATTTCCTGCGCCGCCCTTCGGCCGGCCCCCATTGCCAAAATGACGGTGGCCGCTCCGGTCACCGCATCCCCTCCGGCAAAAACGCCCGGCAGGGAGGTGCGGCAGCTGCCCTCCTCGGTGGTCAGCCGCCCGCGCCGGTCAGCCGCCAAACCGGCCGTCGTCCGGTGCAGCAGGGGGTTCGGTGTCGTCCCGATGGCCATGATGACCGCGTCGCAGTCCAGGGTAAATTGTGCCCCCGGCACCACCTCGGGGCGGCGGCGGCCGCTTTCATCCGGCTCGCCCAGGGCCATGGTGTCGCACCGTATCCCGGTCACAAAGCCGTTCTCATCCCCCAGGATCTCCACTGGGTTGGTCAGCAGCCGGAAGGTGATGCCCTCCTCCTCGGCGTGCTCCACTTCCTCGGCCCGGGCAGGCAGCTCCTCCCGGCCCCGCCGGTACACGATGGTCACCTCGGCGCCGCAGCGCAGGGCGCATCGGGCGGCATCCATGGCCACATTGCCGCCGCCCACGACCACCACATGCTTGGCGAGCATAAGGGGGGTGGCAGCCCCCGGTTCAGCGGCGTGCATCAGGTTGATGCGGGTCAGCCATTCATTGGCGGAAAAAACACCGCACAGCGTTTCTCCCAGGATGCCCATGAAGTTGGGCAGGCCGGCCCCGCTGCCCAGGAATACGGCCGAAAAACCGTCCTTCAGCAGCTCCTCCACCGGTATCGTCCGGCCTATGACGGTGTCGGTCTGGATGGTGACGCCCAGCTTTTCCAGCCCGGCGATCTCCTCATGCAGGATGTCCTTTGGCAGGCGGAAGGCTGGGATGCCATAGGCCAGCACCCCGCCGGGGGTGTGCAGCGCCTCAAAAACGGTGACGGAATAGCCCATCCGGGCCAGCTCCCCCGCACAGGCCAGGCCGGCCGGCCCGGAGCCGACCACGGCGACCTTTTTGCCCTTTTCTTCGGCGCGGGATGGAACCTTCGGTTCCTGCTGGGCCCGGTGCCAATCGGCCACAAAGCGTTCCAGTCGGCCGATGGCGACGCTTTCGCCCTTCTTGCCCCGGACACAGACGGCCTGACACTGGTTTTCCTGGGGGCAGACCCGGCCGCAGACGGCGGGCAGGGTATTATCCGCCGAAAGGATTTCCCAGGCGGCGGCAAAATCACCTTCGGCGACCTTGGCGATAAACTGCGGGATATGGACGCCCACCGGGCAGCCGCCGCGGCAGGGTGCGCCGGGGCAGCCGAGGCAGCGGCGGGCTTCTTCCATGGCGGTTATTTCATCATAGCCTAGAGCCACCTCCTCAAAATTGCGGCGGCGGACGGCCGGGGACTGTACCGGCATGGGGGCGGCGGTGGGGGAAAGATTGAGATTTTGGTTCACGGGGATTCCTCTTTTCGGGTAGGGATTTTATGGGAAAATGGGATGGAAAGCGGCAGGCGGCCCGCAGAGCAAGCCGCCCCCAAGGGGCGGCTTCGGCGGTCGCAGACCGCCGGGTTCGGCCTCCGGCCGAACCGCCCTGCGGGCCGGTTCCAGCCTTCTGCGCAAATTTTGGTCAAGGGAGTCGGCCGGGTTCCCGGCCCGGCAAGGGGCTGGGGAAGGTCGATGCAGGGGGGCAGGCAAAACGGGGCCGGGCCGCTGCATCGGGAAAAAGCAACGCGAAATGGCGAGCTTGCAGTTTGCTGGGGATGGGGCTCCTGCAGGGGGTGGGGCGCCCGAAGGGCGCTTCGGCTCCGCCGAAGCCGGCGGCTTTGCCGCCGAGGCCGTCCTGCGGACGGCCTGCCCTTCGGGCGCCCCGGCCGCGCGGAAATTCAGCGAAAATACAGGGTTACTTCGGCTCCAGGCCCAGCAGACGGCAGGTGGCTTCACGGCTTTGCTGCTCCTGTGCGCGGTAAATGCGGCTGCGGCGGATGGCCTCAGCAAAATCCACCTGGTGTCCGTCAAATTCAGGCCCATCCACGCAGGCAAAGCGCACCTGCCCGCCCACGGTGAGACGGCAGCAGCCGCACATCCCGGTGCCATCGATCATGATGGGATTCATGCTGACGGTGCAGGGGGTATCCCAGCGGGCGGTCAGGTCACTAACGGCCTTCATCATGGACAGGGGGCCGATGGCGAAAACCATGTCGAAGCGCTCGCCCTGCTGCAAAAGGCGTTCCAGCGCCCCGGTGACAAAGCCCTGCTCCCCGGCGGTGCCGTCATCGCTGCAGAGGAGAAAACGGTCGCTGGAGGCGGCCATTTCCTGCGCCAGGATGACCTGCTGGGCGCTGCGGAACCCGGCGATGGCGGTGATCCGGCAGCCCCCGCGGTGCAGGGCAGCGGCAGTGGGCAGGGCGATGGCGCAGCCCAATCCGCCGCCGATGACAGCGGCATTCTGGAAGCCTGCGATGTGGCTGGGGCGGCCCAAAGGGCCGGTGAAGGTGGGCAGGGAATCACCGGGCCGGAGGGAATCCAGCAGCAGGGTGGTGCCGCCCACCACCTGGTAGACGATGGTGACGGTTCCGGCCTTGGGGTCAAAATCCGAGATGGTGAGGGGGATGCGCTCGCCGTTTTCGGTGGGGCGGAGGATGATGAACTGGCCGGCGGCGGCATGGGCGGCCACTTCCGGGGCCGAGAGGACCATGCGGCTGATGCCGGGGGCCAGGGTTTCCTTGCGGAGGATGGGTGCTTTCATGGAGAGATTGCTTCCTTTCGGGGGTGAGATTGGTAGGGCGCCAAAAAGCAGGCGCGAAAAGACAGAACGCAGGAAAGTGCGTAAGGACCTTTTGAGCGGATGCCGCCCAAAGCGGGGGGCCTGGCTAGGGGCCGGTCATGCTTAGCTGCGCGGCAGGGGACCGTAGGAGCGGCTGCTTGGCAGGAGTGCGGATGGGGCGCTTGCGGGGCAAGGCCGCAAGCCCTTGAAAAAGCGAAGGCGCTTTCAGACGGCTGGATTTACAAACAAAAGCGCGCGCAAAACAAAGTGGGGCGGGCCCTCTTTGCGGTGGGGCGTGTCATATGTGAGTCCGGATTATGGGACAGCGCGCCTGCTATACTGGAGGCAGTAAAGCGAAAGGGGTGCCGGATATGCGCTATGAAATGAGATTTGTGCGGGGCCATGTGGAGGTCTACGATAAGGACGGGCGGTTTGTATTTTCCGCCGATAATGAGCGGGAGGCTGAGGAGGACCTGGCGATGCTGATTGCCTGAGTAGGAGCAGGGGGCAGAGGTTTGGGGGCGGCAGCCCCGGCGGCGGAGCCGCCGTGAGGCCCCCGCAGGGGGCCGTAGCCGGCCCGGAGGGCCGGCTGGGATGCCGCCCGATGCCAGGTCCCGGCAAAAAATCCGAAATTATACGATGAGAGTCACGGCGTTTTTGTTATTGAGAATGTGGGTATGGCTGAAGGTGCCGCCGTACTCGCCATCGATGGTCCAGCTGATCTCGTGGCTGGATTCGAAGGTGATATCCGAGGCGTGGAACATTTTGACCAGCGGGCCATCAAAATTTTGGGTCATTAGGGCGGTGAGCATGGCCTGTGCTTCGAGGGCATTGGTGGGATTCTTGACCAAAAGCAGCTCGTACATGCCGTCATCCAGCAGAACCTTTTCGGGATCGAGCTTTAAGACGCCGCCCAGGGAGATGGTATTGGTGACGGCGCCGAAGAGGTAATCCTCCTCGAACTGCTCGTTATCGGCGGTGATTTTGACATGGATGGGCAGGATCTTGCCCAGGCTTTTGACGCCCTCCAGAATATAGGCCAGGTGGCCGAGGGCATTTTTGATCTCCTGGGGGGTGGCGTAGCTGGTTTCGGTAAAGGCGCCGAAGGCGGCGATGTAATTGAAATAGCGGTCATTGAGGGTGCCGACATCCATATGGAACTCATTGCCGGTGACGGCCCGCAGGGCGGCTTCCTCCACCCGGGTGGGCAGCCGCAGGCTGACGGCCAGGTCATTGGTGGAGCCGAGCGGAATATAGCCCATGGGGCGGCGGTCCTGCCGCTGCATCATGCCGCTGACCATTTCATTCAGGGTGCCATCGCCGCCGCAGCAGACGACCAGATCGAACCGACCGGCGTCCTCCAGCACCTTCCGGGTGCAATCCAGCCGGGCGCGGGTGGGGTAGACGGTGACCTCGTAATCGTGGTCGGCGAAGATCTTGACCATTTTGTAGAGGTCGGTTTGGGCCTGCTGGCGGCCGGCCATGGGATTGATGATAAACAGAAGCTTTTTCATGGGGTGTTTTCTCCTTAGCATCAAATTGGATGTGGTGAGCGGGGGTGGAGGGCCGCAGGCCCGGCGGCGGAGCCGCCGACACGAGCGAAGCTCGTGTGTTTCGGCGTAGCCGAAACGGCCTGCGGCCCGATCCTGCGGCTTGCGGGGATTTGCCGAGGACAGAGCCCGGATTTTTAGCGGGTGAGGATAAAGCCGGTGAGGGGGTCAGCCGTACAGCGCGAGGACCGACCGCAGGTGGGCCTGGAACTGCCGGGCGACCGGCTGAGGGGAGAGGACCTGTACCGAGGTGCCGAGACCAGTGAGCCAGGCGAAGAACTGCGGGCTGGGCACCACCTCCACGGTGATGGTGAAGCCTGCCGGGGTGGGGGTGAGGATCCTATCCCGGCCAAAGCGGTCAAAGACAATATTGGCCATATTCGCGGCAAATTGCAGGGTGATCTGCTGAGGCTCGCCGCCGTACATGCCAAAGACCTTGCGGGAGTATTCCGCGGGGTCAAAGTGGGAGAAGAGCTCTTTTCCCAGGCGTTCCTCGCCGGTTTGGGCGATGGCTTCCATCTTATCCACCCGGTAGTGGCGGCGTTCCCCGTGCTCGGCATCGTAGCCGACGAGGTAGTAATTTTCGTCATCCCACAGGAGTGCCCAGGGACTGATCTGGTAGCGCTTACCTTCGTGCCGGTATTTCTTTTTACCGGTGATGTCCCAATCGAAATAGCGGAAGGTGATGCGGCTGCCGGCGGCGATGGCGCTGTGCAGGGCATCCACATTGTAGTAGATGCTCTCGTTCATATTCTTGACCCGGTGGGTGACATAGACCTGGCGGCGCAGGGCCTGGGCCTCGTAGCGGCTGGCCAGCTTTTCCAGCTTGGTGATGAGCGCATTGCTTTTGCGCAGGGAGAGGAATTTGCTGCTCTGCACGGCATCCACCAGCAACTTTAATTCCGGCAGCTGGAACTCCCGGCTGGCCACATAGTAGCCGCCGCCCTGGGCCTTACGGTACTCCACATCCAGGCCGCACTGACGCAGGGCTTCGATGTCATCGTAGAGACTTTTGCGCTCGGCGGGGATATCATGCTGGGCCAGGTATTCGATCATTTGGGGGATGGTGGCGGGGTGCTCCTCATCGGTATTTTGCAGTAGGAACTGCCACAGGTACAGGCACTTGAGCTTTTGATTGGCGGCGCGGGCCATGGGGTCCCTCCTCCCGGTGAATTTTACGCCATCATTTTACCATAGCGCGCCGGGAAATACAATGGACAAAGGGCGAGGTTGGGGGGCTGCTTTTCCGTGGTGAAAAGGAGGCAAAAGAATTTCGGGGCTGAATTTGTGGGTGCCTAGCGGCGAAAGCCTCCCTTGTGTAAAGGGAGGTGGCACGGCGCAGCCGTGACGGAGGGATTGATGGCACAAATTATGCCAAAGTTTCATCTCGCCTTCGGCGGGGCGTTGATTTTGCAGGCTGTCACCCTCCGGTGACTCTGCGCCGCCGAAGGCGAGATGAAATTATTACCTTTTGCCGGCAACCCCTCAGTCAGCCATGCGGCTGCCAGCTCCCCTTACACAGGGGAGCCTGTTGGGCGGGGCAAAAAAGGCACCCCCGTGGGGGTGCCTTTTGGGATGTTGGGCGGGTTATTTGCCGCAGCACTTTTTGTACTTCAGGCCGCTGCCGCAGGGGCAGGGGTCATTGCGGCCGGGCTTCTTTTTATCGGCCTTCATGGGGATCTTCTTGACGGTGCCGTCTTCGCCGGTGGCCAGGGGCTTGAGGGTCTGCTCCCGCTTGATCTCCACCTGGGGACGGGGACGGATGGTGAGCAGCATTTTGACGGTATTTTCTTTGATGCCCTCGATCATCTGATCAAACATCTCGAAGCCCTCCAGGCGGTAGGCCACGACGGGATCCTGCTGGGCGTAGCCGCGCAGGCCGATGCCGCGCTTGAGCTCCTCCATGGCATCGATGTGATCCATCCACAGGGTATCGACATTCCGCAGCAGCACCACCCGCTCGATCTCCTCGAAGGATTCGCCGAAGAGTTGGCGCTGGGCCTCATAGCGGGCTTCCGCTTTCTCCAGCAGGGTCTGGGCGATATCGTCACGGCTCATGCCGCGGAGCTCCTCCAGCGAGTAGCGCAGGTCGTTCTCATCGGTGATCCAGCCCATGAAGCGATCCCGCAGGCCATCGAGATTCCATTCCTCGTGGTTCTTTTCATCCACCAGGTACTGCTGCACGCTGGCGGTGATGTATTCCTGCATCATCTTGCGGATGCTGTCGGAGACCGATTCGCCATCCAGCACGCGGCGGCGCTGGGAGTAGATGATCTCCCGCTGGCGGTTCATGACATCATCGTACTTGAGGACATTCTTACGCATCTCGAAGTGCATACCCTCGATGCGGGCCTGCGCCGACTGAATGGAATTGGAGAGGAGCTTGGCCTCGATGGGCATATTTTCATCGACGCCCATGCTGTTCATCAGTGCCTGCAGGCGCTCGCCGCCGAACAGACGCATGAGGTCATCCTCCAGCGAGATGACGAACTTGGTGGTGCCGGGGTCGCCCTGACGGCCGGCACGGCCGCGCAGCTGGTTATCGATGCGGCGGCTTTCGTGCCGCTCGGTGCCCAGGATATACAGGCCGCCGACGGAACGGACCTTTTCGGCTTCGGGGGCGATTTCGGCCTTATACTTTTGCAGCAGCTCCTGGAAGTGGCGGCGGGCGGCAAGGATCTCCTCATCCTGCGTTTCGCCGTAGGCGGTGGCTTCGTAGATGAGGTCCTCCTCCATGCCCTCCCGGCGGAGGGCATCCTTGGCGAGATATTCGGCGTTGCCGCCCAGCATGATATCGGTACCGCGGCCGGCCATATTGGTGGAGATGGTGACGGCACCGGGCTTACCGGCCTGGGCGACGATCTCGGCTTCCTTTTCGTGGAACTTGGCGTTGAGGACCTCGTGGGGAATGCCGCGGGCCTTGAGCAGCTTGCTGATCATCTCGGATTTTTCGATGGAGGTGGTGCCGACCAGGATGGGCTGGCGGCGGCTGTAACACTCGGCGATGATATCCAGGATGGCGGCGTACTTGCCCTTTTGGGTCTTGTAGACGGCATCGGGGAGATCGACGCGGGCGAGAGGCTTATTGGTGGGCAGCTCCACGACATCCAGCCGGTAGATATCCCGGAACTCCTGCTCCTCGGTCATGGCGGTACCGGTCATACCGGCCAGCTTATCGTACATGCGGAAGTAGTTCTGGAAGGTGATGGTGGCCAGAGTGCGGTTCTCCCGCGCGACGGTGACGCCCTCTTTGGCCTCGATGGCCTGGTGCAGGCCATTGGAATAGCGGCGGCCGATCATGAGGCGGCCGGTGAACTCATCGACGATGATGACCTCGCCGTCCTTCACGACATAGTCGATATCCCGCTGCATGACGCCGCGGGCGGCGATGGCCTGATTGATGTGGTGGGCCAGGGTGAGGTTTTCGGGGTCATTGAGGCTCTCGATGCCGAAATACTGCTCCGCCTTGCGGGCACCCTGGGGGGTGATGGTGGCGGTGCGGGCCTTTTCATCCACGATGTAATCGGCCTGGATATCCTCTTGGTCGTCCTTGGCGTCCATCTCCTTGACCCGCAGGGGGGTGAGAGTGGCGGCGAAGCGGTCGGCCTTCTCATAGAGGTCGGTGGATTTTTCACCGGCGCCGCTGATGATGAGGGGGGTACGGGCTTCATCGATCAGAATGGAGTCCACCTCATCGACGATGGCGTAATTCCAGCCGCGCTGGACGCAGTTGCGCTTATAGACCACCATGTTATCACGCAGGTAATCGAAGCCGAATTCATTATTGGTGCCGTAGGTGATATCGGCGGCGTAGGCGGCGCGCTTTTCATCGGGGCTCATGCCGCTGATGGCAAGGCCCACGGTGAGGCCCATCCAGCGGTAGAGATTGCCCATCCATTCGCTGTCACGGCGGGCGAGGTATTCATTGACGGTGACGACATGCACGCCCTTGCCGGAGAGGGCATTGAGGTAGGCGGGCAGGGTGGCAACGAGGGTTTTGCCCTCACCGGTTTTCATTTCCGCGATGCGGCCCTGGTGCAGGATGATGCCGCCCATGACCTGGACGGGGAAGTGACGCATGCCCAGCACGCGGTCGGCGGCCTCCCGGCAGGCGGCAAAGGCCTCCGGCAGGATGTCATCCAGGGTTTTGCCGTTCGCCAAGAGCTCCTTGAAGCGGGCGGTTTCTCCCTGCAGGGTTTTATTATCCATCTGACGGTAGTGGTCCTCCAGGGCCAGGACGGCATCCACCTGGGGGCGGATGCGCTTGAGCTCCTTGGCGCTGTAGGAGCCGAACAGTTTATCGACGAGTCCCATAGTTTGGTGTTCTCCTTTGGTGAGTAGTGATCTGCCCGAAGGAAACGGGCAGGGGCGAGCGGGGGCGGCGGAAAAGCGGATGAGGGCGGGGACGGCCCGCGGGCAGGCTGATGTCCGTTGAAAACGGACTGTTGCCTGTCAAGGGACGGCACTGCCGGCGCCGCTTTGCCGGTGGCCCGGCGAGCCCCGGAAAGCACAGTACGGCAAGGTATGTCATTTAACCATACTATTTTACTGCACCCCGGGGGCGGTGTCAAATAAAAGAGGGGGCAAGGCTGTGGCTAAACTGTAAATTTTTGCGCGAGTGGGGGCAAAAACGGGTTTTCCAACAAAAACTTGCAGGAAACCCCTTGCAAATGCTGTGGCGGTTCACTATAATATTGGTGGTATTGTTATTTTAATCACAATGTTATTTTTAACACAAAGTCTGTTCGGAAGGAGAATGTGCAATGAACTATTCCCACGAAGTAGAATGTATGTGCCCCGTCACCAAGGGTCCACACCACGGCCCCGCGCCTATCCCGGAGGAGGGACGCTGGGTAAAGGCATACCAGATCAGCGATATCTCCGGCCTTTCCCACGGCATTGGCTGGTGCGCGCCGCAGCAGGGTGCCTGCAAGCTGACCCTGAATGTCAAGAACGGCATCATTGAGGAGGCGCTGGTAGAGACCATCGGCTGCAGCGGCATGACCCATTCCGCTGCCATGGCCGGCGAGATCTTGCCCGGCAAGACCCTGCTGGAGGCCCTGAACACCGACCTCGTCTGCGACGCCATCAATGTGGCAATGCGGGAGATCTTTAAGCAGTTGGCCTACGGCCGCACCCAGACCGCCTTCAGTGAGGACGGCCTGCCCATCGGCGCTTCCCTGGAGGACCTGGGCAAGGGCCTGCGCAGCCAGACCGGTACCATCTTTTCCACCGGCGCCAAGGGCGTGCGTTACCTGGAGCTGGCCGAGGGCTACATCACCAAGGTGGCGCTGGATAAGAACGGCGAGGCTATCGGCTATCAGTTTGTGCGCCTGGGCAAGATGATGGAGGATATCCGCCACGGTGTAAACGCCGAGGAGGCCCTGAAGAAGAACACCGGTACATACGGCCGCTTTGCCGACGCGCCCAAGTACATTGACCCCAGAGAAGAATAAGAGAAGGAGGACACGACAATGGCGAAATTTGAAGGACAGGAAAGACGGATGCCCGGCATCAACGCCTGCCTGAAAGAATACGGTATGAATACCCTGGAAGATGCCCGTGACCTCACTTTGGAGCATGGCATCAATGTGGAAGAAATCGTGAAGGGCGTACAGCCCATTGCCTTTGATAACGCGGTGTGGGCCTACACCCTGGGTACCGCCCTGGCCCTGAAGAAGGGCGCCAAGAGCGCGGCGGAAGCCAGCGAGATGATCGGTGTGGGACTGCAGGCCTTCTGTGTGCCCGGTTCCGTTGCCGAGCAGCGCCAGGTGGGCCTGGGCCACGGCAACCTGGGTGCTATGCTGCTGCGCGATGAGACCAAGTGCTTCTGCTTCCTGGCGGGGCATGAGTCCTTTGCGGCGGCGGAAGGCGCCATCGGCATTGCCCGCAACGCCAACAAGGCCCGCAAGGAACCGCTGCGGGTCATCCTGAACGGTTTGGGCAAGGACGCTGCCTATATCATCAGCCGGGTGAACGGCTTTACCTATGTAGAAACTGACTTTGACTTTGCTACCGGCGAAGTAAAGGTGGTGCGCGAGGTCGTCTTTGGCGAGGGCGAGCGCGCCAAGATCAAGTGCTACGGCTGCAACGATGTACTGGAGGGCGTAGCCATTATGAAGATGGAGAAGGTGGATGTTTCCATCACCGGCAACTCTACCAATCCTACCCGCTTCCAGCACCCCGTGGCCGGCACCTACAAGAAGTGGTGCTGGGAGAACGGCGTGAAGTACTTCTCCGTGGCCAGCGGCGGCGGCACCGGCCGTACCCTGCACCCCGATAACATGGCGGCGGGTCCGGCCTCCTATGGCCTGACCGACACCATGGGCCGTATGCACGGCGACGCCCAGTTTGCCGGCTCCTCCTCCGTCCCCGCGCATGTGGAGATGATGGGACTTATCGGTATGGGCAACAACCCCATGGTGGGCGCGACCGTAGCCTGCGCTGTGGCGGCCTATCAGGCGATGAACAAGTAAATAACCCAAGACGCAAAGACGCAGGGCTGACCGAAAAGGGACGCTCTGCGTCTTTTTGGCGGAGGGCAAAAGCCTGGGGAAGAGCGGGGCGGGCCGCAGGCCTGGCGGCAGAGCCGCCGCAGCGGGCGCAGCCCGCTGGTTCCGGCCTTGACCGGAACGCCTGCGGCCCGAAGCCTGTGGTTTGCAGAAATTTTCCAAGGAGGGGTCCGGATTTTTAGCGAATGGGCGATAGGACGAAAACGGAGCTTGGAGGAACCTGTCCAGGACAGGGCTTGGTTTTTTAGCGGATGAGTAAGCAGGGCTGGGGCTAAGCCCCGCAGAAAGCGTGAGTGGGACGCGAAAGAGCGGTTTGCAGGAACTTGCCTAGGACAGGACCTAAATTTTTAGCAGATGAATAAGCAGGACAGGGATTAGGCTCCGCAAAATGTGTGAGTGGGACGAAAGAGCGGACGCTCGCAACTGGGGGTTGACAGATTTGATGGTTGAATTGGTGGTGCGCAACTGCGCCGAATGGTAGGATAATGGCACAGGGACGGATAGAAGATGCCGTCCGGAATAAAGGAGGGCATGAAGAATGATACTGGCGGATAAAATCATTGACTTGAGAAAGAAAGCGGGCTGGTCGCAGGAGGAGCTGGCGGAAAAGCTGGCGGTGACACGGCAGTCGGTCTCCAAGTGGGAGGGGGCGCAGTCCATTCCCGATATGGATAAGGTGGTGCAGATGAGCCGCCTTTTTGGGGTGACGACCGACTACCTGCTGAAGGACGAGATAGAGACAGCGGAGCCGACAGTGACCGAGGACGACCGCCGGCCGCCGCTGCGCCGCGTGACGATCGGCGAGGCTTCCGATTACCTGGCGCTGCGGCGCACCGCCGCCCCCAAGATGGCACTGGCAACGATGCTGTGCATTTTTTCGCCCATTGCGCTCATCGGATTGGCAGCGGTGAGCGAGCTTTCGGCTTCAGCATTTCCCCTGCGGGAGGGTGTGGCAGCCGGCATTGGACTGTGTGCGCTGTTGATCCTAGTCGCCATTGCGGTGGTGCTGTTTATGGACTGCGGAAATAAAGCGAAGGAATATGAGTTCCTGGAGAAGGAGCCGTTTGAGACGGAGTACGGCGTGACCGGCATGGTAAAGGAACGGCAGAAAGCCTTTAAGCCGACCTATGACCACATGAACACCATTGGCACGGTGCTGTGTGTTCTTTCGTTTGTGCCGCTGTTCGCTGTCATGGCGGTGATACAGGATGGCTTTTTTATGACGATGGCAGTATGCCTGCTGCTGGCGGTAGTGGGGATCGGTGTGTACTTCTTTGTGTACGGCGGGACCATTTACAGCTCGATGGAGAAGCTGCTGGAGGAGGGCGACTATACCCGCAGGGAGAAATCCCAGAAGAACATTACCGGGCCGGTGAGCGTGATCTACTGGCTGGTGGCGACGGCAATTTTTATGATCTATACCTTTGGCCCCAAAGGCAATGGCCAGCCCCGATACAGCTGGATCATTTGGGCGGTGGCCGGTGTGCTGTATGCCGCGGTGCTGGCGGGAATAAAGCTGATAAGGAACCGGAAATAACAGCATTGGAGAGAAAGCACCCGAAAGGGCGCTTTTTTGCTGTGCTGACTGGCACGGCGTGTGGGAAAATGAAAAAAGCTTGTTGCAATTTTGCTGTGTGAGCCGTTATAAGAGGTGTAAGAGACTGCCGAGGAAAAACGGTTAGATGCCAGACGGCCGCAATCTGTCGTTTGCGCCAAAAAGAGGGGGTTATCTTGAGGGAAAACGCCGATGGAGATATCTGCGCGGATATGGTATGCTAAAAAAGAAAGAGGGAAACAGAAAGGAGACGAAAAATGAGAGAAAAGCTGAGAAAATACGGCAGCGATATCCTGTACTATTCGTTGTCTTTTATTGCTACGCTGATCGTATGGCTGGCTCATGATCTTGACCGGATCGGTGTATTGAAAGAGGTCGACTTTTCTTTGGAGCTGATGTGGTGGTTGATTCTTATGCTCTTTGTATGGGCGGGGGAGCTGCTGCCGGTGGAGGAACCGGACTACGGACCGGAGATCAACCGGCGGAACCGGAAGATCGTTGCCATAACGGAGATCGTGCTGACGGTTTTGGTCACGGCGATTTTTATTGCGCAGCTTGTGACGGGCGAGATGTTCCTGTGGCGGCTGTTCTGATAGTCGAAAGGCGGGGACACCCTGCAAGAGAAAGCCGATGGAAATATCTGTGGGGACATGGTATACTGAGGGCAAGAGAGGAAAACAAGGAGAAGAACATGAACGATAAGCCGGAGGAAAAGGAAAAGTAGGAGGACAACATGCGGGGAAAGCTGACGGAGAATGCAAAATGGACGGTACTGCTCCATGCGGTTAATCTCCTCTTTTGGCTGCAATTCGCTGCCAACGGTATTATGGCGAGGTGTGGGGAGCAGCCGAAGCAGCCGGTATTCGGGCTATTGTGCGGGGCACAGACACTGACGCTGCTGATTGGCTCGTGGATCCTATTCATGATGCCGGGGAAGAAAGAAGAACGGAGCCGAAAGAAGGAACGAATTCTTGCAGCGGTCAATATACTGGCGGATCTGGGGATCATTTTGCTGTTTATCCTGCAAATGGTGACGGGAAAGCATTATCCGTTTGCAGCTGTTTAAGGGAGAGGCTGACTGCCGAAAGGCGGTCGGCTTTTTCCTTTGGCGTTAGAATTGACAAAGGGGCGGCGGCTGGGCTATAATCAGCTATTATATTGCCGATGCCATTGCACGGAGAAGGAGCTGCCATGTCAGAATTTTACCCTTTTGCCCCACGGGAAAGCCAGTTGGAGGAATACAGAGAGGATGCGCGCCGGAGCTTTAGCCGCATCGGGTGGGCGTGCTTTGCCATGATGCTGGTGATGCAGGGCGGCGCCGCGCTGCTGATGCTGGGGTGTCAGCTCCTGGCCATGCGGGGCAGCCGCTTTATGATCGCCTTTATCCAGAGCGAATGGTTCCAGTGGGTCATTACCGACGCGGCGAACTACGGGCTGGGCCTGCCGGTGCTGCTGCTTATCCTGCGGCCGATGCCCCTGCCGCCCGCCCCGCCCCGCCGCCGGGTGACGGCGAAGCAATTTGGGGCGCTGGCGCTGATAAGCTACGCGGTGGTATATCTCACCAACCTTATCGGCTTGGGGATCAACGCGGCCATCAGCGCGCTGCGGGGACAGCAGGCGGGCGAGCCCCTGCAGGATATGGTGACGGGCACCAACCCATGGATCATATTCCTTTTTGGGGTACTGCTGGCGCCGGTGCTGGAGGAGTGGATCTTCCGCAAGCTGATCCTGCGGCGGCTGGCCCCCTGGGGAGAGCCGGTGGCGATCTTCGGCTCGGCGTTCCTGTTTGGGCTGTTCCACGGCAACTTTGGACAATTTTTCTATGCCTTTGCGGTGGGGGCGGTCTTTGCCTATGTGGCGCTGCGCACCGGGGGCATCCGCTATACGGTGGCGCTGCACTTCCTGGTGAACCTGCTGGGTATGACGGTGGCGCAGGCGGTGGAGGATAGTCTGGTGCTCTCCGCCATCTATGGCTATCTGATCCTGGCGATTACGGTAGCCGGGTGTGTGATCCTGTGGCGGCACCGCAAAAGGATCCATCTGCGGGAAGGGACGAGTCCCATCCCGGCACAGGAGAAACGGGGGCTGTTCCTGGGCAACAGCGGGATGATCGCGATGATGGTGCTGAGCGGTATCCTGATGCTGTATGTGGCATTTTTAGCGTAAAACGCGGGGAGAACGGACAATGAGCGAAAACACAGGCTATGCCGGGTGGAACCCCTGGCATGGCTGCACCAAGATAAGCGCCGGGTGTCGGTACTGCTATGTTTACCGGCAGGATGAAATGTACGGGACCGGCGAGGGAGCGTCATTATGCCGGAGGAACGCAGCCTTTGACCTGCCCATCCGCAAAAGGCGGGATGGGGGCTGGAAGATCCCGGCCGGAACGGTGGTTTTTACCTGTTTTACCTCCGACTTTTTGCTGAAGGATGCGGACGCATGGCGGCCGGACTGCTGGGAGATGATGCGCAGGCGGCGGGACTGCTGGTTCTACTTTTTTACCAAGCGCATAGACCGGCTGGCGGAGTGCCTGCCCCCGGACTGGGGCGAGGGATATGAAAATGTTATCATCGGCTGCACGGTGGAAAACCAGGACCGCGCCGATGCCCGGCTACCCCTGCTTTTGGAGCTGCCCATCCGGCACCGGACCGTTATAGCGGCGCCGTTGCTGACCGCCCTCGATCTGCGGGAGTATCTGGACCCGGAGAAGATAGAGGAGCTGACTGCCAGCGGGGAATCCGGGCGGGAGGCGAGGCCCTGCCATTATGAGTGGATCCTTTCGCTGCGGGAGCAATGCGTGGAAAAGGGGATCCCATTCCAGTTCCACCAGACCGGGGCGAATTTTGTGAAGGACGGACGGGTGTTCCGCATCCCCCGGCGGGAGCAGACCGCCCAAGCCCGAAAAGCGGGTATTGACTACAAGATAGAGGATCGGACCCGGCCGCTGGTGATCCCATCCGGCGTGGCCGGGCCGCAGGCGGAGCAGGTGTCGTTCTTTGAGGAAGGAACGGAAGATGTGAAGGGACGCTGAGAGAATGGCGGCCACGAAATTGGCAGCAGCTTGCAGAGAGAACAGCGGCCCGCAGGGCCGGCGCCGAAACGGCGCCGTAAGGGGCGGCCGGAGGCCGCCCCTAAAACCGTCCGAAGGACGGTTTGCCCTGCGGGCCGATGCCTGTTCCGGGCAGAAGGCCTGTCGAGAAAAGATGGCTATGCGAGAAAGACGGAAAATTTGTCATTATGCACCAATACCGGCCGGAAGGTTTGTGAAAGATGTGGCAAGCCTACGAAAATTAAAAATCCGCTAAGAACCCCTTGCAGGCGACCCAAATAAGTGATAAACTGCAAATGTAAACAAAATATGACCAAAGCTCATATATGCCCGATAATATGGTTCGGGCGTTTCTACGCCGGCCCCGGAAAGGCTGGCACTATGGGTGTTCCGATCCGTTCCGCTATGGCGGGAGGGGTTGGCTTTGCGTTTTTATTGACGGCTGGCTGGGACACTCATTATTAAATGAGACCGGTCGGCGTTTTGTTTTGTCCGCTTCCAAATTTTTTTGTAAAAGGAGCAACACTATGGAAAAGCTGTTTAAGCTGAAAGCGCACGGCACCGATGTGAAAACCGAGATCCGTGCAGGCATTACCACCTTTTTTGCAATGGCATACATCATTTTCGTCAACTCCAACTATCTTTCCATGACCGGCATGAACAAGACCGGTGTCATGGTAGCGACCTGCATTTCTGCCGCTATTGGCTGCCTGCTTACCGCGTTCCTGGCCAATGTGCCCTTCTGCCAGGCACCCGGCATGGGCCTCAATACCTTCTTCACCTTTACCGTATGCTTTGGCATGGGCTACACCTGGGAGCAGGCTTTGGCGATCGTATTTATTTCCGGCGTGCTCTTCCTCGTCGTGACCGTCAGCCCCCTGCGCAAGAAGATCATTGAAGCGATCCCCGCTTCCTTGAAGGCTGCCATTTCCGCCGGTATCGGCTTCTTCATTGCTCTCATCGGCATGTTCAATGTCAATATCGTTACTGCCTTTGGTACTGGTATTGCCGGTGCCTACACCGATATGGGCTCCATCACCAAGGGAGCGGCTCTGCTGGCCCTCATCGGTTTGGCAATTACCGCTATTCTGGTTGCCTACCGCGTAAAGGGTGCTATCTTTATCGGCATCATCGCTACTACTCTCATTGGCTTCCTTATGGGTCAGACCACCATTCCTGAGAGCTTTACCGTAGCCGGTATCGGCGAGGCATTTGGCGAGGTCGCCTTCAAGCTGGACTTCTCCGGTGCTCTTTCCGCCGGCGGCGTTGTTCCTTTCCTCACCGCTATCATCACCTTTGCCATCTGCGACTGCTTTGATACCGTTGGCACCCTGCTGGGTACCGCGGGCAATGCCGGTATGCTGGACGAGAACGGCAATTTCCCCGGCGGCGACCGCGCTCTGATCGCGGATGCTATCGCCACCTGCACCGGCGCACTGCTGGGTACTTCCACCGTTACCACCTTTGTTGAGTCCTCCACCGGCATCGAGGACGGCGGCCGTACCGGCCTGACCTCCATGACTACCGGTATCCTGTTCCTGCTGGCGGTTATCCTGGCTCCTGTGGCGGGCATTGTTCCCTCCGCTGCCACCGCTCCCGCCCTTATCATCGTCGGCGTATTCATGATGAAGGGCGTGCTGAAGATCGACTGGTCCGATATGGAGACCGCCATTCCCTGCTTCCTCACCATCGCCATGATGCCCTTTGCCTACTCCATTGCAGATGGTATCGGCTTTGGCATCATCTCCTACACCCTCATCAAGCTGGCCCGCGGCAAGGCGAAAGAGGTTCCTGTATTGATGTACATTCTCTCCGTTCTGTTCATCCTCAGCTATGTGCTGCTGGCGACCACCGCTGTCTGATAGCCTGAGAAAGAGAAGCATATGTGACCGCTCCGGGTTTCCGGGGCGGTCTTTTGCGTGGGAGAGCGGTGAGGCGGCAGGCGGTGCCATGCGGCGAAGCCGAGCGCCCGCAGGGCGCGGCACGCGGCGAAGCCGCGGGAGCCGGGCGGAAGCCCGGCGGCTGCGCCGCATGGCCAGCCTGCTGCACAGGCCAATCGGGGAAGCACACTTGATTCCGCTGGGACTATGGGGTAAAATGGGGGTGAGGTGAAAACAATGAACGAAGATTATCTGATGATTTCCTTTGAGAATACCCATTCCGCCATACAGACTGAGCGGCTGCTGGAGCAGCACTTTAAGGTGGCGACGATGCCCACCCTGCGCACCGTGACTCAAAGCTGTGGGATCTCCTTGCGGCTGGCGGCCGAGGACTATGAGCCGGCCCGGAAGATAGTAGCGGAGAGCGGGCTTTCGCCGGAGATGTATGCGATGTATTTGGTGGATTCCAACAAAAATGTATTGGAACTTTCTAAATAATGATGAATTGCCTTTGGGCAGATTGTATGCTAAAATGTAGGTGAACCGAATAGGAGTCCTCCGGATATTGGCAGACTATGGAGAGGCTTTCGCCCCAAGTTGTTTCGCGCCCTGCTCCCATCCGGGAGCAGGGCGCTTTTCAAAAGGGTTGGGAAGTAAGAAAATTTGGTTTGAATGAGAAATAGCGCCCTGCCGGATTATTTTAACAAAAATTTTTTGGAGGGAATTAAAGTATGCAGATGCTTATTAAGAACGCGAAGCTCCGTGACCGGGAAGAGCTGGTCAATATCCTCATCGATGGCGGCAAGATCGTTGATATCGGCGTGGGACTGACCGCCGAGGCCGAGACCGTTATTGACGCCGAGGGCAACCTGACCACCGCTTCCTACATCGATCCCCATATCCACCTGGATAAGGTCAATGTACTGGATGTTCTGCCCAAGAACCAGAGCGGCACCTTGAAGGAAGCCATTGAGATGCTGTGGGATAAAAAGCGCAACTATGTCAATGAGGACATTCTGGCGCGCGGCGGCGATGTGGTGGAGCGTGAGATCAAAAACGGCGTGCTGAATATCCGTACCCACATTGATGTGGATACCATCACCGGCCTGAAGGCCACCGAGGGCGTACTGGCCCTGAAAGACAAGTATAAGGGCGTAGTGGATATGCAGACCGTTGCTTTCCCGCAGGAAGGCATTATGAAGGATCCCGGCGCCGATAAGCTGATGTGGCAGGCCATGGAGATGGGCTGCGATGTAGTAGGCGGTATGCCCGCTAACGAAAACTGCCCTGACGACAGCCGCGCGCATGTCAAGCTGTGCTTTGATATTGCTGAGAAGTATGATGCCGATGTGGATATGCATGTGGACGAAAGCGACGACCCCTTCTACCGCACGCTGGAGATGGTGGCCGATGAGACCATCGCCCGCGGCTGGCAGGGCCGTGTAACCGCCGGCCACACCTGCGCCATGGCGGCCTATGACGACCACTATGCGGCCTATGTTATTGAAAAGGTAAAGAAGGCCGGCATCAATGTCATCACAAACCCGGTTACCAACCTGATGCTCCAGGGCCGCTTGGATAAACAGCCCATCCGCCGCGGTATTACCCGCGTAAAGGAACTGCTGGCTGCCGGTGTGACCATGAGCTTTGGCCAGGACTGCGTCAATGATACCTTCTATCCCTACGGCGCCGGCGATATGCTGCAGGTGGCCCTGATTACCGGCCATGCTGCCCAGCTCAGCCTGCCCGATGAGATCGAAAAGACCTTTGATATGATCACCGATGACGCCGCCAAGATCCTCCGTCTGAAGGATTACGGCTTGAAGGTCGGCTGCAATGCCGATATCGTCATCACCGCTTGCCGTGATGCACGCGACGCCATTCGTCTGACTCCGGAGCGTCGCTATGTCATCAAGCGCGGACGCGTAGTGGCTTCCACCACCGTCCAGTCTAAACTCGCCATCTTCTAATGTTTTCTCTCTTGGGAAAGGGGCGTCCTCTAACGGGGGCGTCCCTTTTCCCATGTGTGGAATTTATGCAGGGGGCAGGGCGGGCCGCAGGCTAAACCGTCCTTTGGACGGTCTCGACGGGCTGTGCCCGTCGGTTTCGGCTGTGCCGAAACAGCCTGCGGCCCGGTGCCATCCCTCAGCAGAAATTCGCCCAGACGACCTGGCGAGAGTGAAAACTTCCCCCTTGGCAGTTGGCCGTTGATGCGGTACAATAATAGGCAGAAACAAACGAAAAGTGAGGAGCAACCAATGGTCTATAAGCACTTTTTTGGCAGGACGCCGGAAGGACAGGCGGTAACACGCTTTACCCTGTTTAACCACAACACCATGGAGGTAAACCTTCTCAATTACGGGGCGGCTGTGCATAGCATTTGCGTGCCGGATAAAGAGGGCGTGGTGGAGGATATCACCTTGGGGTGTGATACCATTGCAGATTACATTGAGGCCCCGCACTTTGGCGGAACAATAGGCCGGGTGGCCAACCGTATTGCCGGGGCAAAATTCACCCTAAACGGCAAGGAGTATCAGCTGGCGGCCAATGACGGCGGCAACCACCTGCACGGCGGCAAGCGAGGCTTTGACAGCTGCCTGTGGCAATGGAGCACCGAGGACATTGATAATGTGGTGGTGTTCTCCCGTACGGCAGAAGCAGGTGAGGAGGGTTACCCCGGCAGGCTGCATGTGGAGGTGCGCTACTGCCTGACTCAGGAGGATGCCCTCATTATCCACTATACCGCCACGGCGGAGGAGGGGGACACCCTGCTGAACCTGACCAACCACACCTATTTTAATTTGGCGGGGCAGGGCAAGGGGAATATCCTTGGCCACCGGCTGGAGCTGGCAGCCAGTCGATATACCCCGGTTAATGCGGAACTGATCCCCACCGGGGAGATGCTGCCGGTGGCGGGAACCCCACTGGATTTTACCATGCCGCATACCATTGGGGAACGCATCGGGGCAGACTGCCCACAGCTAAAAAATGCCGGCGGGTACGACCACAATTTCCTGTTGGACTATGATGCCGAGAGCCTAAATCCGCTGCACCCGGCGGCGGAACTCAGTGACCCCGTAAGAGGACGGCGGCTCACCGTCTTCACCACAGAACCGGCCTTGCAGCTCTATTCCGGTAATTTTCTGTGTGGAGAGCGGGGCAAAGGCGGCATTGCCTACCAGAAGCACAGCGGAATCTGCCTGGAAACACAGCATTGCCCCGATAGCCCCCATCACCCGCAGTTTCCCTCCATCCTGCTGCGGCAGGGCGAAACCTATGAATCCGAAACGGTGTGGTTCTTTGGCCTGACCGAGTGACGCAGCAGCAAAAGCAACAGCGGGTTGCTTTTCATAGAGGTGGTATGGCGTTATACTATTCCCAAAGGGAGGAGAAAGCGCATGGAAACAAAAGATGTGATCTATGAACTGAGAACCGGCAAGGGTCTTTCGCAGGAAGAACTGGCGGAAAAGGTTTTTGTGACCCGGCAGGCGGTCTCCCGCTGGGAAACCGGTGAAACGGTGCCGAATACCGAAACCTTGAAGCTGCTTTCGGCACTGTTCGATGTATCCATCAATACGCTGCTGGGTACGCCGCGGCAGCTCATCTGCCAGTGCTGCGGCATGCCGCTGGAGGACGGCATCACCAGCCGGGAGCCAGACGGCAGCTATAATGAGGATTACTGCAAGTGGTGCTATGCGGAGGGGGCCTTCGCTTACCAAAGCAAGGATGCGCTGCTGGATTTTTTGCTGGCGCATATGCCGAACCCTGAAAATATCGGCGAAGCGGAGCGCCGGGCACAGTATGACGCCCATCTTTCGCAGCTAAAACACTGGAAATAAACCTGTAATCAAATAAGAATCCGCCCTCTGTACGGTGTTGGTACAGGGGGCGGGCTTTTTATTGTGAGATTTACAGCAGCGGTGCCATAGCGCCGAGAGAGGGGAACACCGCATCGGGGAAAAAGCTGCTTTCTGCCAGCATTTCGGGGGTGGTTTCGCCGGTCATTACTAGGATGCCGCAGGCGCCGTTTTGGGTGCCGCAGGCCACATCGGTATACAGGCGGTCCCCCACAAAGGCGATGGCCTCCCGCGGCAGGCCGCTCACCGCTTCCACCAACTCCACTGTTTCGGCGGCGGGCTTGCCCAGGGAATGGGGCATAAACCCGGTACTGGTGGTGATGGCCTGGCAGATAGCGCCGCAATCGGGGATCGGCTCTGCCTCAGTGGGGCAGTTGATATCGGGGTGGGTGGCGAGGAAATGGGCGCCCCGGCGCAGGTAGATGCAGGCCTTTTCCAGCCGTTCGTAGGTCAGTGTCTTATCGAAGCCCACCACAACAAGATCAGGCTGTTCTTCGGTAAGGGAAATCCCGGCTTCCGCAAAGCTTTGCCGCAGGGCAGGTACCCCCAGCAGATAGACGCTTTGTCCCGCGCAGTGCGTCTGCAGGTAGTGAATGGTCACATCCCCGGCCGTGAGAATATCCTCCCGGGTGACAGGAATCCCCATGCGGGAAAGACGCTCCACATATTCCATGGGGCTGCGGCTGGTGTTATTGGTGAAAAACAGCACCCGCCGGCCCTTTTCTTTTGCCGTGGTGATAAACTCGGCGGCGCCGGGCAGCAGCCGGTCGCCCAGATATATGGTGCCATCCAGATCCAGCACAAACAGCCGGATGCGCTCCAGCAAGGCTTTATTTTGCTCCATTTTGGTTCCTCCCACAGGTCTATTGGCCGCAATTTCCTCATAAATATAGCACATCTGCCCCGGCCTGTCCATCAAAGTACGGATTATGGGACTGATAGCCTGCTATGATAAGGACAGAACAAAAAAGATCGCAAGGAGGAACCACCATGACCGACCAGATCATTACCATTACAGGACTGGAATTTACTACGGAGGGCCGCCCCATCGCCCATGGCGCGATAATCCGGGAGGGCGCGGGCACTCTGGAAGAAACCATGAAAGCGGGTGGTGCGCAGATGGGCACCCTACACCCGATGGATGGCTGCCCAATGGGTCGTGTAGAGGCCAAATTTGCCGGACAGACAGCCACAGCAGTGTTCTTCGGGGAACGATTTCTGCTGGCGGCCGAGGATGAGCGAAAGTCCGATTGGCTCAGCGCCCTGCGTCGGCTGGTGGCAGCGCTGTAGGACAGTGCAGGAAAGTGAAGTTTATTGTTCTCTTTTGTGCCGTTCAATAAGCAGCAGAATAAACAGAACAAGCCACATCCCCCATGCGATGAGACAGCCAATTCCCGGATACCGGAAATCCATGGCAATCCCAATGAGAAAAGGGATCGACATGTACATCATTCTTTTTCCATATGCTTTACACATGGCGTCTTCGTCATATTTTCGGCGCTCATCCGCGGATCTCATATTGTAACCGGACAAGTAATCGGCTGCTTTTCCGCCGGATTTATAAAACCATATGCCGAATAAAAGCATAATTGCCGCCATGCAAAAATCAAAAATGATATAAAACATCGGCTATTTTCCCCTTTCCTTTTCCAGCTCCGCCTCCAGCACTGTCAGCCGCTGCTCCAGCGCGGCGATCTGTCGGTGGGCCCGGTTCAGCTCCTGCTGGATGGGGTCGGGGATATGTACATGGTCCAGCCGTTCGTTTTCCAGCTTTACATTGCTTACCCGTACCACGCGGGCCGGTACACCCACAGCGGTGCTGTCGGCATCAATGGAGTGCAGCAGTACGGCGTTGGCGGCGATCTTGCAGTTATCGCCCACCCGCACGGGGCCCAGTACCTTGGCGCCGCAGCCCACCATTACATTGCGCCCCAGTGTGGGATGGCGCTTGCCGGTATCCTTGCCGGTGCCGCCCAGGGTAACGCCCTGATACAGCGTGCAGCCATCGCCTACCTCTGCCGTTTCGCCGATGACGATGCCGGAGCCATGATCAATAAAAACATTGTGCCCGATGACGGCGCCGGGGTGGATCTCGATACCGGTAAAAAAACGGGTGAGCTGGCTGACAAGACGCGCCAGGAAAAAGCAGTGGTGCCGGTACAGCCAGTGCGCCGGTCGGTGCCAAAACAGCGCGTGTACGCCGGCGTACATCAGCAGTATTTCAAAGCCGGAACGGGCAGCGGGGTCGCGCTGACGCACCGCCGCTATGTCCTCCCGGATCCGTTTGCACATAAAAAGACCTCCCATGTGGAAGATGAAGCGTTCACTCTATAAAAAAATACCATAATTCGGCCCTTGATGCAAGGGGCGGGCCAAGTAAGCGAAAAATAAAACCCAGTGGCCATCTTATGCCGAGCAGGGCGGAATGGTGCGGAAATGGCTTTGATAAATGCAGGGGGAGAGCATCAGGGCCTGCGGCCGAACTTGCCCCCTGGCAGCCGCCATTAAGTTACATTTAATTCCCTATCTCTTGATGGACAAAATCAACAGAATGGTGTATAATGATACAAATCGTTTCATATCGTACTGTGTTAGGCAAAAGGAGGCCCCATGGAGCGCCGGGATAAGATCAATTACTATTTGGATATCGCAGAAGCTGTTACCGGGCGGGGCACCTGCCTGCGCCGTAATTTCGGCGCAGTCATCGTCAAGAATGATACCATCATCTCCACCGGCTATGTGGGCGCCCCCCGCGGCCGTGCCAACTGCAATGAGCTGCATTACTGTACCCGTGAAAAGCTGCAGGTGCCGCGCGGCGAGCGCTATGAGCTCTGCCGCAGCGTCCATGCCGAGCAGAACGCCATCATCAATGCCAGCCGCAGCGAGATGCTGGGTGCCACCCTGTACCTGGTGGGGCTGGAAAACCGCACCGGCGGCTATGTGGAGGCCGCGGCGCCCTGCTCCCTTTGCAAGCGTATGATCATCAATGCCGGCATCGAGCGGGTCATTGTGCGGGATACCCGGGATACCTACCGCACCTTTGAGGTGGATGAGGAATGGGTAGCCCACGATGATTCCATCGAGGGGATCAAGGGCTACTAAACCGGCATAAAGCGGCCGGGAATGGTTCACACTATGGGTAAAACCCATAGGGAGGAGCCAAAACCATGCCGCAGAAAAAAGCATCCACTGCCCCCCAAAATGAGGAGCAGAACCAGCCGGAAGCAAATGAGGAGGAGCGCCGCAGCGAGGCGATCTATCACTCCGGCAGCGTGACCACCGAGGGCGGCCGGCATAAGATCCATTGCTTGACCATTATTGGCCAGATCGAGGGGCACTATATCCTGCCCCCGCAGAACAAGACCACCAAGTACGAGCATGTCATCCCGCAGCTGGTCGCCATCGAGGAGGACCAGAGCATCCGGGGGCTGCTGGTCATCTTGAATACCGTCGGCGGCGATGTGGAGGCAGGCCTGGCCATTGCCGAGCTGCTGAGCGGTATGAAGACCCCCACCGTCTCGCTGGTGCTGGGCGGGGGACATTCCATTGGTGTGCCGTTGGCCGTTTCCACCCGGTACAGCTTCATCGCCCCCACCGCCACCATGACCGTCCACCCCGTGCGGATGAACGGCGTGATGCTGGGCGTTCCGCAGACCCTCTCCTACTTCGATAAAATGCAGGAGCGCATCACAGGCTTCGTCACCGCCAATAGCCGCATCCGGCCCGAAAAATTCCGGGAGCTGATGATGAATAACGGCGAGCTGGTCATGGATATCGGCACGGTGCTGGATGGCGAGGGCGCGGTGCAGGTGGGCCTCATCGATGAACTGGGCGGCTTGCAGGATGCCCTAGGCAAGCTCTATGATCTCATTGATGAGGAGGACGGCAGGAAAAAGCCCCGCCGCGGCCGCCCGCCCAAGGCAAAACCCGACAAGGAGCCGCCTGCAAAGGGGGCCGCAAAGTGATCCACACCATATTGCCGCCGGAAGCGCTGCTGCCCCTGCAGGAGCTGCCCGAAAGAGAGTGGCTGCCCTGCCCGGAGGGCTGGGTGCAGGTGATGACGGATGCGGATGGCCTTCGTACCGTGCAGGGTATTTGTTCCACCGATCCCGCTGCCTATCTCAAGCCGTCGCTGCAGCCCGGCCAAAGCTACCAACCGTAAATAATGCCCTTTTGGGGCATTTACATAGCTACATCAAGAGGAGAAAACCAACATCATGAGCATTCTCAGCGCCATTTTACAGGGAATCCTGCAGGGCCTCACCGAGTTCCTGCCGGTCTCATCCTCCGGCCATCTTTCACTGTATCAGTACTTCACCGGCATCAACTCCGAAAGCAGCGTTACTTTTTCGGTCATGCTGCACCTGGGCACGCTGCTGGCGGTCATCATTGCCTTTTGGCCTACCGTGTGGCAGCTTCTTAAGGAATTCTTCCTGCTGTTTGCCGATCTGTTCCGCGGCCGGCTCTTTAAGCAGCCTGCCACCCCTTACCGCCGCATGCTGTATCTTCTGATCCTTTCCTGCGTGCCGCTTTTGCTGGTGCTGCCGCTGCAGGAGCTTATCACCTCGGTCAGCGCCGATAATGACATTCTGGTGGAGGGCATCTGCTTCCTCATCACCTCGGCGCTGCTCTTCCTGGCGGACCGCGTCCCCCGTGGTCACCGGGACGCCTCCACCATGAAGGGCAAACACGCCCTGGCCATCGGTGTGGCGCAGCTCTTTGCCACCCTGCCCGGCATCTCCCGCTCCGGCTCCACCATTTCGGTGGGGCAGCTGTGCGGGCTGGAACGCAGCTACGCTGTATCCTATTCCTTCATTCTGGGCCTGCCTGCAGTGCTGGCGGCCGGCATCCTGGATCTGCACGACGCGGCCACGGCCGGCATCGGCATCGAGTGGGGCACCGCCCTTATCGGCATGGCAGCAGCGCTCATCTTTGGCCTTTTGGCCATCCGCCTAGTCAATTATCTTATCAAGAGCGATAAGTTCCGCATCTTCGCCATCTACACGCTGGTGCTGGGTTCTGTCGTTGTCATCCTGGGCATTGTGGAAAAGATAACCGGCAACGCAGTTCAGGCGTTTATCACCGGTCTTATCCATTAAAATATACTGCGCCTTCCCTATACTACATCTTGTGAAAGGACACTGAAAACCATGGATATTGAAATCAGAGCCGAAGCCGTTATGGAGGGCAGAGATTACCTTGCCCTTACCCGCTTTATGACAGGCGGAAAGAATAAAAACAGCATAATGATGAACATTCTGCTGCTGCTGATTGCCATCGTCGGCGTCTATGCCGATTTTAAGGTAAACCAAAAGCCCACCATTATCACCATTGTGGCGGTTATCGCCGTGCTGGGTGCGTTCCTCCTGCCGGAGCTTTCTGCCCGCCGCTTTATCAAGAATGATAAGACCTTCATCGGCCACACCATGCGCTATGTATTCAATGATAACGGCATCAATGTGCTGGATGAACAGGCCGGTACCACCGCGCTGCACGCCTGGAACAACATCATGAATATGTACGAGACCGCTGAGTATTTCTTCATGTTCCTGGGCAAGCAGAGCGCACTGCTCATCCCCAAGCGTTGCCTCTCCGATGAGGACCTGGCGGATTTCCGGGAGATGCTCACCTTCCAGCTGGGGGACCGGTACGAAAACCGCCTCCAAAAGAAAAAATCCAAATAAAGAGAGTACATATGAAAGCGGCTTTTCCCTTGTCCGGTTTCCGGGCAGGGGATGAGCCGCCGCCCTGCTTTTTGGTGCAGGGAACCAAGGGAAAGGAGAACCACCCCTACTATGGCTACTACCAAAAAATCAACGGCAAAAAAACGCAAACCGGCAGCCAAAAAGCCCACCAAGGCGCAGCTGCAGGCCAAGCGGGAGCTCAATGCGATCATCCTCTTTGCGCTGGGGGTGCTGCTGCTTCTGCTGGCGGCCATCCCCGGCGATAACGCCTGGAATACCGTACATAATGTGCTGCGCGGCCTGATGGGCTGGTGCTGCTATCTTATGGGCCCGCTTATGATGATCGTGGCCGTGCTGCTGACCATGGACCGCACCGCCATCACGCCGGGGCTCAAAAGCGCCAGCGTGGTGCTGATGGTCCTGCTGCTGTGCGGCATCACCCATATCATCGGCGGCAGCGCCGCGGAGGGCACCTTTGCCGAGAGCATCAAGGCTCTGTACCGCGGCGGCACCGCCCTTACCGGGGGCGGTGCATGCGCCATTCTGTTTGGTGTGTACCCGCTGCGCTGGCTGGGCCGCACCGGGGCCCTCATCGTGGATATCCTCCTGTTCTTTGTGTTCTTTATGATCTCCACCGGCACCACCCTCATTGGTCTGTTTAGGGGTGCCGCAAAGCCCGTCAAGAAGCTGGAGGAGGCCTACACCGCCGCGGTGGAAAACCGCCAGGCGGCTGCCGAAGCGGCTGAAGCCGCCCAAAAGAAAAACCGCAGGAACTTCAATATTGATGTGGTGCTGGAGGGGGAGGAAAAATCCCCTGCCGCAGCCCGGAAAGAAGCCCTCACCAAGGAGGGCGAGGCCTCCCGCCGCAAAGTGGAGCGCCTGACCGATGCCATGAAGGTCAGCACTAATACCGGCCGTGCCTACGATTTCGATAGTGAGCCGGACAAGCCTGTGGAGTCAACCCCCGCGCCGGAACCCCAGCCGGATTTCCAGCCGGTCGCGCCGCCCGTCGCCAATGCCGCCCCCACCCCCGCCGAGACCTCCATCGAGGATCTCATCACCCGTGCCGTCAGCGGCAGCGCCGTGGTAGGGGAGCCGGCGGCCGAAGCCAAGGACGGCAAGCTGCACTTTGGCGAAACGCCGGAGGAAAAGGCGGCGCAGGCCGCCCAGGAGGTGCTGCTGGAGCCGGTGCCGGAGGAAAAAACCTACACCTTCCCGCCGGTCAACCTGCTGGAAGAGCCCAAGGCCGCCTGCGGCGGCAATACCCAAAAGGAGCTGCGCGCCAATGCCGATCTGCTGGTGGATACGCTGCGCAGCTTCGGGGTCGAGACCCGCATCGTGGATATTTCCCGCGGGCCTGCCGTTACCCGGTATGAATTGCAGCCCTCTGCCGGCGTCAAGATCAGCCGCATCACCAATCTAGCCGATGATATCGCCCTGAACCTTGCCGCGGGCGGCGTGCGCATCGAAGCCCCCATCCCCAATAAAGCCGCCATCGGTATCGAAGTACCCAATAAGGATATCGCCGCCGTCCCCATCCGGGAGATCATCGACAGCACCGAGTTCACCGGTGCCAAGAGCCGTCTTTCAGTCGCGCTCGGCAAGGATATTTCCGGCCGCATCTGCCTGGCCGATCTGGCCAAAATGCCGCATCTGCTCATTGCCGGTGCTACCGGCAGCGGCAAATCGGTCTGCATCAATTCCATTATCATCAGCCTTTTGTATAAGGCCTCCCCGGAGGAGGTCAAGCTCCTGATGATCGACCCCAAGGTGGTGGAGCTGGGCGGCTATAACGGCATCCCGCACCTGCTGGTGCCGGTCGTTACCGACCCCAAAAAGGCCGCCGGCGCCCTGTGCTGGGCGGTGGGGGAGATGCTGAACCGCTATAAGCTGTTTGCCGCCACCGGCACCCGTGACCTGGAGGGCTATAACCGCCTGGCCGCCGAGCGGGAGGAGCTGCACCCCATGCCGCAGATCGTTATTATCATCGATGAGCTGGCCGACCTGATGATGGCCGCCCCCAAGGATGTCGAGGATTACATCTGCCGCCTGGCGCAGATGGCCCGTGCCGCCGGCATGCACCTGGTCATTGCCACCCAGCGTCCCTCCGTCGATGTCATCACCGGCCTGATCAAGGCCAATATCCCCAGCCGCATTTCCTTTGCCGTTTCGTCCCAGATCGACAGCCGAACTATCCTGGATATGGGCGGTGCCGAGAAGCTCTTAGGCCGCGGCGATATGCTGTACTATCCCGTCGGCAGCAGCAAGCCCACCCGCGTGCAGGGCTGCTTTGTCACCGATAGCGAGGTGGAGCGTGTCGTCACCTTCATCAAGCAGGGCGAAAAGGGCGAATATGATGATACCATCATGACCGAGATCGAGCAGTCCGCCGCCCAGGTCAAGGGCAAGGGCGGCTCCTCCGGTTCCACTGCCGCTTCCGGCGGCGATGCCGAAGGCACCGATGGCGATGAGCTGCTGGAGCAGGCCATTGCCGTGGTGGTGGAAGCTGGTCTTGCCTCTACCTCACTGCTCCAGCGCCGGCTGAAGGTGGGCTATGCCCGTGCCGCCCGCCTGGTAGATGAAATGGAGGAAAAGGGCATCGTAGGCCCCTTTGAGGGCAGCAAGCCCCGCAAGGTGCTGATGACCAAGGACCAATACTACGAGCGCAAGACCATGTCCGCCGATTGATCCTACCCACATAAGAGGAATCCCATGAATACCCTTACCGAAACACTTTTCACCGTGCTGGAGGCGGTGGGCACCGTGGCCTTTGCCGTTTCCGGCGCCACCGTGGCCCTGCAAAGAAGATTGGATGTCTTTGGCGTTATGCTGCTGGGGCTGACCACCGCCCTTGGCGGCGGCTGCATCCGGGATCTTTTGCTGGGCCGCACCCCGCCGGTCATGTTCAGTCAGCCGCTTTATGCCATTGTGGCCATTGCTACCTCGCTTATCGTGTTCCTGCTGGCATGGTACTGGCGCATCGGCTTTTTTGGCCATATGGTCCTCATCGACCGTGTCAATAACATCTTTGATGCCCTGGGTCTTGGTGTGTTTACCGTCATCGGCGTACGGGCAGGCGTGGCCGCCGGCTATGGCGAAAATGCCTTCCTGTGCGTGTTCCTGGGGCTGCTCACCGGAGTGGGCGGCGGCGTCCTGCGGGATATGATGAGCCGGGAGATCCCCATGGTGCTGTGCCGTCGGGTCTATGCCATCGCCAGCATCATCGGCGGGGCAGCCTATTTTCTGCTGCGCACTCCCCTGCAGGAAAGCACCGCGGCCCTCACCGGCGTCATTCTGGTATTTGCCATCCGCATGCTGGCCACCCACTACCGCTGGAGCCTGCCCCGCATCAGCGAGGACCAGCAAACCGAGCCCAAGAAATGAAGGGAGCAGCTATGAGCTTTCTGCCCATCACAAAAGAAGAAATGACGGCCCGCGGCTGGGAGGCCGCGGACTTTGTCTATGTCACCGGCGATGCCTATGTGGATCACCCCAGCTTTGGCTCGGCCATCATCACCCGCCTGCTGGAAAGCCAGGGCTACCGGGTGGCGGTGCTGGCGCAGCCCCGCTTTGATACCCCGGAGGAGATGAAGCGCTTCGGTCGTCCCCGGCTGGGCTTTCTGGTCTCCGGCGGCAACATCGATTCGATGGTCGCCCACTATACGGCGGCCCGCCGCCTGCGCAGCGAGGATTTTTATTCCCCCGGCTGCCGGGCAGGGCTGCGGCCCGACCGCGCCACCATCGTCTACTGCCGGCTGATCCGAGAGGCCTACGGCGATATCCCCATCGTCATCGGCGGGCTGGAGGCTTCTCTGCGCCGCTTTGCCCACTACGATTACTGGGATGACGCTGTGCGTCCCTCCATTTTGGCGGATTCCGGCGCGGACCTTCTCATCTACGGCATGGGCGAGCATCCCATCGCCGAAATAGCCGCCCGCATGGCGGGAGGGGAACCCCCGGCCGCTATGCGGGATATCCGCGGAACCTGCTATCTTTGCCCCCTTTCCGACCCCCTGCCGGAAAACGCCGTCTCCTGCGCCTCCTTCGATAAGGTTTCGCAGGATAAAAAGACCTATGCCCGTGCCTGCCGCCTTCAGCTGGAGGAGCAGGACCATGTGACCGGCCGGGCCGTGGTGCAGAAGCACGGGGAGCGGTACCTGGTGCAGAACCCGCCCGCTTTGCCCCTTACCACCGAGGAACTGGACGCTGTGGCGGAGCTGCCCTACGAGCGTTACTACCACCCCATCTATGAGGAAATGGGCGGCGTTCCCGCCATTAAAGAGGTCGAATTTTCCCTTACCCATAACCGCGGCTGCTTTGGCGCCTGCAATTTCTGCTCCATCGCGTTCCATCAGGGACGCTACATCACCACCCGCAGTCACGCCTCTTTGCTGCGGGAGGCCGAACGCTTTACCCACAATCCTCACTTCAAGGGCTATATCCACGATGTCGGCGGCCCCACCGCCAATTTCCGGGCCCCCTCCTGCGCCAAGCAGGCCACCCACGGCCTGTGCCGGGATAAAAAATGCCTGGCCCCCACCCGCTGCCCGGCCGTCCGGGTGGACCACACCGATTATGTCCAGCTGCTGCGGGAACTGCGGGCCATCCCCGGCGTCAAAAAGGTATTTGTCCGCAGCGGCCTGCGCTACGATTACATGATGGGCGAGGAGGACGATACCTTCCTCACCGAGCTGGTGCGCTACCACATCAGCGGGCAGCTGAAGGTAGCGCCGGAGCATTGCAGCGCCCGTGTGCTGGATGAAATGGGCAAGCCCCATATCAATGTCTACGAGGCGTTCCTGCGCCGCTTCCAGCGCATCTGTCAAAAGGAAGGCAAGGAGCTTTATCTCATCCCTTACCTGATGAGCAGCCATCCGGGCAGCACCATGCGGGATGCCGTGGAGTTGGCACTGTTCCTCAAAAAACACCACCTCCGTCCCCAGCAGGTGCAGGATTTCTACCCCACACCGGGCACCGCCTCCACCTGTATGTTCTATACCGGCATTGATCCCTGGACGATGCAGTCTGTCTTTGTTCCCACCGATCCCTACGAGAAAAAGCTGCAGCGCACCCTGCTGCAATACTGGAAGCCGGAAAACCGCCGTCTTGTCATCGAAGCGCTGGTGCGTGCCGGCCGGGAGGATCTTATCGGCCACGGGCCGGATTGCCTGGTGCAGCCCGACCGGGAGTACCTCATTTCCCGCCGCGCGGCCGGGCAGGGCGGCCCTGATCCCAAGCTGACCGCTAAGCCCCGCCCCGGCGCCCGCCGCCCAAAATCCACCCACCGCAAAAAACGCTGAGTTTGCGAAAGACGCAGGCTGGGGGCCGCAGGCCCGGCGGGCTCCGCCGCTGAAACCGCCCTTCGGGCGGTTTGGCCTGCGGCCCTACCGCTTACCCCTAAACCCCGCAAAATCCTCGAAAGGAGGAACCACCCATGCCTCGTCAGTACACCACCCGCCGTGAGCGCAAACGGCTCTGGTGCGCCTTTTTCCTGCTGCTGGCCCTGGCCGCCTTCCTCCTTTGGCAGGAGCTTTCCCCGTGGGAGAAAGCCCCTGCCCCCAACCCGCCCGCCGCAGGGCTGACCCTCCGGGTCATTGATGTGGGTCAGGCGCAAAGCTTGCTGCTTACCTGCGGCGAGGACGCCATTCTGGTCGATGCCGGAGAGTATGCCGCAGGCGGGCAGGTGCTGGCGGCTCTCTCCCGTGCCGGGGTGAAGTCGCTGACCGCTGCCATACTGACCCACCCCCACGGCGACCACTACGGCGGGATGCGCACCGTGCTGGAGAAAACTCCAGCCGCCGCCTTTTATACCGCCGCCGTCCCGGAAAGCCAGCTCCCCACCGCCCAGTCCTACGAAAAGCTGCTAAGTACCCTCTCGGAGCAGGCTATTCCCGCCGCCTACCTGTTTGCGGGGGATACCCTCCCTCTCGGCGATGCCGCCGTCACCGTCCTCAGCCCCGCTCGCGGTGCCACCTGGGAAAACCTCAATAACTATTCATTGGTGCTGCGTGTCACCTACGGCAATGCCGCCTTCCTCCTCATGGGGGATGCCGAAGCAGAAGTGGAAGAAACCCTATTGGCGGCAAAGACCGAACTGGCTGCCGATGTGCTGGTGGTGGGGCACCATGGCAGCGCCACTTCCAGCTCGGAAAAATTCCTCAAAGCCGTTGCCCCACGCTATGCCATCCTCTCGGTGGGGGAGGATAACAGCTACAACCTGCCCAATACCGGCGTCCTCACCCGCCTCAAAGAACAGGGTGCCGCTCTCTACCGCACCGACCTGCAAGGCACCGTTACCGTCACCAGTGATGGCGAAAATCTCACCATCACCACCGCAAAATAAAAGCGGCCCGCATTTTTACAGGCCGTCAGTCCTCTATATTGGGGCGGTGAAAATCGATTCCGGCTGTGTCGCCCCCTCGTCAGGCGTCAGCCCGCCTTCGTCGGGCGCAAGCCTGCCCTCGGGGCGCTCCTTGCCGCCTCTCGATTTTCCCTCGCCCCCCAATTCATGCCAAAGGAGATCCTATCATGTGGAGCATCGACCGCATCGAGGGCGATTTCGCCCTCTGTGAGAATACCGTCACCGGCGAAACCTGCCGCATCCCTCTCAGTGAGCTGCCGCAGGGAATAGGGGAGGGCGCTCTGCTGCACCGCACCCCCGCCGGTTGGCAGCGCGCCGAAGAAGAGGAGCGCGTCCGTCGCCGTCAATTGGCCGCCAAGATCCGCAATTTGTTTGGCCCCTCCCCCTTCGAAAAATAAAATCCCACGAAAGGATCGACTCCATGAATATCACCGTTTATCTCGGCTCCTCCCCCGGTAATGATCCAAAGCTGAATACCGTCGTCCGCGCCCTTGGCCGCTGGATCGGTGAAAGTGGCCATGCCCTCGTCTACGGCGGCTCCCGAACCGGCCTGATGGGCGCTTTGGCGGAAAGCACCTTGCAGGCCGGCGGGGAAGTCACCGGCGTGGAGGTCTCCTTCTTCGTGGAGCAAGCCCTCCAGTACGAGGGGCTGACCCACTTTTATGTCGCCCGCGATCTTCCACAGCGCCGCACCAAAATGATCGAGCTGGGCGATGCCTTCATCGCTTTCCCCGGCGGCCTTGGCACCTTGGAGGAGATCAGCGAGGTGATGTCCCGCGTTGCTCTCCATAAGCTCGTCGCCCCCTGTATCCTCTATAATCTTGACGGCTACTACGAGGGCCTGCGCGCGCAGCTCACCCATATGGTCAAAATGGGCCTCTGTATCCAGGAAAAGCTGGAAAACATCCACTTTGCCGCCGATCTCGCGGAGATTAAAACCATTTTGGCAAAAAAATAATGCCGCACCAACCGCAAAAGGGAGACTGCAAGCATGAAAGAATTCCTCGAAAAAATAAGAAAGCCGAAAACGGGCATCCCGCTGAAACGGCAGCTTGCCGCCACCGTGGGGATTATCCTATTGGGGGTCACACTCGGCGTTTTGCAAAAATGGCTTGATGCAACCGCTGCCAATACCCTCCCGCTGCTGCTCCAAAGGCTGGATATCGGGAACTACTTTGGGCGGCTTGCGATATGGATTTTGATAGGAACCGCCATCTCCGTCTATGCGGCGTCCCCGCTGCGGGCCGGCGTCAATACCTTCTGCTTTTTTATCAGCATGGTGGCGGGGTATTATCTTTACTGCCACTATGTTTTGGGCTTCCTGCCCCGCTCCTATATGATGATATGGGTTCTGATGTCCTTCGCTTCGTTCTTCCTGGCGATGGTCTGCTGGTATGCCAAAGGGGAGGGTGCTCCGGCGGTGCTGCTATCCGCCGTTATTTTAGGCGCCCTGCTGGCGCAGGCGGTCAACTTGAGGATCGACCGGGGGTTTTATGTCTACCACCTGATGGAGGTCTTTACATGGCTTGCCGGTGTGCTGCTTCTGCGCAGAAGGGGAAAGGAATTTGCGGTGGAGATGGGGCTGTCCGTTGTGGTGGCGGTCTTGTATCAGCTCATCCTGCCGCACTGGGGATGACACCGCAGCCGAATAAAAACCCGACCGAGGAATCCCCGGCCGGGTCGTTTTTTTGGGCAGGTCAATCGTTCCCTACAAAGCTGCGGAATGGGAACGGGCAGATCTCCTGAAAGCTGGAAATGACAAAGCTGCCATCCCGCCCCGCAAAGTACAGCGGAGCCTCCAGCGCTTCATCGGCAAATTCCAGCATAAATTGACGGCACGCCCCGCAGGGTGCCGCTTCACCGCCCTTTTCGCCGCCGTATATGGCCACTGCCGCAATCCGCCGCTCGCCCTGCGCTATCATGGTGGTGCAGGCGTTGCGCTCCGCGCAGATGGTCAGGCCAAGGCTGGCGTTTTCCACATTGCAGCCGGTGTAAATGCCGCCCTTTTCCCCCAGGATGGCCGCCCCCACCTTAAAGTGAGAATAGGGAACATAGGCATTTTGGGAGGCTTCCCGCGCCATTGCGATCAGCCGATCTCTCATTTCGTTGGATATCATACTTGCTTCTCCTTTCGTGGTGGAATGATTCTGCTTTCATTTTATCACATCTCCCCGCAAAAGGAAAGGCGCATTTCGCCTATCGCCAGCACAGCCCGCCCCGCCGGGGCAGCTCCGGCTCCATGTGGTGCCGCAGCCAGCCGCACAGCAGCAGCACAGGCAGTGAGAGCATCAGCCACAGAAAGCAAAAAAGCGGGCACACCTGCCCCAGCACATTCCCCGGCTGCGAGGAGTAATCCCACACCTGCCACCCCAGCCGCAGGTTCACCAGGCACCCCACCACAAATTCATAGGCTGTGATGATCCCCGCGGAACGCAGGCATCGCCGCCATAGGGTATGGTGGGTCCGCCGCTCCGCTGTGTAAACGGTCAGCAGCACCAGCCCGCCGGTCAGGCTCATGCTCCAGTGGGTGTGCCCCCGCCATATCGTCTCCAGCAGGCTGTAAAAGCTCGCCCCCGTCCCAAATACCAGCGCCCGGTCCAATACCTTTTTCCCCATAAAAAATCCCCCCAATGGTTCCATATACCACTATGGTTCCATCAAGGGGCCATTTTATTCTGTTTTCTGCCGTGACCGTCCTTCGGCGGCGGTAAAAATGGATTCCGGCTGTGTCACCCCTTGACAGGCATCAGCCCGCCCTCCGCTTCGCTCCGCCGGGCAAGAGCCTGCCTGCGGGGTTCCTGGCCGCCTCTCCATTTTTCCTCGCCGCCTCATTTCAGCTCTACTACCGTCACGCCCATCTCGCCTTCGCCGTACATGCCGGGGCGCTGGCTCTTCACAAAGCTCAGCCGCCGCAGGTGCTGCTGCACCGCGGCCCGCAGTACGCCGGTCCCCTTGCCGTGAATAATGGTCGCGTTCTTAATGCCCATCATCATGCACCGGTCCAGGAAGCGATCCACCTCCATCAGGCCTTCGTCGCTCGCCATCCCGCGGATGTCCAACTCGGTGCGGGCCTCCCGCTCGGTGTTGCCGGGACGGCTGGTGCGGGTGCCGCCGGTGGGCGTCTGTTTCTTCTTGGGGGGCTTGGGGGCGTCCTCCGGCAGCCGCAGCTCGCCGGGCTCGCACTTCATCTTCATGTTCCCCAGCTGGATCTGATAAGCCCCGTTTTTATCCGGCCCGGAGATCACCGTCCCCTGCCGGTTGATGGCCGCCACCGTCACCGTTTCGCCCTCCCGCAGCGCCCGCGGCAGATGATACTCCTCCGTCTTGCGCTCCTTTACCGGGTCAGCGGTGTCCCGCAGCTCCTCAATGCGCCGGTTGTAGCCCTGCCGCATCGCCGCCACCTTCTCACTGAAATCAGCTTTATCCTTCTGCTTCTTCAGCTCCTCCAGCTCGTTCAGCAGCAGGTCGGTGCGGCTGCGGGTACGCTCCACCAGGGCGCGTGCGTTGTCCCTTGCCTCGGCCTCCAGCTTCTCCAGCGCCGCCTCGTGCGCCTCAGTCTGCTTTTTCATTTCAGCCCGCAGACGGTCGGCCTCACTGCGGGCCGTTTCGGCGGCCGTCACTTCGTTTTCCAGCTGCTGCCGGGTGCTTTCCAGCTCGCTCACCACATCCTCAAAGCGGGTATTCTCGCTGGAAACCATGCTCTTGGCTTCGTCAATGATCTCCTCCGGCAGCCCCAGCCGCCGGCTGATGGCAAAAGCGTTGCTGCGCCCCGGTACGCCGATGAGCAGCCGGTAGGTGGGGGAGAGGGTCGCCACATCAAATTCGCAGCAGCCGTTTTCCACCCCGTCGGTCTGCAGGGCATACATCTTCACCTCGGCGTAGTGGGTGGTCGCCGCCAGCCGTACCCCCCGCTGCCGCAGCGCCGTAATGATGGAAACCGCCAGCGCCGCGCCCTCGGTGGGGTCGGTGCCGGCCCCCAGCTCATCGGTCAGCACCAGGCTCTTGGTATCGGCAATTTTCAAGATCTCTATGATCTTGACAATGTGGGAGGAGAAGGTGGAAAGGCTCTGCTCTATGCTCTGCTCGTCGCCAATATCCGCCAGCACATGGGTAAAGACCGCCGCCCGGCTCCCGGTCGCCACCGGCAGCATCATGCCGCAGGCCGCCATCAGCGTCAGCAGGCCCAGCGTTTTCAGCGCCACGGTCTTACCGCCGGTATTTGGCCCGGTGATGACCAGCGTATCAAAGCCATCTCCCAGCCGGATATCCACCGGCACTACCTTGTCCTTTTGGATCAGCGGATGCCGTGCCTTGCGGAACTCAATGATGCCGTCCTCGTTGAGGTCCGGCACCGTCGCCTTCATCTTGTCGGCCAGCCGGCTCTTGGCAAAAAGCAGGTCCAGCTGCAATAGCGCCGCGAAGCTGTCCCGGGTGGCGTCCGCCACCTGCCCTATGCGCTCGCTGAATTCCTGCAAAATACGGTCGATCTCCAGCTGCTCCTCATTTTGCAGCATCCTTATCTCGTTGTTGGCGTCCACCACGGCCATCGGCTCTATAAAGACCGTCGCGCCGCTGGAGGAGGTGTCATGCACCAGGCCCTTGACCTCATTTTTGCATTCTATTTTGACCGGAACCACAAAGCGCCCGTCGCGCATGGTGATGATCGGCTCCTGCAACGCCTTGGCGTATTGCGGCGAGCGGATGATACCATCCAACTGTTCCCGCACCTTCAGCTGGGCCCGGCGGATGCGCCGGCGCAGATCATTCAGGGCAGAGGAGGCCGTATCGGCGATCTCCTCCTCCGAGAGAATGGCATCGAAGATATCCTTTTCCAGCCCCTCCACGGGCGCCAGCACATGGAACAGATCATCGGCGGCGGTAGGGGTCTCGCCCTGTCCCCGCCACTTCTTTATGGTGCGGATGGTACGCAGCACCCGCGCCACCTGCAGTATTTCCCCAGCGGAAAGCCGGGAACCCAGCTTGGCCCGCTGCAGGGCGCCGGTGCAGTCCTGTATGCCGCCCAGCCCCGGTGTCCCGTACCGGGCGGTTAATGTATTGATATCGGCGGTCCGCTGTAGGGCATCCGCCGCGTCCCGGTAGTTATCACAGGGCTCCAGCCGCAGCGCCAGTTCCTTGCTGGCCGCGCAGGTCGCCTGCTCCGCCAGCATTTCCAGCACCCGGTCCAGCTCCAGCGTCCGGTGGTGTTTGTTCATTTTTCTCCCTCCTTCTGGAGTACATCCTCCAGCATCACGGCATACCGCGCAAAGCGCTCCGCCAGATGCCCTATTACCATGCCAGCTCGGCACCGTTCCAGCAGCTCGACCGGCGTCAGCCAGGCATAGTCCACGGTCTCGGTGCTTTGCAGGGTTATTTTCGGTTCTTCCGCCAGCCGCAGCAGGTAGGTATCGCTAAAGATCCGGGGCGTTATCACATGGTCAAAGAGGATCAGCTCCTCCTTTTCCGCCCGGATCCCGGTTTCCTCATACAGCTCCCGCACCGCAGCGGTGCGGCTGTCCTCCCCGGCCAGGGCGCTGCCGGTCGTTACCTCCCAATAGCCACCGTTATGCTTCTGCGGGTGCCGCAGTGTGGTCAATATCCTGCCGTTGCACACCGTAATAATCTCCACGCAGAGATGCCGCGCCCCCGCCGGCAGCGCGTCTCCCCGCCGGTGCAGCATGCCCAGCGGTTCTCGGTTTTCGTCCAGCAGGTCCCAGTATTCCGTCATAGTTTATCCTTTCCCATCTCTGCAGGCCGCAGATTCGGCCCGCAGGGCCTCGCTTCGCTCGCGGCGGCTCCGCCGCCCGGCCCGGCCTCCGGCCGGGCCGCCCTGCGGGCCCCGCTCTTTGCCCGGTCTGCGGCCCTGCGGCGGCCTTCGGCCGCCCACTCACCGGTTCTTTTCGATCACGATGAAAATAGGCGGGCAGTTGGGCCGGTTATAGAATTGCTGCACCATGACGGTGTACTGCCGGGCATCCAGCTGCCGCAGATAGGAGAGCAGCGCATCATGCTCGGCGTAGCCGCTGTCCCCGCCGTAGTACAGGCAGATGGTTACGAACCCGTCTTCGGCGAGGATGGAAAGTGCCGCCTCCACCGCAGGGATGCTCTCCGCCGCCGTGGTGCCGATGGCGTGGTCGCCATGGGGCAGATACCCGAGGTTAAAAACCACCGCATCCGCTGCCGGTACATACTCCGCCATTCTGCGGTGGCTTGCGTGGATCAGCGTCGCCCGACCCATTAGCCCGGCTTCGGTCAGCCGCTGCCGGGTGCTTTCTATCGCGTCCGCCTGGATATCAAAGGCGTACAGGTGCCCCGTTTCTCCGATCAGACGGCACAGCACCTCGGCATCCCGGCCCCGCCCGGCGGTGGCGTCCACACAGGTCATGCCGGGGCGCAGCCGCTCCCGCCAAAAGGCATGGCACAGCTTTAGGGCATTCTGGTCGTAGTAGGTCATACGCGGTTTTTCAGCTCCTCCTCCACATAGCCCACGCAGTCGGCAATGCAGGTATCGCAGGGGACGACCGGGCAGCCGGTCCTGCCCTTCAGTACCTGGCAGATGCAGCTGCCGTGCTCCGCCAAAAAGCGCGCGGTCAGGGTGGAGGCCAGCCCCATGGTGGCCCGCTTGGTGGTATTGGGGGCGTCCAGGTCCCCGGCGCTGTTCAGCAGCCCCATACAGGCCACTGCCCCGGTGATGGCGCCGCAAGTCTGGCTCATGTCACCCATGCCCAGTCCAAAGCCCTCGCCCATCCGGAAGGCCGTTACCTCATCCACATCCAGCTCCGGCGCAAATACACACGCCACCGATTGGAAGCAGTTGTAGCCCTTCCCGTGCAGCTCTATTGCTTTTTGTTGTTTCTCCGTCATGATGAACCCGTCCTTTCGTTCAGTCCGTTTTTGTTATCGCTTAAACGCGACAGCAGGTCTTGGCCTTGCTCGCCACAGACCGCTTTGTGAAAACATTTCTCTGCTCTGCGATTCACAGCTTTCACTTCCCACCCAAAACCGGGCTTTTGGCCTTGCCTCAAACGCGGATCGTCTCGCGAAAACCCATCCGTCAATCCTCATTTTCTGCGAAAACAGGTTTTGGCTTTGCCCCAAATGCAGATCGTCTTGCAAAAAACCATTCCCCTGTTCTCACTTTCCGCGAAAGCAGATTTTTAGCTTTGCTTCAAATGCAGATCGTCTTGTAAAAATTCAGGGCCGGCAGGATCCGTTCCACCTGGCACAGCAGATATTGCTCCACCGCGTGGGCCAGCACCGGCAGATTTTCCTCCCCCAGCTTAAATTGGAACAGCTTCTCAAAGTCGCAGTAGATGATGTGCCGCATGGCGGCAAAGACCCCCGGCGGCAGCGGCAGCAGCCCCACCGCTCCGCTCGGCGCGCACCCCGGGCAGCAGATGCTCCCGCCCGAGGGATCAAAAAGCACCACCCCATCCTCCGGCAGCCCGCCGCACGCCCGGCAGGCAATGAGATCCGGCATATAGCCGGTCAGCGTCAGCAGACGCAGCTCCAGGATCGCCTTCAGCTGCAGCGGCGGCAGCTTGTCCCGCTCCAGGCAGTAAAGGGTGTTCAGCATCAGCCGCAGCTCCTCCACCGCCGGCTCGTTCTCGGGTATCAGCTCGCAGCACAGCTGCGCGAAGTAGGTCGCCAGCGTCAGCTTTTCCAGGTCCCCCCGGATGCCGAAAAACAGCGTATTGGCCTCCGCCTTGTCGGCAAAGCACCGCTCCCGGTTCTGGAACAGCACAAAGTGGGAATAGCAAAGCAGCTCGGTGGCACCAGCCATCGAGCCCTTCATGCGTCCCGCTCCCTTGGCGTAAGCGGTTATGATCCCCCGGTCGGCGGAAAGCAGCGTCAGCAGGCGGTCCTGCTCATCCAGCTTGCGTTCCCGCAGTACCAGGGCGTCGGTCACTGTCTGCATCGGTCGGCTCCTTTGGGGCGGCAGCCTGCGCCGCCCGGTACGCTAGGTAATCTTCCACCCGGCCGCTGTGCCAAAAACGCTCCCAGCAGCCGGTCAGGTCATTGTTTCGGTCCTCGGCAGGTCGGTTCACATCGGGCGCCCCCTCGCAGCAGATTTTCTACTCTCATTGTGCGCCCGGCGCCGTGGGTTATGTTAGGGAATTTTTGCCCCTGCCCCACAAAAATTTTCCGCAAGCTCGCAGATTCGGCCGAAGGCCAAACCGTCCTGCGGACGGTTTCAGCGGCGGAGCCGCTGGCTCCGGCTTCGCCGGAGCGGCCTTCGGCCGCTCGTCGTCGCGGGCTGCGCTCTCTGTCGGGCCGCTATCCCTATGGGATAGACAACTCTCCGGCGCTCCGCCGCTCCTCCTCTCCCCAGCGGGCCTTGTGTCCCGCCGGGGGCCCCGGGGGCTTCTTTGCCGGCCCTTGCAGGCAACCGGTTCAGCGCCCCTTGCGGGCTGCTCCCTCTGCGGCGCCCTGCCGGGCGCCCGCGATTATATCAGTTTGGCTTACCGCTCCTCGGTAAAGCCAAAATTGCGCAGCATCCGCTCCTCGTTGCGCCAGTCCTCCTTCACCTTTACCCAGCACTGCAGGTTCACCTTGCAGTTCAGGAAAGCCTCCAGCTCCTCGCGCGCGGCGGTGGCGATTTTTTTCAGCATCGCGCCGCCCTTGCCGATGATGATGCCCTTGTGGCTCTTGCGCTCGCAGTAGATCACGGCGTCAATATCAATGACCGGCCCGTTGGCGCCCTCCCGCTCCTTCATGGTCTCTATCGTCACGGCAATGCCGTGCGGGATCTCCTCGGAAAGGAAACACAGCGCCTTTTCCCGCAGCATCTCGGCGGCGATGACCCGCTCCGGCTGGTCGGTCAGCATGTCGTCGTCAAAGTAGTGTGGCCCCTCAATGGCGGCCTCGTGCAGCAGCTTCCGCAGGAGCGCTACCCCGTCGCCGGTCTTGGCGCTTAGGGGGACGATCTGCTGGAAGTCATACGCCTCGTTCAGCACCGCCATCATCGGGATGAGCTGCTCCTTGTCCTTCAGCAGGTCGATCTTATTGAGCACCGCCACAGCGGGCAGGTCCAGCTTCTTAAACTGCTCGATGAGATCCATCTCCGCGCGGGTCAGCTTTTCCCACGGCTCGGAAGCGTCCGTCACCAGCACCGCCAGGTCCACATCGGAAACCGAGGACCCCACCTGCCGCACCATGTATTCCCCCAGGGAGTTGCGCGCCCGGTGCAGACCGGGGGTATCAATGAATACCAGCTGGGTCGCGCCCTCGGTCAGCACGCCGGTGATGCGGGTGCGGGTGGTCTGCGGCCGGGGGGATACAATGGCCACCTTCTCGCCCAGCAGGGCGTTCAGCAGGCTGCTTTTGCCCACATTGGGCCGCCCCACTATCGCTATAAATGCCGATTTCTGTACTTCTCTCATGCGCTTCTCCTCACTCCACATAGGTGTTGTCGCGGGTCAGCCCCAGCCGGCCCAGCGCCTCCTCTTCCTTTTCCCGCATAATGGTCTTTTCCAGGCCGCCGTTCACATGGTCGTAGCCCAGCAGATGCAGCATGGAGTGCACCGTCAGATAGCCCATCTCCCGCTCGAAGGTATGGCCAAACTCATTGGCCTGCGCCACGGCGTGCTCCACCGAGACCACAATATCTCCCAGCTGCTTGCAGCCGGTATCGGGGTTGATATCGTACTCGCCGTTTTCGCCCAGGGGGAAGGAGAGCACATCGGTGGCGGCATCAATATGCCGGAACTGGTTGTTCATCTCCCGTATCTTCTCGTCATCGGTAAAGGTGATATTCACCTCGGCGTCCCCCTGGAAGTGCTCCATCCGCAGCACGGCGGTGCAGCAGCGCCGCAGCATCAGCCGCAGCCCGGCGGGTATTTTTACGGCCTTCTGGTCGTTGGTGATAATGACTTTCAGCTTGTCCATGTTATTTGCCTCTCCTTGCTGTATCTTGCTTCGCGTCCTGCTTGCTGTAATATTTCTCGTAGGCCCTTATGATATCCTGCACCAGCTTATGCCGCACCACATCCTTCTCGCTAAAGCGGCAGATGGCGATATCGGGAATATCCCGCAGAATTTTGCTCGCCTCCACCAGCCCGGAACGCTTCGCGTCCGGCAGGTCTATCTGGGTCACATCGCCGGTAATAATGGCCTTGGAATTGAACCCCAGACGGGTCAGGAACATTTTCATCTGCTCCGGGGTGGTGTTCTGCGCCTCATCCAGGATGATAAAGCTGTCATCCAGTGTGCGGCCTCTCATATAGGCCAGCGGCGCTACCTCTATGTTGCCCCGCTCCTGGTATTTCTGGAAGTTCTCCGCCCCCAGCATATCGAAAAGGGCGTCATAAAGCGGCCGCAGGTAGGGGTCCACCTTGTTCTGCAGGTCGCCGGGCAAAAAGCCCAGCTTTTCCCCGGCCTCCACGGCGGGCCGTGTCAGCACGATGCGGTTGACCTCCTGCGCCCGGAAGGCCTTTACCGCCATGGCCACGGCGAGATAGGTCTTGCCGGTACCGGCCGGCCCTATCCCCATGGTAATGGTGTTTTTGCGGATGGCCTCGACATATTTCTGCTGGCCCAGCGTCTTGGGCTTCAGGGGCTTGCCCTTGGCGGTAATGCAGATGACATCCTTGCCCAGGGCTTCCGCCTCCTGCTCGCGTCCTTCCTCCACCAGGCTCATCATGTAGCGTATATTCTGCGCCGAAAGCTCCTCACCGGATTCCACCATCTTCAGCAGCCCTTCGATGCACCGGGTGCAGGTCATCACCTTTTCGGCGTCGCCGCTCACCTTGATATCGGTGCCGCGGAACACCACCGAGACGCCGTAGCCCTGCTCCAGCATTCGTATATTTTCATCGGAGTTGCCAAAGAGGGTCAGCGCGTATTCCATTCGTTCAAAGTTGACGATTTGTTCGGTCATAGCCGTCCTCCTTCGCACCTGTTTTCTACATTAGCTTATTGTATCACATCTCCCGTCAAAATTCTATGAAATATTCATAGAATTTTAGCTATAAATTTGTATCATTTTTTAGCATTGCGAAGGAAAGCAAATCTCCTTATTACCGGCTGCCGCCGGGGCCCCTACTAGGCTAACTGGCGACCCGCGACCCATAGCCTCCCTTGTGTAAAGGGAGGTGGCACGGCGCAGCCGTGACGGAGGGATTGCCGATACAAGCTATGCCAGTTTCATCTCGCCTTCGGCGTCGCACCGCCCTAAAGGCTCCCCTGTGTAAGGGGAGCTGGCACGGCGCAGCCGTGACTGAGGGGTTGCCGGTATAAAGTTTCATCTCGCCTAGCGGCGTCGCGGAGCCTTTTGCAAAGGCGTAGTTAGCACCGCTCGCCGCGGGGGCCTTCCTTTTGCTCCTGCAAAAGGAAGCAAAACAGGGTCAAGGGGGACCAAACTTCCCCCTTGACAAACCCCTTTGACGCTTAGCTGTGCTGGCTACGAATTTAGATTTTTCTCAGCCGAAAAACCTAAATCCGTACTGCGCACAGATGCGCTCCAAAGGTAGCCTGCGGCAGCATCTGCCCCTACCGCCTTGCGGTGCCCGAAAAAATCTTCGCGCTGCTCGCTTGCTCGATTTTTTCGACCGCTACGGGTGCTCCGCCTCGCTGCATCCGCCACTGGCGGCGCTCGGCTCCGCACCCCCTACCCCCTTCCCCGATGCGGGGAAGGGGGGCTCTATCAGCAATCTCTACATAAAAATGCGTCTGCGGCTCCTTATAAGCGTCGTCGCGTCGGACGCAACCTTCGCTTAAGTCGGACTGACCCTACGCTTTGCTTCGGGCAGCCCTCCCCGCTGCGGTGCATCCTCCTTTCCCCACAAGGTCTTACGACCTTGCGGGGGCCCCGATTATACGAGGTGTTCCGACGCGTCGGGTCTTTAGGGCGGAGCCATAAATGACTTTTGGGTACTTTTCTTCACAGAAAAGTCCCCCCGCCGGGAGGCGTACAAATGAATACCTTTTGTAAAACTTCGCGACGCCGCTAGGCGAGATAAAACCATGTTATCAAACGCCCCGGCGGCGAACCGTACCGGCTATGCCTTTGCAAAAGGCCCCGCCCCGCCGAAGGCGAGATGAAACTTTGGCATAATTTGTGTCATCAATCCCTCCGGCTCATTTCATTCGCCACCTCCCTTTACACAAGGGAGGCTTTCGCCGCCAGGCGACCACAAATTCGGCCCCAATATGATTTACAAAATATACAAATAAGCAAGACGACTAAGGGACAGACCGGACGGCATATAGTGGAGGGTATGGCGAAAGGGGGAAAGCGCGATGCCGCTGCAAAAATCGCTGAAAAAGGCCGGGGAAACGCTGCGAGAGGCGGCGGCCGACCTGCTGCCGCCGATGCGGGTGGAGCTGCTTTCCGACCGGGAGGCCGTGGTGGATGGCTGCCGGGGTATTCTGGAGTACAACGAATGCTGCATCCGGCTGTGTACCGGGCCGCTGACGGTGCGCTTTACCGGGGAGGGGCTGACGATGCGGAACTTCGGCAGCCTGGGCGCGGTGGTAGAGGGAAAGATCAAATCGGTGGACTTTGGGTAGGATGGCAAAAGCCAGGGGCTTGGTGCGTAGGGCGGGCCGCAGGCCAAACCGTCCGGAGGACGGTTTCAGCGGGCGAAGCCCGCTGGCCCCGGCTGTGCCGGGGCGGCCTGCGGCCCGCGGCCCGGTCTCTGCTGAAATGTGCCGAGGAAAACCGATCTGCCAAAAGGGGGCGGAAAAATGCTGATGAAAAAGCTGATCCGGTACTGCCGGGGGACGGTGCAGTTTACCGTAGTGGGGCCGTACCCGGAGCGATTTTTGAACCTGTGCAGCCAGGGGGGCGTGGGGCTGTGGTCGACCCGCCGGGTAGAAAACGGAATAACCGCCTGCTGTGCCCAGTGCCACCGGCCCCGGCTGGAATATTACGCCCAAAAAAGCGGCTGTGCCCTGGAAATAGGTCGGTGCAGCGGCATGAAAAATACAGCCCACCGCTACCGGCGGCGCACCGGTTTATGGATCGGGGCGGGACTGCTGGTGGTGGGACTGCTGGCCATGAGCCGCTTTGTGTGGCGGGTGGAGGTGCAGGGCACAGAGCGGCTGGAACCGGAGGTCATTACAGCGGCCCTGGCGGAATATGGGGTGCGTTCCGGAGCTTTGGCCAGCGGGATAGATGCCAGGACGGTGGAGCGGCAAATGCAGATCCGCTTTGAGGAAATTGCCTGGATCACTGTGAATGTGGAGGGCAGCCGGGTCACGGCCATCATAGAGGAGACGGTGCCGCCCCCGGCTGTGGTGGAGGATGGTATTCCGACCAATCTCATCGCGGCGGAAACCGGGTTTATCACCAAAGTGGAGGTGCAAAATGGCAACCCCGTGGTAAAACCGGGCGACAGTGTGCAGGCCGGGGATCTGCTGGTGAGCGGCATAATGGACAACAAGGTGGGAGAAAGCCGTACCGCGCACGCGCGCGGGCAGGTGTATGCACAGGTGCGCACAAAGCTGGAAATATTTACACCATACGAGCAGAGCGACTATGTGCTGCGGGGGATCGCCCGGCGGCGGTACCTGAGGATTTTTGGGGTGGAGGTGCCATTGCAGATAAAGGGCATACCGGATGGGCCGTATCGGGTGGAGCATACGGCAAAGGAGCCGCAGGGACTGTGGTCGCTGCAGCCGGTGACGCTGCGGGAGGACTGCTATCTGCTGATGAGAGAGGTGAAAAAGACCGTGACGCCGCAGGAAGCGATGCGGCAGGCCGAAAAGGCGCTGGCACTGAGGGAGCAGGACTGGGCGGAGGCCAAAATCATCAGCCGGGAGGCGGTGGGGACCGAGAGCCCGGAGGGCTACACCCTGGCGGTGGAGTACCTGCTGGAGAAGCAGATAGCGGTGGAGGCCCCGGTGCGGACAGAGGAACGACAGGATATCCCAGCGCCGGAGGGTGAGGCCCGGTAGGTGGTTGGTGTGATATTCAATTTTCAAGGTGCTGGTGGGAGGCAGGTTCCCGCTTAAGGCAGACCCCCAAATTGCCCGATGAGGTCTGCTGAAAAGGTGAAACGATAGACCGGCGCCCCTGTTTGACCGGTGGGGCCGAAAGGCTCTCAGTTTTAGTTCGGTGAGAGGGGCCGATGGAAAAGAATTTTTTGCCGGTGGAAAAAGTCCTTTCACTAATACGGCAAAATGGAGCCTTTTTTGCAGTTAAAAGGTTAATATTTCACTTTTTTTAATGGAAAGTTTACAGAACTGGGGATTGTTGGGTGAGAATTGCATAAATAGTGGATTTTACTGGGGGAAGTAACACTGGGATTTATTGTGATATTTTGGGGCAGGTTAGTGGTCGCCTGGCGGCGGGTGTGGCCTTGTGCAAGGCTTTTGGAGCACGCCTACCCGGCGGGGGGTTACTCTTCTATGAAGAAAAGCAGGCAAAAGATTTTTAGGCCAAGCTGGTGATCGCCTAGCGGCGGGTGTGGCCTTGTGCAAGGCTCTGGGAGCACGCCTACCCGGCGGGGGCGTTCCTTTTCTGTAAAGAAAAGTAGTAAAAGAATTTTTAGGTCAAGATTGTAGTCGCCTAACGGCGGGGCGAAGTCACCGGAGGGTGACAGCCTGTACGCCTCGCCGGCGGGGCCCTACTTTTGTTCGTGCAAAAGTAGGCAAAACACGCTTGGGGCTGTGCCCCAAGACCCCCTAACGCTTAAGCTGCGGCTGGATACGAACGATGCAAAAGCATCGTCCGTACGGCGCCGCAGATACGCTCTCAAGGTGCCTGCGGCGCATTTTATTTTGGATTTTGCAGGGACCGAATTAAAATAAACACCTTATAAGCGTCGTCTAATCCCGCTCCGGGAATACGAAGTGTTTCCGGGCGGGGTGTACCGACGCGTAGGGGGTCTCGGGGTCCTCCCCGAGTGACTTTTGGTTACTTTTCTTCACAGAAAAGTAACCCCTCGCCGGGCAGGCGTACAGTCTGTCACCCTGCGGTGACTCTGCGCCGCCGAAGGCGAGATGAAATTATTACCTTTTGCCAGCAACCCCTCAGTCAGCCTGCGGGGCGGTGAGAATAGGGAACGGAAAGGAGTGTGCGGCGATGGCTCGTTTTGCCCCGAAGAATACCCTGCCGGCGCTTGGCGGGCTGTTGGGCGCTGCTTTGCTGATCGGCTATGCCCCCGCTGCCGCGGAGGGAGCGATGCGGGGACTTTCCGCCTGCGGGAGGATCATTCTGCCGGCGGTGTTCCCGTTTTTGGCGGTTTCGGTATTCCTGGCGGGGGCGCCCGGGGGCGTGGGACTGGCGGCCCTCCTTTCCGGGGTGATGCGATACTGCTTCCGGCTGCCCGCGGCTGCGGCGCCGGCCCTGCTGATGAGTTGGATCGGGGGGTATCCCGCCGGGGCCAAAACGCTGGCAGAGCTGCGGCGGCAGGGGGCCCTTACCGCGCGGGAAACGGAGGAAGCGGCCCCGGTGCTGATTTACAGCGGGCCGGCCTATATGGCCGGGGTGGTGGGCGGCCGCATTTTCGGCTCCACGGTGGTGGGGATTTTTTTGTTCCTGTGCCAGCTGGCGGCGGGTCTGTTGCTGGGGCGGCTGTTTGCCTGGGGCCGGCCGCTGCCGCCCAAAGGGAGCCGCTTGCGGTCTTCTCCCAAAACGGAGCCGGCCGCGGTGCTGCTGGTACGGTCGGTGGGTTCGGCGGCTTCCTCGGCGGTGAATATCTGCGCCTTTGTGGTGCTGCTTTCGGCCTTTGCGGAAGTATTTTCCGCCTGCGGGCTGTTCCCTTTGCTGGAGAGGGGACTGGCTTTACTTACGCGCGGGGGAATGGCCGGGGAGACGGCACACTGCTTTTTTACCGGCCTTTTGGAGATCTGTGCGGGTTCGGCGCTGGCGGCGGAGCTGCCCCCTACCGAGGCCGGCAAGATCCTGCCGTTTCTGCTTTCCTTTGGGGGACTTTCGGTTTGCTGTCAGGTTTCGGCCTGCTTTGGGGAGGAGCCGCTGTCCTGGGGAAAGCTGCTGTGGGGGCGGCTGCTGCATGGGCTTCTCACGGCGCTTTTGGCGGTACCGTGGCTGAAAAGGGCGGTGCTCCCGGCCATGACCGGGGCAGCTGTGCCGGCTTTTTCCGTGGGGCGGATGCTGTGGGGCAGCGGGGCGATGGTGCTGCTGTGCCTGCTGCTGACCGTCCGTTGGGAGCGGGGGATGGCGGCAGAGGGATAAAGCTGCGGGGGCGGCCGCAGGCCGCCGCAGGGCCGCAGGGTCGGGCGGGGAGAGAGAACTTTGGACCTGATGGGAATGGTGGGGGTGGGGCCCGCAGGGCCGAGGGGCGGAGCCCCTCATAGGCGGCCGGAGGCCGCCGCAGCCGCCCGGAGGGCGGCCCCCTGCGGGCCGGGGCTTGTGGCTTGCAGGGGGGCCGAGGAGGTGAGGGCGGGCCGCAGGCGGGGCCGTCCGGCAGGACGGCCCCGGCGGGCGAAGCCCGCTGGCCCCGGCGAAGCCGGGGCGCCTGCGGCCCGTGGCCCGGTTGATGCTGAAATGTGCCGAGGGGCAGGGAATTGTTACCGGAAAGTAAATTCGGTGCCGGGGCGGTTCCCAGGCGGGGAAAGGTGTGGTATAATGGGGTCGAAAAATGCGGGGGAGCCGATGCTGCCGCTCGTTTTGGAGCCAAAGCGGAAAGCCTTTTATGGAGACTTGGATTTTTTGCCCCGGCCCGATGCGGGCAGGAGAAAAATGGAATATAAAAAGGGAGGAAACAGCGTATGGGCAGCAAATTCTTTGACAGGGAGATAGACCCGGCCTGCCGGTACTGTGCCATTGGGACGCCCAATGTGGACCAGGACTTTGTGCTGTGCCCCAAGCGGGGGGTCATGGCGGCGGAGGATCACTGCTCCGCTTTCCGGTACGATCCGCTGCGGCGGGAGATCCGCCGGGCCCCGAAAATTGCCGCCGGAGATTACCGGCCGGAGGACTTTGAGCTGTAAGTGACGCCCAAGGGAGGAAACCAAAATGAAACAGAAAACCGGAAAACTGACGGTAATCACCGTGCTGCTGCTCACCGTGTGCATTGCGGCCGGAGCCATGGGCCTGCCCCGGCTGCTGGGGGAGAGCTTTTCCATCCCGGAGGCGGCGGAGCCGGCGCTTTCCGGCACCGCGCTGTGGGTCGGCATGGACGAGCTGCCGATGGAGATTTCCAGGGTGGAAAGCCTGGAGGACGCTCTGGATGACACCGAACCCCCAAAGCTTTCCGCGCGGGAGCGGGAGAAGGCCGAAAAGGAAGCGCTGCGGCAGCTGCTGATCTTCGTGCGGGAGAGCCGCATAGAGACGCTGTACTGGCAGGTGGCGGACGAGGAGGATTACTCCCGATTGGAGCTGCTGTGCAAGGCAGCGGAGGGCAGCCCGGCTATCTGGGCGGCGGTAAAGGGGGACTATGCCCCCGCCAAAAAGCTGAAATACGAACCGGCGGGTCTGGCCCTGTGGGGGGACAGTCTGACGGCGGAGGAACTGCGGAATAAGCTTTCCGGGCTGGGAGAGAGCGGCCTGCCGCTGGCCCTGCGCTGGGATGCCGAGCTGGCCGGGGAAGAGCTGACTGAGCTGGTACAGAAAAATAACTTGACCCGCCTGCTGCCGGTGCTGCCGGAGGTGGCCGGCCGGGAGTACATTGCTCGGAGTGAGAGCTGGCAGAACACCGGCGCCGAGGTGACCCCGGTGGTAACGGCGCTGCAGGGCGGTGTGACCGGCAGCCAGCTGTTCTACAATGCGAGGAACGGCAAGGCCGCTGGCTTTGTGCTGGCAAACTACGGCGAAATAAGCGATAATACCGCGGCCCGGGGCCTGCTGCTAAGCTACGCCGATGCGGCTCAGACCCGGCCGCTGACCGCTGTTTCTCTGGAATACGCGAAAGAGCTGCACATAGGCTACCCGGCCAATAACGCGCTGGTTTATACGGCGCAGGTCTTTATCATGGGGACCAGCGACCCCACAAAGCCGCTGACAATGGACGGCAAAGAGGTGGAACGCACCGGGGAGGGCGGCTGCTTTGGCGTTTCGGTGAGCCTGGCCTATGGGAAGAACTACTTCACTTTCCGCAATGGGGAGGACAGCCTGACCCTGACCATCCGCCGCGGCAGCGGCACCGGGGACGGCACCACCTCCACCCTGACCTCCCGGTTCCCGACCAGCGACGCCGCCGTCTGGGTCGGTCAGGAGCTGACCTTCCGGTGCGTGGCCCCCAGCGGCAGCAAGGTGACCGCGGTCATTCACGGACAGACGGTGACGATGCAGCAGACGGCGGCGACCGCCAAAAACGGCATTGCCGCTACCTACAAGGGGACCTACCAGGTGCCGGCCGATCTGCCTGAAGGGGAGCTGCAGGACTGGGGCCCCGTAAAATACACCATGGTGTGGGGCGGCAAGACCACGAGCTATGAATCGGCCGGGCGGCTGTACGCCGCAGGGAAGAACACCACCCCGGCGGTGCTGGCCAATACCGAGAATGTGAGCCTTTTGACCGACTATACCGATGACAGCACCTTTATTGCGACCTACCACCGCGGGGCGAAGATCCCGATGGTGGGCTGCTTCCAGTATAACGGCACCATCTTCTACGAGGTGGCGGGAGGCTACATCAGCAGCGACCGGGCCACGGTGGCCCCAACCCCGGCGGAGGAGACGACGATCGGTGCGGTTTCTTCGGTGACGGAGGGCCGGCTGACGACCATTACGCTGCCCTGCGGCAGCTACCCGGCGGCCTCCGCGAAGCGGGAGGGAGCGCTGCTGACCATTTACCTGGAGAACACCGCCCTGCCGGAAAGCACCGAAGGCATAGCGGCACCGATGATAAAGGAGGCCCGCTGGGAGGAAACCGAAGGCGGGGTGAACTTGCTGCTGACGCTGAACGAGGAAAGCTACTGGGGGTATGACCTGCAGTACACCGAGGAGGGCGACCTGCTGCTGAGCCTAAAAGAGCCGCCGAAGCTGAGTGCCACTCCCGGCAAGCCGCTGGAGGGCATCACGGTGATGGTGGACCCCGGCCATGGCAACAAGGACTGCGGCGCCTACGGCGCGGCGGGGCTTTACGGGCCGGCGGAGGCGGAGCTGAACTTGGCGGTGAGCCTGGCGGTGCGCGACCGGCTGGAGCAGATGGGCGCGACGGTCATCATGACGAGAGAGACCGATGACCGGGAGACCCCGAAGATCGTGCTGGACGAGCGGGTGCGCATGGCGGTGGACGCGAAGCCGGATTTCTTCCTTTCCATCCACCACAACAGCACCGGGCTGACCAAGTATGTTTCCGCCGACTGGACGGTGAGCTATTACTGCGAGGACGACAGCGAGACCTACGCGGCCAACCTGGCGGCGGCGGTGACCGGCGCGACCGACCGTGACACCAAGGGGGAGGAATGGGGCTACTATTATGTGACCCGGCTGGGCTTCTGCCCGGCGGTGCTGTTTGAGGTGGGGTTCATCCCCAACCCGGAGCAGTATGAGGCCTGCGCCGACTGGGAGACCATCTGCGAGACGGCCAGTGGTCTGGCGGAGGGGCTGCTGCGAAGTGTGCCGCGGTAAGCCAAAGGAAAAATGGGCGGCGCACCCGGCGAGGGTGCGCCGCTTTGGGATAAGGAAAGAGCTGGCGGGAGGGGCGGGCCGCAGGCCCGGCGGCGGAGCCGCCGAAACGGGCGGATGCCCGTTTGCCCGCCCGGAGGGCGGGCGGCCTGCGGCCCGATGCCCGGATTCTGCAGGGAGTGGACGAGGACGGAAAGGGGGATGTGCCGTGCGCAGAGAGCTGTGGGTGGATGGTACCGACCTGAGCTATGAGTGGCAGAAAAAGAGGGTGAAGAACCTGAACCTGCGGGTGCGGCCGGATGGGAGCATCCATGTTTCGACGGCGGGGTGGGTGTCCGCGGCAGCGGTGGATGAATTTGTGAGGAGCCATGCCGGGATGATAGAAAAGGCCCGGCAACGCTGGCAAAACGAGCGTCTGCAGGAGGCCCTGACGGTAGAGAATGGAGCGAAGCTGCCCTGCTTGGGCAGGGAGATGGAGCTGGTGCTGCGGAAGGGAAGCCCCCAAGGCGCTGAGCTGCGGGGAAACCAATTGGTGCTGACGCTGCCCGACCTGGCCGACCGAAAGGCGGCGGAACGGCTCCTGACGGGGTGGTGGAAGAAAATCTGCGGGGAGCTTTTTGCGGCGGTGCTGGAGCAGTGGTACCCCCGGTTTGCCCGGTGGAACATCCCCAGGCCGACGCTGCGCACCCGGCGGATGATTAGCCGGTGGGGGAGCTGTCAGCCGGCCACGGCGGTCATCACGATGAATGAGCGGCTGTTGCACGCCCCCATGGAATGCACCGAGTACATCATGGTGCATGAGCTGGCGCACTTGGTGCGGGCGGATCATTCCCCGGCGTTTCACGCGGTGGTGACCGAGGTGATGCCGGACTGGAAGGAACGCAAAAAGCGGCTGCGGGGGGCGAAGATCCCGCTATAAGCCGGATAAAACAATGAAATTATACAGTATGTATTACAGGAGGGGAAATGGCGAGGCATGAATTTGGCGTGATGCCGCTGGCACCGGAGGCGGGACAGCGGTTTGAGAAATATGAGCCGGGGAAATACCGTTGCATCCCGGTGGAGGATGACGAGATAGAGCGGCTGCTGCCCGAAACGCTGGGGCTGCCGATGTACTGGCACACGGTGGACCGCCCGGGCAGGGGACTATGCTATACTGGTATCACACTGATACCGCCGGAGACGCTGCCGGGACTGCGGGAAGCGGTGACCCGGCAGGGCCGCATGGCGGAGCTGGCGGCCCTGCTGCGGCGGGCCGAGCGGGAAAACAAGTGGGTGATCCACTATGGGATATAGGCAGATAGGCGGCACGAAAGAAGCACCCGGAGGGGTGCTTTTTTTGGTTGGGGAGCAGGGCGAAGTAAAGTGGGCTTTTGACCACAAATGAAAATTTGCACAAAATTAGCTTTCTTTTGGGTTTAGGATATGATATAAGAAGAAGTATAAAGCATCTACTGATCAAGTTTCCATGATGGGCGATCTTGCTGACTATATGGGTAAATACTCTGATATGATGGCAAAGCTCGATGCCATCGATAGTAAGAGTTTGTCTGATGCGGATACCGCCTACTATGCTGAAGTTTCCGCAAGAGTGATGAAGAAGCTAGCTGAAGTAGCCTGATCTTAAATTACATTTTCATAAAAAGCTGAGGACGAAATGAGCCGCCCCTGTATGCCGCCGGGCAGATGGGGTGCGGCTTTATCATTGACACCGGTGGGGAAAGGTGCTATAAATAAGGGGATTTTGTGGAAAGTGAGCAGGGAGAGAAGGGCGGAATACCATGGAAAAATGGAAAAAGATCGCGGCGCACATAGGGGCATACCCGGCTGCGCTGGCCAAGTGGCTGGCGGTGGGGGCGCTGATCGGAGGGATCGGCGGGGTGATCGGATCGCTGTTCCACATCGGCGTCAACTATGCCACCCAAATGAGAGCGGCGCATCCGTGGATCCTGTACCTGCTGCCGGTGCTGGGGCTTATTATTGTGGGGCTGTACCGTGTGACCAAGGTGGAGGGCAAGGATACCAACGCTGTCATAGAATCGGTGCACTTTGGCAAGAATGTGCCGGTGCTGCTGGTGCCGGTCATCTTTATTTCCACGGTGCTGACCCACCTGGGCGGCGGCAGTGCCGGACGCGAGGGCGCGGCACTGCAGATCGGCGGGGGGATCGGCTTTGAGGCCGGGCGTCTGCTGCGGCTGGGGGAAAAGGACCTGCCGCTGGCCACCCTGTGCGGGATGAGCGCAGTATTCTCGGCGTTATTCGGGACGCCGCTGACGGCGGCCATCTTCGCGATGGAGGTCATCAGCGTTGGGGTGTTCTATTATGCGGGGTTGATCCCATGCCTGACGGCCGCACTGGTGGGCTATCTGGTAAGCCTGCTGATGGGGGTGCCGCCGACCCGCTTTGCGGTGGCGGATCCGGGGCTGGACCCCTGGACCATGCTGCTGGTGATCCTGCTGGCCATAGGCTGCGCGGTGGTGAGTATTTTATTCTGCCGCGGGCTGCAAAAGACCGGGAAGCTGGCGGCGCGGCTGCTGCCGAACCCATACGGACGGGTGCTGGTGGGCGGTGCGCTGGTGATCGTACTGACGCTGCTGGTAGGCAACACCAATTACAATGGCGCCGGGATGGAGATGGTGGAGCGTGCCGTGAGCGGCGATGTGGAGCCGTGGGCGTGGCTTTGGAAGCTGCTGTTTACCGCGGTGACCATCGGGTTTGGCTATAAGGGCGGCGAGGTGGTGCCCTCCTTCTTCGTGGGAGCGTGCTTTGGCTGCGTGCTGGGCGGTGCCATAGGGCTGCCAGCGGGCTTTGGCGCGGCCATTGGCCTGGTGGCGGTATTCTGCGGGGCGGTGAACTGTCCCATTGCCTCAGTATTTTTGAGCATTGAGCTATTTAGCACCGGTGATGTGCTGTACTTTGCGATGGCGTGCGCCATCAGCTATCTGCTTTCCGGCTACTGCGGACTTTACAGCAGTCAGACCATCCTCTATTCCAAGATGCGGGCAGAGTTTATCAACATCCATACCAACGAAAACGAGGAACATCACGGGTAAAAAAGATATTCTCCTCTGCCCTGCGGGACGCGCGGCAGGGGAGATTTTTTATTGGAGGGATAGGGGCGGCCGAAGGCCGCCGCAGGGGGATGAGCTGGCGGGGAGTCGGAAATGGAGGGTCTGTGGGGGCTGGCGGGGAGAATGGGCCGCAGGCCGAACCGTCCGGAAGGACGGTTCCAGCGGGCGGAGCCCGCAGCGGCGGCGGAACGCTGCCGGGCCTGCGGTGGGTAGGGACTGGCGGATGGGGTGCCCTGCGGGCCGTATTTTGTGACGGGCAGGGGCTGGGAAAGGAGTGGGATACAGGCCGGGAGGAGATCATTGCTTGCGGTGGGGCAGGGGGTGTGGTATCATTAGGCGGTAGAAACAAAAACCATCGGGAGGGCAGAAAAATGCCGAAAGAGATGACCGCGGGAGAACTGGCGGAGCGCAGCCTCATTACCAAATACCGCAAGACGATATGGAACCGGTTTATAGGGGGCTGCAAGGACTATGAGCTGATCAAACCGGGGGATCGTATTGCCGTGTGCATCAGCGGGGGAAAGGACAGTATGATGCTGGCCAAATGCATGCAGCATCTGCAGAAGTACAGCGATTTTCCCTTTGAGGTGGAGTACCTGGTGATGGACCCCGGGTACAGCCCGCCCAACCGGGAACTCATCGAGCGGAATGCCCGCACGCTGGAGCTGCCGATCCGCATTTTCGAAAGCCCGATCTTTGGTGTGGTGGATGAGTCGGAGGGGGGCTCCCCCTGCTACCTGTGCGCCCGGATGCGGCGTGGGTACCTGTATAAGGAGGCGCAGGCGCTGGGCTGCAATAAAATAGCGCTGGGGCACCACTTTAACGATGTGATAGAAACGACGCTGATGAGTATGCTGTACGGGGCGGAGATCAAAACGATGCTGCCGAAGCTGCACAGCACCAACTTTGCGGGGATGGAGCTCATCCGGCCGCTGTACCTGGTGCGGGAAGAAGATATTATCAGCTGGGGAAAATATAATAACCTGCACTTTTTGCAGTGCGCCTGCCGCTTTACCGAGCGGACCGAGCACCACGAGGAGGACAGCGCCCGCCGGGAGATGAAGCGGCTGATCGCCGAGATGAAGCAGCACAACAAAAATGTGGATATCAATATCTTCCGCAGTATGCACAATGTGAACCTGGCAACGGCAGTGGGCTACCGGATGGGGGATGACGATGAGCTGCACAGCTTCCTGGAGAAATACGACGAAAAAGAGGAAATGTAAACTCTTGTTGCGGGAATGGGAAGCGGACGCGGTGGATTTGCCGGGTGAGCTTTGGTAGGATAAGGGCACCAATCAAACGGAGGTACCTTGCAATGAAATTATCGGAGAAGATCATCAGGCTGCGGAAAGGGCGGGGGCTATCGCAGGAGGAGCTGGCGGAGCGGCTGGGGGTATCCCGGCAGGCGGTTTCCCGCTGGGAAAGCGGAACGGCACTGCCCGATGCCGGAAATCTGCGGCAAATCAGCCGGCTGTTTGAGGTATCGGCGGACTACCTGCTGGATGAGGAACGGGAAAGCCCGGAGGGGCCGGCCGCTGCCGTAGCGCAGAAGCCGCACCGGACGAACGGAAAGGTGATCGCCGGGGGCTGCATGGCGATGCTGGGCTTTTGGGGGAATGTGATCATTTATATCGCCTCCCGGTTTGTGGAGGTGATGATCCCCCGCAAGGTGTGGAGCACCGACCGCAGCACTTGGCAATACTGGTGGAACAGCAATGTGACCGGCCACAGCTGGAAGTACTTTGTGCAGAAGTATGACCTGGAATGGTTGGTAGCGGCGCTGACCGTGCTGCTGATCGTAGGAGTGGTGCTGCTGGTACGGGAGAGAAGGAGAACACTGTAAAAGCAGAAAGTCTGCGGGCGATCCCGACTTTTGCAGGGGGCTGCCCAGGCCTGGAACTGGATTTTTAGCGGATGAAAAAGCAGGGGCAAAACCATGGGATAGTACAAAGCATGAGTGGGACGCAAAAAGGAGGAGAACCATGACCTATACGGAATTTAAGAGAATGCATATTGACCTGGGGGCGCTGGGCGCCGAGGGCGGCCGCAATGCGGTGCGCTATACCTGCACGCCGAAGGGGGCTAAGATCTTCGGCTGGGCGGGGGTGGATGGCATCCACTTCTGCACCGTGAAGGGCTATGGGGAGACCATCTTTTCGGTAAGCCCCATGAACCCGGGGCAGGACTGCGTGCAGCCGTTGGCGCGGGATATGGGGGACTTCCTGCGGCTGCTGCTGGCCTGCGGAGATACCGCCGCGCTGGAGCAGGCGTGGATGTGGACTGAAGCGCAGTTTGAGGAGTACCTGCGGGAATATCCGCCGACCGAGGATCAGCGGGCGGTGATGCGGGAGATTGAAGAGAAGTGCGGCCTGACCCCAATGGAGGAACCGTGGCGATATCTCAAGAAAGTGCGGGCGGAAACAGACTGCTCCGGTCTGCGGTTTGAGAAGGAATATGAAGAACTGCTGCATCCGGTATGCCGTGAGCCACAGGAATGGGAAGTCTATTTTGAGTACGGGTTTGGCGGAAAGAAGCCACGGCACCGCCCCGGCAGAGAAATCATGCTGGGGAAGACATTTACCTGGGGCAAAGAGGAATGGCTGGTACCGGCCATGTACTGCTGCAGCGAGGGGGTGGTGTTGGATCTGCTGAAAAAGGTACCACTGGAGGCGCTGGAACGCTTTGCGGAAAAGTGGGGGCTGGAGGAAAACGGCGAGCCCCGGCGGGAGCTGACCCCGGCGGAGCAGGAGCAGATGGAGAACGAAAACCCGCTGGAGGAGCGCTTCTGGGCGGAGGTGACGGTGAACGGACGGCGGCTGCGGCAAAGCACCGGCCACGGGGTATGTTGGGTACCCGGCCTGCCCGAGAGCGCCCGCTGGGATGGGGAGGCCGAACAGGTGGTGACCCATTACGGGCTGGAACGGAACTGCGGCTGGGCCATTTGGCGGGTGTGCTGCCTGTGGAATGGTGGAAAATTGAAACCGGAAACGGTGGAATTGACCATGACGGCCGAGAAAGAGGCAGTGGACGGGGGCACATTTACGGCGGAGCCGGGCAAAACAGTGCCGCTGACCGACCCCCGCACAGGGCTGACCCATACGCTGCGGGTGCTCTCTTTGACGCCGGAAACGATGGACCGCAGCCTGCTGCCCCCGGTGGGGATGGAATTCCCGACGGAATATGTAGAGATGCAGTACACGCTGGAGCCGCCGCTGCCGGTAGGGGACTTTGCGCTGGTAGATGCGGCGCCCGGCGATGAGGCCCGAGCCTGCAAAGTGGAAAGCGGCTTTACGGCGCAGGAGAGCGCCTGCATCGGGATCATCGGTGGAGCGGATGGCCCGACGGCGGTTTTTGTTTCGGGCAAAGGCGATGAAGCCGGGGAGGATGTGCGCGCGGCGTACTCCTCGCTGCACTATGAGCCGGTGGAAACCGTGACCTGGCGGGCACGCTTTATGGCGCGGCCCAAGGAAGCGGTGACGGTGACGCTGATGTAAACGGAAGGCCCGGTGGGAATCAGGGGGATTTCTGCCGGGCTTTTGTTGCTTGCGCCGCTGTGGGGGAAAAGAGCGGCGGAGGGGGACGGCCCGCAGGGCCGCCCGCCGCAGGCGGGCGTAGGCGGCCTTTGGCCGCCCAGTTCCGGCAAAGCCGGAACGCCCTGCGGGCCGAACGCCGGATCTTGCAGGAAATAGAGAGGGGATATTGCGCGAAATGAAGTGACGGAAAACCGCAACATGCAAAAATGTTCGTCATATTAGCTAAAAAAGCGTAAAATAGGGAGCATCTCGCCTGTACGGAGCATAAAAATGAATTTAAGAGAAATAAAAACTTGCAAAAAGTATTTACAAATGAAAAATAAGTGCTATACTGTGAACCATATTAATTCTTTGTGATACGAGGTGTAAACATCATGTCAACCGGTAAAAAGAAGCTGTCGCTGGCATTCTGGATCTTTTTAGCGCTCATCTTCGGCGCAGGCATCGGCTGGGGGTTGGTATATGTACCCGGCGGCGCAGCCTTTGCCACCAAGTTTATTAAGCCCATTGGTACCATCTTTGTCAATCTGCTCAAGTTCATTGTAGTGCCCATTGTGCTGTTCTCGATGGTGTGCGGCATGATCAGCATGAAGGACATCAAAAAGGTCGGCTCCATCGGCTGGAAAACGATGGTCTATTACATCTGCACCACCATTGTGGCGCTTATCATCGGCCTGGTGCTTGCCAACATCTTTAAGGGCGGGTTCCCGCAGCTTTCCACCGAGGGGCTGGGCACATGGGATAAAGCGACCAGCGCCGACTTTATGACCACCCTCGTCGATATCTTCCCCAGTAATATCGTGGCACCCTTCGCCAACGCCTCGATGCTGCAGATCATTGTCATTGCGCTGCTCATCGGTGCCGGGATCATCCTTACCGGAGAAAAGGGCCGGGCAACGGCCGAGCTGTTCGAGAGCCTGAACGAAGTGTTCATGAAGGTGATGATGTTCATCATCAAGATCTCTCCCATCGGCGTATTCTGCATGATGACCTGGGTCGTTTCCAACCAGGGCCCGGAAATTCTGGGCGATCTGGCAAAGGTACTGGGTGTTGCGTATCTGGGATACATCCTGCACGCCGTTATCACCTATTCCATCACCGTTAAGACGATGGGCGGCATGAGCCCCTTCAAGTTCTTCAAGGGCATGATCCCCGCAATGGTCTTTGCGTTCTCCTCCACCTCCAGTGTGGCTACCCTGCCCATCAATAAGGAATGTGCCGTGAACCTGGGCGCCAGTGAGGAGGTTTCCTCCTTTGTGCTGCCGCTGGGTGCGACCATCAACATGGATGGTACCGCGGTTTACATGGCTGTTAATACCATCTTCCTGTCCTGCTGCTACGGCATGAATCTGACTATTGGCCAATTGGTCATGGTAGTAGTGACCGCGACCCTGGCTTCCATTGGTACGGCGGGCGTCAGCGGCGCCGGTGTGGTAATGTTGGCGATGGTGCTCACCAGCGTAGGAATCCCCGTGGAAGGCATCCTGCTCATCTATGGTATCGACCGTCTGTTTGATATGGGCCGTACCACCATCAATATCGTGGGCGATGCGGCCTGTGCCGTCATTGTAAGCAAGCTGGAGGCCAAGAAAGAGGCCAAAAAGGCTGCGATGGTCAAGTAATTAAGATATCTTCCTACATCTTTTTCATAATCTCTTCCTGAACAAAGCCGCGCGGGTCGCAATGATCCGCGCGGCTTGCTGTTTGGAAAGTATAATTGATATGTATACCTTCGTTTAACAAGGACACACACGCTTTTCGGCAGCGAAAATCGGCGCTGACAGCGTCATCGTCCTTGACATACGCCAGTATGCCGGCGTCCTCTTCCTTGTCATCATCCGGTTTTCTCTCGCCGAAAAGTCCTGCGGAGTTTTTGCGCGGGAGAAATGGCGCCAGAGGAAGCGCGGAGCGGTAGGCAGGCTGGCGCCTGTCAACGCGACGCGCAATGTCGGGCGGTATTTATGCCCGCAAAAACCGTATGTGCTCTTGTTAAGCGAAGGTAAGTACTCCATATACAAAGCGCAGAAGAACCGCCTTGGAGATGAGTATGCTGCATCCAGCACATATAGCCGCTGTGTGGAAGCAGAGGCATATGCCAAGGGTGGAAACCCAGTGTATAAATACTTCATCAAGGCCTAAACGCAGCAATCCCCCCTCCAGTTACGGAGGGGGTATTTTACTGTGTAGTTTCTGTGTAGTCTACATGCAAAAAGACCGCAAGAAACAGCAATATTTGCAAAGACTAAAAATGCTGAAAACCCGCATGAATAAAGGAAAAACCCGCATTTCTGCGGGTTTTTCTTTGGCGGAGATGGAGAGATTCGAACTCTCGAACCGCTTTTGACGGTTACACGATTTCCAGTCGTGCGCCCTCGACCAACTAGGCGACATCTCCATGTCGTTATCAGGATGGGTCAAGTAAAAGTCCTGACGAGAATTTATTATACCGTATTACCGGCATAAAAGCAACCCCCTTTTTGCAAAAAAGTTGCCCTAAAAGACATTTTTTCGCATTACGGGCAAAGAAAGGATTGCGCCCGGCCCTTTGGCGTACTATAATATTATAAATCACTTTCGGAAAAAAGGAAGGATAAGACCCATGAAACGAGTAGAGATCAAAGCACTGTTTGCGGAGCCGGAGCGCTACACCGCGGAGCCGGTCACTATCTGCGGCTGGGTGCGCACCCTGCGCTCCAGCAAGGCCCTTGGCTTCATCGAGCTGAACGACGGCAGCTACTTCAGCAATCTGCAGGTGGTGTTTGAGGAAAATAAACTGGCCAATTATGATGAGATCTCCCGCCAGAATGTCGGCGCGGCGCTTATTGTTACCGGCCGCCTGCTGCTGACCCCCGAGGCCAAGCAGCCCTTTGAAATCCATGCGGAGAAGATCACCGTGGAGGGCGCCTCCACCCCCGATTATCCCCTGCAGAAAAAGCGCCACAGCATGGAGTTCCTGCGCACCATCCAGCACCTGCGTCCCCGCACCAATACCTTCAGCGCGGCGTTTAGAGTGCGTTCTGTTGCGGCGCAGGGTATCCACAAGTTCTTTACCGAGCGCGGCTTTGTATATGCGCACACCCCGCTCATCACCGGCAGCGACTGCGAGGGTGCCGGCGAGATGTTCCGCGTCACCATCATCGATCCCGCCGATCCCCCTCTGACCGAGGACGGCAAGATCGATTACAGCCAGGATTTCTTCGGCAAAGCCACCAATCTCACCGTCAGCGGTCAGCTGGAGGGTGAGTGTATGGCTATGGCCTTTGGCAAGATCTACACCTTCGGCCCCACCTTCCGCGCGGAAAAATCCTACACCGGCCGCCATGCCGCCGAGTTCTGGATGATCGAACCGGAGATCGCCTTTGCCGACCTGGAGGACAATATGGTGCTGGCGGAGGATATGATAAAATATGTGCTGCGCTATGTGATGGAGCAGTGCCCCCGCGAGCTGGAATTCTTCAATAACTTTGTGGATAAGGGCCTGCTGGAGCGCCTGAACCATGTGGTAAACAGCGACTTTGCCGTCTGCACCTATACCGAGGCCATCGAGCGGCTGCAAAAGGCCGATGTGGAGTTTGAGTACCCCGTAAGCTGGGGTGTGGACCTGCAGACTGAGCATGAGCGCTACCTCACCGAAAAGATTTTCGGCAAACCGGTCTTTGTTACCAATTATCCCAAGGAGATCAAGGCCTTCTATATGCGCCTGAACGATGATGGTAAGACGGTGGCGGCCGTGGACCTGCTGGTGCCCGGCATCGGCGAGATCATCGGCGGCAGCCAGCGTGAGGAGCGTCTGGACATCCTGCTGGACCGCATCCACGAGCTGGGGCTGAATGAGGAGGACTACTGGTGGTACCTCGACCTGCGGCGCTTCGGCGGCGCGCGCCACGCCGGTTTCGGCCTGGGCTTCGAGCGGCTCATCATGTATGTCACCGGTATCCCGAATATCCGTGATGTACTGCCCTTCCCCCGCACCACCGGCTTTGCGGAATTCTAAACCGAATATATATATGCTGAAGTCCTCCGCGTGGGATCCCATGCGGAGGACTTCAGTTTGTTTATTTACGGAGGGCGATTTAATCCGCAGAGAAGGTTTGCTGGAAGAACCGCCGGACCATTTCAGCGGTGTCATCAGTGTGGTCCTCGGTGGTAATCAGATAGTATTCAGAGCCATACAGGGGATCCTTCAGTGGGACAGCCCGAATCTGGGAAGAGGGAAGCATCCAGTTCGGCTGGAAGGTGGGGTAGACCCAGTTGTAGTTTTCTACGCATACATTGCGCAGCTCGGAGATGTTCTTGGAGATGATCTCCAGCTTGGGCACAAATCCGGCTCGCTGGCAGTGACGGAGAAAACCGTCTGTTTGAATATCTCCGGTACGGATCCCTTCCCGGATGGGATCATAGTACAGGATAAAGCTCTGCTCCCGCAGGTCGCCCACATCTACTTCCGCTTGTCCAGCCAAGGGGTGGTCCGCCCGCATGACAATACATAGCGGCTGATTGTGCAGCAGGGTACAGCGGGTACCCGGTATGGTGCAGAAGGCAGGCGTTTTATTACGGTCCTCCTGCCAAAAGACACGAGTGACCAGCAGCGCGTCAAATTCCCGACTGCGCAGGCAGGCTTCGACCTCCGAGGATTGGTAAAATAGAAACTGAATATTGTGTCCGGGGGCATACAGATAGAATTTTTCCATCAGCAGGCACTCGGTTTTTATGCTGATGCGCCCCAGAGGAAGACCGATGGTATAGGGCTTCTCATCCTGGCCCTTTAGCCGGCTGATGTGTAACTCCAGCGATTCATATTGTCCCACCACCTGTGCGATATAGGGAAGAACGCTGGTACCCGGCCCTGTCAGCTTCAGGCGCTCGCCCCGGGCGGGACGGTCAAATAAGGTGATGCCCAGGGCCTCCTCCACACACTTCACCTGCCGGGAGACCGAGGAGGGCGCACAGGGGATCTCCTCAGCGACCTTGCTGAAATTCAGGTGGGTGGCCACCAGCAGTACAGTCTTCAGGTATTGGATCTCCATAGTGCGCCCTCCTTTTGGTTATGGCAGCGGGTAGGCAATGCAGCGGGGCTTCCTCAGTGTCTCAGTGACGGTAGGAAAGGGAATCCGCCCGAACAACGGATGTGGCATCCGTCTTTTTGGGGTCCTTCTTTTCTCCGGGCTGGGGGCGGCGGTTCCGGCGCAGGGCTTCATCCATGTGGATCTTGACGCCGCGGCTGGCCAAAGTGTGCTGCAGGGCGGGCACATCCAGCGCCTGCAGGCGGATATTCTCCTTGGCAGCCATGGAAACAGCCAAGCCGGCAGCTTCACCGGTGAGAACACAGGCGGGAATAAACCGTGCGACTTCCCAGCCGCGGCCGGTGGCGGAAACGATCCTTCCGGCTGCGGCAATGTTGGTGATCTCGGTATCGATGAGACCGCCGTATGGGAACTCGTATACTTCGGCAGGAATTTCCAGCGAGTGGATCATGCAGCCGATTGAGCTTTCCACATACCGGTCAGGCACTACCTCCAGCTGCTCCTTGCCAACCAGCCGGCGGGTCATACGGAACTGCGGCATAAGCGGCAGGGTCATCTGCGCGTAGGAGGGGCTCTGGTGCTGCTTTAAGTAGTCCAGCGCCAGCTTGCGGCTGGTACGGATATATCCGTTGACGCCCTCACTGGTGGTGCCATAGTACATGGGGATCTCCGCCTCGCTGTTATCGGCATCGGGGCGAAGCCCCAGCCAGCGCAGCGGCAGTGCCTGCAGGGCCTGCCCGGTCTCCAGGCCTTTTTTCATGGTATCCAGGTCTATTTCATGTGCCCAGTGGGAAACAATGCTCCGCTGTGTTTCGGTGGGAGCGCCGGCCCGGAACATCAGGTCCAGGTCGCCGCTGGCATCCACAAAGGCCTTGGCCAGGTAGGCGGTGCGTCCGGATTTGTTTTCGACAATGACGCCCTTGCAGGTTTTACCCTCCATGATGGGCGCGCAGAAGTTGGTATCAAAAACGACCTGAATACCTTCCTGTTCCATCAGCTCATCCAGTGCGCACACGGCAGCCGGGATATTAAAATTGGTGCGGTAGCGGCCGGTGGGGGTGTCCACGGTATCGGGCCCGTTCCGCCAGCAATCTGGCAGGTTATCGTAGCCGTAGCGGATGCAGACATGCAGCAGCTCCTCCGCCAGGCCGCCATATACCTTGTGCCCCAAACCGTCATCCAGAGGCAGATAGATGCAGACATGGCCCAGGGTAGCCAGACCGCCCAGGATGATGCTTTTCTCCAGCAGAATGACCCGGGAGCCATTGCGTGCGGCCGAAACCGCGGCGGCTACACCGGCTACGCCGCCGCCTACTACGATCACATCCGCTTCCCCCGCAACGGGGATGGAATGGGATTGCTCAGTGATTTGCTTTGGTTTTTCCATTGATGGTATGCCTCGTTTCTTAGTGTATTATAGCAGATGCGCGGGAAGAAGGGAACAGGCCATATCGTCCCGGAAAAGCCGGTTAGGGCAGAATGTAGCTGCAGCCAAGGGCAATCACATAAACCACAATGATATAAACAGGAATCACCTTGATGGCATCGTGCCAAATAAAGCGGTTGTCTATCTCCTCACGGTCCAGCAGCAGCGCGGCGTAGATGGTACCTGCATAGGTCAAGAAGGCCATGTTGGCGCACAGGCTCAGCGTCGCGGCGGTAACAGATGCGCTGATCCCGGTGTCCAGCTGCATCTGGCATACAAAAGGCATGATGGCCGCGTTGCCCAACAGGGTAAGGGGGGTGCCGTTGCAGATGTTGGTGATGATGGTGATAACAATAGTAAGGAGAAGCAGCAGCAGCGGCAGCGGCATATTGCCGAATACGGGTTTAAGCAGGGAGATGATCCAGTCGCGAATGCCCAAATCAGCGGAAGCCATGGCATTGCCCAGGAAGGTGAAGCAGCCAACGATGCACACCACATTCCACAGGGTGCCTTCACTCAGCAGCTTCATGGGGTTGGCCAGCGGCTTGCCGTCTACTTTGATAAGCCCCAGAATGCCCAGCGCCAGCAGGAAAATGAGGGTAGTGCCGATAGGAGCCAGAACAGCGCTTCCGGGGAAGTCCTTCGGCAGCAGCGGGATAACGATGATATACAGGAAGGACAGGCAGAAGATGGTGAGAATGAGCTTCTGGCGCTTATTAAATTTCTTGGGAATGTTGCGCAGCGCCTCTACATTTTCAATATCCAGCTCCTTCAGCGGGGCAACATTGCACTTAAATACACCGGGGATCATAAAGGCCAGGATGCACAGCCATACCAGATTGACCAGGATGCACACGAACATATAGGTGAACATATTGATGCTCAGTCCAAAGCCCTGCATGCTGGTATTGATAAGGGTGTAAATGGTAAGGGCAATGCCCTTGAAGGGGAAGCAGAAATTACCCATGCAGCCCAGGTAGATGCCCAGCAGCATGAATTTGCAGAATTTATCCTGCTTATCATAGCCGCACACATCCCGGATGGACTCATAAATGCCGAAGTACAGCAGCGCGGTGGGGATAAACCCGATGAACATGGAAACGATAAAGCTGGAGAAGAACAGCGAGAACAGCAGCGCGACCGGGCGTCCTCGAAGCGCCTTGATGCTAAGCAGCTTGCGCACCAGCACATCGATCACGCCGGCTTCCTTGAGCGCCACGCACAGCGCAGATACAAAGATCAGCTGGGGGACGGTAGAACCGCCCATCCAACTGGAAACAGCGGCGGAGGATGTCAAAAAGCCGCTGTATACCATGGCGATAATACCCAGGATAGCAGCTAGGGTGGACTGGGAAGTGAATACTGTAAGCAGAATAACGCCGATAAATACGCCCAGGGCATTGGAGCCGACCTGTGTAACCACGGAGAACGGGCCCAGAATCCGGCCGAAAAAGAACATAAAGAGGAACGCGATCAAAATGATCGGCCATTCACGCTTTTGGGCAGCTGACTTTGTCATAGTAGTTCACATGCAAGGCTAAGCACGGAGCTTTGCATGCGATCCTCCCTTCTGTAATTTTTATTCTCAGGTGAACGGTGATCTGCCGCCTTCGGTCGCGATCCGAAAACGGATTCCATAATAAATTGTGCACAATCTACACTTTTTATTTTAGAAAGCCTTGTGTATAAAGTCAATTGCACAATCCGCACGCACTGTTGCAACTTTGGCATGGAATTCGCTTCCGTCCCTATATGGAAGGTCCTCCCGCCGCCCCCGCTGACCTGATTGGCGGCATGTCTCTCCCCTGTGGGAGTGCCTCATCCCCCGCAAAAATGTATTTTCTCATACTTTGGGATGATTTACACCACCAGCTTTGGCTGGTAAAATAAGACCAGAACACAAAATACCGCCGATCCATCATACCATAAGGGGACTGGTCCCCTTCGGCATCCCGTGGCCCCCACGGGATGAACCCGCCGTAAAGGGAGGGAGCGCATGGCCAAAAATGTAATCATCCGGCCGTCTGTCCGGGAACAGTACCAAAAATTCATGGCACGGGGTAGGGTGCTGTTTTTCACCGCGCCCTGCGGCTTTGGCAAAAGCACCCTGGCCGAAACGCTGCTTGCCGGGCAGCAGGTGCTTTCTCTCACCGCCGGGGAGCCGGACTTCGCCCTGCCGGCGGATGATAAGGACTGGCAGGTCCTCTTGATCGATGACCTGCGGCAGATGACCGAGGAGCCGGATCAGCAGGCGCTGTGCCAGCTCATCCGGGAGTACAGCGACCGCCGGTTCGTCCTGCTTTCCCGCGGGGCGGTGCCGGGCTGGCTCATGGCCTTCCAGTATGCCGGGCTTATGGCGGTGCTGGATGCCGACGCCCTGCTTTTTGACCGGGAGGATATCCGCAGCCTGTTCCGGCAGCAGGGCACCCCCGTCAGCGAATCGGAGCTTTCCGAGATCCTGCGGGAAACCAGCGGCTACCCGCTGGGCGTGGCGGTCATCGCCCACTGCATGGTCGGCGGCCGCCCCTATGGCCCGGAGCTCATCGCCCAGGGCTACCACGAGGTCTTTTTCTACTTCGAGGCGGCGGTCTACCGCCGGTTCGATCTGCCCATTCGCCGTTTTTTGCTGGAGCTTGCCCCCTTTGAGAGCTTCGATGCCGAGTTGGCCCGTATGGTCAGCGGCGATCCCCACGCCGGGGAACGCCTGGCCTGGCTCCAGCACAATACCACCATGCTGCGCCCCGATGATGTGCAGCGGTTCCGGTTCTGGCCGCAGTTCCGCACCTTTTTGCTGTGGGAGATGGACCGGGAATACAGCGAGGAAAAGCGCCGCACCGTTCTGGGCCGCGGCGGCCTCTACTACGAGCTGAAAGAGGATTACAGCCATGCGCTGGAGTGCTACACCATGGCAGGGGATCATTCCAAGGTCTCCGAGCTTCTGGTGCGCAATGCCGAGCTTCATCCCGGCATGGGCCATTACAGCGAGATGGAGAAATACTACCGCAGCCTGCCGGAGCAGGAGATCGCCGCCTCCCCGGCGCTGATGCAGGGCATGAGTATGCTGTGCGCCCTGGCGGCCGATTATGAGGGCAGCGAGCGCTGGTACCAGGCGCTTTCTCAGTTTGCCCGCTGCCGTGCCAAAAGCGACGCGGCCGGGCGGCAGGCCCGGGGCCGGCTGGCCTGGTTGGATATCTCCCTGCCGCAGCGCGGCGTCACCGATCTCACCGCCATCATTCCCTCGGCCTACCGGCTGCTGGTCAATAAGGAAGTGACCCTGCCGGCCTTTTCGGTCACCAGCGCCCTGCCCAGCATTATGAACGGCGGCAAGGACTTCAGCGAATGGAGCCGCCGGGATGACCTGCTTTATCAGACCATCCGTGTCCCGGTGGAGGCCATTCTGGGCCGGGATGGCGTGGGTCTGCCGGATTGCGCCATTGCCGAAAGCAAGTTTGAAAAAGGCGAGGACATCACCGCCCGTATGCTGGCCCTGATGCCCCGATTGGGGGAGATCCAGCGGGACGGCACCCCGGATATTGAATTCGCCGCGGTGGGCCTGCTGGCCCGCAGCCAGTTGGCGGCCGGCCACTCCCAGGATGCCCGCAGGACGCTGGAAAGCCTGCGGCAGCGCTTCGCGGAAGGCGGCCAAAGCCGATTTTTGCCCAATATCGATGCCATGCTGTGCCGCGTTGACCTGCGGACTGGCGATACCGATGCCGTAGATAGCTGGTACCGGGAAAAGGCCCCGCGCGACCCCCTCAGCATCAATATCATGAAGCGCTACCAGTACTTTACTCAGGCTATGGCGGAGCTTGCTCAGGGCCGGCCGCAGGCCGCCCTGCTTACCCTGGCTCCGCTGGAACCCTACTGCATCGCCTGCCAGCGGAAGATGGATCACACCACCCTGCTGCTTTTGCGGGCCGTGGCCCAGTACCGGCTAAAGGACGAAGCCTGGCGGCAAAGCCTTACCGATGCCCTGCGCATTGCCGCCGGGTTGGGGTTCATCCGCCCGGTAAGCTGCTGCGGCGCCGCCCTGCTGCCCCTGCTGCAGGCCCTGCCCAGCCCGGAGGAAGAGAGCTGGTACCGGCAGGTGGTGGCCTTTGCCCGGGTGCAGGCCGCCCGGTATCCCTACTTCCTGGTGCCGCCCCTGCCCCCCGGCGAGGAAATGACCGCCACCGAGCTGCAGGTGCTGCGCCTGATGTGCGCCGATAAAAGCAATGCCGAGATCGGCCGCATTTTGGATATCAAGCTGCCCACGGTAAAAACCCATGTCAGCCATATCCTCACCAAGTTGAATGTCAGCCGCCGCAGCGAGGCCAAAACCGCCGCCCGCCGCCTGTGGCTGGTAGAATAAAAACTGTAATTCTGGAGGAATGTATGAAGAAACGAGTATGTAGTGTTTTGCTGGCCGCCGTGCTGTGTGTTACCATGCTGTCTGTTGTAGCATTGGCGACGGAATGTACCAATGGTAACCACACCTATACCGGTAATAAGTATGTGGCTAATGACAATGGCATAAACCACAGCCGTAAATGTGACAATTGCGGTTATGTTGATACAAGCAGCAGCAGCCAGCACTGTGATAATGGTTCAAACAATAACGCTAAAGATGGAAAATGTGACTTTTGTAGTGCAGAGTTGGCTGTTTCCTTTAATGATTTGTTCCGTACCATTTGTGCCACCACATGGGAAGCGGCGTTTAAGGAAATTGGATCGACCAGTGGAACCCTTTATCCAATCGCAGATACAACCGAGACGATCACCTATAACGAAAAAGGAAATGTTACCATCAATTTGGCCGGATTAACCATAAATAAATTGAAAGTAACAAAGGGCACGCTTACCATAACAGGAAGTGGCACCATCACCAAGCTGGAAGTTAGCGGCGGTACCGTTCAACTCTCCGGCGGCACCTACGGCGAAATTACCGGAGTCACTGATAAGAACACCCTGTTGGGCCCCGGCTATGTATTTGATACCGATGGTAAGACCGTTGTAGAAGCCCCCATCAAGAGTGTCACGGCATCCGTAACGGGCCATAACAACGCCAAATACGGCTACACCGCCGAACAGGCTCCTGTTCTTACCGCGGCCATTACCCCGGACAATGTGACCGGTGTGACCTACCGGTGGTACAAGGTAAACGGCAGCAAGAAAATCGCGATTGATAATGCTACTGCCCAAACCTATACAGTGGAAACCGGCCTGAATGCGGGGGACTACGATTACTGCTGCACAGCCACCGTTGGCACCTACTCCCTCACCAGCGATGATGTCACCGTGACCATCAAAAAGGCGAATGGCCCCCAGCTGGGCACCATCAATGTGAACCAGGTCTACAATGACACCGCCAGCAAGACCATCAATATCTATGATTACATTGGTACAGATCTGAACAAACTGGCAAAGGATGCAGGAACACTGTGTTTCCACACGGGAACTTATTCTCCCACAAACACGATAGAAAGTGGCTGGAGTGTGGATGTTAATACTGGTGCCATTACTTATCAGCTGGCTGAGGGCTTGAGCGTAGGCCAAACCATTACAATAACCATGCAAGTTGGTTATAATGAGGCCTATTCCAAGAACCACGAGGATGCCACCGTCACTGTAAATATCGCCCTCACCATGGCCACCCCCACTGGCACCCCCAATTACACCCCCATCACCTCCAGCGGCAAGACCCTGGCCGATGCCCACCTCAATGCCGATAATAATGCATTCTCTGTGCCCGGCACTGTAAAATGGGTAGGGGAAACGGATGAGCTTGACCCCAGCACTGTTCCCGTAGAAAAAGACAAGGCCTACACCTGGAAATTCACCCCGCAGCTTGATAACTACGAATCCATTACCGGCTCCATCATCCTGTGGACCGAAAGCGGCAGCGGTGTGGTGATCATCACTCCCTCCCAGTCCGGTGAAAGCACCCCCGCCAGCAACCCCAATACCGGCGCGGCCCATGTGGGCCAGCCGCTGCCCGGCTTGGCCCTGCTGGCGCTTGCGGCTCTGTACCTGTATGCAGGCACCCGCCGCTTCTAAACAGCCATCCTCACTTACCTCTCCGGGGGCAGCAGTAGGTTCAAAACCTGCCGCTGCCCCCATTCTATCCCATGTGTGAGTTGAACCCCGGCCGAAGATGTGATATAATTTTCCCCAGCGCGGCATGGCCGCCAAAAACCGTGACCGGAGGGCCTTATGAATACCTTCTTGAAGCTGGCTTTTTTGTTCTATATCGGTTCTTCGCTGGGCTGGGTGCTGGAGCTTTTCTTCCGGCGCTTTATTTCCGGCAATAATCCCGAGCGCAAGTGGATCAATCCAGGCTTTATGGTGGGGCCGTATGTGCCACTGTACGGCACCGGGCTTTGCATCCTGTACCTGGTTTCCCGCCTTTCGGAAAGCCGTCAGATCGCCAACCCTGTGTGGAACCACATTGCCATGCTGGTGCTGATGGCCGCCGCCATGACCGCCATCGAGTACATTGCCGGCATCCTGCTGCTGAAGGTGATGAATGCCCGTCTGTGGGATTACAGCCGCCGCTGGGGCAATGTGAATGGTCTTATTTGCCCCCTGTTTTCCGCCATTTGGGCAGTGATGGGCGCGGCCTATTATTTCTTTGTGGATCCTTACATTTTGCGGGCACTGGATTGGCTTTCCCGCAATTTGGCGTTTTCCTTTGTCATCGGCGCGTTTTTCGGCGTTTTCGCCATCGATTTCGTCTATTCCACCCACCTCATGGTCAAGATAAGGACCTTTGCCCGCGAGAAGAATGTGGTGGTCCGCTATGAGGAGCTGAAGGCCTACTTTAAGGCCGGCCGGGAAAACGGCCGCCAGCACTTTTTCCTGGCCCTGCATACCGAGATCCCGCTGCGGGAAAAGCTGCAGCAGTACTACGATTACCGCCGGGCCCGCCGGGAGGAGCTGGACCGCATCCTGCACGGAGAGGACGGCACCAGCAGCACCGCCAAAGCAGAATAAGCCTTTTTACCGGAGGGAAGCGGCGAGTTTCTCTCCGGGCCTTTTTATGTGGGCAGGCCCCATCTCATCTTGCCTGCCCGGCGGAGGCCAGTTTGCAGTCGCCCATCGGCGTCGCGGGGCCTTTTGCAAAGGCATAGTTAGCACCGCTCGCCGCGGGGGCCTTCCTTTTGCTCCTGCAAAAGGAAGCAAAACAGGGCAAAGGGGAACCGGGCTTCCCCCTTGACAATCCCTCTTGACGCTTAGCTGCGCTGGCTACGAATTTAGATTTTTCTGGGGCGAAAAATCCAAATCCGTACTGCGCACAGATGCGCTCCAAAGGTATCCATGGCGCATCTGCCCCCACCGCCTTGCGGTGCCCGAAAAAATCTTCGCGCTGCTCGCTTGCTCGATTTTTTCGACCGCTGCGGGTGCTCCGCCTCGCTGCATCCGCCACTGGCGGCGCTCGGCTCCGCACCCCCTACCCCTCCCCCGTGGCGGGGGAGGGGCCGTCTGTCCCAATAGCTGCTCGTTCAACCTATAGGCTCGGCATTATGACTTCCTGCTATCGGCTTGCAGTTACCCCCACATAAAATGCGCCTGCGGCACCTTATAAGCGTCGTCGCGTCGGACGCAACCTTCGCTTAAGTCGGACTGACCCTGCGCTTTGCTCCGGGCAGCCCTCCCCGCTGCGGTGCATCCTCCTTTCCCCACAAGGTCTTACGACCTTGCGGGGGCCCCAATTTTACGGGGCGTACCGACGCGTTGGGTTTTTAGGGCGGAGCCCTAAATGACTTTTGCCTACTTTTCTTCATAGAAAAGTAGGGCCCCGGCGGCGAGGCGTACAGTTCATGCCTTTGCAAAAGGCTCCGCGACGCCTTTAGGCGACTACAAACTCGCCCTAAATAAAATTCTTTTGCCTACTTTTCATCACAGAAAAGTAACCCCCCGCCGGGCAGGCGTACCAGCCGTCACCCTCCGGTGACTCAGTCCCGCCGTTAGGCGACCACAAACTATCTTCAAAATAAACTTATATTCCCAGTAACTATCGCCCTAATAAACCCATATTCTATATAAATCTTGCCCAGTATTTCCCTATATTGTAAACCTTTCGTAAATAAAAGTGAAATATTAACCTTTGGACTGCAAAAAAGGAGCGATTTTGCCGTATTAGTGAAAGGACTTTTTCTCACCGGCAAAAATTCTTTTCGTGTCGGTTCTCTCCCCGACCAAACAAATCGAGAGCCTTTCTGCCCCACCGGTCAAACAGGGGCGCCGGTCTAACTTTATCCCTTTTCAGCAGACCTCATCGGGCAATTTGGGGGTCTGTCTCAGCGGGAACCTGCCTCCCACCAGCACCTTGAAAATTGAATAAAAAGGCTCTTTTTCTCATTCCCCCAATCGCTTTCCGCTTTTTGGACAAAAAGCACAAATTGCTACCGGGAAATTTGGAAAAATGCTTGAATCCGGGTGGACTATCGTGTAGAATGGGGAAGTCCCTAAGTATACGGCAAGTACTGCCGATATTCTGCTGCCCGTAAATGGGCCGCGAAAAACCGAATTATGGAGGAAAGACGCATGAGAACTCTGTTCACATCCGAGTCGGTGACCGAAGGTCATCCCGACAAAATCTGCGATCAAATCTCCGATGGTATACTGGACGCCCTGCTCGCTATCGATCCCAATTCCCGCTGTGCCTGCGAAACCACCGCAGAGCCCGGTGCGGTACACATCATGGGAGAAATAACGACCGCGGCCACGGTAAATTACATCGAGATCGCACGCCAGATCATCCGGGAAATTGGTTATACCAAACCGGAGTATGGCTTTGATGCTGATACCTGTGAGATCAGCTGCTCGCTGCACACCCAGTCGGCGGATATCGCCCAGGGGGTAGACATGGCGCTGGAGGCCAAGGAAGCCATTGATACCGACGGCCTGGGCGCCGGCGACCAGGGTATGATGTTCGGCTTTGCCTGTGATGAGACCCCGGAGCGGATGCCCCTGCCCATCACCCTGGCGCACCGCATCACCCGGCGGCTGGCCGCCGTCCGCAAAAACGGGGAGCTTTCCTATCTCCGGCCGGATGGCAAGGCACAGGTCACAGTGGAATACGAAAACGGAAAGCCCGTCCGGGTCAATACGGTGGTGCTTTCCACCCAGCACGATGAGGACGCCGATCCCCTGACGCTCCGCCGAGATATGATCGAGCGGGTCATCAAGCCCTGCATCCCCGCCGAAATGCTGGACGATGAGACCAAGTATTATATTAATCCCACCGGACGCTTTGTACTGGGCGGCCCGGCGGCCGATACGGGACTGACCGGCCGTAAGATCATAGTGGATACCTACGGCGGCTATGCCCGGCACGGCGGCGGTGCCTTCAGCGGCAAGGACGCCACCAAGGTGGACCGTTCCGCGGCCTATATGGCAAGAAATATTGCTAAGACCATTGTAGAAGCGGGTGCTGCCCACCGCTGCGAGATCCAGCTGAGCTACGCCATCGGCGTGGCCCGCCCGGTTTCCATCTATGTGGAAACGGCTGGTACCAACACCATTCCTGAGGCGGAGATTTTTCGCTGGATCGAGCGGAACTATGACCTTCGCCCGACGGGGATCATCAAAAAGCTGGGGCTGCGGGCACCGGTCTTTGCCAAGACGGCGGCCTATGGCCACTTCGGCCGGGATGATGCTGAATTCAGCTGGGAGAAGTGCGACCCCAAGGCACTGGCCGAGCTGAAGGCCATGGTGGACGAGGCCAAGCTGCACTAAGCGAAAATAGCAAAATAAGAGGAGCCTTTCCGGGAATGGAGAGGCTCCTTTTGTGGTTTTTGGAGGGTTTTGCAGAGGAGCAGGGCGGGCCGCAGGCCCGGCGGCGCGAAGCGCCGCCGAAGCGGACCGGAGGTCCGCCAGCCCGCCGGAACGGCGGGCGGCCTGCGGCCCGTAACCGGCGGCTTGCTGGGATTTGTGGAAAAAGGGGCGGAGCCTCTCCCGGTTAGGGCAGAGGCTTTTGGCCAGGTGGCGCGCGGAGGCTTTCCTGAGCCGGGGCCCGGATTTTTAACGCGCCGAAAAGCGGGGAAAAAGGATGACGCTGTACCAAGTGTGAGCGAGGCGTAAAAAGAAACTATTGGCAGAGCGCGGCCCGGAAGCGCTCCAGTCCTTGCCGCAGCAGCTCAGCGGCGGCATCGCCTTCCCCGGCTTCGATGAGCTTGGTGAAGCGGGAAAGGGTGTGCAGGCTGCGGGCAATGCCTTCCAGACGGACATAGTCGGACCAGAATTCCAGATTGATCCGGGCAAAGGCATTGAAGATGAGGGGGGTGATGGTATTGCCGCTGAGGAAGGTGACCCCCCGGTGGTAGCGCAGCAACGCTTCGGCCAGCGGCCCCACCCCGGAAAGCGAAGCCTCCTCCGCCTTTTGCTGCAGGGCCCGCAGGGCGGCCAGGTCGCCGGGGGTGTGGCGGGCCGCCAACTGCCGCAGGGCGGGGGCTTCCAGGTAGTAGCGCAGATCCAGAATGCTGGAGGCAGTCTTTTTATCCGGCAGGCCGCCGTGGTAATCCATGATGGCCATGAGGGTCTCCAGGCTGCCGGTTTGGGCGTAATCCGCCACCGTAACCCCCTTGCGGGATTCGACCTGCAAAAAGCCCAGGTGGTGCAGCTCCCGCAGGCCCTCGTGTACCACCGTTTTGCTGATCTTCATTTCATCGGCCAGCTCCCGCTCGGTGGGCAGGCGGTCGCCGGGGCGCAACTCACCGGAGAGGATGAGGCCCTCCAGCTGCTGGACGAAAAGCTTCCGCAGGGAAGGGGAGGAGATCTCTTGGAATGGCATAGCTTCAGCTCCTTGGATGGTTTGTGGGGTGGGAGGGGCCCGCAGGGCCGGGGCGCCCTGCGGGCCCCGGGCTAGTCCCCTGCACAAATCTAAAATATACTGGTCAGACCAGAACCATAAATTATTTTAGCACAGGTTTGGGAGAAGGGTCAATAGCATTCGTGGCGGGGAGCTGGTAAAATAAAATTATGCTGGGCTAAATGGCGCCCATTTCCCCTAAAACGCGGTACGCCGCAGAAAAAAGGAGATCGAATATGAGCGATATCAACGGCAGCAAACCCACCAATTTCCCTCTGGATGAGAGTAAACTGTCTTTTAAGATCCCCCGTGATGAGCACCCGCGCGAGAACCTCCTCAAGTTGGGCAGCATGATTACCAACCGCATAGGGCTGAAGGCCACGGCGGATGACCCCGAATACTGGGGCCTGGCCAGCGTGATGACCGATGAGATGGTGGAGGTCGCGCTGAAGATGGGCGTGCGTAAGCCCAAGACCACCGAGCAGCTGATGAAGCTAACCAAAATGGAGCGGGAGCCGCTGGAAAAGCTGCTGACCGAAATGGCGTGGCTGGGCATAGTGGAATACAACTGGGAGAACCTGGACGGCAAAAACCCGAACCACGAAAAACGCTGGATCCTGCCGCTGTTTGTGCCCGGCAGCGCCGAGTTCCTGAATATGCGAAAGAGCCAGATCGACCAGAACCCCGAGGTCGCGGCATTCTTTGAGCGGATGACCTTCTTGCCGCTGGAAAAGATCACCCCCATGGTGCCCCCCGGCGGCTCCGGCATCGGGATGCATGTCATCCCGGTGGAAAAGGCCATCGAAAGTGAGAATGAGGCCATTGGGCTGGAAAAGATCAGCTACTGGCTGGATAAATACGAGGGCAAGTATGCCAAGAGCATGTGCTCCTGCCGCGCCAGCCGCCAAAAGCTGGGCGAGGGCTGCGGCGATGACCCCGAAAACTGGTGCATCGCGGTGGGCGATATGGCCGACTATGTGGTGGAGACCCAGCGGGGCGAGTACATCACCAAGGAGGAAGCGCTGGATATTTTCCGCCGGGCGGAGGAGAATGGCTTTGTCCATCAGATCACCAATATCGACGGCGAGCAGAAGATCTTTGCTATCTGCAACTGCAATGTGAATATCTGCAACGCCCTGCGCACCAGCCAGCTTTTTAATACGCCGAATATGTCCCGCAGCGCCTATGTGGCCAAGGTGGAAAGCGAAAACTGTGTGGCCTGCGGCCGCTGTGTGGAGGGCTGCCCCGCTGGCGCGGTGAAGCTGGGCCAAAAGCTGTGCACCAAGGACGGCCCCATCACCTACCCCCGGCAGGAGCTGCCTGACGACCATGAGTGGGGCCCCGAAAAGTGGGCGATCGACTACCGCGATAAGAACCGCGTGAACTGCTACAAGACCGGCACCGCCCCCTGCAAGACCGCCTGCCCCGCCCACATCGCGGTGCAGGGCTACCTGAAGCTGGCGGCCCAGGGCAAGTACAAGGAAGCTTTGCAGCTCATCAAGCGGGATAACCCTTTCCCGGCGGTCTGCGGCCGCATCTGCAACCGGCGGTGCGAGGATGCCTGTACCCGCGGCACCATCGACCAGGCGGTGGCCATTGATGAGGTGAAGCGCTTTATTGCCCAGCAGGACCTGAATGCCGAGACCCGCTTTGTCCCCGAAAAGGTCATCCCCAAGGTGGATGGCGAGTTTGAGGAGAAGATCGCTATTATCGGTGGCGGCCCGGCCGGCCTTTCCTGCGCCTATTACCTGGCGGAAAAGGGCTACCGTCCCACCGTCTTTGAGAAGGAAAAACAGCCCGGCGGTATGCTGATGCACGGCATCCCCGAATTCAGGTTGGAGAAGGATGTCATTGAGGCCGAGATCGATGTGCTGCGGGCCCTGGGTGTGGAACTCCACTGCGGCGTGGAGGTAGGCAGGGATGTGACTATCCCCGAACTGCGGGAGCAGGGCTACAAGGGCTTCTATGTGGCCATTGGACTGCAAAGCGGCGGCAAGCTGGGTGTGCCCGGCGAGGACACTGAGGGTGTCAAGGCCGGTATTGAGCTGATGCGGGAAGTGAACCTGGAAGGGAAGAAGAGTCTTTCCGGCCGGGTAGTGGTCATCGGCGGCGGCAATATTGGTGCCGATGTGGCCCGGACGGCCCTGCGCTGCGGCGCCGAGAAGGTTTCGCTGTACTGCCTGGAGGACTATGATTCCATGCCAATGGGTGTGGAGGACCGCACCGAGTGCGAGGAGGACGGCATTGAGATCCATGCCGGCTGGGGCCAGACCGAGATCCTTGCCGAAAACGGCAAGTGCAGCGGTATCCGCTTCCGCAAGTGCCTTTCCGTCCGCAATGCCGAGGGCCGCTTTGCCCCGACCTTTGATGATAATACGACCGAGGAAGTCCCCTGTGATATGGTGCTGTACTGCATCGGGCAGAAGGTGGACTGGAAGGGCCTGCTGACCGGCACCGCTGTGGAACTGAACCCCAACGGCACCGCCAAGGCCGACCCCGTGACCTACCAGACCGCCGAGCCGGATATCTTTGTGGGCGGCGATGTCTACACCGGGCAAAAGTTTGCCATTGATGCCATCGCTGCCGGCAAGCAGGGCGCAGTTTCTCTGCACCGCTGGGTGCAGGATGCCACCCTGACCATCGGCCGGGACAAGCGGGAATTCATAGAGCTGGATAAGAATAACCTGCTGCTGGAGGAGGCAAGCTATGACAATACTCCCCGCCAGCGCATCGGCTACAATGAGACGCTGAGAAAGACCTTTAAGGATGGCCGGGTGGCCTTTACCGAGGAACAGGTGAAGGCCGAGACCGCCCGCTGCCTGGGCTGCGGCGCCAGCGTGGTGGACCCCAATAAGTGCATCGGCTGCGGCATCTGCACCACCCGCTGTGCCTTTGATGCCATCCACCTGCACCGTGACCTGCCGGAGTGCAGCACCATGCGCTCGGCGGAGGATAAGATGAAGGGCATCCTGCCGTACATGATCAAGCGGAAAATACGCATCCGCCGCGCCAAGAAAGCCGAAAAGAGGAACGGATAATGCATGAGCTGGGGATCGTATTCCATACGATACGAACCATAGAAGAGGTGGCCGCCGAGCAGGGGCTGACCCGGGTGGGCAGCGTGACGCTGGAGCTGGGCGAGGTAAGCGGGGCTATTCCGCAGGAGCTGGTGAGCTGCTGGGACTGGGCCGTGAACCGCACCGAGCTGCTGCGCGGCGCGCCGCTGAAGATAGAGACCCTGCCCGCCGTGACCCACTGTGAGGGCTGCGGAGAGAATTATCCCACTGTGCGGCACGGACGCACCTGCCCATACTGCGGCAGCGAAAAGACCTGGCTGCTGCGGGGGAATGAGATCAGCATAAAGGAAATAGAGGCGATATAATGGAGTTTAAGACGATAGAGCTGAAGGAAAGTATCTTTGCCAACAACGACCGGGAGGCAGACCGCCTGCGGGCGGAGCTGAAGGGGGATAAGACCTTTCTGCTGAACCTGATGTCGAGCCCCGGCAGCGGCAAGACCACCACCCTGCTGCGGACGGTGGAGCGGCTGCGGGAGGAAATGCGCATCGGTGTGATGGAGGCGGACATTGACAGCGATGTGGATGCCCGCACCATGGCTGGGGCCGGGGTACGGTCCATCCAGCTGCATACCGGCGGCATGTGCCACCTGGATGCCGGAATGACCGAGCAGGGCCTGCGGGAGATCGGGACGAAGGACCTGGATCTCATTGTGCTGGAGAATGTGGGCAATCTCGTTTGCCCGGCGGAATTTGATACCGGCGCGGTGAAGAACGCGATGATCCTTTCGGTCCCGGAGGGACATGATAAGCCTCTGAAATATCCGCTGATCTTTACCGTCTGCGATGCGCTCATCATCAATAAGGTGGATGTGCTGCCGTACTTTGACTTTGATATGGACAAGGTGACGGAGTACGCCCGCATGAGGAATCCGAAGCTGGAGATTTTTCCCATCTGCGCCCGGACGGGCGAGGGTGTGGACGCCTGGTGCGATTGGCTGCGCCGCCAGGTAAATGAGTGGCAGGCATAAACCAGAATAACAAAAAGAGCCTTTCCGGAGTTGGAAGGGCTCTTTTTTGCGGGCCTGATTTGTGGTCGCCTTTGGCGGGGCCTTTTGCAAGGCTTGATGAGCGCGCCTGCCCGGCGGGGGGTTACTTTTCTATGATGAAAAGTAGTAAAAGATTTTTGGGGCGAGTTTGTGGTCGCCTGTCGGCGTCGCGGAGCCTTTTGCAAAGGCATAGTTAGCACCGCTCGCCGCGGAGGCGTTCCTTTTGCGCGTACAAAAGGAACCAAAATACGCTTGGGGCTGTGCCCCAAGACCCCCTAACGCTTAAGCTGCGGCTGGATACGAACGATG
>ERZ809074.202-NODE-202-length-102270-cov-15.769858_pt1 | contig 102270 bp, 67 predicted proteins | sample MGYA00520795_ERZ809074 | MGnify/ENA primary metagenome ERZ809074 (study PRJEB31570, sample SAMEA3212989) | Homo sapiens | biome: human-gut; feature: human gut; material: fecal | place: Sweden | collected 2011 ...
TAATCAGCGTACCGGAAGATATCAGCATACGTGATAACAACTGGGCTGCGGATATTAGTATACGTGATAGTCACCGGAGCAGAAAATATCAGCTTCGTGATAATCAGCGTACCGGAAGATATCAGCATACGTGATAACAACTGGGCTGCGGATATCAGTATACGTGATAGTCACCGGAGCAGAAAATATCAGCTTCGTGATAGCAACGAATTCCACAATACTATCACGTATGTGATAGCTTTCTCTGGATCTGTAAGAAATCAATATATCAGCTTACGTGATAACTTCCACGCAAAAACCAGCTGCGAAAGGTCCATAAAATGACGTATTTAGGTCTTCAAAAAAGCCAAAAAATGGGCCGATTTTTGGCCAAATACGTCAAAAGTTGGACCTTTCACGTCATTCATTGGACCTTTCGAGATCGGGAAAGAACCCGGAAACCCGCACAGCGTAAGGGTTTGCGCGCAATAAGCGGCTGCGCCGTAAACAGTATTTATAAACAACACGAAAAAAATTTCGTGGCGGAAAAAATTTTCCGACCGCCAAAAAGTTTAAAAAAGAAAAAGAAACTCGTAAGCAAAAACTATATCGTAGAACAAACCACAAATGGACTCCGCTGCGATAAGCTTACGGAGCCGGTTCCCCATAAGCAGAACCGACCGACCCAGCCACTGTTAAATGACCCAGTAACAGTGTCGACTCTCGGAAAGGCATCAGCATCCTCTACATACTGAACCCTTTTGGAGAATGTGGATTGTCTATGGCGAAGTTACTGGAGAAGGACAACGTAGTGGCGAGATCACATATCCTTTTTTGAAACGCATGGACAGACCGCCACAATATCCCATCCGCAGTACAGATGCAGGTATCGGAATACAGAACCATACTGGTTATCAATAACCGAGTCGTATACGCTGCCTCCCATCATGTGGAGAGGCGGAACTGGCATTGTGTAATGCATCGGTTAACAATAACTGTATCGGCAGAAATCACATCCCTTGCGGAAAGGCTTCGTATACATCAACCGGTTGTCTTCTTTGCCAATGTATGGGTTCGGACAGAAAAGAACACTCCCGTGGTTCGGAATCAGACGATCCATATGAGGAATCCCATCGTTTCCTACGATTTCTCGGCGAAGTGCTATAAATTCCCAAGCTACCTTCGGCGGGCGGCCATTGTGGAAGCGCTTGGCAAGGTTTCATCCTACCGGAGCAATCTGGCGAACTGGGAAGCAGCGGAGTCGGCAAAACGCGGGAAGCAACCGTCACTGCCGCAGGTGGGATACGTGTATCCGGCCATGTACCGTTCCGGTATGTTTGTCTGTACCGAGATGTATCGGGCAACGGTAAATGTCTTTATCCGCAATACCTGGGACTGGGTTCTGGTAGATTTCAGAAAGAGTGATGCGGATTACATTCTCCGTCGTTGTAAGAACTGCAAGGAATGTGTCCTGGCCTTGCAGAAACGCGGAAAGAAATGGTTTCTGGACTTCGTATTCCAGACATCCGCGAAGCTTCCGGATGTTCCCATCAAAGATACCAGTATCCTGGCAGTGGACTTGGGACTCAGCAGTGCGTGTACGTGCAGCATCATGACCCGGAGCGCACGGTCCTCGGAAAGAAATTTCTTTCCCTTCCGGGAGAATGCGACTCCCTGGAACATGCGGTAAACCACATCAAGCACGCACAGCGGTTATGTGCCCGGCGTACTCCAGGACTGTGGAGACAGGCGAAAGGCATCAATGATGACATTGTGGTCAAGACCGCGCGGTTCATCGTGAATATGACAAGGAAGCAGCGGGGTCATGTGAGGTAAGGAAGCGGATCTTCTAAGCTATAGCCTCTGCCGGTGCCAGACAGGGAAGCAGTACAACTGCGACCTGAACGCGTCTTACAACATCGGTGCCCGGTATGATATCCGGGAACTCTTAAAGACCCTTCCGGTAACGGCGGGCAGGCGGTTGCAGCAAACGTACCGGAACTGACCCATCGAAGTCAGTGTACCTCCTCGTTCATTAAGCTGAATGCGGTGCTTGCGGCATAATGCAGCAAAGCACTGAATCCAGCCTGTATGAAGGAAGGACCGCCGGAAGTCCTAAAGAGTCCAACCGGGCAGGAAATCCATCTGCCGGAAGCTCGTGACTTCAGTCAGGAGAGACAACTTCGCAACATCAGTCAAATTATAAAAATCCATTTTCACTACATATCTTTCCATAATTGTCATAAGAAATTTGAGAAAGGAGAGTTACACATGAAAAACAAGATGTGTTCCAGCCTGAAACGCTTCCTCGCGTTATGCTTGTCGGTCATAATAGCATTTACTAATATTCAGTGGCAGACATTTGCGGAAGGCGTCACGGATCATTATTCCAATTATCTGGATGGCTGGAAAGTTGATGTGGCGTGGAGTACGCTATCGACAGACTATGAATGGAACGCAGCCGGGGATTCGACGAGGCAGCCCAAAATTGTTGTCACGTACCGGATCGAGAATGCAGAAAAGGATTATCCGGCCGGGAGTATGCATTTTGCCATCCCGGGCATTGGAAACGCCAACCGCAATTCCACGGCAAAAGCAAGCAAGCTTGCGGCAGACCAGTCTGATTCTGAATGGAGCTATGACTGGGATCAGGGCAATGACCTGTATGCGTTCACGAACCAGTTTGACGTAAAAACAGGCCAGTCTGTATCCGGAGGTTTTGAGCTGATGTGGAATTTCAACGCAAGAAATTGCGAAAATGGGTTCGCTCAGACAAAAAGCCCGTATTTTTCTATTGACGGAGATGGCAGCATTGTGATGGAACCGTTGTCTTACAAATTCACTTCCGCAAAAGACCGGTACAGAATCTATTTGTCTAAGGAAAATCTCACAGGGGAACAGTATGAGAATGCAGATCAGAATTATGTCTGGTATGATTTCACAACCCGCTTCGATAAGGATGTTCTTTCCAGGGGCGTTTACAAGTCCACGTATTTTGTAAGCCTGGATCTTCCGGACGAAGCCAAGACTTCGGACGTTAAGGTCTTACAGGGTAAAAAAACTTTGACACTTACCAGGAATGAGGACGGAGAAACCGGTTTCTATCCGTTTAAGGAACAGTACGGAGGACCGGAAACATACCAGTATTTTTCGATTGGATTTAAAAAGACTGCCCTGGATGGAAAACAGGTAACGGTCCATGGTCATCTGGATAGAATGTATCAGGATGAATCCACTTGGACAAAATCCGCTGCTTCCAACGAAATCGTGGACGCGGAACAGACCTTTACCGTAACCAGTTATTCCTTTATACACGAAGGCTACACTTACGGTATTGATTCCAAAAACACGTATGAAAGGTTCGATCATACAAATCCAAACAACTATGCAGACCGCCTGCCGGCGACCAATCTCTACAATGGCAAAATCATAGATTTTACCATCAGTGGAAAATCACAGCGTAAATACACCGCTTCCCAGCGTCGTCGTGCTGCCAGAAAAATGGTGGCAACTGCATCGGATGCGGATATGATGTCCCTGGAAGATATCAGTGTCGGAGATATGGAACTCTCTGACTGGGACGATTTAAACTGGAATGAAAATGGTCTGTATGAACCGGAAGAGCTGAATGGCATGACATATGGAGATTTGTATGCGGATGCAACTGCAGATCCGGAACTTCGGGATATTGATATCGAAGCCGAAGATACCACACAGCCTGAAACTTCAAATTCTTCCAAATCCGAAACAGATGAGACGCAGGAATCAGAAACTGAAAAAGGCGAAAAAGACGCAACGGAAGAAACAAAAGAAAATGCAAAAGAGACTGCCGAAGTAACCACGGAGGAAACTGTGAAAGAAACGGAAAACGTGGATTCCACGGCAAAGGAAGATTCTTCCAGTGATAAGGCAGAAAGTAAAGATGAAAAAAGTAACGCCGCTGCAATGGAATCCGAGGAAGGAAAAGAAAAGATAAAAGAAACGGAAAATAAAACCGAGATGGTAGGTAAAGCAAAAAATGCAGATGAAACCACTGTGAAAACACGGCATCCGATTTCCTCCGTTTTTTCAAAGCTTTTGAAAGCAGTACCGGCTGATCTTTTCTCCCTGACCAGCTACGCAAGCAATATCGCAACACCGTCTGACGCGGATGATAAAGATGCAACGGCACTTACAGTGGCATCCGAAAATGCAACAAAAACCAGCCAGATCGGTGCCGACCAGGAACACTCCTTAATCATCGGTGATGACAAACTGGCTGTTACCTTAAATGACGGCAGCATGAGAACGCTGGAACCGGATGAATACGATATTGTGTATGTACTCATCCCAAACACCTCCAAAAGTTATGGATACGAAATTTTCGGAACCAGTGGGGATCCGGACGAAACACCTCTTGACTCCTACGTCCTTATCAGTTCCGGAACCACCGGTTCCTATACAGCCAAACAGCTTCCGGCAGGTATCAAGGCCGTTTTCGTTCGCGTGAACGGAATCACCGGATCGTATGATTATAAGATCAATGTCGGTATAAGATTCCACCTCGACTGGAATGAGGAACAGGAAAAAACAGAGGAAGAACAGGTGGACCGAGAGAAGGCAGTTGTAAATTTCTCTTATCTGCGTTCCGTATACGTGGACGAAGACAATGAGGAAGAAGTAAACGACTGTGCCCAGGAAGCAGGCAGCTATGAAGGCGCATTTGGAGAAGAACTGAGTGAAAGAGATCAGAGCCTCTATGGGGAGTGTCTGATGCGGGATTACACGAACGTCTGGTTAAGAAACCCGGTCCTGACCTTAAACGCAAGCATGCTCGTTCCGGCAATGGAAGGAAACGGTAAGACCGGTTTTAAAACATCCATTACTTCAACAGGCACACTGCAGTCCGATAACCATGGGGAATTAAAGAGATTTTCCCTTTATACGGAAGTGCCGGATGGAATGACAGTAGACCTGGACGAGGAAGGGGTTGAAGTAACCGGAAGCGCTACGGACTTAAATGGTAACGAGGTTACAAACTTCGGGGATTACATGACGGCATCATCAAGGGAAGTGAATGATAAGACAGTAGTCGTATGTGATTTCGATTTTTCAGATTCGCCGCTGGATATTTCAAAGCTCACCACGGCAGAAATGACCTTTAATGTCTACCTGGCTTACGCAGACTATACCGTTTATGGCACCCATTACAGCACAGCCGCTTACCTGATGCCGCATGATGAGGGTCTGGATAAGGTTGGCGGATATTCCATCCGGGCAGATGAATATGATCTGGATGAAGATGGCCGCACCGATAATAAAATGGCTTACGCATGTGGAAGCATCAACGTACAGGATAATGCAACGGAATGGCGCGAATTTGTTTCCAAGTATGTGAAGAGTTATTACTCAAACGGTTATGTGGATGACACGGTTGCAAGACTGTATGACAGCAAAGATACCAAAGAGAATAAAGAAAAATCCGATTATTCCTATCGTCTGGATTTTGGTCTTGGTTCCTCAAACGCGAAAAATATCATTTTCTTTGATAATATCGAGCAGGGCGCGAAGATTGAAGAAACGGACGGAGATGGAAACAGTAACTATAAAAACATCAGCAGTGCATGGCAGGGTACCTTCATATCCGTTGATACTTCCGCAGTGAAAAAACTGGGCCTGGTACCGACTGTATACTATTCCGAGGATGCAAGTCAGGAATTTGATTTAACCGCGTCCGGATGGACGACAACGCAGCCGGGACAGGTAAAGAGCATCGCCATTGCGCTGGACACATCACAGATGACTGATGGTGTCATGAAAACGCAGCAGATGGCATACGTGACTGTTAACATGCAGGCACCGGCGGACCGGTCCACGATCGATAAGAAAGCGGTCAACCAGTACACAGTTCAGTATGATGCATACGGACTGACAAGCGGGTTTGAAAAAACATACACCCTGCCGTCAGCGGAAACCTATGTAAAATGCCTGGACAATGTCGGAAAACTGATCCTTCAGAGTGTGGATGCGGACAACATTCAGAAAACAGACGAAGACGGTACCGTACATTACACCTCCCTGACCGGAGGAAAAGTCCAGATTTACAATCCGGATGGAACCGCTCTGTTTGAGAATGGTGGCAAAGAATTAAATGTCCTTGGCCGCGTTATTTTAAACAACATCCGCGGCGGAGAGTACTCCTGGGAAATGGTGCAGGCACCGGCCGGATACCAGAAACTGAGCGGCAAACACACATTCACGATTACGGATATTCCGGAAACGGTTCTGATTGAAAACCACAGAATCCCGGGAAGCATGACACTGACACAGCGGGATGCAGATGATGAGACCCATGCCCCACTCGCGAATGCAAAGTACCAGCTTTTTAAAGCAGACGGAACGCAGATATTCCTGACAGAAGAAAATGGAACATATGCATACAGCGAATCCGGCACAAAGGATAGCTTCATGACCGGAAGCGATGGAACCGTCACGATATCAAATCTGCCATGGGGCAGTTATTACGTGCAGGAAACAGAAGCTGCTGCCGGGTATGAGCTGAATACCAAACAGCTTTCCTTTGAAGTTGGTAAAGCCCAGTATCATGCAGATTCTGATACGGTCAGCACCACACTGGAGGCAAAAGACGCGGAACTTCCGGCATCCATTTGCCTGACAAAAACAGATGCAGTAAACGGAGATCTGCTGAAAAATGCTTATTATGACGTATATAAGAAAAAAGCAGATGGAACTTATGAAAAAATCTATGAGTTTTTAAAAACCAATGCAGCCGGTGAATTAACGGTTGAGGATTTGAAATTTGGCCATTACCGGTTTGTGGAATCCATGCCGGCAGTCGGATACAAACTCTCATCCGACCCGGTGGAAACAGACCTGGACGAAACAACCGTTGGCACGATTGTAAAGATCAGCCAGACCGGTTCAAGAAAGACAGGCTCCGTAAAGCTGCAGAAAGATTCCGCAGACGGCATGCCGCTCGCCGGTGCACAGTTTTCACTCTATAAAAAATCAGAAAATTCCAAAACGGCTGATACGCTTGTAAAGGAAAATCTGACCACAGGAACCGAGGGTTCCACAGATGTGGTTTCTGGACTGGCATGGGGAGATTATTATTTTGCGGAGACAAAAGCCCCAACCGGGTACCGGAAATCAGAGACACGGTTTGAGTTTGCGGTAACGGCGGAAAACGCGGACGCAGTACAGACGGTACGTATCGTCAATGACCGTATTCTCGGTTCCGTAGTACTGACAAAACTGGATGCGGCAACAAAGAGTAAAAAAATTACGGGGGCAGAGTTCTGCCTTTACAAAAATGACGGAAGCCTCTTAAAGTCAGGACTTACAACAGATGAAAACGGAACGATTTCCGTAGCGGATCTGGAGTGGGGATCCTATTATTTTGAGGAAACCAAAGCCCCGGCAGGATATGGGCTCAGTGCTTCCAAAATCCGTTTCTCCGTCAACGAGGAAAACTGCGCGACCGTGCAGAACCTGACCGATTACAGTCCGGTTGAGCAAGTGCAGATCATGATCAACAAGACGATCAACGAGCAGTACGAGCCATTTGGGAACGCGGTATTTTTATTTGAGATCAAAGGAACAGATATCAATGGCGCGTCCCATACTTGGAATAAAACAATTGCGTTATCAAGCGGTTCCCAATCCGGCAGCACGGTTCTGGCCGGTATCCCTTCCGGCACTTATACGGTAACGGAAAAGAATGTTGAACGCTACAAGCAGGATAATGTAACGGCAGGTAAGAATGTGACCGTGTCAAACGGAACAGCAACCGCAAATCTCACATCCGAAAAAGAAGCGGAAGTGACGTTCTCCGGAACCATGATGCAGTATGAAAAATTCAGCCACTCGGGAATCACAACAAGCATCATTAATACAGCAGCAAAACTGACCGGGTTCCAGATAACCTATAAAGGACCGGCAAAAATCGAATCCGATACGGAAAGCGAATATACCTTTACCGCAGATGATCTGGAAGCTGTCGCTTATTATGATGATGGCAGCAGCAAAAACGTATCCTTTGCGGACCTTACCATTGATCCGGCTACGGTAACCGGCAGCAATAATGCTTCCGGCGCGGGATATACGGTGAATGTTTCCTATGCGGAAAATGGAATCACGGTAACGGACGCCTTCAGTGTTGAGATTAACCCGCAGATTCCAAAAGCACCGTTTACAGTTACCTATGATGCGAATGGCGGATATTATGGACAGCCTGTTCTATTGCGCACAGAACATTACCGATTTGTCCCCGATTGCAAATTGGAATACAAGCAGTGTAACAAGCATGGAGAGTACCTTTAATTGCTTTAAAGTTTCAGATTTAACACCATTATCACATTGGGATGTCAGCAATGTAAAAATTATGCGTTCGACATTCCGCGGAATACCTGTCAAGAATTTATCGGGACTGGAAAACTGGAATACAAGTAAGGTCACTACATTAGCAGAGGCGTTCCGTGGCTGCGATCAATTAACGGATTGTTCCGCAATCAATAACTGGGACATTGGCAAAGTCACAAACTTCAGAAATGCCTTTCAGGGAGCGCCATCCCATCCGAACTTTACAAAACGCAAAGGTACATGGAATAGCAGCGGTACCTTCACACCATCATCATAATCAAGAATTGATTGAAAGCGCAGGTCTTCATGGCCTGCGTTTTCTTATGCCTAATCATGAAAAAATTTTGAAAGAGCCATTAGCGTTGCATTCTCGTAACTTTAGTCGTGAGTAAGACACCAAAACCAATATTTCCAACATTTCTTCCATAATTACCACAGAAAAATGAAAAGGAGATCAAAATCATGATCAAAAAAGAAAAAGTATGGGAAAACGCAATTGCCAACCGGAAAACCAAGGAAATGTTATGTGACACGGCTCTCTCCGTGTTGCTGAACATGCATTACATGACCCTTGCGGACATGCCAAGGGTCAAAGTGGAGTTCGCCTATCTGATGACAGACCAGGATGGAACGATTGGAGCGATGTTTAAAGTCAACATCGGACAGCGGCTGGCACTCCTTCGACCGAAAACATATTATTTCGGTGCAAATGACGGGAATTTGCACCTGCTTGATTCCACGGTCACGGAAGAAGTATTTCAGAAGGTCAAGCAGGACATGACAGTCATGCATCCGGACATTGATTTTGGCGCACACAAAGATGCCTATTTCATGGAACTGAGAAAGGATAAAGAATGACAGAACCGATCAACATTATTTTCCTGGATGTGGACGGCGTCCTTAACTCCCTTCCGTACTGTCAGACCGCACCAATCGGAAGTTATGTGGACATTAGCGAAGACAATCTGAGAGACCTGGCAGTCTTATATCGGGAAACGCAGGCGCAGATCGTTTTGTCTTCAACCTGGCGGGAATTGAAAGACGCAGGAGACACACAGTGTCGGAACATGTATCAGGGACTTCTCAAGGCACTCGGCCATTACGGTATGTCTGTATATTCTATGACACCGCGCATCCACGGAAATCGTCCGGAAGAAATCAGGGCATGGCTGGAAATGCAGACGGACAGACAGATCTGTTTTGTCAGCTTAGATGATGATTTCTCACAGGAAGCATATGACGAAACCGGTATTGGTCACTGCCTGGTAAGGACCAGGTATTTCTGCCATACCATGGAGGAAGGCGGACTGCAGGAAGAACATGTCAGACAGGCACTGCAGAAATTAGAAAACCAGCGATGCAGTTTTCAGAAATACGTCTCACACAGTACCCATACACCTGTTTTCTGGACAGACAGTCCGCTACAGACAAACTCGTAATTTATTTGCAGGAATCCGTCTCCATAATTATCCTGAAAAAAATAAAAGGCGTGGAGGAAAGAGCTCCACTCAGAACAGGAGGATTTTTATGAACACAGTAATTTTAATGGGAAGACTGACTCGTGACCCGGAGGTACGCTACAGCCAGGGAGAGAATGCCATGGCGATCGCAAGATACAGCCTTGCAGTGGACCGTCCGAAGACCCGTAACAATCAGGAGCCCGGTGCGGATTTCATTAACTGCGTGGCATTCGGCAAGTCCGGAGAGCATGCGGAAAAGTATTTCCGCCAGGGTATGCGTGTCCTGATCAGTGGCCGTATCCAGACAGGCAGCTACACAAACCGTGACGGGCAGAAGGTCTATACCACTGAGGTTGTAGTAAACAGCCAGGAGTTCGCGGATTCCAAGCGGACAAACAGTAACGGTGGTAACGGCGGCAATGGAAACGGAGCGAACAACGGCAATAACGGCGGTGGCTACAATGGAGCTTACGGTGACCAGTCCCAGAACTATGGCGGAGGCTACGGTGACGGCGGTTATGGCTACGGTAACGATGGCGGCTTCATGAATATCCCGGATGGGGTAGAAGACGAGGGACTGCCGTTCAATTAAGCAAAGGCAGACGCCTGACACAGTGATGAGTGGAAAGGAAGGCTGCGGATATGCAGCCTTTCTTTTTGCCTGACGCAACAAATGCAAAAAAATGAAAATATGAAAATAAAAGGAGCGATACCAATGGAAAAAGATATCAATAGCGGTATTCAGCCGCACAGCAACAACCAGGCAACCGTAACCGGTACACTGGCAAAAACATTTGCCATGGATCATGAAATTTTCGGAGAGAAATTTTACAGTTCCATCCTGGAAACTCCAAGACTCAGCGGAACGGTTGATCGCATCCGTATCATGGTCTCGGAAGTATTGATGGGAGAAGGGGATGTCAATGCAATCAAGCCTGGAACATGCCTGAAAATTTCCGGTAGCTTCCGTTCCTACACTCACATGGACGAAGGCGGAAAGCACCATCTGGATCTTTTCCTGTTTGCAGATACCATGGAACAGGAAAAAGAAACAACCGGAAGAAACGGAGATAACCATATTTATCTGAATGGTTTCTTATGCAAGCCGCCGTACTTCCGTATCAAGAAAACGAGTGGACGCCATATTACGGACCTGCTGCTTGCGGTAAACCGTCCATACGGAAAATCGGACTATATTCCGGTACTTGCATGGGGCAGGCTGGCAGATCTGACGGCTGGCTGTCAGGTAGGAGACCGAATTGCCGTCAACGGACGTATTCAGAGCCGCACATATCAGAAAAAACGTGCAGACGGAACAGTTGAAACCCGTGAGGTTTATGAGATCAGTGGCAGTCGTGTCATCCGCGAGAATGGCCGCGTAATGGAGGAAAAAGAAAATGCGTGATCAGAAAGAAAAAAGAACCCCGACTACCAAGCGGGTCTTTGTATCCGCAAAGTATTTTCTGACTTCCCTTGCATTGGACAGAGAGATTGTTTATCCGGTGGAATTGAATATCCTGTCAGATGGAGGAGGCAGTTGCATGTCATTAAAAGACAGGGATGCAGTACTAAACATCATCGCTTCCCCATTTGTCTTAGAGAGCGGCGTGATTAAGTTTATTTTGAAGCCAAATCGCACCTGCCTGGACTTAAAACGTCAGGGAATGATGGAAATCCCACGGGAAACGCTTCCGTATGTCCGCCATAACACAACTCTGGTGGCCGGACAGGCAACGGAACTTTATGATATACTGACCGGCCACGTGGCCTAGAGAAAGGAGAAATATATGTACATCGCATTAGCACTGGAAAAACTGCTGAAGGAGAAAGACGAAGCAAAGAAACTGGCAGGAGCACCGTTAAAGGCGCTTTGTCAGATGGAAGACAGCCTGTCCGTAGCGGATCACATCTGGCTTTCCGGAGCCGGGCTGAAACTGGAATATGTCAGTTTCGTAAAGACCGGTAATCCGATCCTGGATAATGGTCTGATTGCCGGATCTTTATCCGCGCTGGCCACGGATGGCATTCTGATCACCGATGACGAGACGCTTTTAAATACCGGCAGGGTGGAAAATGGAAAATATTCCCTTCTGTTTGCTGGAAACATCAAAGATGCCCTGGAGGCGTACAAGAAATCCGGGAAGAAACAGGCATCTGTAAGAAAGAGCCGTAAGGAGAAAGAAACCGTAAAACCGGCAACCGTAACAGAACCGGAGACCAGAAACACGGAAGCGACGGTCACCATGGAGCAGAAGACTGTTGCACCGGAACAGAGAACGGACGAGGCCAATCATCCTGACGATGCCTTCATGAATGCCCCGGAAGAAGAAGTCGTACACGGAACCGATATGGAACCGGACAATACCATGCAGGAGGTCGCCACAAAAGAAGCGCTTACGGATTCGACAGACAACACGGATGCAGATGAAAGCACAGATTTCGGTCAGACACAGGACGCAGCCGAAACGACTGCCCAGATCGTGTACGATCAGACAGACCGTGTCAATGCACGGGTATATCCGGATGATTTTGACGGTGGCGGCATTGAAGGAGAAGCATACGAAGCATTTAAAAAGCTGGCAACCGAATACGGCGCAAAGCATGCCATGGTACCCTATATCCTGACCGTTTTCCAGATCACCGATTCCGCGGATACCTTCTATTATCGTCTGAACGAAGTGATCAGCAACAGCAATGAGGCCAATGATATCTTCTTAAGTCTTGGCGAACATTATGATGAGCTGAAAGAACTTGCGGATAAGGTAGAACCGATTGACGCATACATCTAAAGTTATCTGAGGAGCAAAAAAGAGGGGCAGGCGCCTCTCTTTTTGTTTATGCCAAAGAAAGTGTGGAAAATGGAAAAGAATCAGAAAAGAAATGACCTGCAGTTAAGCGGCATGCAGCTCAAATACATCGCTATGGTTTGCATGCTGTTGGATCATGTGGCAGACGGTATCATACTGCCGCTCATGAAAGCCGGCGTCACGGATGCGCTTTTACAGTATTACCTCTGCACAAGAACGATCGGACGCATTGCATTCCCGCTGTACTGCTTTTTAACAGCACAGGGCGTGCGGCATTCCCATGACACCAAGCAGTATGCGGTATCACTGTGGGGATTTGCCCTGCTTTCTGAGATTCCGTTTGACCTGGCTGCCTTCGGATATCCGTTTTGGCCACACAGTCAAAATGTGTACCTCACATTGGCATTGGCAGTAACCGCATACTGGCTGGCAATAAATGTAAAAAATCCGTTCATGAAAGGAATGGTGCTCCTGGCATCACCGGCTGTGGCCGGACTGCTGAATACCGATTACGGCATAATCGGCGTTCTGGCGTTGTATGCATGCTTTTTCGGAAATCCATGGACACAGGCAGCAGCCGGGGCAGGGGTAATCTTCCTTGGAGTGTGCCGGCTGTATGGTGTCGGTTCTGCCTGTCTGCTGGGGTTGGCCATCAGCGGGATATACATATACCTGATCCGTTCTTATAACGGCAAACGCGGAAAGGTACACGGCAACAAATACCTTTACTATGCCTTTTATCCAGTACACCTGCTTGTGATCGGGCTGTTCCGTATCTTTTTCATCGGGCAGTAACGCAATACATCCGCTTCCATAATTTTCCCAGACAGGGATAGGCATTGAGAAATAGTTTTCATGCCGGTTTCCCGCGTATGTAAGTCCGCATGTAGCGGCAGAAAGGGGAATTATATGTATATTAACGCAATCGAAGCAAAAAGAATGGTAACCGAGGACAAGGAACTCAACGCAAAGTTTCGTGAATTAATTCGCGGCATTGCACAGCTCTACGCTTTCCAGGCGCGAACCAGCGAGTACTCGATGTCACCGGAGCGCATTGTCATCCGGCGCGAAACGGAGGTACAGGTGCTGACCCGCCTGATCGGTCAGGTCGTAAGACTGAACCGTGAGAGCGGATGCAGTTTCCTTGCCGGCTTTATCAGAGACTTCAATAAAACCCAGACAAAATGGGATCTTATCGACGAAGTCTATGAGATGGCCATGGGCTGGATCGCAACAGAAGAGGAGATGTATGATATCCTCTTCCCGGCACAGATTGCATAGGCAGGAAAATGAAAAAAGAACCAGGGAGAATATTTCTTCTCGGTTCTTTTTTTTGTAAGTTCTAGGTGCCGGCGCTCGGTTGCCAGTTACACATAAGGTGGTTGTAGTCTCCAACACAGAAAGAATGCCTATACCTGCTTAGTCTTGGAAGGATTTGCCTGATCCTGCGCAGAGTCTGACCGAATTAATCCCTTCTCTTCCAACATCTTAAGAGCATCACCACATGCAAGACCGCAGACATATGAAATCTGTGATGGATCCTGTAAATGTCCGCCTACATAGCTGATCATCACTGCCAGAGCACTCATCAAATCCTGATCTTCGAGATTCGAATCGACACAAATGTTGGTGCCGGTTTTGGTTAATGTGATTTTTCTGCCACCTTCTGGCTTTGCGAAATCCTCCTCTGAAGGCATCTCTGCAAGGATTTTCTGCATCTCATCCTCAGCCTTCATGCGCTTGCGGCATGCATACTGCTCCAGCTCTTCTGCATAAGCAGGACGCCAGCCATTCGCCGCTTTTTCCTGTAAATGTTTCCATGCATTTGCCTTACCTCTGGCAAACTCCAAATCTGTCTGATAGCTCATTTAGTTTTCCTCCTTCTTAATTTGCTTCTTCGACGATCGCATGTTTCCAGGATTCTTTCGATGCGGGAATTCTTTTGTACGCTAAAAACGCCAGAAATGCGACACTGCAAAAAAGAATCGCAAGCCATACCAGTATCATTCTCTTCATAATTATCTCCCTTATTATTATTTTTCAGCTTCGAGCTCACGGATTAGCCGGCTGCGTTCATGCATCATACGCAGGACCTCCAGTTCGCGTCCGATCGGCTGCTTATCCGCACGTTTCTGTTCCAGTGTGGATGCCCTGCCTTCTGCCAGGCGGTCCAAGACCTCAAAGGTGCCGCTGCCATCATCCCAGCCACACTCAAGACCTGCTTTTTCAATTTCACGGTCCAGCTCGTGGATCCGTTTCTGTTTTCTTTCTAAAATGCTGTCCATTTAATTTTCATGCCGCCGGAGAACCCCGGCCAGCTCCTTCCTGTTGTGATGTGCCTATTATAGCACGAAATATATCATGGCCCAGTAAATGAATTTCTGCGGATATTGTAAAATCGTATATTTCAAAAGCATTGTAAAAGAAACCAAAAAGGAGTGTTTTCTGTCCATAATTTCCACAGGAAAAAAGTACTGAATCGCTTATCCGCAAAGGTCGCGAAATCGATGAAAAACGGAACACGCAGTATACTTTTCCGTATCACGAACAAAGGAGGGAGAAATTTGGAACAGCAATTTGACAGGCAGGAAATGTCCAGGCTGGTCAAACAGGCCATGGGAGAAAAGACACCGTTCGAATACTGCAGGCTGACAAAGCTGAACAGTGAGTACATAGACCGGCTGATGACCATGCAGGTGAAAAAGCCGCCGGCCATCGGCATCATACAGCAGATCGCCGCGTCATCCCAGGGACTGGTTACCTTAAAAGAACTGAAAATGGCAGCCGGATATGAACAGGACGAGACAGAGCTTCGTCCGGAAGTCGGAGAAAGGATACCAATCCCGGAAAAGACAACGGAAGATCTCCGGACTGAAATTGGTGGCTGTATCCAGACGCTGCAGGAAGCAGCAGAGGAAGCGGAGAAGCGGCAGGAGTATCTGGATCGCTTCACTCACGGAAACCAGAAAGACCTGATGACGGTGCCAAAGGAAAATATCCATATTCCGGAGGATTTTTTAAACACGAAGCCGGAAGCCAGAAAGACAGCGGTTGCAAAGGACACTGAGTCGGTAACGGCAGATACACAGACATTGCCGGAACCAAAGAAGATGAAAAAAGAAAAACGCAGTCTGAAAAAAACGCAGACAGAACAGATGCCGGAGCAGAAAGCTGCTATGGCAATGCAGATGGCAGCTACGGCCATGGCTCAGGCAGATCCGGGCCCGGCAATGGAAAAGACTTGTGCTGAAGCTATGACAAAACAGCCGGAAACTCAGGAACCGAAAGAGAACAATCTTTTCCTGAAGGAACGGAATGCCATGGAACTCTCCATGTACCGCAGCATGGGAAAACGCCGGTGTTACAGGGTATACGGGGATGAACCGGAAGCTGATGTGTTCCGTTTCCGGAATGAACGCAGTATGGTTGTCGTGTATGATTTTACCCTGGCAGGCAAAGAAGCCTATGGTTTTGACGATCTGTGCGCGTTGTACGGCAGGATGAAGGCCCTGCGCCCGGATGAAGAGACCGTATATATTGTATGTGCTGGCGGGAAAGCAGCAGGAGAACTGCCGGAACGTATGGAACGTTGCTTCGGAGCTTGTAAAAATCTCAGGGTCTATTGGAAAGAGAAAGGAGAAAAAGCATGGGAGTAAGCATCGCGGAACAGGAAACATGTATCACCTTTTCACGGGATGAGGAATACGCAAACATTTATACATCGGACACCACCATGATGACAAAATATGACAAATTCGCGCAGAGTGATGACTGCCCGGACTGGACATGCCTGAAAGAAATCCGTGACATGTACGGCAATCTGGTAGCAAAGGTATACCGCACTAAGAAACGTCTGATCTCTTCGCGCTCATCCATTGTCAAACGGGAACTCACGGAAGAACAGAGGCAGGAAGCGGCAGAACGCCTGCGTGCAGTAAGAAACAAAACAGAACAGGAGGACGTTTAAATGTACAGTTACAAATCCATGACACGCCGCTTAAAGGAACTTCCTTTGTGGCAGAAAATTGCGATTGTCATTCTCAGTATGGCGTTTGTGCGGGTGGGATCCAACATCCCATTACCATTCGTAAACCGGCTTTATATTCAGTCACTTTTAAACGTGGACGGACTTGGATTCTTCAACTCCATCACGGGCGGATCAATGCTGCAGATGTCATTCTTCGCATTATCCGTAAGCCCATACATCACCGCATCCATTATCATCCAGCTTCTCACCGTGGTGTTCCCCGCGTTGGAAGAAATGCGTAAAGATGGCAAAACGGGAATGGACCGGTATAAACGGCTGATCAATATTACCGGAGTCGTACTTGGAATCCTCCAGGCAGCTTCCATGGCCATTGGCCTTGGCGGGCGGGGCCTGCTTGACCCGTATAACTGGAAAACCGTCCTGGCAGCAACACTGATCTGGTCCGTCGGCGGCATCTTTATCATTTTCCTCGGGGAATTCCTGGAAAAGCTTGAGATTGGGAGCGGAATCTCCATGATTCTGTTCTGCAACATCGTTTCATCCATCCCGTCCGATCTGACCGGTATCTGGGAATACGCATCGGTCAAGAACCGCACCGGGATGATCGTGACCTGCATTGCAGCAGCCGTACTGGCAGTGGCAGTGCTTACAATCTGCGTGGTATGTCAGGAAACGGTGAAAAAACTGCAGGTTGTCCAGACCAGGAAAACGGTGGCCGGTTCAGACAGTACCTTTCCGATTCCGTTATTAACCTGTTCCGTCATGCCGGTAATCTTTGCCGGATCCATGATGAGTTTCCCGATCCTGGTCGCACAGTTTGTTCCAAAGCTGCAGGAAGGACTGATTGGAAAGGTGATCCGTGCTTTAAACACCTCCATGTGGTTTAGACCGGATATGCCGAAATACACGGTCGGTGCCGCACTTTACCTGATACTCACTATTCTGTTTACCTATTTTTATCTGGACATTGGATTTAATCCGGTAGAAATTGCGGATAACTTAAAGAAACAGGGTGGAGTTATCCCGGGGATCCGCCCGGGAAGACCGACGGCAGATTACATCGGACGGCTCAGCAGAAAAGTAGCCATGCGCGGCAACCTCATTATGGTAGCGGTAGTACTTGCCTCATACGGCATTTGCAATGCGGCAGGGATCGGTTCCGTATCCATTGCGGGAACATCCAGCTTCATCTGCGCAAACGTAGCGCTGGAAGAGTATAAGAAAGTACGCGCAGGCCTTGCATTACGGTCCATGGGAAGAAAGAATTTTCTGATCCCGGCAGGTCTTGCCAAAACGTATCGATAGCGAAAGGAGGCGCCCGGCACCGTGCCGGGCAGGAAAAGAATGGGAAAAGAAAAAAAGCAGAAAGAAAAATTGGCATTTCATAAAAAAGTCGCACAGACGTGGAAAAACTGGAAAAAGCCGGTCGGCCTGACACTTCCGTCGAAGCTGGAAACCGCCAAGGGGACCGCGGTTGTCATGCTTTCCATGGCAGTCTGCAGCGCATTTGTAGCAGGTGTGGATACAGCTACGGCACTGCTTGTATCAAAACTGTAGGAGGCGAATCAAATGTATCTTTTGGATCAGACCGGAACAAAACTTTTCAAGACTGAAGATTGCAGTGACATCATGATCGTGAATGACACGGAACACATACGGAAAAACCGGCCGGATTGCAAAACCAACCGTTTTTCCATCCGCGCATACCGGGGAACGGAAAAACTTCCGGACTCCGGGGCGGTGATTGCAAGTTATGAGCGGATGGAAGATGCAAGGGAAGAATTTCTTGCCATGGTGGAAGCAATCGGAGAGGGCATGAAGGTATTTTCTTTTTATCCGATCCAGCCTGTGAATCCTGCGGATAATGAACACGACGACCCGGAACAATCAGTATAGTACCGGAGAAAGGAAAGGCAAATGCAGAAACTCAGAGATTATTACAAGAAACTGGATGCTCTGATTGGGGACATCCGAATCTTTCATGAGGAAGAAGAACAGAATTTAAAAAACAGGGAGAAGATGCACCGGGAAGTCATACCGCTATTAGCGTATATCCTGGCATCCTGCCCGGGAATCCATGACAGGATTGACCGGATTTACCAGTCCTATCGTGTCGACGACGAGGAAACCGAAAAGCTTTATCAGGAATACGGTGTAGAGGAACTGGCAAGAACACTGACTCCGCAGGCTCGGGTGAGATACCGGGAAATCGTCATGATCTGCCTCTATGAAAACAGTCAGACATGGAAACAGGTGTTTAAATTACTAAAGAAAGCCCAACCAAATGCATGCATGGAAGGAGACGGCACCATGTATATGGCAGCTGTATTGACTGCCGGGGCATTTGATACCAGACACATTGCCACGGCCTGGCTGTCATTATATTTTAATAGGACAACCATGGACTTTACAACTCCAAGCCTGGATGCGGTTGTCCGTGATTTTGTTGAGCATGTCCGCCGTAACATTCCGTTGCCGTATTTTAACGAAATACCGGAAAAGTGCAAAGCAAAAACAGGAATCCGGTTCGGAGATCTGATTGGAAATGTTGCGGGGGCAACGGAAATATTCTATTACCGTACTGCAAGGGCGACCAGACAGATACTGGAAAAAGAACAAAAACAAAAAAGCGCTTTCTCAAAAATGCCGAAGTTCCCACTTGCCGTCCAGCCACTGCCGGATGGGCCGGATGAGTTTTTAAGGCCATTTATGCAGCTGCCGAATACCTGTACGAATATGATGAAAAAAGCCCTGGAACATCCTGCAGTAGCAGAACGTGAGGATGGATTTTCCGGGACTGTATGGGATGAGGATCCGGAAGTAAAAAAAGAGGCGAAACGGACATTCGATAAGGAGCAACATAATACAAATGCGGATTACCTGTTTTTTATCTGCAGTATGATGCAAAATTCCGGACTCAGTGTGGAAGAGCTGTACAACGCAGAGGTATACCCGGAAGATCTGACGGCAGTAAACGCCGCCTGCGCTCAGCAAGAAGATGTACAGGAAGAGGATCTGGGACCGGATATGTGGGAGTCCCTTCATACGTGGGAAAAAATCGCGGCTCTCCTGATTCGTATCCTTTCAAGACGCGCCATCAATGCGGAAAATGTATTGGAGCAGGTTTTATCAAACATACAGGAAACAGGAATGCAGCCGGAAACAACACAGCTTTCGGTACCGGAAATAAAAAACGGTCCGCAGAAGCAAAAAGATACGGAAGAAATACAAATGCTCCGCACAAAGAACCGGGAACTGGTGACGAAAATTGGCGCAGAAAAGGAAAAGAGCCGAAAACTGGAAAAGGAAGCGGAAAACAGAAAGAGTGCACTGGTTGCGGAAAATGCCCAGTTAAAAGAAATGATGGAGCAGTTGCTGTCCGCACAGGAAACAGAAGAGGATGATACGGATACTGCGGACAAGACTGGGGAGATTGAAGCAATGAAGAAAGCGATCGTGGATGCCGGAACCATCTTCGTATGCGGACACCCGTCCTGGCGCACAGCCATGAAGGTAGAGTTCCCACAGTCCAGGTTTATTGAACCAAGGGAATATTCAGTTCCCCAGTCTGTGTTCCGTAACGCAAACTTTGTGGTGTACCATTTACAGCATGCAAACCACAGTATGTATTACAAATGTCTGGATTTTAAGAACAAGGACGCAAAACTTTTATTTATCAATCAGAACAACGTAAACCGATGTATCCGGCAGATATATGAATATATTTGTCAGAACACAAAAAAGAAAGAGGAGGACAAGGCATCATGAGAAAATGGTTATGGCCGGCCATGGCGGCAGCCGTGGTCATGGCAGTGCCACTGACGGCAAATGCAGCAGAAAAAATCAACAGTGTGAGTATTTCCTTCCACGCGGAAGATTCCGGGGAGGAAGAACCGGATGTGGAGGCGGATACCCGCGGCAACCACTATTCGGCAGGGAGCGTATCTTTAGCTTCAGAGTATTATTCCGGGGATGAGAGCGAATCAAAAAAATACGAAGGGGATAATAAAACCTATGTGGTGGAACTGTCCGCGGATGACGGTTATTATTTCAACATCACCAAATCCGATAAAGTCAAGTTAAACGGTGAGGGCGCCCAGTTCGTGCGCGCATCCCGCCGGGATAACGGTTCTACCCTGATTATTACCGCAAAGCTGAATAACATCGAATCCTACCTTGGAACCGTGGATGCAGCATCCTGGAACAAGGACGGATACGGTATCTGGGAAGCGGCAAACGGTACCCAGTATTATAAACTGCGGCTGACAGATTCGAAAAATAAGACCAGACTTGCGCAGACTGGCGGCGTACAGTATGATTTCCGCCCATTCATGACAAAAGCGGGCTCCTACGCTTATAAAGTACGCCCGGTTGCGGAAGATGGCAGACTCGGGGAATGGACGGAAGGAGGGAGTTTCCAGGTATCCGAGGAACAGGCGGCCGCCAATAAAGAGAAATATAGGGTGCTGACCGAAACGACTTACCTGGGAGGCGAAAAAAGCCCGTCCAGCCAGCAGGTGACGTATTTAAACACCGGATGGCAGCAGGCGGAAGACGGCAGATATTTCTACCGGAATGAAGACGGATCCTACCTCCAACAGGACTGGAAACAGGAAGGGGATGCCTGGTACTTCTTTGATAAGGACGGCTACATGGTAACGGATGGCTTGGCAGCCTGGGGTGGAAAGGATTATTACTTCAAGGCAGACGGAAAGATGCAGATCGGAGGAAAGGCGCCGGACGGACGCGCAATCGGTGCAGATGGCACTGTGGAAGGAGCTTCGAAAACCGCGGATGATTCCGAACTGGCGGACAGTGCCACCGGTCCAGGTGTAAAAAAATAAGAATAGAAACGGGTTTCAAAAACGGAACCCGTTTTTTTTTTGTTGTAAAAAAAGGAAAATACTTATCCGCAGCACCAAGGAAATGGTTTACGCAGATACGGATATGGTACGATACGGGCAGGAAAGGAGAAAGAAGATGCAGCTAAAAGGAAAATTCATACAAGAACTTCAGCGTGATCCCGATACGGGAATCGGTTATTATGATTTTTTTATCCGACCGGAAAAGAAACGCGTGACAGCCGTCGGACTTTTCCGGAACCCGGATGTGCGGGCAAATTATCTGCTGGAAGGGGATTATGCTTATGACGGGACATTCCGTCTGCAGAGTGCCCGACAGTGGACGGAAAATGAAGAAGAAGCGGTACATGTACTGACCAACTGCGTATCCGGCATGAGAGCGGAATGGGCCGAAAAGGTGGTGCAGCAGATCGGACCGGACATCTTTGGGTACGCACAGGCACATGACGATCTGAAACAGACTTTGCTTGGCATTCCGGGATTGGGGGAACAACGGGCAGGTGCCGTTGTCGGGTTTCTGCGTGACGGAATGGAAAATGACCGCCTGGTATATTTCCTGGCGTCCATGGATGTTCCGTATAACGGGATCTGCACCTATATGAGCCATGGAGGCAGTCTGGATACAGTCATGGCAAACCCTTTTATCCTTTATCGGTATGGAGTTTCGTTCCTGGTCTGCGACCGGATGGCAGCACGTTTGGGACAGGATCCATGGGCATTTGAAAGACTGGATGCGTTGATACGGCATGCCGTAAGCAGAATGAAACATGGCGGCCATACACGGATGGAATATAATAAAATGATCCAATGGATTTGTTTGTATGCAAACAAATATGGAAAGAGCACAGTGGATGTGCCGGAGGAACTGGTGGAGATCGCTCTCTGCTCAAGCAGTTCCATTCGGCTCTGTCAGGACGGCGAAACGATGTTTGTGACGGACCGGACGCTTTTTGATATGGAGAAAGAGATCGTTGCCAATTTTAAAAGACTGATGCGGTCGGCAAAGCCGTGCTCCACTGATTTTGGCCCGATCATTGAGGATGTGGAGCAATTTAACCATATCTGTTATAACGAGGAACAGAAGTATGCATTCGAACTTCTTTCTTCCGGCGGTATTGCAGTGCTTCTTGGTGGTCCGGGTACCGGGAAGACCACAACGATCAACGGTCTGGTACAGGCATACCGGAATGTCCATCCGTCGGACCGGATCCTTTTATGTGCCCCGACCGGGCGTGCGGCTTCCAGAATGTCGGAAGTAAGCGGATTCCCGGCCATGACCATGCATAAATCCATGGGGCTGAAATGGTATAACCGGGACATCCGGCCGGAACCGTTGCCGTATGATCTGATTATCGCGGATGAAATGAGTATGTGTGATACGGAACTGCTGGCCGCATTCCTTGCGGCGATCACATCGGGAACCACGGTGTTGCTGGTGGGAGACTATGACCAGCTTCCAAGCGTCGGACCGGGGCAGGTGCTGCGGGATCTGGCGGAATCTGCAATTCTTCCGGTTTTTCATCTGAAGGAAACCATCCGTCAGAAAGCCGGCAGCACCATTATCAAGAATGCCATTGCCATGCGCAGGGGCGAGCAGCTTGTGCAGGGAGCGGATTTCCAGATTCATGTTGTACGGGATGATGATGCCATCTTAAACGTGATCCGCAGGGAAGGAGTGCGTAAGGACACTCAGTATATGATACCGGTTAAACCAGGGAAAGCCGGAGGCAATGCCGTAAACCGGCTTTTGCAGGAAATGGTTACGGGGCATGGGCCATGTGTAAGGGTTGGAAATATCACCTTTTACGAGAATGACCGGATTATTATGAATCATAACAACTATCCGTGCGGCTATATGAACGGGGATGTAGGTATACTGACAGCGATTCATGACGGTCAGCTGCAGCTTGAATTTCGGGACAAGTCGTTGTGCCTGCCGGTGCGCAACTGTGACGGCATGACGCTTTCCTACGCGCTGACGGTGCACAAATCACAGGGGGCTGAGTGCGACCGGGTACACCTGCTTCTTCCGGAAGAAAGCGGAGTCATGGCGTCCAGGGAACTGCTCTATACGGCGATTACGAGGGCAAAAAAGGAAGTTGTGATCACGGCGGTTCCGGGGATGGTGGAGAAATTCTTAAATACCACGAAACGCGGGGAACGGAAATGCAGTCTTGGAACGTTACTGCTCCATGCAGGTGCTGGACGGGAGTAGCATTACACACGGAGCTTGCGGCGTAACGCAGCAAAGCAACTGAGTTCAGCCTGTATGGAGGAAGGGCAGCCCGGAGAACCCTAAAGATTCCAACCAGACGGGAAATCCGGTTATCGGGACACTTTCATGACAGAGCTTTCCAGGAACAGGATCCAACCGGATACCGGAAGTTCGTGACTTCAGTCATGAGAGATGACTTCACATCCAGCCCCATGATATCATTGTGTATCAGGGAAAGGAACTGGAAGTTGCAGAATAAGAAAGGAGGAAGCGAGGATACCGGGAATATCGGCAAGGGAAGAGATCATTTCGATACCGTTTCTTTACCGATGTAATTCCTCCCATGACTAAAGTCACGGTATCCTTGCATCGATTTATGAAGATCAAATATGCAGTCTATAAAGGCCCTGTAGGATTATATGTAAAAGAGTATTTTGATAAAATAGACCCTGAGTTGTTTAATGATCGGGGAGTATTGGGCTGGCAGAGAATAAAAGAGGAGGATCTCCCTATAGTGGTTAACGCTTCGGGTGGAAGGTGTTCTTTTTATCCTGTGGAGGATAACTTCGTAGAGATCATTGAAGTGGAAGAGGATGCAGAGCCGCTCACAAGAGAGCAGTGTTTTCCTAAAAATTCATCGGAATTTGAGTTTGGGTGGATTTCCCCAGACGGCGACACTTATAACACGGGTTTTGAGGGACATTACCGAGCTGCAGTTATGATATGTGCTGAGCTGGGATACAAAAGCTATCTGGAAGAGTCACAGCTTGAAGAAAAGGGCTGGATTAAAATATCCAGAGATGTACCTTATACCTATGAGACTTTACATAAGCGGCACATCTATACGCATGAACTTAAAATGACAAAGAAACAGGCTGACGCTCTGATCGACTTGGGATTTAGCTCCGATGAGGATTTTAAGTTTTTAGTACAAGTCAATGGGGAGAGATGGTGAGATTAGGAAAAGCATTGGCCAGACCGCAGATTCTCCAATTTTCTTTTTGCCAAGCATCAGGATGGCGTTCGTGCGACTGTTAAAGCCTCGGTTCAACCGGGGCTTTTGTGTACGCAAATGGGAAATACTGACATTTTTCATATCCGCAAAAACCGATGATTGGATAAAACTTTCCATAATTATTACAATGAAAGAAAAACTGGGAAATGGAGGAATTGGTATGGAAGGAATCATTCATATTGCCGGGGCAATGCCGCGTATCGGTACGACCACGGCAGCGATCCAACTGGTCGCATTTTTAAAACGGTATGGCTACAATGCGGCGTATGTGGAAGCAAACGGTCAGGACTATCTCTGGGGCTGCCGCTCCATGTACGAGGACTGTAAGGAAACCGAGCCTGGAAAACTGGAGGTGTGCGGCATTGAAAGCTATCGCAAAGAAAAACTCCAGGAGCTGACAGAAGGCGGCACCCACTATGACTATCTGGTATGTGACTTTGGAAATGTGATGGGAGACGGGTTTGACCGGGAAAAATTTTTAAACTGCAGTGCTTCTGTTCTGGTAGGTGGCATGAAAGCCAATGAAGTATTTGCCTGCGAAGAACTGCTCCGTGACAAAACATATGACAGGAGTGTATGGATTTTTAACTTTGTCCGCACAAAGGACCACGATGAAATCCTTGATCTGATGGGTACCAAAGGAAAATTCACATCGTTCCTGCCATTTCTTCCGGATCCTTTTGAACCAGCGGACACCGGGACCGAAGAAGCGGATGAGTGTTTCAAAAAAGTGATGTCCGCGGTCAAGTACCGGTCATCCGGGAGGTAAGTAATGGGAAGATTTAAGAAACGACTTGTGCTGTTAACGGAAGCAGAGGAACAGGCAAAAAAGAAACAGGAAACATTAAAGAAACAGAACGGAATCCCGGAAGACGGGAACGGAATGCAGGTACGTGAAAAGAATGCAAAAGATTATTTGTTTGGCTTTCTGCGTGGTATTATCTATGTTCTGTTTACGGTTCTGGTGTTCATCGGATTGGTGACCCTCATCAATCCGGGGTCCAGAAGCATGCTGTTTAATATGATTCTGCAGATTGCGGGGAGATAGGAGAGAACTATGGGGAAAGACGGTATCAGACGCTTTGATGATTATTCCATGGAAGAACTGCTTTCCATGCCGCCGGAAGAACTGATGGCTGCAGCATCCAACCGGTTTAAACTGGATCTGCCGCCGTCCATTGACACGGTGGATAACTTAAACAAACTGGCAAAACTCATGAGTAAGAGTATTTCGGAATACTCCTACCTTATTAACATGGCGCAGATTGCACGCATGCGCAAACGCGCCCTGAAGCGTTCCGGCGCGGACAAGTTTACGGTGGAAGATGCGCTGACCAGAGAAGAAATTTTTACGAACTATGCGGAAATCATGAAAGCCGCATATCAGGCAGCCTCCAGAATGATCACGGTGAAACAGGAGATCAACGAAGAGCTGAAATTTACAGACGGGAGGTAGAGCATGACAGCATTTCTGGTATGTGCAGGACTGACATTTTTTGTCGGTCCCCGCATCAATTCTTACAAAATTTTCGACTGGATTGAAGAAGGGATAGCCAGACGGCAGCATTCCGGGAAAAGGGAGGATGAGTAACATGGACGCAGAACTTCATTTATATGACCTTGTGATGATAGGTCAGAAAGAAACCTGTGGCAAGGAGTTGTTTGAATCAACCATGAATGGCAAGAAGGAATATAATCCGGTAGATGAGGCCAGAGCCTTAAAAATCATCCGCTATGCCTTCGAGTACTACCTGGGCTGGACCCCGGAACAGGTACATGCAAACATTGATCCCGCGATCTTAAAGCGTCTGAAAGTGGACAGCATGGTCCGCCAGCGCATCAAGTTCCCGGTGGAACTGGAACCGATGGAAAGCCTCCAGTATCTGGTACATAAGCTTTATCCGGATCGTTATTACTATGATGAAAACAGAGCCGTAGAAGATTATTATGACCGCGTTTTAAGCGGCGAGATTACCCGGTTTAAGAAGGGATTCTTTGCCCGAGGGGATGAGGGCAGCAGAAGGCGCGCTGAGATCTGTTTTCGTCGGATGTTACAGATGATTGGGCCATTTACGGATGTGCATCAGCTTTATGATCTGTTCTCAAGTACAAAAGGAAACAAGTTGCTGGGGAAATTCAAACTAGGCTCAGCAGTGAGAGATCTGTATGATATTCCTATTACTTTTCTCCATCAGTCATTGCCGGTATCGGAACGGGATGATCTGTATTATCACAAGAACCATTTCCGCCTGAAGAATGAAAAAACCAAGAAAGAAATGAAAAAAGCCGGTATTTTCATTGCGTGATGCGAAAGAGCCGGGATGGTTTCTCAAAATGTAACTACAAAACGCACATGCTGCATGGCATCAAATGTCGATCCAATGACAAGAAAGGAAGTTGTGATTAAGAAAATCAGGGAACAAAACAAGGCACACGGTTTTGTTCTGTGCTTTGCCATATCACCTGTTACGAAAAGAGTGATTTACATAATCAGACTATAATTTTCCAATTCTGTATGGTATACTGTATCATATCGAAAGGAGGCGAGATCGTGAAATATTACTTGATGAATAAGAATGCGGAAGTAGGAACCTTTGAACTGCGCCACGGAACATTCGGGGATGAATTCCGATTCGAGCACACCGGAAAATCTCCTTTGCCAATCGGGTTTGATTATATCGAAAAATGGATTGAGAACAGAAAAGCATCGAAACACAATGCCCATTTAAAGCAGATTATGGCGGACTGCGGCTGCGATAAAACCGAAGGATTTATCAAAATCACTCACGCTGCTTCCATCAACGATACATTTTGGATCAAATCGGAACACGAAAATGTTTCATGGGAACGGATTTCATTTTACCGAAACCCATTTGACGAAACAATTTCAAAAATGGCGTTTGAGGGAATGGGGCTGTATGGAATCAAAATGAGCGAAACCAGCCCAGAACTTTCCACAGACGGGAGCTTTCGGAAATGCTGGATGCGGGAAGATAATGGACAGATCTTTCTGTATAAGCGTGGCAGTGATGGGGCAAGGAACGCCGGATTGGAACCGTATTGTGAGGTTATGGCATCGGAGGTTGCACAACGAATTTTAGGACAAGATGCCATTCCATACCAGCTTGTGCGTCTGCACGGGGAACTGGCCTCGAAATGCCCGTTGTTCACAAATGAAACGTATGGCTATGTTCCAATTTCCAGATTTCCGATTAACCACAGCTCTCCGGAATCCCTGATGCGTTTCTATGCGGAGCTTGGGTCGGAAACGTTATTCCGGAAAATGATCGTACTGGATTCCCTGACATTCAACGTAGACCGACATGCAGGCAATCATGGCGTCCTGGTAGAAAACGATACGCAAAAGCCGATCCGTATGGCTCCGGTATTTGATCTCAATTTATCCATGCTCCCATACATCGAAAGAAGCGATTGGGAACATATCGGAACTAAAATGAGAGATTACGGACCAAGAATCGGCGAAGATTTTACCAGAATTGGACAGCAGGCAATGACATCTGAAATCAGGGCGATCCTCATTGGCATGAAATCGTTTCAGTTTTCTTTCCGTGGAGATGAAAAATTTGAGCCGGAACGTGTAAAACTGATGGAGCAGATGATTCACAAACAGATTGAAGCGCTTTTGAGCCGAGAAGTGTTATACACCAAAGATGTTTTTGTACCGGAACATAGTCTGAGCGAGGAACAGGAGAAACCGTCAACGAAAACAGAACCGGAGCGGCAGTCGGCAGATAAGGAAATCCTGGCGGAAACTCTATGGAAAAATCAGCACCTGGATCAGTGGTTTTCCGGGTATCTTTTGGAGGATTCCGACAGAAAAACAGAAATGATTTTATACTCTGCACAAAACCCACGGGAAGAAGTGCATCTCGATCTTTCAACCGGCGAAACAACCCTGTTCGTGGACGAGGAACCGATTAATGCGTTTGAAGCAGCAGATGAGCACGAGGAACTCTGTGCAGCCGCAACCAAGGCCGAAATTGCATATGGACGGGAACTGGAACCTGAACGGACAGAACAGGAAAAAATACAGGCACAGGAACAGGAATAATTTGCAGTAACCATAAAATTTCTCTGTAAATATTCTTTTTCACTCAAAAACATTAATACGCTCTATGTTTGCGGTTTTTCACATTTTTTCTTCCATAATTATAACGTAGCAATGAACATTCCATCTACTTCATACCACCACCCCTATATAAAAAATATGGCGCGTTCTTTACTACTCTTTATCCTTTCTTTTTATTTAATCAGCGCGAGGATTCCCATGATACCAGTCACAGGAAGAGCCGCGCTGATTTGCTGTTTTGGGAAATAATGCAAATTTTCATATCCGCAGATTCACCAAACAATCCTGAAATGATGGGAAAGGTTATAATATACACATGAACAGAAAAATAGAAGCAAAACAAATGGGAGGTTTTTATGAGAAAAAGACAACTGTACAAGCGGGCGATGATCATGTCGCTGGCAGCGGCAATGACAGCCGGTTCCGCCACCACCGCATTCGCAGGGCAGTGGCAGCAGGATACAAAAGGATGGAGATTTCAGACCGGTGTAAATGCATACCATACAAACGGCTGGCAGTGGCTGGACGGAAACGGGGACGGCATTTCTGAATGCTATTACTTCGGCTCGGACGGTTATATGGCTGCGGCAACCACGACCCCCGACGGATATACCGTAAATGCAGACGGTGCGTGGACGGAGAACGGTGTTGTGAAAACCCGCGATGACCGGATCGCGGTACCGAATGGAACGTGGATTTGCGGTGAAGGCGCAAATGCCGGCCGGTGGTGGTGGAAGAACTCTGATGGTTCCTATCCAAAAAGCGAATGGAAATGGCTGGACGGAAACAATGATGGTATTGCCGAATGCTATTACTTTGATGCAGACGGTTGGTGTGTTTTAAACGGAACCACACCTGACGGCTTCACCGTAAACGCGGATGGCGCATGGATGGTGGGCGGCACTGCAGTCAAAAGACCAGCCAAACACGGCTCTGCAGGAGGCCCGGGTGGTGGCACTGGTACAAGCACCGCAAGCAAGGGTTCCAGTGGCGGCGGAGGCGGCGGTTCCTCACATGGCAGTGGCGGTGGTTCATCCTCTGGAGGAAGTTCATCTTCCGGAAGCAGCTCCTCCGGCGGTAATTCAGGCGGCAGCGGTTCCGGTGGTTCTTCATCTGGATCAAACACGAACACCAGCTATGTCCATGATGAAAATTATGGAAATCTTGGCAAGATGACTGCTTCCGAATGGGCGGAAACCAAAGCGGCCATTCTTGCATTCAAGGATGAGAACATCGCGGGTGGCATGACTGACTTCGAGAAAGAAATGAAGATCATCCAGTGGCTTTCTGAGAACTGCGTATACGAACAGTCGGAAGACTGGACCATGGCAACCGCTTACAGCTGCATCATCAGCGGCAAAGCCATGTGTGATGGCTATGCGGACGCTTTCCTGCAGACTGCAAAGCTTTGCGGGCTGACCGTAAAGTTTGTGGAGAGACCGGGACATTCCTTCAACGCAATCAAGCTGGATAGCCATTGGTACTGGGTGGATGTGACATTTGCAGATAAAGAACATGCAGGAAACTCAGTTCCTGGAGGCTCCGCAACCGGTTCCATCCCGGTAGGAGCGACCTTCATTGAGTGCGGCGCTGTCAATATGACGGATGACCAGGTGAAAAACGTAGAAGGCAGCCGGGATAAATACAGTGTAAGTCTCAGCGCAACAGCAACCACATACGACAGAAATGCGGTATATGACTATTACAAATACGGCCTTATCCCTGGCCACAATGACCAGAAAATCGCAGAGGCGGATGCGGCAGTAGAAACCACGATTGCCTCCTATAAAGCGGATGGGAAGCTGGCTGTGGATTACACAACCGTGGATGAAACCGTTGCGAAGATCGTGGCATACCTGTCTGACCGGATCGACCATAAGCAGGCTAATTACGGTATCTGCGTGGTCTTTGCGAATGAAGCAGACGCAAAGAACGCATCCAACATTGCTTCCAAGGTCAATAAGCAGATCAATGCAAAATACAGCAGCAAAGGCATCAGCTGGGCATCCGGCATGAAATTTACGTTGCCGGAAGAAAATTACTACACCACAAAGAAACTGGCATATACGAACGGCACCATTCCTTACGGAAAAAATGCAGTCGGATATACCATCCGGTTCGTCTATGATGGATCAGAGTTCAGTTCCGTAACCGGCACCACCACGAAGAACCAGGTGATTGATGGCTGGAATATTCCGGACGGTTACGAAATGGATAAAGTGGAAGTAACAAGCGGAAGTGGCTCTGTCTTAAGCGGCGGCACCATTCTCAGCGCAAGCGAGGACGGAACGGTCTTTACCGTAACCCTGAAAAAATCCGGAACCGATGATTCCAAAAAGGATGATACTCCGGTAACCGAGCCGAACTACACTATTCGGTTCGTATGCAACGGAACACAGGTCGGAGAGGAAAAGACCGGCTATGCAAAACCGAATACCTGGGTAGAATATGGGATCCCGGAAGGATATAAGTACAAGGAAATGTCCGTGGATTCCGCTAAGGGAAGCGGTAATGGCACACAGTTCATTCTGTACCAGAGCGGTGTTGTCTTTACCGTAGAATTGTACCGCCTGGATGATGCGGCAGAGGAATACTGTTACACCACCAGATACATGTATAACGGTCAGCTGGTTGCGGAGCTGAACGGCACCGGCAAACCGAATGCGACCATCTACATCCGCCAGTTCGAGACCATGGACGGTAAAGTATACATTCCGGTCGGAAACGGAACTGCGGGCTGCTACGTTGCAAAGCTGACAAAGAACAATATGGTCTTTGAGATCGAGACAACCATGCAGGAACAGGATGACGAGGTGGAGCAGACCGCGGCAGCTCTGATAGATGAAGCGAACAATGATGAGGCTGTAGATAAGTCAGTAGACGTAGACACAGATGCGGATGCTGAGGAAGAAAATGTCAAGGAAACATCTGAAAAAACAGAAGAGCTTGAGACGGATGATATGCAAGAAGAAAGTGGTGTAGTCGATATTGTGGAGAACATGTAGATATCTTTTGATTTACACCCGTATTCCTTCTCCGCCATTATCACACGCACATGGAAATAACGCATATTTGGATATCCGCAGAAATCAAATAGCTTGCCAGAATGATTACCACACGCTATAATGAATGCATAAATAAGGAAGTAAAAACTCTTACATGGGAGGATGCAAAATGAGAAAACGATTTTTAAAAAGAGCAACGGCTCTTGCAATGGCAACAGCTATGGCAGCCGGTTCCGCGACAACTGCATTTGCAGGACAATGGAAACAGGATGCGACCGGATACTGGTGGGATGAAAACGGCAGCTACCCGAAGAATGAATGGAAATGGCTGGATGGTAATGGGGACGGCATTTCCGAGAGTTATTATTTCGGTGCAGACGGTTACCTCTTAACCAACACCACAACCCCGGACGGTTATACCGTAAATGCAGACGGACAGTGGGTAGAGAACGGCGTGGTAAAGACGCAGGGGACTGTAAAAAGTACCGGTTCAACAGGAAAACCCCAGTCTTCCGCAAAATCCAACGTCAAACAGTCGAGCCTTGTCAGCTATATGAGAGATGTCGATAAACCGGAGAATACTACAAGAGTAAACCCAGTTGGAACTGGTGTCGCATTTCCAACAACCGATTTGAAAGTTGGCGACAATATGTACTGGCGCAACTGGAACGGTGGTAACGAATATATTCTGTATTATCACGGAAAAACAGATACAAAAGCAGCGGGAGATATCGGAGAGCCGACATCTGCAGGTTACCAGATGAAACTTTATCCGAATGCGCAGTCGTATTGGACGTTCGATAAATGGACAACTCCTGACGGAGTGACAATCGATTACCTGTACCGCGTACTGGATGAAAACGGCAAAATTAAAACTGCCACTGCAGAAGAGCTTGGCTTGACCTATGAAGGCGGCAAGGTGCGTGATGTAGCGTATGATAGTAATTATCCACTTAAAAGGGTCGTGGATCTGTATGCACTGAATATTGAAGCAACTAAAGACTGGCTTGAAAAATATTCGGAAATTAATCATCACGGACTCGCGGGGCATAATCAGTTTATCACAAACTATGGTTATTACATCGCACAGCTGACCGGTCAAACAGATCCATTCAATCGTGTAAATTCCATGACAGACGAAGAGAAAAAACAGGCCGATGAAGTTATTGCTGTGTTGAGGAACTGGTTAAATAGTTTTGATTTCGAACATGCTACAGAACCAGAGAGACTCGCAAAGATTTCAGAATTGTTAATCGGATCAAAATACGACGATGAAGTAAAAAACAATCCAAGTCTGCATACGTACGATAAATTTTATCAGGTGCTTATCAACAAAAAGGGCGTATGTATTGATTTTGCTGATACAGGACATCTGCTTGCAACGTTGCTTGGTTTAAAATGCGCCGTTGTCGGGGACACAGTACACGCATGTTGGATTGTACAGGCAGACGGCGTTCCGCATATGGCTGAAAACGGAGCTATCGACCTCGTTAATGATTGGAGAGAAATTTCAAAACTCGGAACAAGACAGTCTTACAATTTCAATTTCGGTGAATACATTAAATACGAATAAATCGTTTCTCCAACACAAGGACTTTCTCTAAGAAATTAGAGGAAGTCTTTTTTGTATGTATAACAAAATCACATCAAAACCAAATTTGCATCATTTTTCTCCATAATTAGCCTATAAAAAAAAGGAAGGAAGGAGAATCTATGCAAAAACATAAAAAAGGGAACTGGAAGCGTCCGGTTGCCGGGCTGCTTGCTGTATTGCTCGCAACTGGTACCATTGATATCAGTCAATTTGCATCATTGACATCCTATGCGTATAGTAAAGACTACGGAATTTGCACGGATAATCACTTGTACAGTGATACCGGTGCAAACTGTAATGCGGACCAGTATGTATGCGTAACAAAACCAACACAAGGTCTGACGCACGGTACGCCAGAATGGAAAGAAGCCATCGAATTCAATAAACAGAAACTACTTGAGACTATTGGAAATGGTGATGAGCGAACCGTCATGAAAACACTGTGGGCTACCATCGCTACCATTGTGACAACAGGAGCACAGGGTGGCATGAGCCAGGAAGCAATCAACGAGGCGAAATTCTGGGCAAACGAAATCGAGAAAAACGTAAAAGATTCCGTATCCCATCGCTATTGGGCAAGTGGCATACCTACATCGTTTTCTCCGCTGACAGAAACAGAACTTGGTATTGTACGTCATGGAACTGCAGGCGAGGCAATTATTCAGAGAGACCAACTTCTGGCAGCCCTGTGCGATTTTGATCATCTTTTTCCTGGCAACGGACAGAGTATTGCTAACGAACCGGGTCAGGGTTGGACCTATGATGCTCACTGGCTTATGCCACGAATGGGTACCGGCTGGCGTCAATCCTACACAGCTGACGAATACGGTGAGGGTGGTTATGCCCAGTGGCCGGTTGATATGCAGAATCACATCGTTTCTGTTCCGGACGGTCAGGAAGTAACCCTTGAAATGGTACAGCAAAACGCTCTCGCTATCAAGGATAACGCGGCATATTACACAACCGGTAAACTGGATAGCAAAAAGAACCTGATCAAAAACGGGTCCGGAAGTTCTTCCAGCAAGCCAGGAAGCGATGATGGAGATGAGGATCTCGACAATGACGTGGATGATTCCGATGATACTGGGGCCTCCAACATTAAAAAAACCGGTCAGAACACCTACTACATCAACATGTCCGAATGGTTCTACAATAATGCCGCATCATTAAAATTGTGGAACGGACAAATGTGGCAGAACCTTTCTGTTCTGGATCAGACACCAGTACAGATCGGCAGCTGGACCATACAAGGACATCCAGCATCCGGAGACACGGCTCCATATTTTGAAGCGACTTATAACGGCACCGGTACGGCTCCGGCATTGTACGGATATTTTGAAATCCCAAAAGGATCGTTTGTATCCGTTGAGGACACAACCTGGGATTCTCCGTTGGATTTTGCTGCGGATATCATGGAGGTGTATAAATGCGCGCTTTGTCCAACAAACCGCCGACCTACAGATAAACACCAAACATTTGTGAAAGTACATCAGCTTCCTTTGGCAAACACCTACCCGTGTTTCGTCCTTGGCGCGAGCACAGACCCGAACCCGTTCCCAACTGAACTGCATTTCTGTGTATTTCGCCACCAGGAAGACTGGCAGACCGACTACAACGTGCAGCTGGATAAAAAGGATTATGAGACAGGCGAGCCGCTGGAAGGTTCCGTGTTCAACCTGTACGAGAAATTCGACGATCAGGACGAGATCAATACAGACAATGACGGCGCTGTTCAGCTTTACGAAGGATCTGAGTCCGGCGAATATCCGGACAATGACTGGCAGTCCGGGTACACCTCGTCACCGGTTCTGTGGGATGATTTCCGCAAAGTAAACTCCTACACCACGGATGGAAACGGCCATATCGAGACGGATGTACCAAAAAACTATCATTATGAAAAGACATACTGCGATGGTCACCCGGCACCGAAATTCACGGCGGTTCCGGAACTGGAATCCGATCCGGAAACCGGAGAGGATAACAGCGACGAAGTGAAAGCAGCAAAAGAACAGAACCGTGCTGCAGCTAAAAAATGGATCGGTTACTATGAAGGTTGCCAGGAAAAAGCAGAAGAGCGCGACGATGTTCATTTCCACTGGCTCGGTGATGGTGTGGACGAAAGCAAGATCCGCGAGATTGCCGGAAGCGGCGGAGACGAAGACACCACACCGAACGGCGGACCGACCGAATGCTTTGATAAAGAAGCGTCCTATGAAGGTTCCGGCTGTAAGCAGGATACTGAGGACACCTATGACAAGTTCATTTCCTTAAAATATACCTACACCTGGAAAGAGGAAAAAGCCAGAGAGGGATATATCGTCCATGACATCCATACGGATGACGTTCTGATCGAAGCAATCACCACCGATTCTTCCCAGAACGGTGCAAATTCCACGTTCGCGATCGGCGATGAGAAATACGACAAGTTCATCACCATCAATGACAGCGTGAATGCACCTGTCAGCGCGGGTGGAGATGATGAAGGCAGCACTACCATGCTTTCCCTGTTGTCTTCCGCATTCGCGGTGGATACAGATGAAACCGATGATAACAGTGCATACATGCTGGAGCCGTATATCCGCGAAGATTACGGTTTTGAAAAGACCGGCTTCAGTGCTTTTAAGGAGAAGATCCTCGACGCAGTCAAATTCCTGACCGGTTCCTTTGCCACCCCTTCCAACGCAACGGATTCCGAAGCAGAAGAGGATGAGGACGACAACATCACCGTCCCGGATCTCGACTTGTTTGGAAAAGCAGAGAATGTCGGCACAGCAATCAAAGACGGTGTTTCCGACCTGCTGACAATCAAGGCATATGCGGCAGAAGTGACTTCGGCAGAAACAGAAGAGATCGTATCTGCAGAAACCGAGACGGAAACTGCTGAAGGAACAGAAGCAGAGACAGAAAGCAAAGAAGCCGAAAAAGAAAAACAGACAGAAGCATCGGTAAGCAGCGAAACAACCGTTGCTGTGGAAAAAGAAACTTTCGCATCTGCGGAAACACCGGCGCCGACTGAAGAGAGTGCAGAAAACAAAACACCGGAAAAGAAATCCTTCCTCGCTTCCATTCTGAACTTCCGCGGCCTTTCCGCAGAGGACAGCATCAGCCTCGCATCCGATGACGATGATGACGGCGATGGAGATGGCGGTTCGGACGGTTCTGCAGATTTTGAGTCCGTATTTGAAAAAGCATTTACCGATGCACAGACCGATGATTTCGAAGTGGAGCTTGGCCCGGAAGATAACTGGTCCCACTGCGACGACCGCGACAGTGAAGGAAACGCATGGCGCGTTTACGACCATCGTACGGAAGGTGAGATTCACTTCAATAAACGTGACCTGAACCTTGACAATGCACAGTCTGAGCAGTTCGATTCCTACGCCCAGGAAAACGGTGACGGTTCCCTGGAGGGCGCCGTATACGGTCTGTTTGCGGATGAAGATATTGTGCATCCGGACGGCAAGACTGGCACGGTCTATAAAGAGGGCGATCTTGTGGCGGTTGCAACAACCGACCGCAACGGCGATGGTTCCTTCATGGCCTATACGGAAGCGCCGGGAGTGGTGTACAACTACAAGACCGGTAAGATCGAAAAAACTGCCTGGTACGACAGCGCGCCAAAGAACCGTTTCCGTGAAGATGCAAAGCCGATCGAAGAAGAAAACCACGCAGTGGTCAACGACTTCCATGACACCAGCTGGACAGTGGATGACTACACAGATGACAAAGGAGAACACATTATCGCCGGCCGCACGGAGCGCGTGTATGACGCCAACGAGGAGAACAACGGCAACAGTTGGATTGGTAGACCGCTGATTCTCGGTAAGTATTATATTAAGGAACTTTCCCGTTCCGAAGGATACGAGCTGTCCGTAAACGGCAAGGCAAATGCCTATACCAACTATGATCCGGAAAATCCAGATTCCGTTTATGAAGTCAACCGCGCGGAAGATGGCAAGGGAACTGTTTCCGTATCCAGAAACCTTTATATCAATGGACAGGAAGCAATCGGCGCGGAAAACGAGCCATTCTTTAACGTAACTTCTGATGGAACCGCGGCAAACGGTGGATTTGATATTGTGGTTTCCAAAATGCCGCAGGGCACCGAATTCTATCGCCAGGATTCCCTGTCTACGCAGGAAACAACCAAACAGCAGATCGGATGGGAAGTAGTCAATAAGACGGATACCAACGGTAACATTATTTATAAGAGGGCGTCCTCCGATACATCTGACCCAATCTATGTCGGCAACGGAACCTACACGACACTGACCGAAAAGATTCCGGCAACGATCGGAGCAAATAATGTGGCCGTGAAGAAAAAGAGAACCTTCAGCCAGGAGAAGATTGATAACTTCCTCCGTGGAAATTCCGCAGTAAATCCAGACGGGACTGTGTATTATCCGGATCAGGTACGTCTTTCCAGGGTATGGAGCTCCAATGACTGGGGACTCATGAAAGCCAAACTGGAGACTGCGATCCGCGGCGGCGGAAGCGTCACAACACCATCTACCTATGTAAACGGCAAGAAAACCTTTTCATCGGAAAACTATTCCGTTTACTCCCGAGGTGTCCGCAAGGGTGAAGTGGATATTTACGGTGTTTCCGGTGTAAACCCGGGCGAAATCGCAAAGACCACGGCGTATGGCCCGCAGATCGTAAAAGTAACCATTAATAAAACAGTAAACGGACAGGCTCTGACCACGGAAGATATGATCCGTAACCTGATCCAGTACTATATTGACAATCCGCAGTATAACTTCGGCGGACTTGACAGCTACCAAGAGCATTCTGACCGTGTGGATTTCTATCTGTACGCATCCGATCTCTACACAACGGACGGTGCATTCGCAACCGTATCGGATGACGGCAATGGATACGACATCTACGTACGGAAAGAATTTGTTCCGGATGACACAAACTTTGAGCCGTACTATGTTTATGTGAAATATACCGAGGATGGAAACGAAGATGATGCGTTCGGTTACTACACCAACTTAAAGACCGCGACATCCAGCTCCTACACTTACTTAAATGCCATGTGTACACCGGACTCCGTTGTGAACGGAGACGGAAGCATCACGACCAAATACGCAAGCAGACCGAAGTATTATAAGAAAGGTGAACTTGTATACGATAAGGATGGTAACAAGGTTCCGGAAACTGAGCGTGTACCGCAATACGGTGATGTGACATCCAACGTATTAAAGACCCAGTGGACCAAACTGAACGCAACTTATGACGCAGCAACCGGAAACTATGTGATCCACATCGACATGCCGTACACGGATTCCTACGGAAACGTACAGACCGATGCAGATAAAACACTGGGCATCGCACTGAAGGCGGTATGCCCGAAAACCAAACATATACTGACCCAGGATGACTGGGAGGCGCTTTCCAGGGATGACCAGGAACGCCTGCAGCCGGGCGATCAGGTATCCAGCGGATTTTATGAAGTGGAAGCATTAAATGCCAAGGCTTCCGTATATCTGGACTATGCAAAGAAACAGGAAGCAAAAAAAGGCACGTACGTGGTTGAGGCCGAGCTGACCTATCCGGGGCAGGATAAGACCTTCCAGGATGGAACCGGCACACCGGGGCATGGCACTATTGAGACCCCGATCCCGGTACAGGAGCGTCCGATCCGCCAGAAAGTCAAAGTATTCAAGGATATCCAGACCCTGGCAGAGCCGAAGAACGTATGGTACTGCTTAAACTGCGGCACCGAGAACGAGGACGGTAGGGATACCTGTGAAACATGCGGCCATGAGCGTACTACGGAAGAGACAAAAACCATCAAGTATGCACATGATACCTATTCCGCCGTGCATTTGGAAAACATTTCCGCAAAGAGGGATGCCGGACTTTACGACACCGTAAAAGACTGGCTGACGAAATTGATGGGCGGCGAAGTGGACGGGGAATCCGCAACAGATATCCCGAACTTCCGCTTCAAGGCATACTTAAAGAGTAACCTGGAACGCCTCTACCGCGATGAAGATGGAAACATCGTCTGGATGGACCGCAACGGCAATGTCATGACTCCGCAGTACGAGGATACAAACGGCGATGGAAATTACGACACCTTTACCTGGAAATATGCGGATGCCTACAATGGAAAGACCGTAGATTTCCCGGAAAAGGACAAGACAAACGGTACGGCGTTGGATTCAGCCAACGTCCAGAAGATCTACACGGAGATTCTGCATAAGGAAGGTTCAAAGACCACTTCCGCAAGGGCAAACAACGTGTGGGCCGAGTACGGAAACCCGCAGACTGGCGGTTCCTATGAGATGGGCGAAAAAGAAGGATTCTCCACATCAGAGCGTACGGATGCGGCAGGCAACCCTGGTGATGCTTCCGGCGAGGCAGTAAGAACGGGAGCTTCCCTGTACCAGTACACCGGAAAGAATACCGATGTGGCAGAAAGTGACCGTATCCACGATACGGAGAATGCCGCAAACAGCCCGACCAGACTCCTGGAAACCACACTCCATACCGTGGAGGATGGAACCGGAACCAGGGATGTGGAAGAATACAACTACGAGAAATTTTTCGATGCCGTACAGGCAGCCAATACCGACATCTGGGATGACGATATGCATTCCACCTTTACGGGCAATGGCATGGCAAACTATCCGGGGCAGCACTGGTTTGAGACATTCTATGAGAAGTACCAGAAGGATGACACAGAACCGGGACATACCATGGAAAATACAGACGGAACCGACAAGGACGGCACTGCAGGCGGAGATCACGATACTTCATTCAAACCGCTCCGCTGGATCCGTGAGAAAGTCTTCGGTGATCGCGCGGATTATGAAAAGTATCCGGCAGAGCAGAACGGTGTCAACACAGAGACTGTGATGAGCACTTCCGATTACGCAAGGGCCAATGCCGAAGCATCCGATGCGGTACGTCAGTTCGCAACCAAATGGTATTTAAAACAGGAAGCCGCGAAGTTGATGACCAATAATGGAAACGACGAGAATATTTCTGCGGATAACGACGGAACCATTAAATATGATGAGGAAGTTTACGACCACGCTTTGTTTGAGGCAATTGCGAAATCCTACAACTACTTAAAGCCGTTCTACACCTACGACCTTGACACCATTTACAGTGTTGAGTGGGACAGTGCGGAAAACGGTGGTTCTGATTCCGATGTAACGACCTTGTCCATTGATTTTGATGATGGAGATGAGCACAGCTCGATATCCGCATATCTGCCGTATGGTACCTATGTAATCGTGGAACAGCAGCCTGCAAGACGGGACGGTTCCGTAAATGACTGGGAGAACAGAAGCTACAGCATCGAGAAACCGAAGGAAGTCCTGGTACCGAGCCTGTATGACGCAGGAGAAAGCAATGATACTACGGATAACTACAACGCACATTACAGCTACGATGAGACCATGCCGACCGAAGAACAGGCAAAGGCAGCCAATTACATGATCCGTTTCGGCGAGGAATGGTCTGATGAAACGGCGAATGCCGGACAGGATGAACGCCACTACGTCATCCGTGCCCACAACTATTGCGGTGATTACGAGATTTATAAGTACGGTCTTGATATTGACCTGTTAAACCGTGGGGAACGCGGTTATGATGGCATTCATTATGGGGATTCATTCCTGTATAACGGTTGGAAATACACCCAGGAAGAGACTGATCCATTAAAGGACTATTATGATACGGAACACCGCGGCGAAGCAGGAACCGCAAAGATTGGCACGGAGAACGGTGGGAATAACGCTTCCGATTATATGGCCATTGACCGTACGGACGGAGCGGACACCGCAAACGGAACGAACTATGACGGGAAAGTGCTGCAGGATCGTTTCTTCTACGCGGGCATATCCGAAGACCGTGGTGCCGCCAATGATGTCATGTACAAGGGTGGACAGACGGATGACAACAATGCATCCGGTATGCAGTGGAAAGACGGTGTGGTTTCCATGACCGGCGAGCTGACTGCTTATTCCGGACGCTATGCCCAGATGCTTGTACCGTGGACCGTAACGGAACCGGCGGACGCGAAAGCCTATGACGCTTCCAAATTCAATGGTTATGCGGATGTCAATGAACGGAATGGTTTTTTCACCACTTTCCTGCGGATCAACAAGACGGACTCCGAGACCGGCGAATACATTCTGCACGATGATGCGATTTTCGCACTCTACGCAGGAAGCCGCTACCAGAGTTTTGAGGAGATCGAGGAAGATGCGAAGCTTATCACGGACACAACGGAGCGGGAGAAGTTCCTGGCACAGTTCAAACCAGGCGATGCAAAGTTCTATCTGCAGGATACCATGATCGAAGGCAGTATGGAGTTCTTAAAAGCCATGGGTGCCCATGACATCAAGGCAGCAGCAAGAGGAAGAAGTATCGTGGAAACCTCCACTGGGGCCGGCGAGACCTATACTGGTATCGTTCCGAAAGGAACTCCGATCTGTGTGGAGAGCGAACGCATCATGCTGACGGATAAAATCGGAAACCGTACCGGTCAGATGACCGTCTACTCCACCATGAACGACGTGGAAGTGACAACGGAAGAAAATGCAGATGCAAAAGAGTATGTAAACCAGAATACCGGTTATTTTGTAACACCGCAGCCGATCGGGGCAGGCGTATACGTTCTGGCCGAAATCAAGGCACCGGCGGGCTACGTCAGAAGCAAACCGGTCGCATACGAGGTATATTCCGATAAAACCAGCTATTACGTGGACGGCGATATGTACAGCAAGACCGACGCGGTACGCTACGAAGGAAATTTACTGACAGACATCAATTATAAGCATTAAAGAAAAACCGTCCAGCGTGGAAACATGTCGGGCGGTTTTCCATACCAAAATCCTGGAATTTCCATCCATAATTAGGACATCAAAATTAAAGGAGGAACGATCATGTTGTTCAAAACAGGGATCAGACGAGTGACAGGGCTTTTGTTATCCACAGCTCTGATATTTGGTAACATCGCGCCAAGCATGACTGCCTATGCCGTGGATGCGCAAAGGCCCGTCAATCCGGACGGAACAACGCCGAACGGAAACAAACCACAGGATACCATCAATACGGAGGGAACATACATCAATGATACCCCTGCGCGCCTGCAGGTATCTAAGGTAAAAACAGAAGTGGGCGGCCATGAAGGCATCGCTCCGGATAAGACGGACGCACCACAGAAAAACACAGTCACCTATAAAATTTCCGGTCGCGTGGAAGGTGCGGCCGCAGATCTGCTGCGGGATTACGGCGCAGACCACATCGAGCTGGCTTATTCTTCAAACAATGCCTATCTGGGTTACGGATGGCTCAAGGGTACCCTGGAATATCTCATGAACCGGAAGGCACAGGGGCTCAATGAGACCATGCAGATCATGTATAATGCCCAAGGCGTGTTCGAAGGCTATGCCTATGTAACACGGACATTGGAAACTGCAGACGATGCCAACCGCTACGTTGCCGGTGCCGAAATGGCACTGTATGATGCCGTGGAGATCTTCCGTAATCCGGAAGTAACCAGGGACGGGGAATACTATGGGGACGATGATCGTTTCACCGGCGTAACCGTTGTCCGCGACTCCGGTTCCAATAACGTCACCAGTGTTTACGTGAATAAGGGACATGCCGGAAACCAGACTATGTACGTCCTTCAGAAAGAGGATGGAAGCAAGATCGAGATCGACAGTACCGGTAAAGTAGTGGACGATAACTACAACTACCAGGACGAGATCAATGACTCCGGCGACGGCGTATGGATCGCAAAAACCATCGAACGCGAGGACACCCCGATCCTGTTTTACAGCCTGGATAACCTTCATGTGACTTCCAATGATGAATACACATCCATTGGACTGACCAATACTTCCAAAGTGGACGAAGTATACGGCGCGGAACGATACAATAAAGCGAATGCGCTGTATGGTTTTGACAAAGACGGAAACGTGGTAAACATTGATCAGAAGGACGAGCGTGATTTTTCCATTTATGCGTATGAAGCTGGAAGTGCACGCCCGGTCTATGAATTTGTCGGCGGCGATTTTAACGAGATCAGATACAGCCTGCCGAATAAGACCATCCGGGTCGGCAAAGACACCGTCATGTACCACCTGGACGAGGACGGCAACCGTGACGCCATGGTAGATCCGCAGACCGGTATTGCGTATATTGAGGAAAAGATCGAACCGCAGGCAGGCCACGACAATATCCATGATGTCAACGATACGGACAGTACGGAAAATACCAAGTTATTCGTCTGGCCGGTCAATGTCTTTTATGACGGTTCCGGTGCGAGCCAGGGCAATCAGTCCGGTTCCCGCACCTTCCAGAAGATCCTGACCACCAGAATCGCTACCATAAATGCGGATACCGCGCAGGAATATACCACCGGAACATTGAATGGCGCTTCTTTTGAGAAGAGCATGAACCCGGTTCTGGATATTTACGGGCATCCGGTCTACTACCGGAAATCCGATAAAACCTACGTCAAGGGCGAAGACCGCTATGACTATGACGGTGATGAGTACATCGGGTATACCTACAAAGACTCCCTTGATACCGAAAATGAGAACGCTTATAAAATCAATGACCATAAAACCCTGTACAACGGGGATGATGATAATCCGTTTGACCAGAGTACCCATTACCAGTATTCGGACAAACAGAATGTGAAAGTAACCATCGACATGGATGGAAACTATATCGTAAATGGAAAGAATACCGTTCCTGTCCCGGTAAGGGAAAACCATGTGTTTGCCGGATGGCTGATTGAACCGAACCGCCTGACCGCGAAAAAAACAGCAGTAGCGCGCTGGCAGAATGCGGACGGAAGCGGCATGGATGAAACCGAGAATGCCCAGTGGTATTCCGACCGCGCAGCAACCGGAAAAACGGAGACCGTTACCGTGACCTTTGACGCAAACGGCGGTGAGTTTAAGAGTGGTTCCGGTGACATCCATTCCACGGATAATCTGCTTTACCGCAGACTCGGCGACGCCTATCTGATGGAAAACGTATGGACAACTGGAGAAAATACTCCGAATGACCCGTTTGACACCCAGAAAGTGGATACCGTGGAAAACACTGCAGATGGAAAGAACACCATCAGTGCTGACGGGAAAACCGGAAATGATGTATATTCCGATACCAAATCCGGCGGACAGGCTGACATGTTAAAGCGTGTCAACCAGGGCACCTACATCATGGAAGAGCGCAAGGCCCCGGACGGCTACGCAAAAGGGCTGCCGGTCGGCGTAACGGTCAATGAAAGCACGGATGTACAGACGGCAGAAATGACCGATACCACCGTCAAAACAGAGTTCATCAAAGTGGATGCTCCAAACGGATACGAGAAAGATCTGTATGTAAACGGCGAGCAGGAAAAGAATGATGCCGGTGCGGCCGTAACCGTAAAGGAAACAAAGGGACAGTGGTATTTTAAGCACGTGAACGGTGCGGTTCTCGCATTAAAAGCTGCGGATACCAAAACAAAGAAAAGTTTCAGCGACTGGGTCAAGGTAACCGGCAATAAAGAGATTACGAAAAAAGAAGAAAACGGTTCCTGGTATCTGGAATTCGATACCTCATCCCCGCTGTTCTTAGAGGGCATCCCGGCCGGAAACTACACCGTAACCGAGGTTAAAACCCCAGATGGCTACGTAACCATGGAACCGCAGAATCTGACCATTACCGGGGAAAGCGGCGTGCAGATCTTCGGCATGACCGATGAGCATACCAGACTGGAAATCGAGAAGTTCTATTATGATGGTATGCAGAACCGTCATATGCCGAATACCAACCGAGCAGGCCTGTCCCTGATCGACCAGGACGGCAATACCGTGGCGGAATGGAAAACGGATGATCTTTCCGATTATACCAACAACACGGAAAAGAAAACATCCACATCTGTGTGGACACGCATTGCGAATTTCTTCACCGGCAAATCCGCAAAGACAAGTTTTGTGGAAAGTTTTACGGAACAGGTTCAGAATGGAAATACGGACATGACGCAGTTTTCCTGGGAAGTAACCAGGGAAGCAGTGCGCTCCGGCGCTTCCACTGCTGAAAAGGAGATCTGGATCATTTCCGACGGCACAAGAATCACCTGCCTGTCAGGGAATGCGCCGGACGATGCGCCGGAGGCATTCCGTGAGGCATATGCAAAGAGAAACCAGGAAGAAGGAAGCTTTACCTATCAGGAAACCATGTCAGCGGAAAAGGACGAAGCTGCCTCCAGAACCCTGTCCGACCAGGTATGGAATGTCAGCAACGGCACCAGAATGCACATCAGTATCTATCCGCTTAATGACGGAAATGAATCCGGCAGCCAGGCATACGGCGTTTCCTTCGGTTTTAACTACACCGACGGATATACAGGAAAATATGCCAATATGGTGATCTATGATACGGTTGACGGTATGCACCGCTTTGATTGCATCCCGGAAGGCAACTATATCCTCCGCGAGACCGAAACTCCATCCGGCTATGTGACCGCCGCCGATAAGCAGGTAACGGTTGAAAACATGGATGCCGTTCAGAGATATACCTTAGAGAATAAAGAGAAACAGCTGTCCGTTGCAAAAATCGGGCAGAAAGATCAGACATACTACACCGGGACCCAGAATGGTTCCGCGCTCAGCGAGGAAGATGCGCAGCATGCCGCAGTCATCCCGGGAGCTTCCATGAACCTTTATTACAGCGAAACCGAGATTGCGGATTATGAAACCGCTTTTGCAGACGGTAATGTCCCCGGCGGTGCAGTCCTGGCGGAAAGTTTTGAAACCGGCAAGGATGGCGTTTATACGGAAGCGGAATATAAAGCGGAACTGATCCGGAAGGACCAGATCGGCGACTACCGCCCGCACACGGTAACGGACTTAAAGAACGGCTATTATTATCTCGTAGAGGTTTCCGCTCCGGCATATTATGAAACAGCGCCGGTACAGGAAATCCATGTGACGGATTTAAGCACAGCGGATGCTCTGACCGGAATCCGCGTTGTGGATAAACCGCTCCCGGTTGCCGTAAAGGTTGTGAAGAAAAACAAAGAAGGAAGCCCGCTGGCCGGCGCGACTTTTTCTGTAAAGAATAAAACCCTTGGTGGCATCGAAGTGGGTACAATGACCACAGACGCAGACGGAAATGCAGTATTGAATATTACCGATACCGCGCGCTTTGCGGCAGACGGAAAGCTTGATCCGTACATTTTTACGATTACGGAGGTCAGCGCCCCGGCCGGATATACACTGGATCCGACCATCCATGAATTTACCATGGACACCAAAAAAGTGGACGGCGGTTCCGCAGCCATTATGGTCAACGCGAAAGATGCCGCAATCAAAGACGGTGTCCTGACCGTAACAGATGAAGAGTCCCAGCTGACAGTTTCAAAAGCTGATTTTAAAGACGGCACCGCGGTACCTGGGGCAAAACTTGTCATTTATGAAGCGGTACAGGAAAACGGAACCTGGAAGAGTAACGGAAAATCCATAAAAGAAGACTGGACCTGGAATGTAAAGGAAAATGAAAAGACACACGCAGTAACTGGACTGACCGCTGGCAGAACTTATGTCCTGCGTGAGGAAGAGGCTCCGGCGGGCTACACGAAAGCCAATGATATGTTCTTCCAGATCTCCGCGGATGGAACCGGAATCAGCAAGACCTGGTATGATCCGAAAGAGCAGAACATGATCGACTTTACGGCAGACAATACAGGTGCTGTGGAAAGTGTGACCTTTACGACCCATTCTGTACTCGGAACTTATGTCGTGCTTGAGGATTTGACAGACGGTACGGAGAAAAACCTCGGTACATTAAAGACCGGCGTTTTAAACCTTTCTTCCGATAATGTAATGGACGGAAACCGTTACCGCGCATCCGAGTATGTAAAATACACCAATGGAACAACAGACCGGTTAAGTACCACAACATTCAATGCCAAACTGTATCATGACTGGATGCAGATTGATCTGAACGATGCAGTAACCGGGCTGAACGTGGAAGTCATGGACGCAGACGGGAAACCGGTTGTAACCTACACCCCGGACGGGAATGGCACTTATACCGTTGCCAATCCGCTGGAGGCTGACCCGAATGAGTTGACTGTTGTGCGCAGTCTGACCAGCACAAACGGCGTGGACCATGCGGCGGCGCAACCGGGAAAACAGATCCGTTACCGCATCACCTATCACGGCGCAGGCCAGGATGTGATTCTGGTTCCGGCAGACGGACTGACTTATTTAAGCACGGATGACTTAAAAAAGGACGGCTCCGGCTATTATAAGGCAACGACAGAAAAAGAAGATGGAAGCTATACCATTGTTGCTGAAATCGATGACAATGCATCCGGCTATATCAACCAGAAGATCTTCATCGGAGAAAGAAGCTATTCTTATCTGAACGTGGTTGCTGTCAATAAGGGTAGCGGTCTGTTTGAGAATACTTCCAAACTGGTGCTGACAAACGTTGTTTCCGGTACCCATCTGGAAAATGAGAATGCGGAGTTTACATACCATGTGACTCTGACTGGAGAAAATGGGGAAGCACTGGATGGATTATATGATTATCGCACGCGTTACTCTGACGGCGTGTTCCGTGCAACGGGAAAAGAGACGGATTTTACCGTAACCTTAAGCGGCAATGATTTCCTTCTGATCAATGACCTGCCGTACAATACGAAGTACACGGTAACACGCATCGTGGCAGACAATGATCTGTTTACGGTTGCAAGCAGCAATACGGAAGGAAAAACTTCCAAAAGTGCCGTAACCAATGTACTTTTTACCAATACAAGAAATGAGACCAGCAAACGTACTGTATTCCAGAAGAATACGGATTATACATTAAAGGAGAACCTGCTGTTTGCAAAGGCTGAGCCAATGGTCCTGAACCAGTACGAGTTCAGCTTCGGCGAAAAATGCCAGGTAAAGAACGTGACCATGCTGAATAAGAAAACAGAGGTATGGTTCACCAAAACAGATTGGACAGACTGCGAAGAACTGGAAGGGGCAACCTGCCGCATCACGGACGAGGACGGAAATGTTCTGATTGATGAACTCGGAAACCCAATGGAATGGGTATCCGCAAAAGAACCGAAAAAATTCACCGGTGTGCTGGAAGCCGGCAAAACCTACCGTTTCCATGAGGAAAAGGCTCCGGACGGCTACGGATATTCCGAAGATGTGACTTTTACGGTTTCCGAAGACGGAACCATTGATAAGGTTGTCATGCAGGATAAGCCGACCGTTGTTTCCTTCTCCAAGGAAGACTTTGCCGGAGCGGAAATCCCAGGCGCATCCTGTGAACTGAAGGAATTAAAAGAAGACGGAAGCAGCAAGCTGATCGACACCTGGGTATCCGGTACAACACCGCATACCATTGAGGGAAAGCTGACACCGGAAAAGACCTACGCATTCCATGAGGAAGGCGCGCCGGATGGATACACCTACTGTCTTGACATCGTGTTTACCCTGGACCGTGACGGAAATGTCAAAAATGCCCACTATGTCAATGAAAACGGCGAGACCGTGGTTTATGATGAGGATGGTAATCCTTCCGATATCGTCGTAAGAACCGATGAGAGTGGCATGGAAACTTACTGGAACGGGGAAGTACAGGTAACCCGCCAGGGAGACAACATCGTTGGAAATAACGGGGAAATCCTTGTAAAAGGTGCAAAAAAAGAAATCGAAGTTGCTGACAATATTCTGAAAATGAAAGATGCTCCGTTTGATACCGCCTTACGTAAGGAAGACTTTGCTGGAAAAGAACTGCCTGGAGCCCTCTGTGTGATTTCCCGTGTCAATAAGGACGGAACAACCACCCAGATCGACCGCTGGGTTTCCGAAGAAGGAAAAGATCACGAGATAGGAGAAAAGCTGTCTGCAGGAGCGACTTACCGCTACCATGAGGAAAAAGCTCCTGATGGATACGGATTCTCCCAGGATATCGAGTTTACGATTGACCGCAACGGTCACATTGAAAGTGCTCATTATGTGGACAAAGATGGTAACAAACTTCTGTATGATAAGGAAGGATACCAGACCGATATCATCGTGAAGGAAGACGGTACATTTGAAAAAGACGGCAAACCGGTCACTGTAAATGAAAACGGCGACGCAGTGGATGAAAACGGAACCCTGCTTGCGTGCGGAGTAAAATCCGACATGCAGATCAAGGATAACGTGATCATCATGAAAGATGCACCGACCGATATCCATTTTGACAAAGTGGATTCCACAACTGGAAAGAGTCTGGCAGGCGCCGTGCTTCAGGTCATTGATAAGAACGGAGCGGTTGTTTCCGAATGGACAACCGATGAAACAGGCGCATTTGATTTAAAGGCAACCCTGGTTGCAGGAGAATCCTATACCCTGCATGAGAAAGAAACCGTGGATGGCTATTATTACAGCTATGACGTAACCTTTACCGTCAACCGCGACGGAAAACCGCAGACAGTACAGATGCGCAACCGCGAGATCAAGGTGGTAACACCGCCGGATGAATATCCAAAGGTAGAGCCGCCGACACCGGAAACACCGAACCCGGATTACACCATGGAAAAGGAACGCACTACACCGGCACCGGCAAAAGAAGGAACAAAGAAATTTGGCTTCTTTAAGGGAGACCGTGTGGAATATGACGTAACCATCGCAAATACCGGCTCCATGGACTTGACCATGGATGTGAATGATACATTTGAGAAGCCGGAGTTGTTCAGTACCCCGCAGGTGAAAGCCGTGAAATTCTACTTAAACGGCAGCGTGCGCCAGAATATGGAGTGCGGCAGCATCAACAGTATGAACAGTTCCGTGGCTAACATCACGATCCGCACCGGCGGCTATGCTGTGGTAACCTACGAAGCATATGTGCTGACGAATGAAGAGAACCTGTCCAATTCCGCCCCGGATGACGGACTGGGCTACTTAAATACCGCAACCACCACCAACGTCATCGGTAAATACTACGAATACAGTGGGGAAGACCATGACGGCGATGGCAAGGGAGATGAAAAGACCGAGGTAACCGTAACCAAAGAAGACTTCCCGAAAGAACTGGAAGATAAAAAAGACGATGCGAACACTCCGGTACAAAAACCGGATACACCGGAAAATCCATCCTACCAGATGGACAAGACCAGAATCAGCCCTGCAGCACCAAAGGCAGAGACCGATAAATTCGGCTTCCACCGCGGAGACACCGTTACCTACCAGGTACGGATCGTAAACACCGGTGATCTCCCGTTAAAGATGTTCGTAACGGATGCCTATGCGCCGTCCGTAAGCAAATACTTTACAACGCCGGTGATCACTGCCATTGAAGGTGAAGATATTTCTGCTGCCGGACACGGCATCGGAACGCAGACTGCAAGAATCCGTATTGAACCGGGCAAGGAAGCGGTCATCACCTATCAGGCAACCGTATCAGATACAGCACCGGAGCGTCTTTCCTGGACAGAAGCGGATGACGGAAGAGGATATCTGAATACCGCCAGAACCTATAATGTTCTTGCTGAAAAGCCGGACGGAACGGAAGGTGGCAAAGATGAATATCCGCAGATTCCGGATAAGGAAGATGACGCACACACCCCGGTACAGGCACCGGAGACCCCGGATAAACCTGGTACGCCGGATAAACCGGACGAAAAACCGGATACACCGGAACCGGATAAGAAAGTATACCCGATCATCTGGCTGTTAAAAGACAGCGTGGACGATCCGGAACACATTCTTCCAGGCGGAACCTTCCAGGTGCTTTCCGAAGATAAATCGGAAGTCCTGATCGACAACTTTACCATGGACGGCACCTGGCAGGAATGGGATGTGGTACTGAAAGCAGACCATACTTACTGGCTGCATGAAGTGACTCCTCCGGCAGGCTACTCAAAAGCCGAGGACGTAAAATTCACCGTCGGCCATTACGGAGAGCAGGTGGAAGCGGCCATGACGGATAAACCGACCGATGTTGATATCCGCAAGGTGGACGCTGTCACAAAGAAACCTCTGGCCGGAGTCCTACTGCAGATCATTGACAGAAACAACCAGGTCGTTAAGGAGTGGACAACGGACGCAGGCGGCGAGTTCATCGTAAGCGGAGAACTGATCGCAGGCGAAGAATATACGCTCCATGAGGTAGAGACCATTGACGGGTACTACTACAGCTATGACGTGAAATTCACCGTCAATGAAAACGGAGACCGTCAGACCGTTACCATGAAAAACCGACCGATCGTTGTGGTCAATCCGCCGGATGAGAACCCGCCGGATCACGTACCGGAAGGCAAGGAACCGAAATACGAGATGGAAAAAGAGCGTGTAACGGAAGCTCCGGAGAAAACCGGAACGGACAAGTTCGGTTTCTTTAAGGGCGATATCGTAACATACGACGTCACTATTAAGAATACCGGTTCCACGACTCTGACCATGGATGTGGATGATGCCTTTGAAGAACCAGAGCGTTTCACAACTCCGGAAGTTGACGCAGTACGTTTCTATGGTCTGACCAGTGGACGTTTAAACAGCTCCATGGGTACCTTAAATAGCGTGAACGGCTCCAAAGCCAATATCACGCTGAAAGCCGGCTCTTACGCAGTGGTCACCTATAAAGCTACCGTCCTGACGGATAAAGAGAACCTGTCCAATTCCGCACCGGATGACGGACTGGGCTACTTAAATACCGCAACCACCACCAATGTCATCGGTAAGTATTATGAATACAGCGGCGAGGACAAGGACGGTGACGGCAAGGGGGATGAAAAGACCGAAGTAACCGTAACGAAAAAAGATTACCCGGATGAACTTGGAGACAAGAAAGACGACGCAAATACTCCGGTACAGAAACCGGATAAGGAATACCCTTCCTACAACATGGATAAGAGAAGAGTGGAAGATGCACCTGCCAAGGGCGATACCGGAAAATTCGGATTTAAACCTGGTACGGCCGTAAGCTATGAGGTCCGCATCAAAAACACCGGCAGCATGCCGTTAACCATGTATGTAACCGATGCCTATGCACCGGAGATCAGCAAATACTTTAAGGATTTGAAGATTTCCGAAATCCGCGGCGAAGACCTGTCGGAATACGGCGAAGGAGTCGGATACCAGGTTGCGAAGATCCGAATCGAACCGGATGCGGAAGCAGTTGTTGTCTTCCAGACAGTCATCACCAAAGATGCGGCAGAGCGTTTGTCCAACGCAGCAAAAGATGATGGACTTGGTTACTTGAATACCGCACGCACCTACGGTGTCAAAGCTGAAAAACCGGACGGCACCACAGGAGATTCCAAAGAATATCCGGGAATCGGAGATAAGGAAGATGATGCGCATACCCCGGTACAGGGAGATAAGCCGGAACACGAAACACCGGATTACCCGATCATCTGGCTGTTAAAGCACAGCGTCGGTGACCCGGATCATATCCTGACAGGCGGTAAGTTCCAGATCCTGTCGGAGGATAAGAGCGAAGTGCTGATCGACACCTTTGAAATGGAAGGCATCTGGAAGGAGTGGGATGCAGTACTGAAAGCAGACCATACTTACTGGCTGCATGAGGTAACTCCGCCGGATGGTTATACTGCTGCGGAAGACGTGAAATTTACCGTCAGCCACTACGGCGAAAGCATGGAAGTTCCGATGAACGATGAAGGAACCAAAGTAACACTGACCAAAGAGAATTTTGCCGGACAGGAAGTGCCTGGTGCTTACTGCGAATTAAAGAAAGTGGGCAAAAACGGCGAACTGACCACAGTAGATGCATGGAGAAGCACGGATGTACCGCATGTATTACAGGAAAAACTGGTTGCTGGGGAAACATACCGCTTCCACGAGGAAAATGCGCCGAAGGGTTACAATTACTCCGAGGACATTGAGTTTACTGTTGGAAAGGACGGTACTGTATCGGATGCTCACTACGTGGATAAGAACGGCAACACCTTACTGTATGATGAAAACGGCTATACCACATCCATTACCGTAAAACCGGACGGCACCCTGAAAAACGGAGAGACAACCGTGACCATTGACGGAAACGGCAATGCTGTACTTCCGGATGGAACCGTACTTGCCAAAGGCGTACAGAAAGACATTCCGGTTACGGACAATGCGATCCATATGAAAGACGCGCCGACCAAGATGCGTTTCCTGAAGGTAGACCGCAATGGAACCGCTGTCAGGGGTGCAAAGCTGGTACTCCGCGCAGAAAACGGTGACGTAATTGATGCATGGGAGACCGATGGGAACCCGCATGACGTAGAAGGCGTCCTGGATGTTGGTAAGACATATACGCTGGAAGAGGATACCGCGCCGACCGGCTACTATAAGGCAGACCCTGTAACCTTTACTGTTACCAATTCGCCGGAAACACAGGTAATCCGCATGGTCGATGAACCAACAGAAATCAAAGTAGTGAAGACGGATGAAAACGGCAAGGAATTAAGCGGTGGTAAATTCTCAATCATCCGCAAGGATAACGGGGAAATTGCCGTGCCGGAATTCAGTCTGGATGGTTCCCTGCAGTTTACGGAAAGACTGGAAGCTGGCGTCACCTACCTCTTCCATGAGATTGAGGCGCCGAGCGGATACCAGATCTCTTCGGATATGGAATTTACCGTGCCGGTCACAAAGCCTGGCAATATCCTTACCGTAACCATGGTGGACCATAAGAAACCGGGTGGCGGCGGCAGCCATGGCGGCGGTGGCGGCGGAAAATCATCCACGCCGACCGTTACTTTCCATAAATATGACGGAATGACCTTAAAAGCCCTGGAGGGAGCGGAATTTACCATTTACGATGCGGACGGAAAGGTTTACAAGACAGTGAAGACCGGACAGAGCGGATACGCTGCTGTATCGTTCGGGAAGACCGGAAAATACACTTACAAGGAAACCAAAGCTCCGGACGGATACGAGGCAAATGAAACCGTTTACGAACTGGAAATCACTTCTTCAACAAACCGCATGGAAAACGTGGCAAACTACGCAACACCGCGTACCGTAACGATCAAGAAAGCGGATGCGGAGACAGGAGAAGGCATCAAGGGCGTACGGTTCGAGATCACGGATGAATCCGGCAAGGTTGTATACAAAGGAACAACCGATGAATATGGCTTGATCAGCTTCAAACCGGGACAGTACGGCGCATATGCAGTAAGAGAAAACAAAGTACCAGATGAATACGAAATTTCTGATGGATACATCACATTTACCGTGAAGGCAAGCGGCGTGGAAGGTGAAACCACCTTCTATAACACCAAAAAGGACAAACCGAAACTTCCGGAGCCAGGCAAGAAAGGCTTCATTGATGCAACCTACAACAATGATGCCAACGGTTATGGAAACGGCTGGTTCGACCGTGACGGCAACTGGCACCCGTTTGCGGGAAAAGATAAGACCGGTGATTATTTCCCGTTCATGACTTTGTCCGCAATGCTGGCACTTGGCCTGATTGGATTTACAATGTCCAGAAGAAAGAAAGGAGAAAAGCATGCGCAGAACACTGAAAAATAGAACCTGCGCGGTCATCCTGGCCGGCACCTTCATTGCAGGGTGCCAGGCTGGAACCGCCTGGGCAGGTATGGCAGAAACGCTTCCCATGACCGGTACTGAAAGGGCTGCTGTGGTGGAACCAGCCCCGGTGATGGAAACGGACGGAACCGGAGAAACAACGAAAGAATCAGGGAGTGAGACCCTGGAAAATATCGCCTTGACAAGACTTGAAAACGATGGCATCGCAGCAGTAAAAACGGACGGTGTGGAAGCTGGCGCGGATCAGTTTAGTACAAAAGTGACTTACCAGACCTATGATCCGGACGCGAATGCTGCGGCACATCTCCCGGAAACCGTGGAAGTCAATGGAGAAACCTATCATGTGCTGGAATGGAAGACGCCGCTGGTTGTTTCCAAGGAAGCGACGCGGCCAAGAACCATGTCCTATGAAAGCGAAGTGTTTACCGGGGACGAAGCGGAACATATGCCGGAACAGGAAGTGACCGGAGAAGATGGACTTAACTATGTGTTGCAATCCAAAACGCTGAATACGCAGACCACGAAAGAGCGGTCGGAATACAAGGAAACCACGGTATCCTATAAAGGCGTTGAGGCAGGTGTGCAGATTCAGGACAAAAAAGAAATCGAATTCCAGGACACAGACACTGGACAGACCGTAAAAGCACCTTTGAATCTTGTGAGCCAGACAGTCAAAAAAGAGTATTGGGATGACACATTCCAGTTCGATATCACGATCCACGGCTACGACGCGGATATCCTGGTGTTAAACGGAAAAGAGATTCCGAAAGATTCCGATCTGATGGACTATAAGGACGATCTTCTTGCCATCCTGCATCTGGATCCGTCTGCATACCGGATCAGCTCCATCGACCTGCAACCGGTTGAAGGAGAAAGCGATACCCGTACCGCAACTGCATATGGAAGCAAACTGGTCAGGGACATTGATGCAGTTTATAGTGGCACCGTAACGCTCCCGTCCATTTCCGGAAAAACATGGAGCTGCATTTATGAAGAAAAAATCCCGGATGCAGAACGAACCATCTATACGATGTCCGTGACGGTTTCCTATGAAAAGGGAGACGGTACGGCGCAGTCCAAAAGTCTGTTTGAACGGGTCAAGGATGCAGTCGTCGGCTTCATCACGGCAGCTTACCAGGCGGCCGCAGCAGCGTTTGAGGAGCATCCAGTCATTACATCCATCCCGGTTATTCTGGCAGCAGCGTTTATCGTCTTCCTGATCACAAGAAAAGTACGAAACCGCTGCATTTACAACGGAGAAATGAAGTGTCTGTATAAGAAACACAACAAGGATATCTGTAAGAGTTGCCCACATTACAGACAAAGAAACAGCGTCTGACAAAAGTAGTTGATAAAAAAATGACGATGTTTTCATACAACGGTCGCAGAAATATCTGCGGCCGTTTTTTCATTCCATGTGGCCGATTTTCAAGCGCGTATTGCGGTTAGCCGAAAAATGTCGTGCATCGATGACCTATTCATACCGAAAGACGGGGAACAAATTCCATAATTGGTGCAGCAATAAGACGAGCAGAAAAGGAATGAGATAGATGTTGAAGAATAAAAGCATTTGGCAGGAATGTGCAAACACCGTTTTCCAGGCAGAAAACAAAGACCGGGAAGAACAGGCTTTTCAGGAATTACAAACAGATACAGAATTTGATCCGGACACCGAAGCGGAACTGGATAAGGAACTGGAACGCGAGCCGGATAGAGAACTCATGGATGACGGCAAAATTGAAATCAATGATTATTATACACGTATGATCCGCAGTATTCCGATTCTTTCGGTAGAAGAGGAACTGTACTGGGCGAAGCTTGCAAAAGATGGAAAAAATGAAGAGGAACGGAAACTCGGCAAGACCAAATTAATTGAACATAACATGCGTTACGTATTAAAGATTGCACATCATTTTACCAGTACCGGCCTGACCCAGGATGATATTGCCCAGGAAGGAGCCATGGGTCTGATGATGGCAGCAGAACGATTTGATTATACGAAGGGTTATCGGTTTACAACCTATGCAACCTGGTGGATCCGTCAGAAGATCACAAGGGCGATTGCTGATCAGAGCCGGACAATCCGCATCCCGGTACATTTGCATGAAAGCCTTAGCCGATTAAGAAAGGCGGAAGCGCAGGCAAAACAGCAGATGCTCGGTGCAGAGGCAGAGATGCAGTTTATCTGTGAATATACCGGATTTACCAGGGAAAGAGTATTGGAACTTATGGCGTATCGGCAGGATACTGTTTCTCTTGATACTCCAATCGGTAATGATGATGGAGATTCGGACAGCACTCTTGGAGATTTTGTTCCAGATTCTGTCGGTATTTCTCCAGAAGAAGCAGCAATTCGTGCCAATATCCACGAAACAATCATGGATTGCATGGATTCTTGCCTGACTGATCGGGAGCGAGAGGTAGTGAATTACCGATTTGGTCTGGATGGTTCCAAACCACTGACGCTGGAAGAAGTCGGATTGATCATGCACGTCACCCGTGAGCGCGTCCGCCAGATCGAAGCGAAGGCACTCAAAAAAATGAAAAACCCGAAATACAGACTGCAGATTAACCTGCGGTAGGTAGCATAGAAAGGAGAAGAAAAAAATGACAAAGAAGATGAGAAAACAGTTGAATCGCCAGCAGGTATTTGTCCTGCGCAGCTTCAAGGGAGAGGAAAACGGACGGCATAGATACTTCGAGTATCTGCGTGATATTTACAAGGATGATCCGGATACCTTGGCGGATATTGATACGATGGAAGAAATGCAGAAAGGCGTTGATTCTGTTGAGGCGCCTGCTGCACACGACAAAACGAAGCAGATGTTTTATGAGTTCATGGACGACTTCAATCAGTCCATCGGTTATACAGCGGAAGATTCGGGAAAGTAAACTTGACTCCTCGTAGGCGAGAAAAACAGAGGTTCTTCGGAGCCGAAGCCCACACTTCAAGGCATAAGCCTAAGTGGCGGGCAGTTCACCCGGATACTGGGAGCTCGTGACTTCAGTCATGAGAAACGGTTTCACTATACTTATATTCCAATCGCCCAGACTCTAGTTTTACTGGTTGCGGATGGATCATCACCTTACCAAAGACCCACCTTAGACGTGGGTCTGTATAGAAACTTACATACCGCGGCCTGTTCTATGAAAACGGGACCCGCCTTATGTGCGGGTCTGTATAGAGACTCGAAACTCGAAATTAGAAACTAAAAAATAGAGATCAGAAGGGAGGAAACCATCATAGAAACTGAAAAAAAATTATGTGAGATCTGCGGCGCTGAAATGACTAAAGAGGAAGGTCCTCACGAATTTATGTGGGGTATTTACCGTTACCACGGAGAAGCAGTATCATATCGTTGTCCGTACTGCGGTTACGAAAAACTTGGAACCTGCATGGTACAGTTCTGGGAAGATGACACTCCGGCCGTGTCCGACAATCAGGAAACGGGAAGACCCAATGCACCCAGTCTTCTTTCAGAAGAATCTGAAAAAGTAAAAGAAGAACAGCCAGAGAACAATTCTGCGGATAACAAACAGAGCCTTTTTGCGCGCGTAGCATCACAAGTAAGGAAAGTAAAAAAGACGTTTCAGGGCGTCGCAGGAGAACAGAAAGAAGAAAAGGAAACGGAAGAAAAAATCGTACAGCCTGATAAAGCCGATGTAGCAGAACCAGAAAAAGAGGAGACCGCGGCAAATCTGAACGCAGAATCTGGCGAACTGCAGGAATTCCGTCCGAAACAAGAGAACGAGGAGAAGGAGTCGGATAATTCAGATGATTCCAAAAACCATGGGAAAGTAGCGCTCCAGAAAGAGGATGATCAGAAATCCGAACCGAAGAAAGAGGAGGCAATCACTAAAGAGGGTTCAAAGGAAAGCATGAATAAGCCTGACAAAAATGCACCAGCGGAAGAAATAGAATCAAAGCAGCCAAAAAATTCGAGTGTGACGGAGCATGAAGTTCAAACCAAACACAACGAAACGTATAGAAACGATAATAAAAAGCAGGAAATTTCAAAAGAAGAGACCACTGCATCAGAAAAGGAAAAATCAGTTCGGGACACTCCGGATCAGATAGACACCAAAGACGAAGGCAGCCAGAAAGAAGAGGACAAAGAGGAAACTGCTCAGGAACCGGAAAAGGCCCCGAAAATGTTTGCAGAAGTCAAGGGAAAGCCTGCGCTCTCCGATGAATGGATCGATTATATGTTCGAACATCATCCGAAGCGTTTTACAGCATGGTTCAACCGCTTTGCTTCCAAGCAACAGAAGGAGCGCTATTATTTAAACACCCATGTACCGCAGATCAGCGTCATCATGAATGATATTCTTTATGATACGGAAAAGGCAGAACAGTATCTGACGGAAGAGAAGGATATCCGGGATGGAAAAATGAAAGTGTTTTATTATCGGATGCCGACTGGATACTTCTTTAAGATCTTAAGTATCATGGGGCGGAGTGATGAACTGGTAACAATGGAAAAGAAAGATGTGAAAAAGCTGCTCGGGAAACGACCGGACATTTACCGGAAAATGATTCCGGATGAAATCAAAGAGTAGGAAGGGGCGCTCTGACATGACTAAAAGTACATTCGAAAACATGTTTCAGACCATACCGCTGGTACAGAAAGGAATGGAAATCGGTTCATCCCCGATCCCAAAAGAACAGGCGGAGCATTTTCCCGGTTGTGTGGGCGGTACTCTGTACTATGCAGAAAAGCAGAACGAATCTCAGTGTGTTGCATTTGGTGTAACATTTCCAGAATACTATGTAGTAGCCGCAACTCTGCAGGACGGGCGGCAAATTTCCATTCGTAAAGAAACGGAAGAGGAACTGTATGATCTGCTGTACCGTGTATTTTATGCGCCGGAGCGTATTACGGAACCGAGTCAATGACCCATGACTGAAGTCACGGGCTTGCAGATGCAGGTCCTGATGGAAGAAAGGGTTACTGAGCAGAGCAGTGACATGTCATTCGCCGCGGGGTGATTCCAAGCTCCACGCTCCGGCTAGACATGCCCATGCTATGGAAACTTTAACGGTATGTGCGGTTTTCCGCTCATACCGGCTTACAACAAATAAGGAGTTATTAGATGAGATACGTATATGTACTGGATGTGGATGGGAAACCGCTCATGCCAACCTGCCGGTTCAGCAAGGTACGCCGGATGCTGAAATCCGATCAGGCAAAGGCAGTGGATACCTTACCGTTTACCATCCAGCTTACTTACAGAACAAAGACCCGTATCCTTCAGCCGGTCACGTTAGGCCAGGATCCGGGACGCACCAACATCGGCGTAGCTGCCGTCCGTTCCGACGGAAAGGAACTGGGACGGTTTCACTGCATAACCCGGAATAAGGAGATCCCGAAGCTGATGGCAGACCGTATGGCAGTCAGAAGAGCTTCCCGCCGGGGAGAACGCCTGGTAAGGAAGCGGCTCGCCAGGAAACTGCATACCACGGCAAAGCATCTGGAAGGAAGAATGCTTCCAGGATGTGATAAGCCGTTGCCAGTCAAGGACATCATCAACACGGAATCTCGGTTTAACAACCGTCTGAGACCGGAAGGATGGCTGACGCCGACGGCTACGCAGCTGCTGAGAACACACATCAACCTGTTCGTAAGACTGGCAAAGATCCTTCCGGTCACGGACGTGGCCATAGAACTCAACAAGTTTGCATTTATGCAGCTGGATAATCCGGAGATGAAGAAACGGGAGATTGATTTCTGCCACGGTCCGTTATACGGAACCGGCGGGCTGGAAGCTACAGTGAAAGAACAGCAGAACGGTAAATGTCTGTTATGCGGAAAGGAACCCATCAGCCATTATCACCATATCGTGCCGAGAAGCCGCCGTGGCAGCAACACGATTGCAAACATCGCCGGTCTTTGTCCAAAGTGTCATGAACTGGTACATAAGGATGCGGATACCGCAGAGAGACTGACAGAGATGAAAACCGGGCTCACGAAGAAGTACGGCGGCACATCGGTATTAAACCAGATCATTCCGAAACTTGTGGAAACGCTGGCGGATCTGTTCCCTGGCCATTTCCATGTGACAAACGGATGGAACACGAAGGAATTCCGCGAGAAACACCATTTGGAGAAAGATCATGACGTGGATGCCTACTGCATTGCCTGCAGCCACCTAAAACCGGAAGAGACACTGGTGGAAACCGAACCGTTTGAGATCCTGCAGTTCCGGAAGCATAACCGTGCCATCATTCATCACCAGACGGAACGCACCTATAAGCTGGATGGTGTGACGGTGGCGAAAAACCGTAAGAAGCGGATGGAACAGAAGACGGATTCATTGGAAGACTGGTATGTGGATATGGCCAAGGAACATGGGAAGACGCAGGCAGATGCCATGCGTTCCAGGCTTACTGTCATCAAAAGCACCAGATATTACAATACACCGGGACGCATGATGCCAGGAACCGTATTCCTGTATGAAGGGAAACGGTATGTGATGACCGGCCAGATCACGAACGGAAAGTATTATCGTGCTTATGACCAGGAAAAACGGAATTTTCCGGCTGTAAAAGTACGGATTCTCACAAAGAATACCGGGCTTGTATTTGTGGCGTAAAACACGCAGGAAGCATAAAGCCTCCTTGCATGTTTCGCGCGCTGTATCTCATGACTAAAGTCACGAGTCTTAGCGCGCTTATCTATAAACATCGCAGCAAGAAAAAGCTTCCTCGATTTGCGGGGAAGCTTTTCTTGTGCCAAATTCTATGCATGGTTATTTTGGCGATCTTTGTTTTGGTTCTGCAATCCGGTCAATACCGTATCGTTGCTCAACGCAAATCTGTGGTACATGAAAATATTTGCAGCCGCGATCAATCTTAAACATACCGTTAAGCCGGTGCTTTTTCTGATTTTTGGACTTCTTCGCAAAGTCCAGAAACTGTTTGCGCGGCATCATGAATGCCCTGGCAAAGGCTTGCGCCCGGCACTCCGGATCACTTCCAGGACCAAGGTCATGAAAATGGATAATTTGTCCAAGCGGTTGCCTCTGCCACAAGTCCTCATCCGTTTGGAATCCCATACCGATAAATAACAGCCCCAGCAGCTTAGTGGCTGCATAGTTATAATAAGCGACTGGATCATCAGTGGGAACTTTGTACTGCCAGAGGCTCAGGATAAAAGAGTGGTCTCCGGTTTTGATGACGCCATGATCAAAGGCGTCTTTTGCCTCTTCAATTTTTCCACCAAGCGTTGCAACAACAGAACCAATATCCTTGATCGGGATGGTGATGTGATATTCATCCAGGACGCCCTCGGCAATTTTTTGGATCTGTCTGATCTCAGCCAGTTCTTCTGCCTGCTGTTTTAAAAACAACTGCATAAGCTCTTCGTTTGTCATAAACATTCTCCTCTCGATACCAAAAGACCCGCCCTGATAACAGGGCGGGTGTTCCGGATCTTTTTGTGATTAGATTGCGGATACACAGGTAGCAACCGGACGACCGGAAGCATCGCTGCCAGCGGTAAAGCTTACACGCTCATCAGTGTGCAGGGTCTTGTAGCCATCTGCCTGGATCTGACTGTAATGGACAAAATAATCCTGTCCGTCATCACCAACGATAAATCCGTATCCCTTGCGGGTGTCAAACCACTTTACTGTTCCATTCATAACTTGTGTCTCCTTTTCGTTTCTGATTTTTATACTTGTAATGCAATTGTCCAAGGACAGTGTATCGGAGCCATCCTCATCGACACAGTAATTATGGAACAAAAACAGAGAAAATTGGTTTTACACTAAATTACTCATGAAACCATCTCTCGCGACTGAAGTCACAAGCATGTGGCGATTAATTCTGTCAAAGTTTCTATACAGACCCACACATAAGGTAGGTCATTTACATATAATTATTCATCAAACGCCGGTTCATATCCCTGGGATGTCGTATCTTTTTCGTAATCTTTATAATACTGATGATGACGGGAGCCGCAAAGGATGGATTGTCTTACTTCCGGACGTTCCTGCAGGTGTTTCATCATAACGGAATGCTGTACCGGATCAAGGATGCGGTTGTTGTTCGGCCCCTCGCCGCTCTGGCTGTCCATCCAGTTTGCGTTGCTCGGATAAAAACGGCGCAGCATTTCCACGGTATAACCAGGTCTGGTCTCCAGATACGCAAGTGCATCAAGAACCGTACTGTTCTGCGGAGCCTTTGCGTCATTCTCATCATAGACGTTTGCCATCAGATCAAGAAGTGCGAAAGCATTGTGATGATCCACACCGTCCATGACAGCAGGCATATCCAGATATCTGGCATGAATGATACCAAAACCGAGATCATCCTTACAGTCCTTGGTGCTTTCACGCACATCCATTCTGCGCGTGCAGTTTTTTGCATAACCGATCGGCAGATCCTGACGGTATGGGTCCATAGACTTTAAGATCGGGCTCTCCTCATATTTTCTTTCTGTATAATAACGCAGCTGTCCGGATTTGGCAGCAATTTTTCTTTTATCTTCCATATATATTTTCCTCCCATTGAAAAACATCAGCGGTTTCATTTTTTTTGCGGATAAAGCCGAACTGAAATTTTCACTTCGTTTCTGCGGATATCTATTTTCATTATAATTATGGTCCTGAAAATCTGCAAGTGGATTTCTGCGGATAACAAAAAATGCCATATTTTAATCTGCCCTATATATATGGCAGATACCGGGCGCAACCTAAATTGTTGCTTAAACCGTATCCGCGGGAACCATACCTTCCCTTTCCATAATTACCACGAGAAAAAAATAAGGAGGTAAACATTTTATGGCTCAGGAAGCTTCGATGAAAGACGTCGGCATGTATCTGATGGGCACATTACAGCTCATGTTTGAAATGGCGGATGACGCCATGAGCAAATACAGTGTGTCCTATGACGATGTAAAATTTGAGGATCGGCTGGAAGATGTTGGTGGTTTAAGTTTTGTGGAACGCTCCCGTGGGGAAGACGGACATATCAACAAAGATATTCTGGAGCGTAACGTCGGTATGGTGATTACCTGCGGTGCTTACATGAAAGACCGCGTGATCGCAGAGCTTGACCGCAACCGGGTCAGCCGTGTCCAGACGGAAGAATGTATTAACCGGAATGGACATTTGACCAATCTTTGTCATTTTGTAATCGACGCCAGGGATAAGGAACTTGCCCGGGAAATCGTGGAAAAACTCAACACCCGGGAATCCATTATGCGTACGGATGCAAAGGCATTTGCCATCCGGTGCAATGAGCAGAACATCAGTATTTCATCCGTGGACATGGAACAGGAAAAACTGGACTACATGGAAAAGCGCGGGGACCTGCGGGTGCCGTATTGCAGTGTTCCGCTGGAAAACAACAACTGCAGGCTGTATTTTGAAACCGCCAATGCAGACAAGGTAATGAGTGAATTAAAGTATGCGACTTTAATCCTTTCCGCCAGTGCACGTGCCAACATTATGGAACGGGACGAGAGCTGGGGTAAACAGATAGAAAATGTCATTGCAAAGCTCGGGGATACCCATGCGTCCTGCGTGGTATACGACGCATATGCGCCGGACCACTATGTCACTTCCGACTCAAAAGGAATCCATCTGCACATCGGCAAACAGGAGGAACTGATCTCCCGCATGGACCAGGGGTGGGATGACCGGCTTTATGAGATTCTCCGCGGATACGGAAAAATTCATCTGGTTGATGATCTTACAAAAAACCGCGAAGCAGGGAAACCTGAAAACTTTAAACAGGAAGTCCCGGTTCTGGATGCAGAGAAACGGATCGAAATGTACAAACGCGAGCTTGTGGAACACATGGAATTCCGTCTGGACAACATGGATCTGGAACAAAAAGCACAGGCAAAAGATAACCAGGTACGACTGGATAACAGCATCTGGCATGCGATCCAGTCCGGCAATTCCGACCTGGAGATGCGTTTAAAATCCGACCGCAGCGACAACATGGAATCCCTGTTCGGCAAGAGGGATGTGAATACCGTGGATCTTGCGGATATGCGGGATTCGGAATTCATCCATGCATTCTGTATGCGTGCGCTTGGCTACGCCACCCTGGAAGATCCGGTAGCCCTGCAGGCCATGCTGGAAGAAGCAGATAAAGACCCAGTTATGATCGCACTTGCCGCAGAAGACCGTTCCGTCAAAGTGGCATTCATTCAGGAAATTGAGGAAAGCGTGGAAGAAACCAGACAGATCAAATATGAGCTGGAGGAAGCCGGGCCGAAGGATATCCTGATTGATCTGGAGAAAGAACAGACCATTACCGCAGTAATCAACGACCACGAGATGGAGGAGGAGCGCTAAAGCATCCACCGACAGTTTTCGTAGTCGATTGGTAGACCCGCCTTATGCGCAGGTCTGTATAGAAACATAGAAACTCAAACCGGCATACAGGGAAGCGTCGCCTCCCTGAGAACCATACAGGGAGGAATCTTTTATGTTTTCAAAAAATTTCAAATCACTTCGTTTTATGCTGCTGATTTTCCTGGTCACGACATTCCTGATGAATTACGTCCTGATCAATGCCTATATCCCGTCCGGCTCCATGGAAAACACAATCATGACCGGCGACCGGGTGATCGGTCTGCGTTTTATAAGACATTATAACCGCGGCGATATCGTGATCTTCCCGGATCCGGACGGCGGCGGCTATTACCTGATTAAACGGATCATCGGCCTGCCGGGCGATACCGTAACCATTCAAGGCGGAACCGTATCCATAAACGGCACCCCACTTGAGGAACCATACCTGAAGGAGACAATGAGAAAAGATGAGAGCTTTTCCATTACCGTTCCGGACAGCGGATATTTCATGATGGGCGATAACCGGAATGATTCGTTTGATGCAAGATACTGGGAAAACAAGATTGTATACGAAGAGAATATTACCGGAAAGGCAGTCCTGCGTTACTGGCCGGTACCGTCTTTTGGGCCGGTGAGTTAAAAGAAAAGGAGGAGAGGGAGATAATCATATCTCCCGCAAAAGGAATCATGAAAAAAGAAATTGAAAAAGTATGCCAGTCCGCAGAAGCTCTCTGCTGGACGGAAGATGAAATCAAAGAATTTAACCGCACCCACAATTCCCCGTTTGGAGAAGACTATGCACAGGGAGAAGATAACCTGCTCGTATCAAAAAACATTTTCCTTTCATGGAATGACAGCATGGCAAGACGTAGAAGCGATATTTTGGTTCTTGGAAGCACAGCTTCTGGAAAAACCTCCTGCGTCATACTGCCGAACCTGATGCATGCTTCCGGATCATACGTTGTAGCGGATCCAAGCGGAGAACTGTTAAAACGCAGCCGCGCAGCTCTTAGACAAAAGGGCTATGCAATCCGTGTTCTGGATTTTGCAAATCCAGCGGCCTCTGACGGCTACAATCCACTTCTGTATAGCGTAGATGCGGAAGATACACTGAATCTGACCCGTTGTCTGCTTGAGAATACGGAACCGGGAAACAAGGTAAACGACCCGTTTTGGGAAAAGAGCGAAACAGCCTTATTTAATGCTGTATTTGCCTTTCTGGTGCGCCGTCGTCAAGGCGAAAAGTGTACACTGCATGAAGCGCACCGTCTGGTTTCCATTGCAGCAGAGCGCGGAGGGGAATTTGATGCCTTGTTTGAGGAAGCGCGCAAAAGGAAACCAAATGACCCAGCCGTTTTAAGCTATGACGTGTTCCGGCTTGTGCCTGAGAAAACCGCAAAAGCTGTATGTGCATCCGCAGCAGAACGCTTGGCTGCCTTCAACGGGAAACCGTTAGAAGATATCAGCTATTGCGACACCATCGCATTAGATGAACTTGGTGATGCGAAAACAGCGTTATTCCTGACGGGATTCCACGCAGCTGAAAAACAGAAAGTCCTGATCCCGATGCTTATCGCGCAGTTGTTCAATACGCTGGTCTACCATGCGGCATTTGAATATGATGAAGGTGAACTGAAGGAACATGTGACTTTGCTTTTGGATGAGTTCCCCAATATCGGCTATGTCCCTGAACTGAGCAGCCGTCTTGCCTGTGGGACGGCCTGGATTTCTGTAGTCATGGCGGCGCAGAGCGTCGAGCAGATCAAACGTCTGTATCACAAGCAGACAGAAACGATCCTGGCTTCGTGCGAAGCAGTTGTATATATGGGCGGATCATGTCAGGCAGCCGATGAGAATACCAGGAACTGGATTAAAAACAAACTTGGCAGCGCCACCATTACAGAAACAGAATCGCAGTCATCTGACCCTGAAGAGGAAAACGCAAGGACAGCCCATGAGTCTGCGCCGAAGCTGGTTTTGCAGGAGGGAATCTGCCAGATCCCGGACGATATGTGCCTAGTATGCATGAAAGGTATGCCGGCAACATTGGATGAAAAATTCTGCGGATATCTGGAATAACGAAATATTAAGCGGCCGGCATAAAAACCGGCCGTTTTCTGAAAGGAGGAAACTGTTTGGCAGTACATCTTAACGTAAAAAAAGAGGAATCCGACCGCAAATTGCAGTACATCATGATCGGTATCGGATTCATTTTCTTTACATATCTGTGTGCGAGGACCGCGTACTACATGGATGCCACCGGACAGACCAGTATGTTCCTTGCCATGGTTTATGTTATTCCGACTTTGTCGGAAAATCCGTTTGCCTTGGCATTTAACAAAACTTTTTTCAGTGTGTTTGGACTTGGGTTGATCGTTATCGTGATCCTTGCGCAGGTGGCACGCGACCATAAAGTCCTAAACGCACATTACAAAGATGGAGAACAGTGTGGTACGGCAAAGTGGCAAAATCCGCGTTCCATCAAAATGTTTAACCGAAAGTTTAATGCCCCTTATGGGAAACCGATTGCTGATGGAGATGAGAATACCATCTACTCCAAGAATTGTTTTGTGACCATGAACACCCGACAGACCGGACTGAATAACAACTCCATGATCATCGGCGGCCCCGGCTCCGGTAAATCATTAAACATTGTACGTCCGAACCTGATGCAGATGTATGGTTCTTATGTCATTACGGACCCTTCCGGAGAACTGATGGCAACCACGGGAAGGATGTTTGAAGATGCCGGATATGAGATCAAGGTTTTCAACCTGTGCGACATGCCGCATTCCAATTGCTATAACCCGTTTGAATATCTGCGCGGCGAAGAGGATGTTCTGACCCTGATTTCCTGTCTGATTAAGAACACGGAGGGAAAAGGAAAGAGCGGGGATCCGTTCTGGGAAAAAGCAGAGACGGCGCTTTTACAGGCGATCATCTTTTACCTGATCCGTTATCAGAAAAAAGACAAGCAGAATTTTGCCATGGTATCAAAACTGCTGCGTCAGGCAAAAACAGACCCACAGGCAACTTCCTCCCAGCTGGATAAGATTTTTGATGAGGTACGTGCCTATAATAAGAATGACATTTGTCTGAAACAGTATGATATCTTCAAACAGGCTTCCGAAAAAACCGCGCAGTCCATCCTGATCACGGCAGCCGTAAGACTGGCGCCGTTCAATGTCAGTGCCGTGGAGGACTTGACATGTAAGGATGAAATGGATTTGTCCGGCCTTGGCGACAAAAAAACGATCACTTATATCATCGTGCCTCAGGGTAATAACCCTTATGCGTTCCTGGTTAACATGATGTACAGCCAAATGTTCGATTCCCTGTACAGCCATGCCGCAGCAGACTGTGAAGGTCTGAGACTGAAATACGATGTGCGTTTCATCCTGGATGAGTTTGCCAACATCGGCGTAATCCCGGACTTCCAGGTAAAACTTACCACCATGAGAAAATATGGCCTTTCCGTTATGATCTTCATTCAGGCAGTCGGCCAGATTAAAAACCTCTACGAGGATGACTGGGAGACCCTGATGGGTGCCTGCGATACACTGGTTTATCTCGGCGGTAACGAGTTATCCTCCATGGAGGACCTGAGTAAGAAACTTGGGCAGCAGACGATCCGCGTCCGTGATAGTTCCCATACCAAGAGCGGCAAGGGCGGTTCAGATTCCCATTCCATAAAGTATACCAAGCGAGAACTGCTTACTGTGGATGAGATCAGAAGACTGGAAAAGGGCTGTTGCATCGTGGTAATTAAAGGTGAGGATCCGTTCTATGATGAAAAATACTTCACCTTTGAACACCCAAAGGCAAAATTATTAGGAGATCTGGGAAGTGGAGTGGGTCTGTATCAATTTGATCAGTGTAACACCAGACCGGAAAACGTAGCAGACAAAGAACGGAAACTGAAAGCAAAGCAGGAAGCTGCCGTGAAGAAAGCGGAGCAGGAAAAACGTCCGGGGGCAAAACCAATCGTCGGTCGGGAAGCCCGTCCGGAAACCAAACCGCCAACACCAGAGGAACAGGCAGAAAAAGCAAAACAGATTGCCGCACAGACCGCGTCCATGGCGTATGATAAGGAAAGCACCCTCGCGAAGGGCGCTACGATCACGACTGTGAAGAACGGTATTGCTTCTGTCGCAAAAAGAAATTCATCCAGTTCCAGAAAAAGTACCGTTGTGGGACATACAGCCACAAAACCGACTGCACCGCCGCAGTCCGGCATGGAGGGAGCACGCAGTGCGATTGACCGCTTCAGCAACGTGGAGCTCTAATAACAAAGCACAGACAAATTGCAAAAGAAAAATTTCCATAATTGCAGGGAAACCTGTATTGACCGTATCTGTCCTGGCAGGTGCGGTCTTTTTTGGTGGATAAAGGAGAAAAGAGTTTTGCAGAAAAAATACCGAATTTTGTTATCCGCAGCTTCCATTGCACTGATCGTGGTCTCTGCGGCTGGCCTGACATTTGGAATGTTGCGATATACCAAAGCGGACAAAGGGCTAAAACACGCGGATTCCGTCATTGCAGAATATACCTACACGGTTCCGATATCGTCCGATGAGGTACAGTATTCTGTTGATACAGAAAACCTTGTAGACATCGCAGGTCTGCAGCGGGTAAATCCGGATGTTGCTGCTTATTTACAGATTCCGGATACCGCCATTTCCTACCCGGTCATGCACTCGGATGAACCGGGATATTATCTGACCCGTGATTTTGACGGTACCAGATCCGTTTATGGCAGCATTTATGTGGACGCTGCCTGTTATGAGAATGGGCCGGTTACTTTGCTGCACGGACACAACATGAAAAACGGTACCATGTTCGGAAGCTTAAAACGCTACCGTGACCCGGAATACGCAAATTCCCATGAAAATGTCCGGTATACCACAAAGGACGGCATGGAGATTTACCAGGTATGTGCTGTGTATGATGGTTCCGTTCGGAATCTGGATCTGATGAAGTGTACCATTCCGTACACACAGGAAGAATTTGATCAGCTGAAAACTTACATTACGGAAAACGGGGCGATCCGAGAAGATTTCACCTGGGATGATAAACTCCTGGTGCTGTCCACCTGTACCGGAAGCGATAAAAATAAACGCCTGTATGTGATGTGCAAAAAATATCAAGAAATCAAAGGAGGAATTGCCGATGGCACAAAAACAGATTAGTTCCGCGCTGCAAAAAAGCGGACTGAGCTTAAAAGACCGTTATGAAAAGAAACAGGAAGAAGAACTGGTTGTGGAACGAAGACCGGTCGTGACCATACTGACGGTGCTCGGAATCCTGCGGACGGCCCTGTGCTGTATTCTGGCAGCCATCGGGCTTTTGACCATGCTTCATCCAGGGCTCAGGCAGGTCTTTGTGAACCTGCTCCACGCATTCTTTATGGAAGCTGGGTTTCTTGGCTAAACCAAAAATGTGCGTTCCGCACACATAATTAAAAAAATCACAGAAAGGAGAAAGGAAAATGCGAATCAGAAAGAAAAAGATGGTGAAACCGCTGGTGCTGGCGCTGGCCGCCAGTCAGTGTATGACATCTTTTGCAGGTACATGGGTCTCAACCCCGCAAAATCAGTGGTCCTACGTCCGTGATGACGGTACCAAACAGCCGGGCGGATGGTTCACGGATCCTGCGGATAAGAAAAAATACTATATTAATGATGACGGAATGATCTTTTCCGGCTGGAAACAGATTAACGGCATCTGGTATTTTTTTAATACCGTCCATGACGGCACGTTCGGAAGTGCCCTGGTATCAAAATGGCAGTGGATTGATGGATACTGCTATCTGTTCGATGCGGAGGGAAAGATGTATGCGAATACCACGACTCCGGACGGCTTCGTTGTAAACGCCGACGGACAGTGGATGGAAAACGGGAAAGCAGTATATGTATCCGGAAAGGGCATCATCACAAAATCACCCGGCGGAAGTGCAACCGGTCAGACAGCAACAGTTAAGCGCAGCTCCGGCGGTGGCGGTGGCGGCGGAAGCGGTTCCGGCGGCGGGTCCTCTTCAAAAACTGTATATTATTCCTATGTGGTACGTTATGTGGATACAGAAGGTAACCTTCTGGCCACCACGGAAGGGGAAACGGTCCGCAATTCCTTCATTACCGTAGCCACCCGTCAGTTTGACGGATATGAGTTCATCGAAGGCCAGCTCGGATCACAGAAAGTCACACAGGATGGTGCTACATTCCTGATGATCTATAAAAAATCAGCAGGGCAGCCGGATCATGGTGACAAAGACAACGGAAACACGGATGAAAGCAGTGAATGCGCATACACTGTCCTTTATATTGATAGCGAGGATGGCCATACGTTAAATGCCGTCACCGGACGTGAAAAAAAAGGAAAAACAGTATCCGTAGAAAATTCCGTGGAAGGATATACGGCCGCTGCCGGCAATACTCCGACTTTCGCGGTAATCGGAGACGGCATGGTAATCCGGCTTTATTTTAACCGGAAGGAAGAGAGCTGTTCCTATACGATCCGATATGAAGATGAAGAGGGTAATATTCTGGAGCTTGTATCCGGAAACGCTGTTAAAGGTTCTTCCGTCACCATTCCAAAGAAAACATTTGACGGATATACATGCATCACGGACCGTTCCGCTCTGAAAGTGGACAAAAACGGTGTGGAAGCAGTAATCCGGTTCCGGAAAAATAAAGCGGATGACGACCATAAAGCAACAGACAGTAATGCGGACAAGAAAGAATTCTCTTACACCGTATCCTATATCGACCGCGACACTGGGGAAATCCTGATGAAGGAAACCGGTACCGCTAAGGAGGACGAAGAAATTATCCCGTCCGTGGACTTTGACGGATACCGTTATGCAGACAGCTATCACTTTACAGTGGGGACCGGTAAAAATATGTTCAAGGTCTATCTCATCCGTACAGGAGAAGACGAGGACTTCGAGGATGTGAAATATACCGTGACCTGTGTGGATGAAAACGGGACAGAATTGAAAGTGTTCCACGGCACCGTCACCGTTGGAGATGATCCGGTGACAGTAAGGACTGCTTACGATGTGGAAGGTTATGAACTGGATGATGATGCGGAGATTACCGTAACCAGGGATGGCGCAAACAATTTTACGCTCCGTTACAAGAAAACCGCAAACAGTTCTCTAACTGTTGTGTGCCGTGACATCGACACAATGGCGGACATTGAAACGAAGACAATTCCTGGAAATACCGGAGAAAGTGTAAGCCTTGCCGGGATCTGCCCGGACGGATACGAAGCCGCCGGGGAACTGCCAGAAAGTGCCACAATCTCTTCCAATGAATCCAACAACACAATCTATCTTTATTATAAAAAAATTGTGGAAAAGCCGGATGTAAAAAAAGAGGTTCCGTATACGATCCGGTTCCGTGCGTATGGGGATAACGATACTATGGTCATGAACGATGTGACCGGAACATGGACATTGGGTGAAAAACTTCCTTATTATTTTTCCAAAGTCTACAATGATGCGCAGGGAAGAACCTGGACCGCTATCGGTGACAGCCCGCAGATTTTTACAGTCAGTGATCGCGCAGCAAATATTTTTACGATCGAATTCAAACTGACCGGACAGCAGGAAGAGATCAATACGGAAAGGAAATACACGATCAAATACGTGGCGGAAGACACTGGTTCCGTGCTCGGAATTACAACCGGAATCGGACATGTAGGAGATCAGATTCCGTATATGAATACTTCGGACAGTTATGGATTTGCACAGACATCCGGAAACTATCATGTGATTTCCGATGACGGCAACGCCGTGGAAGCGGTTTTAAAGAGAAATAAATTCCCTGGTCCGGAGAAAAACCCGAGCACAGGAAAATATGACGGATACGAATGGCTGGCTCTTTTCGTGGACGATGAGGGCAACCAGCTGCTGCCGAACGTCAGCGGTTTTACCGTAAAAGGAGACCGCCTGCGTTTTGACTATCCAGATACCATTGAAAAAGACGGTGTAACATACCGCGCCGTGACACAGTCACCGTATATCGAGTATACGGATCAGACTACATACCAGCAGTATGTGATCCGCTATGTGGCAGGAGAAACATCTGAAACCAAACTGGATGAGTGGACAACAAAGGCACAGGAAAAGAAGGATACCTTTTACGGCACGACCCCGTACCATTTCTTTGTCGCATACCGTGAAAAGAATTCCTGGAATGATATTGGACTGCAGTTCGGCATGGGAGCGAAAGATTCCACGGTAGAAATTGGAGCACTGGATATCCCTGGATGGAATATTCCGTCCGAAAACCTTGGTTCCTTTACCCTGGATGCGGACGGAAAAACACAAACAGCCCAGTATGAAAAACCGAACGGCGGTACATCATCGGATTACAATAAGCGCGGATATACAGTCAGGATCGTAGACGAGGATGACAATGACCTGTTTGATCCGTACAGCGGATATGCGGCTTTTGTAAAGGGAAATTCAAGTATTGACTTCCCGGTATATTTCCCGTCATCTTTCCAGGATTCGGACGGAAACCGTTGGGAAGCGGACGAAACATCCCCTAAGAATTTTGTCCTGAGTGCCATGGATGCAAATGAGCTGACAGTCCGTTACCACAAAACATACGTAAATAAAAAGGAAGAATTTATTGTGGAAGACAATACGGGTTTCAACCGCATTTTAAATGATTTCGCTTCCCATACCAATGATTCTTCCCAGCATGAATACTATGTAATCGGACGTGGATACGACACCTCCACGGCGGAAGTCAGCGCCACCATGTCAGCATACCGGCTCGCTGGATATTCCAATGAGGTCGTGGATACCTTTACACTGGATGGCGTAACCTATACCGTTTCACGTGTGCGTTATTACCGTAAGTGGGAACAGAATGCCTGCACGCATGACTGGGAAGCCGTGGAAGATCTGAGCGGCAACTGTTTAACGACAGCCTCCCATACAGTACGATGTACCAAATGCGGCGAGAAAGTGACCGTGCTGGTCCCAGCCACCGGGCACAAAGATAAGGACCATGACGGACGTTGCGACGTATGCAGTGTCCAGTTATCGCAGAACCTGGGAGATGCGATTGCGGTAACCTGGGATTCCGGTTCTCTTGGCTTCGGCACAAAGAAATATACTTTTACCTGTATCGACACAGATTATAACGGTACAGGGAAAATGCTCTTCATCGCATCCGAAGGAGTCGGAAGCGACCTGTATGGAACTTATACAACAGCCGACAGTGCAGCATACACATCCTCAATGCTTCAGCAGTTCCTGGATGATGCCTTTGCGGATGGCCTTTCCAACCGTCTGAACTTAAATTCGATCGACGGGAATGCGGTTTCCATTCTTACCAAAGAAGAATATGATCACTACCGGGAAGAGGCAGAAAACAAGTTTGATTTCCCAGAAGGCATTTACTTAACAAAGGGAGACTCGGATACGGAAGTAATCCTGACAAATGGCACAACCGTTTCCAAAGAAAAAGCATCTGCTTATGAAGCACATCCGGTCATCCTCCTGAATCGTTCCGGTGAAAACCAGAAAGCGGAAGAGGAACACTGGAATGTCGGCGACCTGCAGGCACGTGAAATCAACGGAAAACTTTATCTGTTCCGCTGCGTGGATGAAAACTATATGGATAAGTCCTCTACGGACAAGAGCATGGCACTGTTCCTCTGTGACACCGTGATTCCGTCCAATGAAGGACTCGGGTTTGACGAAGCGGATGGCACACAGTCAACTAGATTCTTCGGAAGCACGAACAACTATAAATACTCCGCAATCCATGAATGGCTGACAGCCAATAACCCGGATACAGATAATCTGGTACGCATGAATATCGGAATCAAGAATGAATACACCGGAAGTTCCGCGACAGGGTTGTTTGACAGTGTGACGGCGAAGTCATTCTCACGTTACGCCCGTTCCAACCCACAGGTACTCTATTCGGGATTTTTCATCCCATCCCTGGAAGAGGCACTTTCCATGAAAGATTACCTTTGGAAAGTGGATCATTCCAATGAAAATAATGCAGAAAGCATTATCACAAAATACTGCGGCTCTTATTGGCTGAGAACTCCGGAATACAGAACAGACGATATGGTTTATACCGTCAACTTAAAGACCGGAGCCATTGAGCCGAGATCCGTAAAAGCAACCAAAAACAATGATTTATGTGATATCGGCATCCGTCCGATGTATGCAATGTATCAGGGAAGCTGACTTGTAAGTGCCGGTAGGAATCATCCTGCCGGTACTTTTTTATTACCAATTTTACAAAAAAGAATTCCATAATTACGCTGTCAAAAAGATTCGGGCTGGTAAAGGCCTGTGAAAGGAGAATTTATTATGAGAAAGAGAGCAATCAGCCGTTACGTGGCCGCAGCATTAAGTGCGTCCATGGCCGCGCCAGCGGCAGCACCTGCTGTTCAGGTCTTTGCAAAGGAGCTGAGCGAAGCGGCAGATGTGACAGACTCCGGAAAAGCAACACCAAGCGATGCGGACCCGGACGATGAAGATGTCCTGATCGCAGATGGTGATATTCTTCCAGATGAGGAAGAAGCGACTCCGTCCGATGCGGAAGAGATCATAGCTGACGTTGAGATTGCGGACAGCACACAGAAGAAATCGGATTATCCGGTATTCGGCACCTCTGCATTCTGGGCATGGATGGATTCCCTGTTTACCGATAAAGATGAGGAGGGAAATGTAGATCTTACTTCTGAGGATGCAAAAGCTGCAATCCTCGCATGGCATGCCACAATCGCAAAAAGCAGCGTAGCCACTGCTTCAGACGCAGAAAAAGAATACGTTGCCTTCGGTGGCGAAGAGGGCAGTGATGAGTTCTGGGATTGGTTTGAGGAAAATGCGGTTGTCAGAAATGAGGACGGCGAGATTCGTTCCTATAAGAACGACATCATCCAGGACTGGATCGAGCATGCGGACGCAGAGGACGCATACAACTTCGTGTTAAATCTTTACATGCTGCGTGGCGTTTCCACTCTGTCCGCAATCGGTTCTCTCTGGCCGGATAACTACGGAGCAGGTGCAGACCTGTATCAGCGCGGTAACGGTACTGAGGAAAGCCCGTACATCATCGATTCCGTGGAAGACCTCCGCTTCTTTGCAGCAAACATTGCACAGAACCTGCATAATGAGGATACTTTCTACCGTATCGAGCATGGTACTTATGATCTGAACGGTTCTTGGATCCCGGTAGGTTTCCAGAGAAACAGCGGCGGTGATGCCGTAGCGTTCCATGGCCATATTACAGCGGAAGACGGGGCAAACATCAGGAACCTTGGTTTCAAAGCTAATACCACGCTTGGCATTACATCATCCATGGTAGCAGAAATCCAGGAACAGGAAGCTGTCGGTTTCTTCGGTGAAGTTGGCTCCGGTGCAACCATTACTAACCTGTCCATCGACACCAGCCGCAATACGCTTGAGGGCAGCGACTACGCAGGCATCTTTGCAGGACATGTGGTGGATGCTACCATTAAGAACTGTACCGTCAGTGGTGTCGTAAAAGGCAAGGGCTATGTCGGCGGTCTTGTGGGCTTTGCGGAGTCTAGCACTACGCAGTCCGGCGATCGCAACACCATCATCGAGGATTGTAAGGCGGATAAGGTGGCGGCTTACACGAATGAAGCAGTCACTTTCACCTCCGAGTTTTTAAATGGCCACTCCTGTGTGGGTGGTATTGTCGGTTTTGCAGCCAACACTTCCATTATCGATACCTACGTCAGCACCAATACCGGTTCCGGAAACCATATTTACGGTAACGGAGCGTACGTCGGCGGCGTTGCCGGTGCAATCGACCATTCCGATATTTACAATACCGAGGTGCACGACGGCGAGATCGGCTCCAATAACTCTTATGCAGTCGGCGGTATCGTCGGCGGTTACTGCTACGGTCATGTAAAGGTAGCCCGTTTCTCCGCAACCGCACTGATTCCGACTTCCACCAATAACTATTCCGCAGCATTCATCGGAACCCGCGTCAACAACGCAGGCTTTACCTATGGCGCTGACGGCGATCTTGCGTATCTGTTCGCGGATACCAAGACAAAGGCCGATACCGGTATCTGCGGCTCCCGCGTGGCGGATGACGGCAAATTCGGAAAGGATGCCCATATCGGTTATTGGCATACGGGCGACAATTACTATACTATCGTGTCCGGCGATAATGTAACCAGCGGCGACCAGTACTTCTATAAGGAGTTGGAGCATGGCATCTTAAAGATCCGTGAGGAAGACCCGAATGGAAACATTGATACCATCAACCACTTTACTGCGGATGCACAGGGTAAACCGACCAGAGGTTTCCTTCTGACGATCGAAGACCCGCACGTAAGCGGCACGAAGGCAGCGAACATCAGTGCTTACATCAGTGGTTCCTATAAACCGCATGTGACCAGCGAGGATCTGGGTGCATTTGCACCGGGCGATAAGGTATATGTATCTTTCCAGGCCCTGTCAGACGGCACCGGATACTTCCAGATGGATAAGACCCAGGCAAATAACCCGTACATCAATTACCATAAGCACGACGAGTTCTATGTATATTCCGACGATACCGTGAAAGAGGGTATCACCGAAGGCGCCGGCTATTACTTCACCATGCCGGATTCTGACGTAACCCTTGGTGCTATCTATAAGCAGGTATCGCAGGCTGTTGCGTTAAGCCCATCCAAAATCGTGTTCGAGGTAACCCAGCAGCGCACCGGAAGCCGTGAAAAACCGACCATCAAGTACATGGTAACCGCTTATAACGGTAACAAAGATGTAGACGGTTCCGCTTCCATCATTACCGATGCAAAGGGTAATCGCTGGGAGAACCGTGTCGTCATGACCGTGGATCCGGACGGCACTGAGCATGTAAACCAGGAAGACCGTTTCTTCTTAAATTCTCTGGTAAACGGCGCGGACAACGATAAGTTTAACTTAAGCTGGTCCACCAGCAACGACGAAGCAAACGACATCCTTTCCAATATGACCGTGGAAAGCGGCCTGACCAACGGAAAGAGCGCGTACTTTACCATCAACCTGTCTGATTCCGCCATTGCAGATAAGGCAAAAGAGCTTGCGGATAAGCAGAAGGACGGCGGTTACAAGGACAACATGTCCACAAAATCACCGTACTGGTATCATTCTGTTATCAGCGCCAAAGCACAGGTGGATGATTCCGAGGATAAGACTAATCCTCCAATTGGTTACACCGACGTCGATATCAAGTTTAACGTAGATGATCAGACTTCCGTATCCGTCACCGGTGCGGCACTGACCAGAAACAAGATCACTTACAACGTAGTGCGTACTTTAATCGGTGATCGCAAAAATCCAACCGTAAAATATACCGTCAACAATGAGAGCCCTGATTCCGCTGATGAAGCGACCGCAGCACTCGGTGTTACTTTCAACCCGTCCTATTTCAGCAACCAGGATGTAGCATGGTATATGACTGCGGTAAAGGAAAATGATCTGGATGAAAGTGGTGAAATGACTGCTGAGGCAAAAGCGTCACCGGTTGACAGCGACCGTGACAAACAGGATGATGGCACGCTCCAGGTGTCCGTAACCGGAACCGGCGATAACGCTTATAAGGATGCCGCAGTATTCTTAAAGGGCGTTCATGATTCCGCCTGCGATAACGCGTGGATCAAGAACCTCGCGGATACCGAGGACAGTAAATACACAAAAGAAGACAAAAAGATTCCGCAGAAGGATTATTCCATGCAGAAGTTCATCAAGGTAACCGGTAAGGACGCGAACAATAACTCCGCAACCGACACCTGTCTTGTAACCGTCAACTTTAAGACTGTGGACGAGACCGAGATCATGCCGGCAAAGGTGGAGATCAACAATAAGAGCAATGTCAAAGATTACAGTGTGATCTATACCTTTAAGGGTAATTCCAAAACCGACGTAACCGCAAGGAATCTCTATTCTGTATCCAACGGCTTAAACAGCAAGCTTTCCGGCGGTATCGGCGAGGTGTTGTCTGCAACCGTTTCCCCGGTTTACGATCCGGCAGACGGTGTACATACTCCGTACGACAACCAGGTGCGCTGGTCCTTACAGAATGGCGATATTACCGCACAGCCGAACCTTGACCCGTATGATGTGCTTGATATCGACCCGGTAAGCGGGCAGATTACGGTTCGCGGATACGGTGAGAGCGGTGATTCTTCCGATATGGCATACTCTCCGTGGATTCAGGATCAGATCTCCAAAGGCAACTTAAATGGCGTGACTGTCACCTTGAATGCGGTCGCAACTTCCACCCGCGACAACAGCAAGGTAGATTATGTACCGATTCGTGTCACCTTTACCGCAGGCTCCATGAGCAGCGACGAGGAAAACCTGGACTTTGATCTGGTTTATACCCAGAACGTACGCACCAGCCTGGCAGGCACCGATGTGAATGAAACAGGAGGATGGAGCGGAACCGACCCGCAGACCGTAACCGCGACCGCAACCGGTACCAGTGAAGTTCCTGGCTTTACCGTGCTGAATGAGGACGGAAGCGTAAATACTACCATCCTTACCCTGTCTGATACCGATAGCAAAAATACCAAGAATGTTACTGCCAAGACGGGAGCGCAGTGGATTAAGGATATCATGGCAAACCGCAAGAACGGCAACAGCGGAAGTGTATCTGTCAAGGTACAGGCAAAGACCACAAATGGCTCTTCCGTTTCCGAGGTTCCGGTAACCGTGAACTTCCGTTATGATGGCGTTGATATGGATGCAGCAGCCGTTTCCGCATTGCCGGAAAGCTACGAGGCATCCCCGGATGTCATCACTGCTTCCACACCGGAAAACACTTATGATACCGCAAAGGCTGCCGTAAAGGATCGCCAGATCACGCTCGGTGTTGTGGCAACTCAGGGTAACTACAGCATTAACAATCCGGGAACCAGAAAATGGTCCTATGGTATCGCAAAGCTTTCCAACACCACATATTCCAGCCAGGGCGTCAAAGCGGACGATGCTGTATATGAGCTTTCCGGAGACATCAAGGACTACTGCAAGGTAGACAAGGACGGATATCTGGTGCCAATCAAGGGCCTGTGGGATAACGTGATTGCCTCCGGCAAGACAAACGGCAGCGTAAGCGGCGTAGTAACCGCAACCAAATCCGTGGATGGCAAGACCACATCCGACAGCTATAAGGTAACCATCAACTTCCGTTACGATAAATCTGTACTGGAGTCCAACGAGGAAACCTTTGACGTGGTGTACACGGATGATTCCCGCACCAACAGTGTGAAGTCCCATTGGACCGGAGATGATAAGATTCAGCTGAAAGCACACATTTCCGATGAAAGCGGCCTGGATGTTACTCCTGTATGGGAAACTTCCGATCCAGATATTGTGACTGTGGATGCAGACGGCCGCGTCAGCGTCAATAAGGATACCTGGATTGCGGATATGATTGCAAAAGCACAGGATTACAATGAGGATACTCATTCCGGCAGCAGAACCGTGACCGTAACCGCAAAGCACCCGACCACCGGAGCAACTGCAGATACATGCCAGATTACGGTAAACTTCCGCTATGATAAGGTCATCGTGGATAAGACTGCGGAAACCTATAACCTGATCATGACCCAGACTTCCAGAACCAACAATCCGTCTTATGTATGGAGCGGAAACGATATCCGCAAGATTAATGCGAAAGCGTTTGTGGAGCCTGGAAAGAGCAACAAGGTAACCTGGCAGAGTGAAGACAGTGGTATCCTGACCGTGGATGACGCAGGAAACATCCAGCCTGTTGTGGACGCACAGTGGCAGTTTGATATCGTTGCAAAACACCAGTTCAGCGGCCAGAAGAAGGTAGCAGCAATCGCGGCAAACAGCGATATGGGAACCAAAGACCATGCCAATGTAACCGTAAACTTCCAGTATGAGGATGTGGAAATGTCCGAGAATACGAAGAACATGGACGTAACCATTACCGCAACCGGAAACCGCAGCTACCCGACTTACACTGTGACCGGAGCAACCGCAGCGGATCTGTCTGCAGTCTTAAACTCCGCGAACCCGAATGAGAACGGCCTCAAGTGGACAACTTCTGACGCAGGTCTGTTATCTGTAGATCAGAACGGACATCTGACCCTGGTACTGCCGACCGATAAGGATACAAACGGCAAAGTGGTACAGGCACAGGGCAGTAAGTTCTCAAGTGATGCACATGCACTTATCAAGGAAGCTTTAAAGCATGCTTGGACTAGCACAAACAACGCGATCACTTCCGGCGCTATTGTGATTTCCGCTTCTTCCATGGACGGACGCATGGCCGATCAGTGCAACGTGAAATTAAACATCAAGTACGTGGATAACACCTATACCACTTCCGGCGGAGGCGGAGGCGGCGGTTCCCACAGTGGTGGTGGCGGCGGTGGCGGTTCCACCAAATCTACCACACCGGGTGGAACCAAAAACGCAACCGGACCGAATCTGCCTGGCTATGTAGTCAAGGGCGGTACATGGCTCCGCGATAACGTGGGACGCTGGTTCTTCTCCACTGACCATACCTACACGGATGAGTGGGGCGCAATCCTGAATCCGTATGCGGATACTTCCAAGGGACAGTCTCAGTTTGACTGGTTCCATTTCGGAAGGGACTCCGTTATGACCACCGGCTGGTACACCGACGCAAACGGAGATGTCTTCTATCTGAACCCGGTATCCGATAACACCCTTGGACGTATGCTCACCGGTTGGACCTGGATTGACGATAACGGAGACGGCGTATCCGAATGCTATTACTTCCAGGAGGTTTCCGACGGAAAACGTGGGCGCTTGTATAAGGGAACCACAACCCCGGACGGCTATACCGTCAATGAAAAGGGTCAGTGGACCGTAAACGGTGTTGTACAGACAAAGAAATAATAGATTCAACAGGATCCCCTTTCCTCTCGGAAGGGGATTTTCCTGTTCTGACCAATTTTTGCAAAATCACATCCATAATTCTTACATCAAAAATAAGAAAGGAAAAAACAATATGTCAGATCTCAAAGGATTAACAGAAAAAGAAGTGGAAGAAAGCCGGAAAACGAACGGCAGCAACGCCCTTACGCAGATTCCGCCGGAATCTCTCTGGAAAAAGATTATGGAAGGGTTCAGGGAACCGATGATCATGATCCTTTTGGTGGCACTGGTTGTGGAAATCGTCATGTTTTTCATGGGGGAAGCAAACTGGTATGAACCGGTTGGGATTGTGATTGCCATCATTCTTTCCAACGGTGTCTCATCCATCAGTGAAAACAAACAGCAGAAAAAAGCAGCTGCCTTAAAAGAAGCGGAGCTTGCCAAGGAAAAAACAAAGGTACTGCGTGATGGCAACATGAAGGAAATCCATGTCAGCGATGTAGTGACTGGAGATATCGTATATCTGCAGGCCGGAGATAAAATTCCTGCAGACGGTATCATCCTTGACGGCAGCATTAAAGTGGATCAGGCAGCTTTAAACGGCGAGACCGAAGAAGCGACCAAAGAGCCCCGCAAAAACGGAGAGTCATTTGATACAAAAGATTTGCTAAATAAATACTATGCCTATCGCGGCACTGTAGTGTGTGGCGGAGAAGCCTATATGTACGTGCAGGTTGTCGGTGATGCGACTCTGTTTGGTCAGCTTGCACTGGAAGTACAGGAAGAGAGCCGTCAGACACCTCTACAGGTAAAACTGGCAAAACTGGCAAAACAGATTTCCCAGTTCGGTTATGTCGGTGCCGGCGGTATTATGATTGCCATTCTCCTGCAGAATGTACTGACCGGACGCATCCCGGATAACTGGCATGAATGGCTTTCCCTGATTATTTCCGCAGTTTCCACCGCAGTGACCATTATTGTATGCGCAGTACCAGAGGGGCTGCCGTCCCTGACGTCCATATTATCATCCTTCCAGAGCATCCGTATGATGAAGGACAATGTCCTGGTACATAAGATCAACGGTCTTGAAACAGCAGGAAGTTTAAGCATCCTGTTCAGTGATAAAACCGGAACCATTACCGAAGGCAAACTGGCTGTAACGGAAATGACAACCGGAAACGTTCGTCGCTTTACCAAATTCTCGGAAATCGGGAACAGTCTGAAAGAGGATATCGTCATCGGTATTGGCATCAATAACGGAGCATCTGTTTCGGAAGAGGCCATTATTGGCGGTAACAGCACAGACCGCGCCCTGATGTCCTTCCTGATGGATGCAAAGCAGACTTCTTTTGAAGCAAAGCAGGATGTCAGCAGGTTTAATGCATTTGATTCCGCAAAGAAATATTCAAGTGTTACCATTACCAAGGATGGAACATCCGTTACTTATATTAAAGGTGCACCAGAAAAAATCCTGGAGCGGTGTCGTACCTATCTGGACGAAAACGGAACGGAAAAACAGCTGACAGAACGTGCTTATCTGGACACTTATATGAACGAACAGGCAGGACGTTCCATGCGTCTGCTTGCCGTGGCAAAACGAAATGGAGATTCCGACGAAGGAGACTTGACACTGGTATGTATCATCAGTATCCGGGATAACGTGCGGATGGAAGCCAAGGATGCCATCCGTGAAGTGCAGCGTGCCGGAATCCAGGTTGTCATGGTAACGGGAGACCGGAAAGAAACTGCATGCGCCATTGCAAAAGAAGCCGGGCTGCTGGCAGACCCTGATGATGTGGCACTGACATCCGCGGAAATGGCAGAAAAGAGCGATGAAGAAATGAAAGCCATTCTGCCGCATCTGCGCGTTGTCTCCAGGGCCTTACCGACCGATAAGAGCCGTCTGATCAGACTGGCGCAGGAACTTGACGAAGTAGTCGGAATGACCGGCGACGGGGTCAATGATTCTCCGGCACTGAAGAAGGCGGATGTTGGCTTTGCCATGGGAAGCGGTACGGAAGTAGCCAAGGAGGCCGGTGATATCACCATCCTGGACGACAATTTTGCATCCATTAAAAAGGCGATTCTGTACGGACGTACCATGTTTAAGAGCATCCGTAAGTTCCTGATCTTCCAGTTAACCGTCAATGTAGCAGCAGTTCTGACCTGCTTCATCGGCCCGATGTTGGGAGAAAACGTCATTTTAACCGTGACCCAGCTTTTAATGATCAACCTTGCCATGGATACTCTGGCAGCCATCGCGTTTGGAAGTGAACCGGTTTTGGAAGAGTATATGAAGGAACGACCGGTGCCGAGGCGTGAAAATATCCTGACCAAAAACATGATGGTAGAGATCTTGATCGGCGCTTTTTACATCACTGGCATCTGCCTGTCCATCCTGTTTGTCCCGGCGGTTCGAAACCTGTTCGGGGATGTGGATATCACTTATTTAAAATCTGCTCTGTTCGCAACTTTCATGATGGCTATTACTTTTAACGGCTTCAACGCCAGAACCGAACACGTCAACCCGTTTGAACATATCGGACGAAATAAAAATTTCCTGCTTGTCATGGGAACAATCTTCCTGATGCAGTTCGTGTTTGTAACTTTCGGCGGAGAAGTACTAAGTGTAGAACGGCTGAGTGCCCATTCCTGGATGATCTGCCTGATGTTAGCATTTATGGTCATTCCGATTGATGTGGTGCGCAAGCTGATTGCGAAAAAACATTAGAAAACTGCTCATGAGAAAGCAGACAGCCACCCACTGCATAGATTTCCAGCGAAATCATGCGGGACTTAAAAAAACAGTGGACTAGCTTAAGCCAGCTGCGATGCATCTGACGTTTGCTGCTGCCACAAAATTCTTATAATCATCGACCGCACACCGAGAATTACGGCACTGAACCTGACGCCGATGAAACTGGTGAAAAATTCCGACGTCGCATTCTCGTGACTTCAGTCATGAGAGACGGCTTCACTTGGTACTGCCTGCTGATCGGCTTCTGTTCGGCTCTCGCCGTACCCATTGGAATCCTGCTCGAAGACCGTGCTGAGAAGAGGGCTGCAGCCGAAAATCAGCAGTACACCACGAAAAAGGACTGATTTGTTTACTGCAAGGAAAGATTAGAAATATTCGAAAGGCATGGCAAGTCCATGTCTTTCTTTTTTAGGATATTAAGCAGGAAGCCTCGGTTATTCAATGACCGAGTTGTTCACCCAGACGGCAGAAAACCAATTCTTGGTGCTTCCTGTCCATAATTACACCGTAACAATCAGAAGAAAGGAGGGTAGCCAGATGGCATCAATGACACCTGAAGAATTTACAAAATTCATATCCGTAGAAAACACCTCCGGTAAACTTCCTGGCCTGCTATGCCGATATGGAAAAGATGCCAACTGTTTTCTCACTGAATACTGTATTAAAGCACAGAAAAACGGAGCTATCATCGCCGGAGGCTTGGTAAACCCGACACCGGAGCAGCTGAAATATTATACGGAAATAGCCGGGCAGGACTTTCGTATGGATGCAGAATTCTTCCAGTGTGTAATGGGCAAATTGCTGCCGGGATGCAAGGCAGATAAAAAAGAACGGCTTGCGGAGGCTATGCTCGGAATGTTTACAAAACTGCAGAAAGAGGGAAAAACTGCAGGTGCATTAAAAAACACATTCGTGAAATTCATGTGCTGGATGTATTACCGCCTTGGAAGTTTGATGGAACAGAATGGGAATGCCTCCGCGGTTTTGTACGAGGGAGAGCCTTCCACCTACGGATTTCTGTTTTTGCGGGCATTGTGCCTTGCAGGATGTAGCGTTGTAATCCTTTCCCGTGACCGTGATGCATTTTTTAAAACATCCGGTGCAAAAGAAGACGAAACGCTGGAGATAGTCCCGACCAACCCAGAACCGTTCCCGGATAAATTCGGAGTGCGTTCCATCATGGACGAAATTGTGAAAAAGCGCAGAATTACTGTTCCTTCGTCAACAGTCATACCACAATCATCCATGTATCCCACTCCATGCACAAACGCATGGATGTCAGGAGATATTTTTCACGATCTTTCTATACCAGCCAAAGAACGTGGTCAGGAAGAAAACATCTTTTACAACGCATTCTGTGAAATCGAAGGAGTGGATTCTCCGGCCGCATACCAGGAAACGCTTTATAGGCTGGCTGCTGGCAGAAAGTCAGAAAAACATGGACTGGTTATTGTAAATAAATCTCTCCCTACACCGGATGCCGCAGCGATTGCTGCAGTCAAGCGTGACCCAGCACTTTCCGGCCGTCCCTTATTCCGCCTTCTGGCTGGAAATTTCAGTTTTCCGGAAAACAACTGGTTGGAAACAATGGTGAGGGATGCGTTCTGCCACACGATGGAAGAAGAGGCTGCTGGCGGAATGAACGGTGGCAGACTGACAGCTCTTGGTGTTTATATGATCTGCTGGCTTCGTTCATATGCGTACCGCTTATGGAAAGACATGCACTTCCCGCAGGTCGCAACCTTTTATCGTTTCGGCGGCAGCGTAAATGAAAAAGAAGCGGTCTTTTTTCGGCTTTTATCCATGCTTCCAGTAGACATGGTTGTTTTCCGCCCGGAAGCAGGAGAGGGTGGAATGCCGGAATCCGGCGCACTTTTTAAAGTACACCTACCCAATACCGCGCGCATGGAATGGTTCCCGGAAGAAACAGGAGGGAAAATCGGAACGGTTGCGTATCACGCGGAACAGGAACTGGATACCAGGCTGTACCAGGATACCGGTATGTACCGGGAAAAACAGTTTGCCACGGCCGATTCCGTCATCCTGCAGACCATGGAAGAAGAAATCACGATTCTCTGGGATCAGGAACTTCGTTACCGCCCTGGATTTTCATCGGAAGGAAATGTCCGGATGCCGGTTTTCCTTGCAAAAATTTCCGGCGTCAAGGACAGCAACACGGAGGAGTATTGGAAAAAGGTCCAGCGTCTCATCACCGCGGACACACAGGTCATCCGGCAGATTCCCAAAATGTCAGATGATACAGCCGGACGCGCGCAGATCCCCGTCACCGCTTTTTTAAAAAATAAGAAACTCAGAACAGAGTCCATGAAAAACAGCCCGGATTACCCATACGGGTTTCTTCGAGAAGAAGTGCAGAACCACATCTTAAAAAAGACACAGCAGCTTTTGGATACCGGATGGATCCGCGGCACATGGGAGAACGGGACAGAATATACGATTGTGGCATCAGCACTCAGTCTGGATAAGGAAACACTCCGGCTGATTCAGAATTTTGATTTTACAAAAAAGAATCCGAAACGTATCTATCTGATCACCGGAGAAACACAGCTTTCGCTTCGGGACACCATTGAGGCAGCACTGCTTCATCTGATCGGATTCGACATCCTGTTTTTCATTCCGACCGGATACCGGTGTGTGGAACGATATTGGAACGATTTTCAGATCACGGAATACCAGTCCGGCCCATATCAGTATGATCTGCGGATACCGGATTTTACAACATTTCAGCAAACAGCCACAAAAGGGTGGTTTAGAAAATTTTTAGGAGGATTTTAAAAATGGCAGTAGATTTCAGTAAGACAGCAGAAAAAACCATGGCACAGACCGCAGCAGGAATCGCCCCGGCAGCCCCGGAACTTCCGGAAGTTAAGGAATATAACATCGCGGCCGACAGACAGGATATGACCAAAGCGCTGGTCGGCTCCAAAGAGGTGGACGACATCGTCAGCACCATTGAGGTAAACAACATGGAATCCGTCGTGACATTCGGTGCTTCCGTAGCCGAAGAGATCTCCAAAGCATCCGATGTGGTCTTAAACAGCATGAGCATGAATCAGATTGATGATTCCGGCAAGATGCTTGCAGAGTTATCCAAAATTATGTCTCAGTTTGATATCGAGGAGATCAAGGACAATCCGGGATTTCTGGAAAAATGGTTTGGTAATGCCAAAAAGAAACTCGACAAGATCTTGGACAAATATCACACCATGGGTGGGGAAGTGGACAAGATTTATGTGCAGCTGAAGCAGTACGAAGAGGAGATCAAAACTTCCAATGGCAGACTCAATCAGCTGTTTGAAGCCAATGTCGGTTATTACCACGAACTGGTGAAGTACATTCTGGCAGGAGAGCAGGGCTGTAAAGAGATCGAAGCTTATATTGAGCAGAGAAAAAAGGACATGGAAGCATCCGGCGACCAGTCCATTCAGTTTGAAATCTCCAATCTGAATCAGGTACTGATGCTCCTGGAACAGAGAACACAGGATTTAAGGACAGCGGAAAGCGTAGCCATCCAGTCCATTCCGATGATCAAGACCATGGAATTTTCCAATATGAACCTGGTGCGCAAGATCAACTCAGCCTTCATCATTACCCTCCCGGTATTCAAACAGGCACTGGCGCAGGCAATCATGTTAAAGAGACAGCGGATCCAGGCAGAATCCATGGCGGCGCTGGATGCTAAAACAAACGAAATGCTGATTAAAAATGCCCAGAATACCGTGGAGCAGAGCAAACTGACCACACAGCTCGCATCCGGCAGCTCTATTAAGATCGAGACGCTGGAAACCACCTGGAGAACCATTGTAAACGGCATTGAGGAAACAAAACAGATTCAGGAAAACGCAAGGGCAAAACGGGTTGAGGACGCAAAACGTCTGGATGCAATCAAACAGGAATACCGCGCGCTTCAGAAAAAATAAGGTATGGTCCGCAAAAAAACCAATAATGGCAGAAACTCTTCCATAATTACGGTACAAAGAACAAAGGAGGGCTTTAAAAGATGCCAATCAGTTTAGCAAAGGGTCAGAAGATTAATCTGACCAAAGATAACCCGGGATTAAAAAAGATCCTTGTAGGACTCGGATGGGATACTAACCGCTATGACGGCGGTCATGATTTTGACCTGGATGTATCCGTATTTATGACCGGAGCAAATGGAAAGTGCAGCGGTGAAAAGGATTGCATTTTCTACAACCACAAGGAGCATGCATCCGGCGCAGTCATTCATATGGGTGATAACCGTACCGGTGATGGTGACGGCGACGATGAGCAGGTAAAGGTAGATCTTTCCAAGGTACCTGCAGAGATCGAAAAAATCGCTTTTACCGTAACGATCGATCAGGCGGATACCCGCGGCCAGAATTTCGGCATGGTATCCAATGCCTACTGCCGTATCGTCAACGAGGATAACGGTGAGGAGCTGATGCGCTTCGATCTGGGCGAGGATGCCTCCATCGAGACTGCCGTTATCATGGCAGAACTCTACCGTCATGACGGCGAGTGGAAGTTTAACGCGATCGGAAGCGGCTATCAGGGCGGTCTGGCTGCACTTTGCACTCATTTCGGTCTCGAAGTATAAAGAAACAACCATGGAAAAACAGTTATCCGCAGGAACCGAGTGTGTTCCTGCGGGTGCGACCCACTCTATGTATAGGTCTGTATAGAAAGAATAGAAAGGAGATTACATATGCCAGTTAGTTTATCAAAAGGCCAGAAAGTCAGCCTGACAAAGAAGCGTCCGTCATTAAAGGAAGTAACCGTAGGCCTGGGATGGGATGCACAGGAGGGAGGCGGCTACGCATTTGACCTGGATGTATCTGCATTCCTGTGTGCCGCAAACGGAAAATGCAGAAGGGACAAGGATTTTGTTTTTTATAACAATCTTGACCATCCCTCCGGTTCTGTTATCCATATGGGTGATAACCGCACCGGTGATGGAGACGGCGACGATGAGCAGGTAAAGGTGATCCTGTCAAAAGTTCCTGCAGAGATCGAAAAAATCGTCTTTACGATCACGATTGACGATGCAGAGCGCCGCGGTCAGAACTTTGGTATGGTAAGAAATGCTTACTGCCGCGTTGTGGATGAAAATGACGGAGCAGAATTAACCCGTTATAACCTGAATGAGGAAGCGTCCATTGAGACTGCGGTAGTCATGGCGGAGCTGTATCGTCATGATGGCGAATGGGAGTTCCACGCAATCGGTGACGGATACCAGGGCGGCCTGGCTGGGCTGTGCAGACGTTACGGCATCGATGTAGAGTAAAAAAGAGAGAAAAAGTTATCCGCAGGAACCGAACAGGATCCTGCGGATCTATATAAAAAACAGAAACTGATGGGAGGAAAAAGATATGTCAGTAAATCTTCAGAAGGGACAGAGAGTAAGCCTGTCCAAGGATCGTGAGGGATTAAGTAAGATCATGGTAGGACTCGGCTGGGACGCAGCGGAGGTAAAGAAGCACGGGCTTTTCGGGTTCGGCGGAGGTAGTACCCATAACATCGACTGTGATGCTTCCGTGATTTTATTAAAGAACGGACGCCTGGAATCCAGCAAGGATGTTGTATATTTTGGAAATCTGAAGCATGCATCAGGCGCGGTCAAACACATGGGAGATAACCTGACTGGCGACGGCGATGGCGATGATGAGCAGATCATGATCGATCTGAGCAAACTGCCGCCGGAATATGACCGTCTTGTGATTGCGGTGAATATTTATCAGGCAGCCCAGCGTCACCAGCATTTCGGCATGATCAAAAATGCTTTCTGCCGCCTGGTGGACGAGCGCAGGCACGAGGAAATGTGCAGATACAATTTAACTGATTCCTACCCAAATCAGACCGCAATGATCTTCGGCGAAATCTATCGTGAAGGCAGTGAGTGGAAGTTTAATGCCATCGGACAGGGCACCAAGGATAATTCTATCAATGCCTTGGCAAACCACATCTATTAAACAGCTTGCGCACAAGTGTTGCTATAGGGCCGCCGGAAACCCGGCGGCTCTTTTTACGGTTATCCACTGCCATAATTTTCACGAAACAATGATGAGGCATCCGAGTATAAGGAGGATAAAACAATGTTAAGTAAGTACAAAGTACTGTACAGCTTAAAGGTACAAAAACAGACAAAGTCTGTGATTGCAGCAATCAAGAAAATCGAAAGTTCTGACAAAGAAGAATATACCGATGATGAGGTTGCGGCAATCCATAAAAAAGTACTTGGACTGGATTACGACCATGCTCCGGCATACGGTCTGCGTTCAAAAGAAGACAACGAAATGCTGCGGGAGCTGGAAAAAGACAGGCTTCGTGACGGCTATGATTTTTACAGTGATCAGGAAGCAGATATTTGGAATTAAACCGTTCAATCTTACATATGGGGAGCCTGGGTTATGCCTGAGCTTCTCATATTCGTAATTGGAGAAAAAAAGGAGAAAAAAATGAAGTCGCGACTGCACGAAACCGGTACATACAAAAATTTGCAAATGGAAATTGTTGCGTATCGGGAAGCTATGGATATCGACGTTGAATTTTCAAACGGGTTTATCCTACAACATACGCGATACTATAATTTTCAGCACAGGATCTTTCCCATGTGTGTGATCCGCTATCATGAAACATCCACAGCATTAAACGGGATGGTCATGACGATTGTCGCATATCGGACGACAACAGATATCGATGTTGAATTTTCAGACGGGGTTATTGTGCAGCACAGAAGCTACCGTGCATTTCTGCAGGGATGCATCAAACATCCTGAAATCAATCCGGAAGCCATGTGTCACAGAGTTGGAGAAAGACGCATGGCTAACTGTGGACTTGAAATGGAAATCATTGCATATAGGAATGCGCATGACATGGATGTCAGATTTTCCACTGGAGAAATTAAAGAACATGTGGCATATGGAGATTTTTTATCCGGGAAAATCAAACCGGTCACAACCTCTCCTGTCGGCATGGTAAGAACAGCAAAAAACGGCTTGCGTATGAAGATTGTGGAATACCGTGGTGCATGTGATGTTGACATCATGTTTGAAGATGGCGTTATAAATCAGCACAAAGCCATGAAACAGTTCCGTTCCGGACAGATCGGACATCCGCATATTGGGACCAATTCAGACGGGAATTTCCACGGTGTTAAAACACAACGCGGGTTTTCAACAGAGTATGGTGTTTATTACATCTGCGCATTCCCTGATGGAACAAAAGATATTTTCACACCTCAGGAGATTATGGAGCGTATGGGCATCCAAAAGGTATTTTAATCCTCGTAGGCGGGAAAACAGAAGCTCTGCGGAGCCGAAGCTCACACTTCAAGGCATAAGCCTAAGTGGCGGGTAGTTCACAGGAGAATGGCGGAATAACCGGATCCTGGAAAAGTTCTATGGACGTACGAACCGGAACCATAACATGGATGCGGAAACTTGTGGCTATACCGTGGGATGAAACTATCAAAAGGCAGACGGGCAATCCGTACCACAAGGGACAGGATCCAAGTCTCATGATATCCTGGTATATCAGGGACAGGAAATGGAAGCGTCCGGCTGTCATAACAAAGGGACCAGAGTCATGACGACTGCAAAGAAATCCCTTCCAATTGGAAAAGTCCGCGTCAGACGGTATTCCGGAGGGTATTACGCAGTCGCAGAATAAGCAGAAAGGAGAAGTGGGGATCAGGACCACCGGAAGAAAGAAGGATATGCTTGTTAATATTCTCTGTGTTCCGGTGCGATTCCTCTCGCGACTAAAGTCACGAGTATCCTCGCACCAAATTATGAAAATTAAAATCAGTAAACACAACTTGCCGGTTGTAGAAAAAATTGTTGATTCATACCACTCAGGTACAAGAAGCATCCTGTACGCCTCCGGAGTAGGAACCGGAAAATCCTATGTTTTCATGGGTGTCGTGGAACGCATGCTGCAGGAACTGAAAAATATTCTGTATGTCATCCCAAAATACGCCGTGCAGGAAAACATCAGTGGATATACGGATTTTCAGTGGCTTCGCTCCAAAATCCCGGTTGATTTCGTAACATTCAATTTTTTTACGGATATAAAAAAAGGTATTAAAAAACTGTCCGGATACGACCTTGTCGTAATTGATGAGGCGCATCATTTATGGAGTGACCGGTATGGAAAGAACCTTGCCGAATGTATGCACATGCTGTCGGGGACACGTTTCCTCGGCTTGACAGCCACTCCGGAACGCGACATCAAGGAATACGGGCATAAGAAATCAGTCCATACAGGCAGTATTTTTGATCAGACCGTAAACGGTATCAGCAACTTTGAAGCAATCCGGCTTGGGCTGATGCCGAAATTTAACTACCGCGTCATGCTTCCGGAAAAAGATCCGAAACAGATCCGCGAAGAATACGAAGGGAATGTTAATGTAAAGATCGCGTATGAAGAATGTGAACAGACGCTTGCCAGAATCGTTGCAATGTATCCGCGAAATAAATGGATTGTTTATTTTGCCGGCAAAACCAAACTGCATGAATACGAAGACCGGATGAGAAAAATTTTTGCAGGATATGAAGTGTTTATTCTGTATGCGGATTTAAGAAATCTGTCTCAGGTCATTGCCGGCATGCAGAAAGCAGAAAAAGCAGTCATCCTTTCCGTGGATATGCTTCTGGAAGGAGTACATCTGCCGGATGTTACGGGGATTGTATTATTCCGAAATGTCACATCACTGGTTACGTTCCAACAAATTTTAGGGCGTGTATGCTCCATGAGCAACAAGACGGAACCAGTGATTGCCGACGCATCCAGCTCCGGTCCGGAAATGCTTGCAAAACTTTACCGAATGGATGGAGAAAACAAATCCAGAGAAAACGGGGACGGCTCCGGGCGCACTAAACCGATTTTCACGCTTGGAATCGGCGCTGACAGGGAATGGAAAGGCATTGAGGAATTTTTGCGGCTTTACACCTCCATGGGGTCGGAAATGGACCGGAAGGAGAAACTGGAAAAGGCTGTGAAAAAATACACCGGATTTGGCGGTGGCATATATCATGGCTTGGAGCTCTGGAAACAGAATGAAACACATTATAAAATGCTCCTTGCCTGTGCTAAATGTTTTTCTGTCCCAGCCGCCGCTCTGGCAGAGGCACTGCAAAGACAGACTGTATTGTAATACGGCAACATACAATGCGAAAAGAGGAAAAAAATATGTACAGCAAACCAAAAACAATGCCGGAACTGGCATCCATGTATACAAAAATGTATCGTGACCGGGTATCCGGAAAATATTTTGGAAAATGTCCGTTCTGTCACGGAGATATCGCATCATTTTCCGCGGATGAGAAAAACGGTACTTTTTTCTGTTACGCCTGCGGTGCTGGCGGGAACCGTTATGATTTCCTGGAACGGATCGGCGCGGTAAGACAGACGCCTCCTCAGCGGGGAAAAGACCCAGTGCTTTTAAGAATGTATGCGGATGCAGCATTTTTTTACTATCAGCAACTGACAACCCGCGGAAATATCGGAAACCAATACTTGAAAAAACGCGGAATTACGGAAGAAGAGATGGCGGAGTATGGACTTGGATTTGCTCCGGATGCATTCTGCTGCCTGTACGATTCCCTGAAAAGTCGATACGAATACAGTGACCTGATCCGTTCCGGCCTGTTTAAGATCAGCAAAAAGGGAAATGTATATGACCTGTTCCGGAACCGTGTCATGTTTCCGATCATGGATGAAAACGGGGATGTGATTGCATTCGGTGGCCGCGTCATGGATGACACCAAACCGAAATACATCAACTCACCGGATTCACAGCTCTTCAGTAAAAGAACCAGATTATATGGTTATCCATACAAAGCGGAAAGACGCAGCGAGGCGATCATTATCTGCGAAGGCTATATGGATTACATCGCGCTGCACAGCGCCGGATATCAGGACTGCGCAGCGGTACTTGGAACGGCGCTGACCGAAGAGCATGTGCGTCTCATTGCTTCACACTATAAAAAAGTGTATCTGTCCATGGATAGTGACGGCGCCGGAATCAATGCCACCAAAAAATCCATCGGACTTTTAAAAGCAGCCGGACTGCCGGTCCGCGTTCTGGATTTCAGACCGTACAAAGATCCGGATGAATTTTTACGAAGCAACCCATATGGCGTGGATGCCTTCCATAAGCGCGTGGAACAGGCGTTGCCGGCATGTCAATTTCTGGCCAGACATGCATCGGATATCGGGGAGCTTGCAGGTATTCTAGCAAGACAGGTTCCGTAAGCGTCAAACAAACTATCTTCCAAATAGATCCTTTCCAGAAAAGAGAGGATCTATTTTTTTGCTAACAAACCGAATATCTGCGGATAAGAAAGCAGCACATACAAAAGCAAAACCAATATTTCGAACTTTCGCTCCATAATTTGCACAGCAAAAGATTGTGGGAAACGATTTCGGCTCACGATCACGCATGCTATCAACGAAAGAGAAGATAATCGATCCTCAGTACACAAAACAGTATATACCCAATCAATGCCTTAAACGGCGCAAAAATCAGAAAGGAGAAGGGGGAAATGCAGAATTCTTTTATCATGAACACGCTGGTAATGTAACGTTTTCAACGCATGTGTCCGTCCAGGCGGATTCCCTGCGTAATTTATGGAAGAAGAGAGAGAGAATGAATATGTAGACGAAAAAGAAGAAAAAATGAGCATTTCGCATGAGCATTTTAATGCCATGCTGGAGCGTCTGACCGGCAGGATGCATCCGCTGACAGGATGGTTTCCAAGTATTGACGATGCTCTGGAGTTGACATTGAATCCGGTAGAAAATTATGAGTTTATTCTCTGGATTCTGGAATCCAATCCGGATATGGAGCTGAGAGGAGAACAGAAAGAAGCGTATCAGATCCTGCAGGACGCCATGAAAGAATGCACGGAATTTACAGAATAGAGATTACCCCGGGAAATCCCCGGGGATTTTGTGCTGCCAAAAAGTTTTTGCGACATTGAATGCATCTCCTTCCATAATTAGACAAACAAAAAGGAAGGAGGAACCGGACATGAATAGATTCGGTACTGTAAACGGCGTTGCAGCTGCAAAAAACGAGACCGTAACTGCAAGAAAAGAAATGGCAAATCTGTGGACTCGGTGCGTTGCGTGGTTTCAGAACTGCATGGCAGCTTTTGTAGCATTCGTAAGCTGCATGATTTGGAGACTGAATGCATTTGCACTGAACATTGATACCAACTATACCGTAAAGAGCGGCGTGGCGAATGTAAACCCAGAGGGTCTGGTGCTTGGCGTATCTTTCTGGATCTGCAGACTGATCGGTATCGGTATGTTTATCTGGGGCCTGTATGGTTACATCACCGCCAGAAGAGGCGGAGATTCCGAGGCCATGAACGGAGCAATGAACACCCTGATCGGTGGCTTGGCACTGGTTTGTATGCCATCCATTCTGAAGGCAGTCGGCATCATCTAATGTACACTGACAGTTTGCATACAACTGTATTTGGCGGCCGTTGTCATCTGACAGCGGCCCGTTTTCATTTTGAATATCCAGAGTATGCCGACCATGAGCAAATACTCCCTGTTTTGCTGGGTCGCAGCTCAGATGGCGCAGTTATTCGGCTTCTATCTTGTCATGCGTGTTCATTTCATTGCGAAAAAGAAAGATTCGCAAGTAGAAAAAATTGCAAAACCAATTTTGGAACTGCTGGTATGGGGCATTGGCCTTACATTATATTGTTTACCAGCAGCATTACATGTGGCTGGAATATTCTGATATTGCCAAACGCAGAGTTGTGACAGAAATCATGACTCTGTGTTTTTTCTTTGCGGTACACGGATTTCGCGCAAAAGCATCAAACTGTGTCCATAATTATCCCAAAAGAAGAAAGGAGGATTGGAAATGGAAAATCAGAATGCTTCAAACGAAACATCAACAGAAGAGAATCAGAAGAAGCTGTGGATGAAATGGATCGATTGGCTTAAATCATGGTTCTTCGTATTGATTGTAGCTATTGGATGTGTCATGTGGCAGCATAACATTTTTGGCATTGCTACAAACGAAACAATTCTTTTGATCGGCAGGATTATACTGCAGCTCTGCGCGCCGATTGGTACTGTTATGTTTGTGAGTGGCCTGTTGGGTTATCTGGCGACAAAAAAAGTAGCCGGACCGGATGGCGAAATTACCGGATCAAAGAAATGGGTTTGGTGTAGTAGTTATGGCCTGATGCTGATACTTTGCCGGTTCCTATTTATTTCCATGGACAATGCTATTGCATTTGTAACGGGTATATTTCAGATAAGCGGCGTATGTATGGTTCTGTTAGGAATGGGTTCCAGCATTAAAACTAAAAAAATCTTAAAAGAAAACGTCGCTCATATTTTAGGCGGCCTGGTATTGTTCTTTGCGCCATTTCTGATGTGTATATTAGGACTCTGGTAACGACGCCGTCAGAAAGGAGAGGAAAAATGAAAAAAAAGCTATCCGCAAGTTTCACTGCCGCAGTAACAGCAATTTGTTACAGTATAAACGCTCACGCACTTTCTATCAGTCCAAATGCAAAACCAAGCGACTTTGACTCCTATACCATAGGTGATTTTCAGGGCGTTGTTCTTGGCACAGTCTTTTTTATCCTGCGCCTGTTCGGCATCCTGGCGCTGATCTGGGGCCTATACAACGCAATCATTGCCAAGAAATCCGGTGATGCCAGACAGTACGGCATGGCATTCACAAAATTAACGCTTGGTTTCTGCATGGTCTGCCTGCCGACCATCCTGCGGGCAGCTAATATTATTAATTAAATCAAGTCAAAAAGGAGGAATGATAAAAATATGAGATTGATTAAAAAAATCCCGCTTCTTCTTGGCCTGTGTGTAACAATGACCGCTTTCGCACCTGTAAATGCATATGCCGAAAATGATCCCCCGGTGGATGAACTTATTACAAAGGCGAAAGAAATTTATCAGGACGCAGACTCAGCTCCAAAAAGAGATCGCATTGTAGAATTATTGGAAGAAAAACTTGATTCTGAAGATCTTAAAAAGGATCCAACTGTGGAAGGCGGATACAAAATCATCGATGAAATTTTAAAAGATGAAAAGGTGGATTTGGCAAATACCATGAGCGGCGCCAAAGTGCAATGGAAAAAATATTTTAAAGAAGAAGCCATGGCGTTAGGTGTTAATTTTGGATCAACAACTTACGAATCAGAAACAGGAGATGAAATAGTCAATGCAGGCGCAGGAGACAATGATGCAGTAGATGCTGGAGTAAAAGTCAATATTCTGACATGGAACCGTACAAAAGATGAACATGATACAGCGTTTAGTAAGGCCAATCAGGGCATGGTATCGAAATTATTGGAAAAGGTTTCGACAGGAATGGCTGGTTTTTCGGATAACATTCGGACTTTTGCGATTGCTCTGGCTATTACCTTTGGGGCTGTTAGTATGATGAACATGATTCAGGATAAAAACGCCAGCAATGAAGCTCTCAGTAGGGAGTTTATCAAACTGATGATTGGTGTTTGGTTCATTTATAACTATAAATTCTTTGCACTGCTCATTATTCGTGCCGGTACATTAATTTTGGAAAACGTCATCGTCGGGGTTCAAGGTTCATCGGGGGCTGCAGTAAAATATGCCCTTGTTAAAAGCTTTGTGTCCGTAATATCGCAAAACCAGTTAGCAACAATGGGATCAGACTGGGTAGCTGGTCTTGGTAACGTGGTCAGCGATCTTGGATCGGGATTAAGCGGTCTGTTTGGCAGCATCACTGGTTTATTTGGCAATGGACTGGTCCAGTTAGCATCTTCGCTGGTTGTTTATGCGGTTGCTATTGAAATCGCCATCCGTTACCTCTTTACCCCACTTGCTATTGCGGACCTGTACTCGGAGAAGTGGCGCAGCAACGGCTGGATGTGGTTAAAAAAACTTTTTGCTGTTTCCATGCAGGGTGCGGTCATTTTCCTGATCATTTATGTAACGGATATTTTTAAAGATAGCCTGGGTGCATCATTTTCTGTCATCACGAACACAGCCATTAACCTGACCATGATCGGTATGTTTGCAAAATCAAGACAGATTGCCAATGACATCATCGGCGTCCATTAAACAGGAAGGAGGAATGCACCATGATTATTATGCCGGTACCGAAAGATATCCGCAATGTAAAGGCAAAATTCATCGGACCGTTTACCAAACGCCAGACCTATGCGATTGTCCCGGCGGTTGTTGTCGGCTTGCTGCTGAATACATTTCTTGGAAAACTTGGATTGCCGTCTGACTTAAAAGTTGTCATTACCATCGCGGCAGTCAGTCCGATTATCGCATGTGGTTTTATTGATGTATGTGATATGCCGCTTGCCGTGTTTTTAAGAGACGTGGCAATCGTGAAATTTTTTGCTCCAAAATGTCGTCCATACGTCACGGAAAACACCTTCGACAAGCTGGCAAAGCAGAGCAAGATCACCTACGAATATTTCGATGGTGATGATAAGGAGTATACGGATAAAGAAATGAAGAAAAAACAGAAACTGAATAAAAAGAGGCTGGAAAAATATCTGAAAACCAATCCGGATATGAAACCAATCGATTAGAACCAGACCGGGATGCGCATCTGCCATCCCGGTTTTGCGATGTTGAACCGACAAAATTCCATAATTATCCAAAGAACAAACGAAAGGAGACCAAAGACATGTTCGGCAAAAATAAAAAAATGCAGTCAAACGCAGACGTCACCGACATTGGAAACGGAAGCAGCAGAATGAAAGCCGGCAGTAGCAGCGGACAGATCCAGGATTTTTCCGGCGATGTTGGCCGGATTGGGGCGGACAAACCCTTAAAAGAAAAGAAAAAAAATGCAGGACTGGCAAGTAAGGGTGCAAAATCTAAAAAGGCCCTCATCCAGTCTATCAGCGTTCCCAAAACCGTGCAGCAGTCTATTCCATACCGTAAAGTATATACAAATGGTATCATCGAGACGGAAGAAGGTATCTTTACTAAATGTTACCGTCTGACGGATGCAAATTTTAAAACAGCAACGCAGCAGACCCAGGAGGATATGTATTTTGCGTATGGGGATCTGCTTAATTATTTTTCACCGGATGTAAGGCCGCAGCTTCTGATTTTTAACCGCAGGATTGACATGGACAAGTTCAACCGCGAAACCCTGTTTGAGATGGAGAATGACGGGTATGACGAAATGCGCGAGGACATGAACTCGGTGCTGCGTTCCAAAATCAGCGAAGGACAGTCCAACATCACACAGGAAAAGTATCTGATCATTTCCATTAAGGCGGAAAACATCGAGTTGGCAAACGGTACCTTCTCCCGGGTGGATGGGGAAATTTCTTCCAGAATCAAGGCAATCAATGAACATACAACAGACCCGATGGAACTGCAGGATCGCCTGGAGCTTTTATACAACATTTATAACCAGGATACGGATGTCCCGTTCTTTAAAAAGATGAATATCGACGGCAAGGAAGCGAGGACCTTTGATCTCGGCTGGATGCAGTCACTGGGTCTGACGACTAAGGATGTGGTTGGCCCAAGTTCCATGGAATTTGAACGCGACTATTTGAGGCTGGGCGATAAATATGCGAGAGTTCTGTATCTCAGAGATCTTCCGACGCAGTTATCCGCTGAGATTTTAACGGATATCGCCAATGTTCCGTGTCAGGCTTTGACCAGCGTGCATTTCTCCCCAATGCGGCAGGATGAAGGTATCAAGCTGGTCCGCAACCAGATGTTGGAAATCAACCGTAATGTAGCGGAGGCCGCGAAGCGAAATGCCAAGGTCGGTCTTGGTTCCGACTTGATTTCTCCGGATTTGGAACAGGATCGCAAGGATGCCGCGAAAGCCTATGATGATATTACGGTACGTGACCAGAAATCCATCCTGATGACGGTGCTCGTAACCGTATTTGCGGATGATCTGGACGAACTTACAAAATTTACCAAGCTGGTACAGAACCGTGTCGAAAAACACCTCTGTAAGATATCGGTACGTACTTCTGACCAGGAAAACGGATTTAATTCCTGTCTCCCGATCGGATGTAACAAAGCACGGTTAAATCGTCTGATGAACACGGAGTCAGCCGCCCTTTTTATCCCGTTTGAGTCTATGGAGCTCACACAGCCACACGGAACCTTCTATGGAGTGAATGTGACGAGCAGGAACCTGATCATGATCAACAGGCTCCGGGGGCAGAACTCAAACGGTCTGATACTCGGTATGCCGGGTTCCGGTAAAAGTTTCACTGCGAAGCTGGAAATGGCACAGGCTTTTCTTTCCAGCAAACAGAACGAAATTTTTGTCATTGACCCGCAGGCTGAGTACCGCCCCTTATGCGAAGCACTTGGCGGCCAGGTAATCCGTATCGCACCGGGATCCGAAACCCATATCAATCCGTTTGATATGGATATTACATACGATGCGAAAGACGGAGATGATCCGGTTACGGTCAAGTCAGATTATATCTGTTCTATTTGCGCGTCTGCTATCAATGGCAGGGCAGGACTGAACCCGATTCAGATTTCCGTTATTGACCGCTGCGTCCGTCAGTTGTATGAACCGTATCTGGCGCATATGGAGGAGCTGAAGAGGAGAGGAATCAAAAAGACTTGCGACGCCAATGCCAGCCCAACGTTTATGGATTTCTACAAAATCCTCGGACGCCAGCCGGAGCCGGAAGCCCGTTATATCCAGATCGCGATTGAGAAGTATTGTCAGGGTTCCTACAATACGTTTTCCTTCCGGACAAACGTGGATACCCAGAACCGCTTCGTAACCTATGATATCCGCGATATCGGTACTGGTATGAACGAGATTGGCATGCAGGTGTGCCTGAATGATATTAAGAACCGCACCATCATGAACAGAAAAAGAAATATCCGTACCTGGATCTACATCGATGAGCTGTATATCCTGACGCAGTCCGCGTTATGCGCGCAGCAGCTACTTTATATGTGGAAACAATTTCGAAAGTATGGCGGCGTTCCGACCGGTATCACTCAGAACGTAGAAGACCTGCTGACGAACCGCGAGTCCAGAGGTATCATCAACAACTCGCCGTTCATCGTCATGCTGAACCAGTCCAACGAAGACAGACGGGAGATCGGTTCCATGCTTCATATTTCGGAATCGCAGCTGAACTATATCAAAAATGCGGAATCCGGACAGGGACTTGTATTTTGCAATGGCGCTATTGTACCATTTGTTAATAAATTTCCGAAAAATAATAAATTATATGAAATTCTATCAACTAACCCCAACGAAAATTGATAAATTTCAGACTATTTATGAAAATATCGATGCTTTTGTTTAATTCCTTTTATTTCCGAAACAAAGCAATCCACCTCAAACCAAAAACATATGGATTCACCCATTGAGATGCCGGAACAGGAATATGGTCCTGGAATGATCCGGGAA
>ERZ809074.203-NODE-203-length-102198-cov-11.851258_pt1 | contig 102198 bp, 72 predicted proteins | sample MGYA00520795_ERZ809074 | MGnify/ENA primary metagenome ERZ809074 (study PRJEB31570, sample SAMEA3212989) | Homo sapiens | biome: human-gut; feature: human gut; material: fecal | place: Sweden | collected 2011 ...
TTATACTGCATATAATTTAAATAAATTTTTCTTTACATTGGGCAACTTTTGTTCCACATAGTTATATATCTCATTAGTAAAAATCGGAACCCTCGCTTTTGCTTGATCTACATATTTCCCGATACAATCTATTACCGTCATATCTGCCCTCCTGTTATTTTATAACTACTTTATATCAATTATATGCAATATAATAATAACATATTTCAAATAATTTGTAAAGTGTTTTGTAATCATAGCTCTTAAAAATCAAAAAAAGCTGTAAAATGAATTACAGCCTCTAACACGTTATAGCAAACACCAAATTGACATAAACTTTTCGTTTTGTATAACCAACTTATTTATTGAATAATTACGCAACAATTTATCGCATTAAAAAGAAGATTTTTTCGCTGATTATCCCGTCAAAAACAATGATCATAAATTAGCTAAAAATACTAAAAATTTTCTGAATCTCTTAAAATTTTGCATTATCAAAACCTTTACTTTTGTATTCGCAAGTCGCCACCAAAATTTTGAAAAAATTTCGATTTTAGAAAGGCTTTTTTTAATGATTTTTGCGATAATTTTACCGTTTTTAACCCGATTTTACGGCTTTTTGCCATAAAATTAGCCTTTGCCTAAATCGCGTCTCCCCTGCCAAACGCTTTAACGTTTTGTTAAAGCGTTTTTTTCTTACTGTCGGCGTTCTTCCCGCAAACGCCGTATCTAAAACGATTGTGTCTTTTCCTAACAATCGCTGCCCCGTCGTTTCACTCCTTGCAGATTGCGTCCCGCCCGCAAAACGCCTGAATGCTTTACGCAAAGACCGCGTATTATGATCTTTTACAGTTTTACGGAATCACCGTTTTTAATTTTCTCTTCCCGTCCCCTGAAAAAGCGTCCTCCGGCAAAGACTCGCCGGACTTTTTCTTTCGGCAGTGAAATGGGTATCTGACGCCGTTGCGGACCGACTCGTTATTTTTTTTGGACGAAGCTCGCTGTAAAATCTTTTTTCTATTATAATCCAAATCAAGACTTTTCGCAAGCGAAATAAAGAAATTTCTTTTACAGAACTCAAAGGTATGTGTTCGGACAAGCCGTAATAAATTTACGTTTGGAAAAAACCGACAAAAAAACCTGCCGCGGCGAAAAACCGAAACAGGTTTTTAGGATTATTCTCGAATTTTATAATTCGTAATGCATGGGATTGGTGAGATAATGGATTTCTTCCAATTCATCCGCCGTAACATATCCCGCGGGCGCATTCAAAAGAGAAGGAATCCTGTTGACGACCGTCGCGCAGGTATGTTCTACCGTCGCGGGCTTTACGACGTGGAACTCGGTGTTCGGCTCGCCCGTGATCCACCAGTCGCACATATCTCCGTCGCCGGGGCCGTATACTTTGCCGATCGTTTCCTCTTCGATCACGATGCCCTGATACGTTTCGATCGTGACGACTGCCGACATACCGATACATCTGCCCGCCTTGATCTTCTTTCCGAGCGTTTCGCTGTGAATGTCTTTATCTACGATATACGGAACGTTTTCCTGCTTAATGGATTTAATCGTCAAGCCGAGCTTATTGCAGATCGCTTCCGCCGCGTTCCAAGCGTAGGAGGGCACGACTTCCGTCGGATGCGCAAGTTCCTTTTCAAACTGCTCTTTCGTCAAATCGCAGCCGTGCGCTTTGGCGAGGGCAAGGCCGTATTCGTCCACGTTATAGCTGTATGCCCCCTTGATCTTCGTGATATTATGGCAGCCGCCCGCGACCAGCGCGACCATATTGATCCAGAAAATGTCCTGCATACCGCTGCCCGTAACGGTACAATTATTTTCCTTTGCCAAAGCGTCGAGCTTATTGGTGAGCGCTGCCGACGTCGTCCAAGGATAGATCGCTTCTTCGCAGGTCGTAATGACGTTGATGCCGCGCTTCACGCATTTTTCCACCTCCTCGTAAATATCCCCGACGAAACTGAACAGCGTCACGATCGCAACGTCCGCATCGCATTCGTCGAGTACCTTGTCCGCGTCTTTGGAAATCTGAACGCCCGTCTTTACGCCAAGCTCCGCAAAGTCGCCGACGTCCATGCCCAGAATTTCGGGATTCACATCGATTGCACCAACAATTTCCGCCCCTTTCGCGTGCAAATAACGCAAAATGTACTTGGACATTTTGCCGCATCCATACTGTACAACTCTGATTCTTTTCATGGTATTGCTCCTTGAATTTAGTGTATCGAAAGATACCGTTTACAGTATACCACGAGAATATGCCCCTGTCAATCCCTATTTTTGGAAAATCATGGAACTTTTTGTTATATGATGAAAGGATACGGAACCGAAAATCGCTCCTTTCCTAGTGCCGGACTCATTTCGTCCTTCCCTTCCGTCCCATACTCCGTATAAACGTTAGGTTTGCGTCAGCTGTTCGTAGAGAGCCACCAGACTGCGAGTAGTTTCGCTGTAACTACGGGTACCACTCGGAACGCCGTTTGCCTTCAAAAATAAATCGTTGAAGAAAGAAGAAAGACGATCCACCCATCCTTCGTATTTTGCGTAGTGCTCGTTTTCGTTGCGATATTCCTGTAAAATTTCGGGAGCGAGCCGTTCCCGAAGCGTTTGAGAATCCTCTTTTGATAAGGAATTTAAAAGATTCGCAGCGGCGCGCATAAGCCCGCTGTAATTCAAATAAAGATCGTCGGAACGGATACACAGCGTATAGGAAACAACATTGGCCTCGTTTTCCTTGGAAACGCCTTTCGCGTGCGCCATTTCATGCGCCATGGTGTTGGGTATTTCAAACGCGGGAATATTTACATTGACGTTCGCTTCGGCGTAAAAGGGAATGTAGATTCCCGTAATTCCCAGATAGCTCATCGGAACGGATAACGCAACTTCCTTGGGACGTACCTCATAGCCCGCGAAATAATCCGAATCGAGTTTTTTAAATTCCGCGTTTAACAAATCCGCAATCTCCGAAAAAGTATGGGTAGGGATCACGTTCCCCTTTTCGTCCCGCGCCAGCCGTGCGGAAACGGCGTTTAGGCGAAGGACATAATATTCCGCCGCAGAATAAAGTTTTTCTTCCGTCACGGCGGCTTCGGAAAGCCCCAAAGCCTCTGCCGCGGATTTCCTGTTATACAGCGGCGCATATAAACACCCGAATGCGAGCAATACCGACAGAGCCGTTATCCCCAGGCGATAAAGACAAACGCCTGCGCGGGCAAAACGCTTTTTGGAAAGCAACACGATAAAATATACGACCAGCGCGACCGCGCCCATGATCAGCAAAACGGCAGTCCATTCGTAAAGAGAAACGGGAATATAATTCGTGACGCGGCTGATCAGCCAGCCGCTCCCGCGCGTGATACCGCGAGCGAAAAGGTATTCGGCAAGCACGGGAATATTGGCAAGCACATAGACAACGACGACCCCCGCTCCCAATAAGCAAAAGCGAAACAGACGTTTATGTAAGCTCTTTTTTCTCGTTCTTCTCATCTCTGGATTTTCTCCTTTTTTCTTGCCTTCTTTGTATCGTAATCTTTCGTCTTCCTGCCCTTTCTTCTGCTTTTTCAGTCAAAAATAAACAGCGTATCTTTTTTATATTATAGCAGATTCCGGGAAAATCGTCAAGGCACAAAGTCCTTTTTCTCTCCTTTTCTTGGAACGGCTCGACTGTTATGTTACGCAGAATAATCATGTGTGACATAGGAGCATTTTTTATCGAGCCGCCTTGTTTAAAAGAGAAGCTTATATCGTCCCGAGCATTCGTATTTGCGAAGGCAAGAAATGAAAAGAACGGAATTGTGCTAATTCCGTTCTTTATAATACTTTTTCCGTCTGCGTTTTTCAACTTAAAGCAGAAGGCGATTCGTTTTTTTCGTAAAGATTTTGATAAGCTCGAAAAGCTCAGGCGTAATGACGTGTTCGATGCGGCAGGCGTTATCTTCCGCCTTTTTTCTGTCCGCACTGACTTTATAAAATTTTCTTTTTTTCCGTAAAAAACCGTTACCGCACCGTTCTTTGCCCCTTTACTTTGTCGCGCTTCCCTGATTGGCGACCTTTTGCATTTTCGCCGCCACTTCTTCGGCATTTCCCAAAAATTCTTTATGAAAAACGGAAAAATCGTCGTTTAGACGGTAGACGAGTGGGATACCCGTCGGGAGATTCACCCCGACGATCTCTTGTTCCGACAGATTTTCCAGATACATGATGAGTGCGCGCAAAGAGTTTCCGTGCGCGGCAATCAGCACCTTTTTCCCCTCTTGGAGCAAAGGCTTAATTTCGCTCTCAAAATAGGGAATGACTCTCGCTATCGTATCTTTTAAACTTTCCGCAAGCGGCAGTTCGTTTTTCGGGACCTCTTGATAAGCCCTTTGTCCGGCGGGATTCCTTTCATCGTGCGATTCTAACAGGGGAGGGCGGACGTCGAACGAGCGGCGCCAGATTTTTACCTGTTCCTCGCCGTACTTTGCCGCCGTTTCCGATTTGTTTAGCCCCTGCAAAGCTCCATAGTGGCGTTCGTTCAGCCGCCAGCTTTTCACGACGGGCAGCCACTCGGAATCCATTTTTTCCAAAGCGAGATGTAGGGTGTGGATCGCTCTTTTGAGATAAGAGGTAAAACAGATATCGAACTCGTATCCCTCCTCGCGAAGCAGATGTCCCGCCGCCCTCGCCTCCTTCTTTCCCGTATCGGACAGCTCCACGTCCATCCAGCCCGTAAACAGATTTTCTTTGTTCCATACGCTTTCGCCGTGCCTTAACAGCACTAAAATTTTTTCGTTCAACTTTTTATCTCTCCGTTTTATTTCCGATTCTTTTCACGTTACAGTTCCTATACTGCCGTTCGATATATAAAAACAGTCGTTTTTTCAAAGGGAGCCTGCGGACGGAAACGGCTCTCCATGCGTGATTCCGTAGCCGCAGAAGTCGCCCGTATATGCGGCCAAGCGCTTTTGTATCGCGCTGAGATAGGCTTTGTCCAAAGCTCCGCGCCCCCATTCTCCCTCGAAGAACTGCGCCCAATTATGTACGCTTTCCTCAGGCGACAAAAGGTAATCTCTCTCCGTCTGCGCTCCCTTCTGCAATTTTTTGTCTATGGTAAATCCGTGCGGCCTGCACGCGATTCCTGCACCGCCGAGCAGAGCCATAAAAAGAATCGTTTTCGTATTGTATTGTCTATCCCTGTCTTTGAGAACTTCATCGGCGGGAATGGCGTCGTCGCGGTGATACCTGAAAAGGACTTCGTCGCGCACAAAATGATAGATTGCGAAAATTCTTTCCCGTATCGGCAAAACCGTCCCGCCCCTCCGGCTATAATCAGTTCCTGTATTTCCTGCTTTTTGTAATTTTAAAGCGCCGTACTTCCGAGAAATTTTTTAAACTTCTTTATCTACCTTACAGTGCGCGGCGACGGCGTATAAGGAAAAATTCCGTGCCCTGCCGACGGAAAAATCAAAAAACAGGAACTTTTCCCATCTGTCCTTCTTTATATTGTATGCGTCACCTCGCGGAAATCTATTCCTCTCAAACGCGTTTTTCTTTCATCGAGGGCATCGGACAGCCATTCCGAAGCGGGAATCTGACAATAAATATAAAAAAGACAAAACCGACGTTTTTCCCGCGATAAACAGCAAGTTCGTTTTTCGTCAGGGCAGAAATATCCTTTCCCCCGTCACGCTCCTTCCGTCGGCATTCAAGTCCGCGTCGCATCCGTAGGCATGGCGATTGCTTCCGCTATATCGGGCGAGATACGCTTTTGTCGCGGCGCCGGATTCGTTTACGATACGGCGAAGTCTACCGGGGCGCATTTTCTTCGCCAAGCCTAACGGAAGTTTCGCACTATGCCGCGTTGTCTTTCTGCGCATATTGCTTGCCGAGCGGAATAAAGTTATGAAAAATATAATTCAGCGCGGCAGCCCTTTGTATTGATTTGCGGGAACTTCTTTTCCGCACAGGGTGATGGCTTGGCGCGGGCACAGATTGACGCAGCGATAACATAAGGCGCAATTTCCCTGCGGACGAGCTTTTCCGTTTTCGACGACGATATTTTTCACGGGGCAGTTTTTCGCACAAAGTCCGCACGCCACGCATCTGTCCTCGTCTATTTTCAAATCGTTTTTCTTTGCGTTTTCTCCCTTCCTCCACCACTTGCGCTGACTGAAATATCCCACTGCATGGGAAAAGGGATTGAACCCGCGGCGAAAGTGCCTGCCCTTTAAAATCTTTCGGGCAAACGCATCGATTCTCTTTTCCGTTTTCCGTAAGGATTCTTCGAGTTCTTTTCCATTGCGGATCTTAAACGCCGTGCAGTCGGCAAGGTTGTTCGGCATATTGAAATGCTCTGCAAACGTCACGCGTCCGCCGAGCTTTTCCACGCTGCGCCCCAAGCTCGCCGCTCCGTCGCCCGAAAACATATACTGCGTCGCCACGACGATTACTTCCTTTCCCTTCCATATGTCCGCATGGTCATATACAAAACGGCGCATAGGGACGGGAGGCGACGATCCGTAAATAGGAAACGCGAGAAGCACGCAATCCGCAGCTCGAAGTTCAGCGCTCAGTTCGCCTGTTCCCGAGATGTCGAACGCCGAGGCGTCGAAACCCTCCGACAGTTTTTTACATAAGGCCAAGGTCACGTAACGGGTATTCCCCGTTCCCGAAAAATAGAATGCGCGCAATTTTTTCATAGGGAAAGACTCCTTTCAAAAAGTATTCCCTTAAGCTTCCGTAATCACGGAGGCGAGGTCTTTCGCCTTTTCGAAACCGAAATTGGCATATAATCCCTTCAATGTGTGCGCGGCTCTGAATACCTCTTCTCCGCGCTCGTCTTTTAAAGCGGACGTCAAAGCTGCAAACGTCTGATCCGCGGCAAATTTCTTCAAAAATTTTATCAGTAATCCCTCGTTTCCGCCAAAACGAAGCAAAACTTCTGCGCCTTTTTCGTTTATTCCGTCATAAAATTCCCTCGTCGTCATTTCCTCGCCACCTCCCTGTTTATTTTTCTCCGCCTACGCGAACGCAGTTTCCGCACTTCACCGCTTCAACCAATTCCTTTTCCGCCACGGCCGTCAATGCCCCAATCTTTCCCAAGCCACTGCATCCGCCGATGCTTACATAGCTTCCGTTCGGCAATCCTTTGTTCTTATCCTCGGCCGCCTTGGCGCGTATTTTTTCGAGAAGCTTATAAAAACGGCTCTCCGACATATTTCTTAAAACGATGAGAAACCGCGTTTCGTCATAGCGGATCACCGCATCCGTTTTTTCGAGATTCGCGCAAAGAATTTCGTAAATGTTTGAAACAAGATCTCTGCCGACGGTCTTTTTCAGTTCCTCGCTCATTTCGTTAAAGCGATCGATATTGACAAGCGCCACACCATAGGAATCATGGAGTTCCCTCAAATGCTCCTCGTAAAATCTTCTGTTGTACGCTTTCGTCGAATCGTCGACATATAAGCGGCCGTTGCGCTCTACGATGGCGCGGATGAACTCGGGTTTGCCGTAAACGCTGAAAAATACTTCGTCTTCCACTTTCGAGAGCATTTCCAGCACGAAAGACGCCCCGCTCATCTCCAACGCCACGGCGGAAACTTCGTATACCGTATCGTTTATAAATTCAAACTTCGTTACCTTTTGCTTTGTGGCATACGATTTAGCCGAAATACAGTTTTCGCAGCGGCGTTCCTTTTCCCAAAAATCAAAACATTTTTTCGCGTCGCCCGAGAAATTTCCGTTTTCGTCGATTATGTATACCCTGCACTGAGAAACATCCACCAATCTGACGTATTCGAATACTCTGCCAAGCTCTTTCATCAAATGCTGAACGGAGATCGCGGAGGGCAGCCGCAGGTTGCCGATATACGCCGCCCCGCTCTCGTCTATGCTCGAAATCGTCGATAAGTTCTTTTTTGTCGCATTCGTATAATACCGAATACAATGTCTGCCATAATACTTTGCTTCATACAACGCATTGTCGGCGCAATTGAAAAGCTTATCGTATTCCCTGCCGCAAATCGTCGTTTCCGCCACGCCCATGCTTACGGAAATGGAGAGTCCCTGATAATCTTCCGTCACCGCATCGAAAATTCGCCGGATCATTTCCGTCTGCTCCTCCTGCGTCCCGGCGCATTCAAGGCAGAGTAAAAACTCATCTCCTCCGATGCGAGCTACGATATCAAAGCTTCTCAAACACATTCTCAGCTTATTTCCGATATGATGCAGAACTCTGTCCCCCATCTGATGTCCGTAATTGTCGTTGATGGACTTGAAACAGTCGAGATCGAATATGATCAGGAGGTATTCCTTTTGAGGCGAATTTTTCAACGCTTCCTCTATTTTCAGACGCGCCGTTTCGTGGTTATACAGCAGCGTCAAAGGATCGCGCATCGCTTTTTCCCGTAAAGTTTTTAAAGTCGTCTGTTCCTGATCAATATCGATTACTTTTCCGATTACCCCCGTTCTGTTTACGGTTTCATCGGAATACATGGCGCGGCACAGAAAACGCACCCATCGAAGCTCCTCTCCGAAGGGAATCTTTACCTCTAAGCTCGTGATGGGATTTTCCGGAGTCGTGTAGGAGATGGCGGAAGCGAGATCGCGAAAGAAATCCTCTCCGAACATCGCCCTCAGCTGCGGGTCGTGAAGCGGGTCGGTTATCATTTCTTTTAATCCCAGCTTGTGCGCGCCGAAATCCGAAATGGTGATCATCGGCGGCTCTGCCGTATATTCGAATTGGATCTCCTGCGACATGGCGGCATAGAACTGATTTTTGATGCGCTCGTGCTCCAAGAGCCGCAGCGTGCGCACGGACGCCGAGAGTTCCTCGTGTTGCAACATTTCGTCCGCAATGCGGCGAATTTGATTGTTCGAACTCCTGCTTAAAGAATTGACTTTCAGTTCCGTCTGGATACCGTCCTGAACGTCCCGCAGACAATCGAGAAGCAAGGGACTGAACGCACCGCACTCCCCGTTCATAATCATGCGGATTGCCGTTTCATGCGAATAAGCCTTTTTGTACACCCGTTCGCTCGTCAGGGCGTCGTAGACGTCCGCCAAAGCCACGATCTGTGCGGCGATCGGAATTTCCTCTCCTTTAAGTCCGTCCGGATACCCGCGCCCATCATAGCGCTCGTGATGCCAGCGGCAGATCTGATAGGCATACTTGACGAGTTTTTCTTCGTGGGTCAAATTCAAATCTTCCAGCATAGAGGCCCCGATGGCGGAATGGGTCTTCATGATTTCAAATTCTTCTTCCGTCAGTTTGCCGGGTTTATTGAGAATGCTCTCGGGAATACCGATTTTACCGATATCGTGAAGCGCAGACGCCATACTGATCATCGAAATGTCTTTTTCGGTGAGATAGTGATATTTTTCCGTTTTTAAAATCAGGTTACGCAGCAGCAACTCTGTCATCGTGCCGATATGGAGAACGTGCAGACCGCTTTCCCCGTTACGAAATTCGACGATATGACTGAGAATCGTGATCATCAGCCCGCTCGTCTTTTCCCTCTCGTAAATCTGATCGGTGACCAGCCCGATGAGCTTTTTCTGTTTTTCAAAGAGCATCAGCGTATTGATCACGCGGCGGCGCACGATGCGGGAATCGAACGGACGGTTGATAAAATCCGTCACGCCAAGTTCATACGCCCTTTCAATGCAGGAAGGAGATGTTTCGGAGGAGATCATTACGACGGGAATCTTTTTGATCCATTGATACTTATTCATCAGAGTAAGCACTTCGAATCCGTCCATTTTCGGCATCACGATGTCCAAAAGGACCAAATCGATCTCCTCTTTGCCCTTTTCGAGGATTTCCACTGCCTCTTCCCCGTTTTCGGCTTCGAGGACTTCGAATTCTCCTCCCAGCATATCGGCAAGCAAAGAACGGTTAATTTCGGAATCGTCGGTGATCAGTATTTTCTGTTTAGTCTTTAACGCTGTTTTTTCCATCGTATATCTCCCGTACGTTTTAAGCCGGATCTCCTTTTTTAATTCCAGACCGGCGCAAACCGCATCTCCGATACAAGACAAGCATATTTTTTATAACTATAATAAAACAGCCCCCGCGAGAGCCGTTTGACACACCATCTCCATCAATCCTTTTGTTCCCCACTCGCCGAAACTCTTTCTAATATTTCTACTCTATCGTTAAAAAATCGAGTAGTTACTTTATTATTATAACATCTTTTATTTTCATAGTCAAATTATTTCTCGCGGAATGGAAAAATAGAATGAATAAATCGGATATATAAAAAATTTTGAAAGAAATAGCTATAACCCAAGTCCCAAGTCGCTTCTTTTCCTTTTTCGTTTTTCTCGGCTCATCGTCTTCGAAATCATCCAAAAGTCCGCCAATTTTCTTTCGGCGGGATCTTTTCAAAATCTCTTTCCTTTTTATCCCTCTTTGCTCACTGTCGTCATTCCCGCACTTTGAGGCAACGATAAAATAAATCGTTGAGTTTTTCCCAATTCCTATTTTCGACCGAAGGAAGCCGGGATATTTCCGCGTGCAGAAGTTCAAACTGCCGTTCTATCCATTCGTTCAGCATATCGATACGAGGAATAAATTTCGTTTCGGACTCTTCCGTCTTCCGTTGCAGCAAATCCGCAACCGCGTTTTTCAGTTCCGGTTCCAAATAGTCTTCGACAAGTTCGGAAAACAGCATAGGCGGCGGAGTTCCCCACTTCAAAATATGCCTCGAAGCTAAAATCGGACGCATGACATAAAAATATTTTTTCAGCTTTACTATCTCTCCCGATAAAAATTGCCGATAGTTTCCCTGCGCCATATGCAAATAATGACAAATGCCTTTCCTCGCGGAAAAATACTCCCCGGCAAGCGCCTTTATCTCCCCGATTTCCTCGCTCCTCCGATATACGATAGGAGAATTCAGCCATTCAAACAAAGTCGGATTGGATGAATGCAGCAATTTGAGAGCTTTCGATAAATCCCAGCCGTTGATATCGAGTTCTTCGTTCAATACGTGTTCGATCACATCTCGGGGCTCGTTCAGGCGAAGATACTCCCGCCGGGAACGCACATAGATAAATCTCACGTCGTAATCGCTGTCGGGCGAAGCGAAGCCCCAGGCGCGGCTTCCAGACTCTATCGCATAAAGCACTCGCACGTTTTCCTGTTCTTCCACGGTTCTCAGTTCTCTTTCGATCTTTCCCTCGATAGCCGACGCGCCCATTTTTTCCTTCCTTTTTCGTTTCTCTACTTCTATACTTTCACTTTAAAGCAAGAAAGCTCTTTCAGTATAGCACAAAAATGTGCCCAAGTCAATCGAAGATTCGGCTTTACGGAACGTTTCCCCATATATTTTCCTTCTCCTTTCACTAAAAAATCCGCCGAAAAACAGCATAAAAACGCCCGATTCGTATATACTGCGGACATGAGAAATTTTCAGCAGACAATCGGTTTTCTCAAAAGAAAATCACAAGCGCTTTTCCTAATCGGCGTCTTATTTATGGCGGTTGTATTTTTTGGAGCAGCGCCGCAAAAAACCGAAACTTTTTCCGCTTTGGGAGAAACGACTCAGACGCGGACGGTAAAAGTCAGCGAAACCGTGGAACATCTGTTCACTCATTGTCTGATTGCCCACCCCGAAGTAGCTTTTGCGCGCAATAACGAATACGGGCGGCACCTCGACACAGACTGCCTCACTCCCTATGAATTTAAACGGATTTTGAATTTCCTTTACGAAGGCGGGTATGCGCTCGTAGATATCCGCAGGACCTTTCGAGAAACGGGCGACACGGCGGAAAGATGCTCTTTTGAATTTCCAGCCAATAAAAAACCGCTTATCCTCTCTTTCGACGACGTGGTCTATGCCAGCAAAAACCAAGGAAAAGGCATGGCAGACAAACTAATCGTCAGCGCCGGCAATATCGCGGCTTATACGCAAAAAAATACCCCGCAGATCCATAAACAAGAGTTTGTGCCCATTTTAGAGGATTTTATCATAGATCATCCCGACTTTTCCTATCAGAATGCGCGCGGCACTATTTTTTTGACGGGCTTCGACGGAATATTAGGATATCGCACGCAAAGAAACTCCCCTAACCGTTCGGAAGAAATTAAAAAAGCGAAAAAGGTAGTCGCCGCCTTAAAGGAAAAAGGCTGGAATTTCGGCTGCCATTCTTACGCACATGGACATATGAAAAAGTATACCGAAGAACAGATGACCTCCGATTTAAACAAGTGGAAAACGGAAGTGGAGCCGCTCGTCGGGGCGACGCAGCTCTATGCCTATCCGTACGGAGAATGGATATTGGGCGCAAACTGTTCGGATATACGTCAGCAAGCCTTGATACAAGCGGGATTCAGGCTCTTTTGCGGAGTCGGCGAAAGTCCTTATTATACTAAGATGCCTCTCGGCGAACATCAGATCAAAATACTCTTTCAGGACCGCTGCGCCCTCGACGGAATCTCCCTTCGGAGCAATCGCTGCGCCCGCCTTTTCAACGCCCGAAAAGTTTACGACCCCAGCCGCCCCGTCGCATTTCCCTTTGAGTAACCCTTAAATACTATGCCTGAAACAATTGAAATAAAATGTCAGACATAATATTTAAAAACATTTATTTCTCCTCTTCTTTTTATATACTATTTCACACATTCTAAAATATCTATGTTAGACACAATTATTATGTTTGACATAATAGCAAAAAGCCCGACCAAACGGTCAGGCTTTTTATGTTTTGCAGAATATTTTTTTATTGCAAATCAAAACCCTTTTTTATTTCTCTTATCGAAATCTTAATTTTGGATTGGGTATTTTTCAAAGACGAACATCGCCTTTCTCGCCGAGCAAGGCGGCATTTTCCAAGAGGATCGGATCGATTTCGTTTTTAATAAATTCCTCCGTTTGAGAAGGCGCCCGACCTATAAACTTTTTTGCATCGAGGATCTCGTCCATTTTATCCCATACGGGTTTAAACATTTCATCTTTTGCTATCAGTTCGATCAGATTATTGTCGCCGCCTTCCATTTTGACGTTCTTCCCCGCTTCCATAGACAGAACTCGGATTCTTTCGTGCAATTCCTGCCGATTGCCGCCCGCTTTGACGCATTCCATCATGATATTTTCGGTTGCCATAAAGGGAAGTTCCGCTTTGATATGTTTGGCAATGACTTTATCGTAAACGACAAGATTTTCCGCGACGTTCATATAGATATTGAGGATCGCATCGACGGATAAAAACGCTTGTGCGTTGACAATCCTTCGATTCGCAGAATCGTCCAAAGTTCTCTCAAACCATTGCGTAGAAGCGGTAATCGCACTATTCAAAGGCAGAGAAACGACATACCTCGCCAAAGAGCCGATACGCTCGCAGCGCATGGGATTCCTTTTGTACGCCATTGCGGAAGAGCCTATCTGATTCTTTTCAAACGGCTCTTCGATCTCTTTCATATTTTGAAGAAGTCGTATATCGTTGGAGAATTTGTAGGCGCTCTGGGCGATCTGCGAAAGGACGCAAAGCGCGTTGTAGTCGAATTTTCTCGGATACGTCTGCCCCGTCACGCCGTAGACCTTTTCGTATCCCATTTTTTCCACGACTTTCTTTTCGAGAAGCTTCACCTTTTCTTCGTCGCCGTCAAACAATTCCAAAAAACTCGCCTGCGTCCCCGTGGTACCTTTCACCCCGCGGAGCTTGACACAGGATTTAAGATGTTTGAGATTTTGATAATCCATTTCGAGATCTTGCAGCCAAAGAGTCGCACGCTTGCCGACCGTCGTGAGCTGGGCGGGTTGTAAATGCGTAAAGCCCAATGCGGGCAGCTCCTTATACTTCAAAGCAAACTTTTTCAGCTTATCCATGACGTTGACGAGCTTTTTAAGAACGATACCGAGCGCGTCGTCGATCATGATCACTTCGGCATTGCAATTGACGAAACAACTCGTCGCGCCGAGATGAATGATGGGCATGGCGTTTTTCGCCTGCGCGCCGTACGCTTTGACGTGCGCCATCACGTCGTGACGGACCTCTTTTTCATATTGTTCCGCCAGGTCGTAATTGATGTCGTCCGCATACCTTTTCAGTTCCGCCACTTGCTCCGGCGTGATATTCAGCCCGAGTTCCATTTCCGATTCCGCCAAAGCGATCCAAAGCTTTCGCCAGAGCTTAAATCGCTTTTCGTCGGAAAAGGCGCGCTGCATTTCTTTGCTTGCGTACCTTGTGATCAAGGGATTATTGTAAATAGTATTATCCGTCATGTCCTTTCTCCGAGTGTAAAATGTTTTATAATTAAAATATGGATTTATTATAACCGATTGCAAAAAAAAACACAACAAAAAGCGTCGTGTTTCTTTCTATTTTATTGAGAGATCGTCCGTTTATTTCAAAGATAAAGCCCTAACCCATCGACATTCTCCGTTTCCGAGGCAGAAGCCCGACGTTCCAAAGCCGACGTCTACTGTACGGGAATCGAACGACACAACGTGCGGACGCGTTCTTTACGCTTTTATAGGTTCGTCGTATTCGGCGCCGAACGTTTCCGCCGTTACTTTTTTGATCTTTTGTTCCTCGCGGGGACGATCGTTCCAATCCGTTTTCGCGGTCGCGATTTCGTCCACCGTTTCCATTCCCTCAACCACGGCGCCGAAAGCGGCGTAATCCCCGTCGAGAAATTCCCCGTCCGCGTGCATGACGAAGAACTGAGAGCCGGCGGAATCGGGCATCTGCGCCCGCGCCATCGACAGGACGCCGCGCTTATGGGAAATATCGTTCGTCTTAAAGCCGTTGTTCGCAAATTCGCCCTTAATGTGATATCCGGGACCGCCCGTTCCCATGCCTTTGGGATCGCCGCCCTGGATCATAAAACCCGCGATGACGCGGTGAAAGATAAGCCCGTCATAAAAACCCTTTTTTACGAGGGACAAAAAATTTTTGACCGTATTGGGCGCTTTATCCGGATAAAGTTCCGCCTTGAAAGTTTTGCCGTTTTCCATTTCAAAAGTTACAATGGGATTCATGAATCATCCTTCCTTGTTTTTATTTTTTATTTTGTTTCTTCTTCGACAGCTTCGCCGCAACGATATTTTTCCACTCTGACGTTCGCTTCCTCGAAGAGTTTTAAGGAAAAGTCGTCGGGATAGCCGTTTTTGTATACGACGCGGGAAATTCCCGCGTTTATGATCATTTTCGCGCAGATAACGCAGGGCTGATGGGTGCAGTAGAGCGTCGCGCCGTTGACGTTGATTCCGTACTTCGCCGCTTGAATGATGGCGTTTTGCTCGGCATGAACGGCAAAACAGATCTCCTGTTTCGTCCCGCTGGGAATATTCAGTTTGCGGCGCAGACATTCGCCTTTTTCCTCGCAGCTTTTCACGCCGGCAGGCGCGCCGTTATAGCCCGTCGTCATCACCCGCTTGTCCTTGACGATGATCGCGCCGACGTGACGGTTTTCCTGAAAACAGCTCGACCAGCCCGCCACAGTTTCCGTCAGCTCCATGAAACGCCTGTCCCATTTATCCGCCTTTTCCATAAAAAGGGTTCTCCTTTCGTAGTTTGATTTATTGTAGCACACTTTTTTTCAAAATGCAATCTTTTGGAAGAAAAATCCGCAATCCTCTAAAAAGAATCTTTCTCTTTTTCCGAAAAAAGAAATTTTTTGGATAATATTTCATTTTCCCTGTTTGAGTTCACCGTTTAAGTGTTTATAATAATAACGGTAAAAATTACATTCCCTTTCGGGAAAAATAAAATATTCGGAGGTTTCATTGTTATGAATATCAAACCGTTATTCGACAAAGTTGTCGTAGAAAGCGTGGACGTTGAAGAAAAGACCAAAAGCGGCTTCTTTCTTCCCTCTTCCGCACAGGAAAAGCCCCAGACCTGTATCGTCGTCGCAGTCGGTCCCGGCGGCATCATCGACGGTAAAGAAGTACAGATGCAGGTAAAGGTAGGCGACAAGGTGCTCTGCTCCAAGTATGCTGGTTCGGAGTTCAAAGTAGACGGCAAAGAATTCACCATCATCAAACAAAGCGACATTCTCGCCGTCGTCGAAGACTGATTTTGATTAAAAACAATAGGATTCATAAGGAGATAAGGAATTATGGCTAAACAGATCAAATACGGAGATGAAGCAAGAAAAGCGCTGGAAACGGGCGTAAACGTTTTGGCGGACACGGTGAAAATCACCCTCGGTCCCAAGGGTCGGAACGTGGTTCTCGATAAGAAATTCGGCGCCCCCCTCATCACCAATGACGGCGTGACCATCGCCAAAGAAATCGAACTCAACGACCCGTTTGAAAATATGGGCGCCCAGCTCGTCAAAGAAGTTTCCACCAAAACCAACGACGTCGCGGGCGACGGCACCACCACCGCGGTCGTTCTCGCGCAAGCCATCGTCAGAGAGGGACTTAAAAACCTCGCGGCGGGCGCCAATCCCATCATTTTGAAGAAAGGAATCGAAAAAGCCGTCGACGAAACGGTAAGCTACGTTAAAACCATTTCCAAATCCGTGGAAAGCCAGAAAGCGATCGAGCAGGTGGCTTCCATTTCCGCCAGCGACAAAGAAGTGGGTACTCTCATCGCAAAAGCGATGGAAATCGTCGGCAAAGACGGCGTCATCACCGTGGAAGAAGGCAAATCCATGCACACCGAACTCAATACCGTCGAAGGTATGCAGTTCGACCGCGGCTATGCTTCCGCCTATATGGTGACGAATACCGACAAAATGGAAGCCGTCCTCGACAATCCCTACATCCTCATCACCGATAAAAAAATCTCCAATCTTCAAGAAATTCTGCCGGTAATCGAGCCGCTCGCTCAACAGGGCGCTAGACTTTTGATTATTGCCGAAGACGTGGAAGGCGACGCGCTTGCCGCTCTTATCGTCAATAAACTCAAAGGCGTATTCAATTCCGTGGCGGTCAAAGCTCCCGGCTTCGGCGACAGAAGAAAAGAAATGTTGCAGGATATCGCTGTGCTGACGGGCGGACAAGTCATTTCCTCCGACCTCGGCGTCGAATTTAAAGACGTTACGACGGATATGCTCGGCAGAGCCGCTACCGTCAAGGTGGACAAAGAAAATACCACGATCATCAACGGTGCGGGCAATGCGGAAGACATTAAGGCGAGAGTCGCCTCCATCAAAGCGCAGATCGCGGAAACAAAATCGGACTACGACAGAGAAAAATTGCAGGAAAGACTCGCCAAACTGGCGGGCGGCGTAGCCGTCATCAGCGTCGGCGCGGCGACCGAAGTGGAAATGAAGGAAAAGAAACTCCGCATCGACGACGCCCTTGCGGCGACGAGAGCAGCCGTGGAAGAAGGCTACGTTCCCGGAGGCGGCAGCGCACTCCTCTCCGCAATTCCCGCGGTCAAGAAATTAGTGGCTACTTTGGACGGCGATGAAAAGACAGGCGCGGCGATCATTTTGAAAGCTTTGGAAGAACCGATCAGACAAATCGCCAAGAACGCAGGGATGGACGGCTCCGTCATCGTAGACAAAGTCCTCTCCTCCAAGAAAGTCAACTATGGCTACGACGCACTCAACAACAAATACTGCGATATGGTGGAAAGCGGCATTATCGACCCGACGAAAGTCACCCGTTCCGTACTTCAAAACGCGGCTTCCGTGGCGGCGACCCTGCTCACGACCGAAAGCATCGTGACAGATATTCCCACCCCTCCCGCTCCCGCGGCTCCCGCAGGCGGCGATATGGGCGGTATGTATTGATAACAGAGTTTACGAAAAAGACGATTCTTTTCAGAATCGTCTTTTTTTATTATTCTTTTATAAAGCTCACTTAAAAATTTTTTCCAATCCGATTTTTTGCGGCTTCAATCCGCATCTTTCATAAAAGCGCAAAGCCGCGGGATTGCAGCTCCAAACATTCAGCGTCAGATTATAACAGCCCCTTTCACGGGCAAAATCGGAAACGAAAGAAAACAACCGCGCACCGATCCCTTTTCCCCGAGCATTTTCGTCCACGCACAAATCGTCGATATACAGAGTTTTGATATCCGTGAGGATGCTGTCGTCGGGATGACTTTGAAAAATACAGAACGCATATCCCTCCACTTCGCCAATGTCGTTTACGGCGACAAAAACAGGAGTCTTTTCCTCCTTCATGATCTCTTTAAGCTGTGCGTCGGAATATTTCCTCGCGCCCGCCTTGAACAAATCCGCTCTGCCTTCATGATGCAAGGCGTTTACCTGCAACAATAATCTACCGATTCCTTTAATGTCTTTTTCTTGCGCCCGTCGAAGTTTTATATCGGTTTTCGAGTTTTTTTCTTCCACTTTCCCTACCTTTTCCCGTCTTTTTCCCGTCTTTTTCCCGCGCCTTTCGTCGATCTCATCTTTTTTTCGTCCCCTCCACGAGATCGCGGGCAAGGCGGGCGATCAGAACGCTTCCCTCGCCGTCTTTCTGAAACTTGCGGATAATCGCCGCATTTTCTTCCGTTCTTCCATCTTTGGATTCTCCGATATAAGCGAGCGCCGCCGCAAAAAACTTTTCGTATATGCCGAATTTTTTATCATAGCCGCTTTCGCTGCGCAGCGCGTTGCAAAAGACCGCATACGCTTTATCCGCTCCTTTTTTATCGCGGAGCATCAAATGGGCGATCAAGAGAAGATAGACGCAATCGGTACGGTATACCTTCGTCACTTTGCCGCGATAGGTACGCATACTCTCCACAGAAGCGAAAAACTTTTCATATTTCTCCGCCGCGAGGTAAGTATAGGCGAGATAGTATTCGGCGCTGAGTTTCGACGCTCCGAACGATCGGCTTTTCAACTTTTCGAACTTTGCTTCGGCTAAAAAGTAATTTTCTTCCGCAATATCCTCTTTTGCGCTTCGCACCAATTTACGGATATATCTCGTTCCCGCCCAAGCCAACAAAAAACCGGCGGCTATAATCACGAGCGTCGCAATAAGCGCAATCTGCCAGGGCGCCGCCAATAAAACGTTTTTCGACATCGAGTTCTCCTTTGCTGTCCGCCTTGCCTTTCCGCTTAAAAAACAGCAGGCGTTTTTCTTTCTTTCCGATTATAAGCTTTCCCTTGCCGGCAGCAGCTTTTCCAGCATTTTTTTCAAGGCGTATTTACAATGTTCGTAAGTGAGTCCGCCTTGGAAATAAGCGGTATACGGCTCCTTGACGGGCGCGTCCGCGGACAATTCGATAGACGCGCCCTCGACGAAACATCCCGCAGCCATGATCACCTTGCTGTCGTAGCCGGGCATATCCCAAGGCTCCAAAGTCACGAAACTGTCGATAGGCGACGCTTCCTGCACAGACTGGATAAAATCGCAAAGCTGTTTCGCCGTATCGAAACGAATGGCGCGGGTAATGTCCGCAGGCGTTTTATCCAATCCGGGGAAATTTTCATATCCGAGCGCTTCCATACATTTCCCGATCAAAAGGCTTCCCTTTACCGCCTGATTGACGGTATGCGGCGCCATGAAAAGCCCCTGATAAAAAAGCCGATAGCCGTAGGCATAGGACCCGACCTCGTTGCCGATAGACGGCGCCGTAAGCCGCTTTCCTATCAGTTCGATATATTCCTTCCCGCCGACGATATAGCCGCCCGTCGGCACCAGACCTCCTCCCGGATTTTTGATGAGCGAGCCTACCGCAATATCCGCCCCCACGTCGCACGGCTCCTTTTCCTCCACAAATTCGCCGTAGCAGTTATCGACGAATATGCAGCCCGTAAAACCGAGCGAACGTACATAGAAACAAAGTTCTCCGATTTCGTCCGCCGTAAACGCGTCGCGGAGTTCGTATCCGCGGGAGCGCTGAATGTATACCATTTTCAGGCTCTTCCCGATCCGCAGGAGATCCTCTTTTATCTTTTGCTTGTCGAATTTTCCTTGCTCGGTCAGTTCCGTCTTTTCGAAAGAGATGCCAAAATCTTTTAAAGAGCCGTTCCCTTCCCCGAAAATTACGCCGCGAATGGTATCGTAAGGCATCCCCGAAACGGCGAGCACGCACTCTCCGGGACGCAGGATACCGAACAAAGCAACCGTCAGCGCGTGCGTTCCCGAAAGCATCGCGGGGGAAACGATGCCCGCTTCCGCGCCCAAAGACGAAGCGAAAACGTCGCCCAAAACGAAACGTCCCTCATCGCCGTAGCCGTAGCCCGTCGAAGGATTGAAATGCCTCAGAGCCACCCCGTGCTTTTGAAATGCTTTCAGCACCTTTTCCTGATTGTACTCGCTGATTTTGTCCGCCCTGCGGAAATTCTCTTTTAATTCTTCTTCGCTTTTCTCGATTAATTCTTCTGCCGTCATTTTTTATCTGAACTCCGTTTTTGATTTTACAGTATTATGTCAGACACATATAATATGTCTGACATAGTTTTATAATAGTTTCAAAACCTCTTTCGCCGTCGCCCGAGCGGGGGGAAGGAAGGTATGATTCTGCATACGTTTGAAAAAGGTGAGCTGTCTTTTCGCATAATTGCGGGTATTCTTTTTGACGGCTTCCTTTATCTCTTCGTCGCAAAGTCCTTCTTTCAGACCTTCCGCAACTTCTTTATAGCCGATCCCCTGCATACACTGCATATCTTCCGTGACGCCCTGCGCCAAGAGATTTTTCACTTCTTCCTTCAATCCTTCGAGGAACATTTTTTCGACGCGCAGATCGATGCGTCCGTAGAGAGTTTCCCGGGGAAAATCGACGGAAACGCTGCAAAAATCGAAGCGCGGAACGGGCTTATCTCGCTGCTCCGATTTTTTCCTTCCCGTCACGTCGAAAATTTCCAGAGCGCGTATGACCCGTTTTGTGTCGTTTGGATGCAGGATCTCCGCGCTTTCGGGATCTTTTTGCTTCAACAGCTCGTGCAAATATGCCGCGCCGCGTTCCTTTAAAAGATCCTCGTACATATGGCGGATAGTTTCGTCCGCGCCCGCATTGCCGAATTGACTCTTATAGAGGAGAGCATTGATATAAAATCCCGTTCCGCCGCAAATGATCGGCGTTTTGCCTTTCTTTAATAAGTTTTCGACGATCGGCAGAGCCAAAGACTCATAATCGCTGACGGAAAATTTTTGCGTAGGTTCCGCGACGTCGATGAGGTGATGAACAATCCCGTCCTTTTCCGCTTCGGTCGGCTTAGCGGTGCCGATATTCAACCCTTTATAGACGAGCAGGGAATCCGCGGAAATGATCTCCGTATGCAGCGCCTTTGCGCACTCGACGGCTAAGGCGGTCTTTCCCGAAGCAGTGGGTCCGCACACGACCAAGACGCGCATATCAGACGATCCTCTTAAACATTTTTTCGAAATCCGTCTTCGTCATTTTGACAACGACGGGTCTGCCGTGCGGGCATTTCAGTCCCATATTCCCGTCCATCAGGGCAAAAAGTCTGTCCACTTCCTCGCGCGTCAGATCCATGCCGCCCTTTACCGCGGCTTTGCAGGCGGCGGTAGCAAGCTTATCCTTTAAGAGATCTTCCAGCTTGACACAGCGATAGCCGCTCACGTCGCCGAGAATTTCATTAAAAAACGCTTTTAAATCTATTTCCTGCAAATCGAGAGGCACGGCGGAAATTTTGAAGGCATTGTTTCCGAACTCTTCGATATCGAAGCCGATTTCGCGGATATTTTCGAGATTTTCCCGAATGAACGCGCTCTCAAAGGCGTTCAGATCGAGCATAAAAGGCAAGAGCATGGGTTGCTGCAAAATTTTACGACTCTGCATCTGTTCTTTCAAGCGATTGAAAATCAATCTTTCGTGCGCGGCGTGCTGATCGATGATAAAAACTTCCTCCCCACGCTCGTACAAAAGATAGGTGTTGAACAGTTTTCCCGCATACACGCAGGAGGCGACGTCGATCTTGTTCTGTTTTGCCTTGCTTTCCATCTCTTCGAGCAATTTTTTGTTCTCGGCAAAGAAATCCTGCCGTTCGTTCTGCCGCTCTGCCGATGCGGAAATCGTTTCCGACGCGTTTACTTCCAAAACGTTCTTTTCGAAATGGAGATCGGCAAAGGCGTCCCTTAAATCGGATTCCTTTTCTTTGTCCTTTTCCATCGCTCCGCCGCGCGCTTCGGGGGTTTTTCGGGAAGTATCCTCTCCGTCGTCCATCGCAAAGGGAAGCTCTATTTCCTCTTTTGCGGAATTTTGTTTTTGAACGGAAAACTGCGGCGCCGCCTTTTCTATTTCCCGCTTTGCGTCTTCGTAAGTAAAGGCGGCAAAGCCCGAAGCCTTATCGCTTTTTAAAGGCATTTCTCCCGACCGCTTTTCCGAAAAGGAAGGCGGAGGCGTATTGCCGTGCGGCGGTTGCGCCCGCTCGGGAACAGTCGAAAAAGTTTCCTGCGTCGCGGACACGTTTTTATCGGGCACCACATATTCCAAAGCCTTGGAATTGCCGTCCAAAACATTGGACACGACCGAATAGATGCAGCCGTATATAATTTGGTTGTCCGCAAAGCGCACGTCCGCCTTATTGGGATGCACGTTGACGTCGACGATCTCCGTCGGCACGTCGATATAGAGGATATAAAAAGGATATTGCCTCTTCATCAGATAGCTTGCGTAGGCATTGGCTACCGCTGCGGCGATCGTGGAATTGACAATATAGCGTCCGTTCAGAAACACGCTCTGATAAGTCTTATTCGGCTTGGAAAAATTCTGATTGCCGATATAGCCGCGAATGCGGATTCCGTGTTTTTCCGCATCGAGCTTATAGCAGTCTTTGAGAACGGATGCGCCATAGACGCCCACGACCGCTTCTTCCTCTCCGCCCCCGAACGATTGCAGGATCTTCTTGCCGTTGACGTAATAGCGGAAGGAAATGTTCGGTCGATTGAGAATAAAGCGGGAAACGAAGTTAGTGATATCCGTTTCTTCCGCTTTGTCGGATTTCAAAAAACCGAGCCGCACGGGCGTGTTGAAAAAGAGCATTTCAACTTTGACATCCGTCCCGTCGTCGCCCGCCGCCTCTTTGATTTCCCCGAGCTTTCCGCCGTCCGAAGTCAGCTGATAGCAGCTTTCGCCCGCGACTTTGGAAGTGATCGTCATTTTGGAAACCGCCGCGATGGATGCCACGGCCTCGCCTCGGAATCCGAGGGTGAGAATCCGCTCTAAATCGTCCGCTTTGGCGATCTTGCTAGTAGCGTGCGGCAAAAAAGCCGCCTGTAAATCCTCTCTGAGAATACCGCCTCCGTTGTCCACGACGCGGATGAGCTGTTTGCCTCCGTTCTCGACATAGATCTCGATTTCCGTAGCGCCCGCGTCGATGGCGTTTTCGACAAGCTCCTTGACGACCGAATACGGCCTGTCCACCACTTCTCCTGCGGCGATCCGATTATAGACCTGCGCGGGTAAAATATTGATTTTCGACATATCAGTTTTCCGCCTTCACTTTTTCTTTCAAATCGCTTAACAAAAGCAGCGCCTGCATGGGAGAAAGGGTGTCCAGGTCGGTTTCCGAAAGGATTTTTTCCGCTTCCGACAGAGTTCTCTTTTCCTCCTCCGTTTCGTTCTCCTCTCCCGATAAAATCCTGCCTTTGGCGATGTCGTTCTTTTCCAGCGTCTTTAAGATTCCTTTCGCGCGTACGGTAATTTCTTTGGGTACGCCCGCCAAAGAGGCCACTTCGATCCCGAAGCTTCTGTTCGCGCCGCCGCGCGCGATCTTTCTCAAAAACACCACCGCGCCGTTCATTTCCCGAACGGTGATTTTATAATTTTTGACGCCTTCGATCTTATTTTCCAGCTCGGTGAGTTCGTGGTAATGAGTGGCGAAAAGAGTCTTTGCGCGGATTTTTTCCGTCAGAAATTCAATGACCGACCAGGCGATGGAAAGTCCGTCGTACGTGCTCGTTCCCCGTCCCACTTCGTCTAAAATCAAAAGACTGTCTTTGGTGGCGTGCAGGAGAATGGACGCCACTTCCGTCATCTCCACCATGAACGTGCTTTGGTCGAAGATAAGATTGTCGCTCGCGCCTACGCGGGTAAAGATGCGGTCGGTGAGCGGGATTTTCGCTTCTTTCGCAGGCACGAAGCAGCCGAGGTGCGCCATCAAGACGATGAGCGCCACCTGCCGCATATACGTGCTTTTACCCGCCATATTCGGCCCCGTAATGATCGCGCTGCGGTTTTCCCCGTTATCCAAAAGAGTGTCGTTAGGCACGAAACGCTCTTTGGAAATAGCCTCGACGACGGGGTGACGCCCCTCCGTAATCGTCAGTTGCCCGCCGCTTTCGATCATTTGCGGGCGGCAGTAGCGGCGTTCTTTTGCCACCGTCGCAAACGCGACAAGACAATCGAGGAGCGCTATCGCGCCGGAAATTTTTTTCAGTTTGGAAATGTTCTGCGAAAGGATGTCGAGCAGATCGTTATACAGCCGCGCTTCCAGTTTGAGCGCCTTTTCGCTGCTCGTCAAAATCTTTTCTTCCAGCTCTTTCAACTCCTGCGTAATGAAGCGTTCTCCTGTCGTCAGCGTCTGTTTGCGGATATAATCGTCGGGAACTTTGTCCTTGAACGAATTGGAAACTTCGATAAAATATCCGAACACCCGATTGTAACCGACTTTGAGATTCTTTATCCCCGTCCTGTCCTTTTCTCTCGCCTCTATCTGCAAGATGAGGTCTTTTCCGTTTTTGCCGATCCTGCGAAGCTCGTCCAGATCGCGGTTGAATCCCCCGCGGATATATTCCCCGTCCTTCATCAAGGCGGGCGGATTATCCGCGATCGCGGAGGAAAGCAGATCGGCGAGCGGCTTCATATCGAGCAGATTTCCGTCTATGTCTGCAAGGATCTTCGCGGAGAATCCCGTCAGCTGAAACTTGACGGACGGGAGCGCGTTCAGGGAGGCCGCGAGCGCCACGCAGTCCCGCGGAGAAAAATTGCCGTTGGAAATTTTCCCCGACAGTCTTTCGATGTCCTTTACCTCTTTGAGCGTATCCGCAAGCCCCATCCTCACCACGGAAGCGTTAAAGAGTTCCGCCACGCCTTCCTGTCTGTAATTGATTTTTTCTATATCCTTTAACGGAGAGAGAATCATCTGATTGAGAAGCCTCGCCCCCATGCCCGTGCGCGTCTTGTCGAGCAGCCACAGAAGAGAGCCGTACTTTTTGCCCTCCGCGTTGCTTCTGACGAGTTCGAGATTGCGGACGGCAATGCTGTCGAGCACCATGAAACGATTATGATCGACGCACCTGATCGAATTGATATTGCTCAGAGAATGTTTCTGCGTTTCTCTCAGATATTCGATTAGGGCGCCTGCCGCGGCGACGGAGTTTTCCTTGCCCGCGATTCCGTACGCCGCGAGAGAAAGCGTTTCGAACTGTTCGAGAAGGTTTTTCTCCGCGTGCTTGACGTTGAACGCCCAGGGAACGTAACAGGAAAACGGCGGCAGAAGATTGTGCTTGATTTCTTTCAGATCCTTGGACGCAATCAGCATATCCTCGTTGCAGATAACCTCGGCCACGGACAATTTCACCAGCTGATTGATCGTGTCCTCGACCGCGGAAACGCCGCAAAACTCCGTCACGGCGAATTCCCCCGTGGTGATGTCCGTCCATGCCACGGCGACCGTATCCCCCGATTTGAAGAGGGAAGCGATATAATTATTCTTTGTTTCGTCGAGCATGGTATCGTCGATAAGCGTCCCCGCCGAAACCACCCGTACGACGTCCCGATCGACGAGTCCGCGGCTCTCTTTTGGGTCGGAGAGCTGTTCGCAGATCGCCACCTTTTCTCCGAGCGCCACCAATTTGGAAATATAGACGTCCGCCGCATGATAGGGAATCCCGCACATGGGAGCGCGTTCTTCGAGTCCGCAGTCCTTGCCCGTCAACGTCAGATCGAGGAGCTTGGAAACCTTCTCCGCATCCTCGAAAAACATCTCGTAAAAGTCGCCAAGACGATAAAAGAGAATACATCCCTTGTATTTGTCCTTCATTTCGAGATAATGCCGCATCATCTGTGAAAGAGCCATAAATTTTTCAAACCCGCCTTTTTAGATTCCGTTTTCTTCTTTTGTTTCGTTTTCTTTTTCCGCCGCTATCTCTCCGTAAAGGGAAATACCGTTTGCCCGCGTGATCTTTACATTCACGAACTCGCCCACCATGTTCCTCTCGCTCCCGAAATATCCCATGCGTCCGAACTCGTCCCGTCCGAGGTACAATCCTTTTTTTTCGTCGTAATCCTCGCAGAGTATCTCCACCGTCCTGCCGACGTATTTTTCCGATTTTTTCCGCGTCAGAGAGTTTACCAATTCCACGAGCCGCATGATCCGATCTTTCTGCACGTCCTCGGGAATCTGCCCTTCCATCGACGCCGCTTTGGTCCCCGAACGGGGAGAAAAGACGAACGTGAACGCCGAAGCGAAATCCGCTTTTTTCACGAGTTCCTCGGTAGCCCGATAATCCGCCTCCGTTTCTCCCGGAAAGCCAACGATGATGTCCGTCGTCACCTCCGCTTCGGGCAGCCGCGTCTTTAAAAGCTCTATTTCGGATAAGTATTTGCCGCTCGTATAGCGGCGGTTCATCGCCTTCAAAACGGCGTCCGAGCCCGACTGTACGGGCAGATGCACGAGGCGGCAGATCTTGCGGTGCTTTTCCATCACCTTGACGACGTCCTCCCCGAAATCCTTGGGATGGCTCGTCATGAAACGCAGGCGAAACTTTCCCTCAATCGAAGCTACGGCGTCCAAAAGCCCGGCAAACGTCATCTTTGTACTTCCGTCCGAGCCGTAGGAATCGACGTTCTGTCCCAAAAGGGTGATCTCTTTATAGCCTTCCTCAACGAGCTTTTTTACTTCCGCGAGGATATTTTCGGGCTTTCTCGACCGCTCTCTCCCCCGTACGTAAGGCACGATGCAGTAGGAGCAGAAATTGTTGCAGCCGTACATGATATTTACCCAGGCATTGGGATAGCTCGTGCGCAGAGGCTCGTCGCCTTCGACGATTTCCCCTTCCTTTTCGCGTATCTCTATCACCCGTTTTTTTTCTTTCAGCTTTCGCTCGATCAGCGTTTCCAATTCTTCGAGATTGAGAGTTCCGAACATGACGTCGATGAACGGAAATTTCTTTTTAAGGATCTCTGTTTTGCCCTTTTCCTGCGTCATGCAGCCGCCGACGGCGATGATGAGTTCGGGCTTTCTCTTTTTAAGTTTTTTAAGCGCGCCGATGTTTCCGAAGGCGTGATTCTCCGCATTTTCGCGGATACAGCAGGTATTGAATACGATAATATCCGCCTCTTCCGTTTCTTTCGTTTCCCGATAGCCCATTTTGTAGAGGATGCCCGCGATCTTTTCCGATTCGTGCACATTCATCTGACAGCCGTAGGTGACAATATGGTACTTTTTTTCCATAAATTTCCTGTCGTAAAGTTTTTCTTTCATTATACTCTTTTTTATGAATTTTATCAAGTCTTTGAAAGCTTTTTGCGGCGTTTTCATCATAAAAAGTAAAAATAGGCAGATACTGTTTACGATGAAAAAGACATGGAAGATTCTGCTTATCCTATTCGGCTGTTTTTCCGTTTTGATCGCGGGCGGAAGCATTTACTATGCGGCGGTGACGAAAGACGCCGTACTCGACGAGAACAAGCTCCTTTTATCCGACGATAAAATAGAGCTTTTTGACGCGCAGGGCGAGTCGGTAAAAAACGCCGCGGCGTTTTCCTCGCGCGAAACTTTTAGGCTCGGTTCCCTGGCTCCGAAAGCGAAATACGCCTTCGTGGACACCGAGGACAAGGGCTTTTACAGCCACCGCGGCTTCGACTTCAAGCGCATGGCGAAAGCCACCTTAAAAAATGCCAAGGCGCGCTCTTTTAAGGAGGGCGCCTCCACCATTTCCCAACAGCTCATCAAAAACACCCATCTTTCGCAGGAAAAGACCATCAAACGCAAGCTGAAAGAATTTAAGCTCACCCGAGCGCTCGAAAAGAAATATTCCAAGGACGAGATACTCGAAAAATATCTCAACACCATCTATTTCGGTCATAGTTGCTTCGGACTGCGCTCGGCGGCGGATTTCTACTTCGGCAAGCAGCCCGAAGAGCTCGACCTCGCGGATTCCGCGGTCCTTGCGGGACTCATCAAATCCCCGAACAATTATTCCCCCTTTAAGCATCCCGAAAACTGTGCGCGGCGAAAAAAACTCGTTCTTTCGGCTATGCGCGCGCGGGGACATATCGACGAAACGGAGGAAGTGGAAGCGCTCAAAAAGCCCCTTCCCGACGCGCCGACCTCGCAGTCGCTCGACAGGAGTTATTTCAATCGCGTATTCGACGAATTGGAGGAACTTTCCGATCGCTACGACTTTACGCTTGGCGGCAACATCCGCATTTACACCTATCTCGATCCCCGCTTGCAGGAATATCTCGAATCTTTGGAAAATTTAAGCGAAACGGATAAAACGTACAGCGTTCTCGACAGCAAAACGCACGGCTTCAAGGCGTATTATTCGACGGTGGGAGAGATCAAGCGGCTTCCCGGCTCTCTCATCAAGCCGCTCTTGGTCTACGCGCCCGCTTTGGAAGAAAATCTTATCTCCCCCGCCACGCCGATCCTCGACGAAAGGACCAACTTCGCGGGCTACGAGCCCAAGAACTTCGACGGCTCGTACAGCGGCTATCTCAGCGTGCGCGAGTGCCTTTCCAAAAGCGTGAACGTGCCCGCGGTCAAGATACTCAATTCGATGGGCGTCGCAAAATCCGCGGAGTATATGAAAAAGATGGGACTGGCAATTTCCGAGGAAGATTATTCGCTCGCGCTGGCGCTCGGCGGCATGAAGGAAGGCTTTACGCTCAACGGGATGGTAAACGCGTATTCCACATTTTCGGGCGGCGGAGAATATGCAGAAGGAAGCTTTATCCGCGAAGTGCTCATCGACGGCCGCCCCGCGTATCATAAAACGGAGAGAAAGACACGGGTGTTTTCCGAAGAAACCGCCTACCTCGTGAACGATATGCTGAAAACGGCGGCAAAGACGGGCACGGCAAAAAAACTGCGCTCTCTGCCCTTCCCCGTTGCGGCAAAGACGGGCACCAGCGGAACGGAGAAAGGCAACAGCGACGCTTATGCGCTTTCCTATACGACGTCCGACTGCGTCGGCGTATGGCTCGGAAACGCCGACAACGCCCTCACGGATATCACGGGCGGCGGACTGCCCGCCAATGTGTTGTTGAAGATAAACGAGTATCTCTACCGAAATTCCCTCCCCGAAGACTTCCCTCGTCCGGCGGGGATAGAGAGGGCCGAACTCGACAAAGCGGAATATTATGCCACGCATAATATTATTCTGGCAGACGAGAACGCCCCCGTGAACAGCCGCTTTTCCGAACTCTTTAAAAAGAGTGCCTTTCCCGCGGCGAGATCGGACAAATACTCCCATCCCGCCATATCGGCGCCCACGCTCAAATACGAAGACGGAAAGGTCGTTATTCGTTTGAAGGCGGGCGCGCCCGAAGAATACGAATATCTCATCGACCGCTTCGACTCTGTCACGCATAATACCGTCTATTCGGGAAAATTCACGGATACTTTTTCGGACGACAAGCTAGAAAACGGCAAGACTTACGTCTATACGATTACGCCCGTCTATAAAGGCACAAAGGGAAAAAGCATCTCCCTTCCCGCCGTGACGACAAAGAACGCGGAAGGCGATCTGCGCCCCGTCGTTCCCCATACACCGCCCGAAATCGTCGGGAAAGATTGGTGGAACTACTAAAACGCATTCAAGCGGACGGCGCCTGTTCTTTCGCGCCCCGCCTATATGCTCTCAATCAAACGAAAACGCTTTCGAAAATTTCGAAAGCGTTTTTACATCCTTTCAAAGCTCGATCGTTTCCAAACTTTCAAAAGCTTCTTTGATTAGCCCGTCCACGTCGAGTTTGCTCTCTTCGGCAACAATATCCTTCCTCTTGGGACGGATGGCGGGATAATCGGGAAGAAAGACGGTGCAGCAGTCCTCATAGGGAAGAATGGACGTGTCGTAAGTGCCGATCTTGATCGAGCGTTCGATGATCTCGTTTTTGTCGAATCCGACGAGCGGCCTCAAAACGGGCAAATCTTCCACGACGGAATTGGAGGAAGTCATGCCCTCGATGGTCTGACTAGCGACCTGTCCCAGGCTTTCGCCCGTGATCAGGCACTGCGCTTTTATCCGCCGGGCGTGGCGCTCGGCGATGCGAAACATGAAGCGCCGCAAAAGAGTGATCATCAATTCGGGCGCGCATTTCTCGTGGATCGCCTCCTGAATATGCGTGACGCTGACGGTATAGAGCTGCGTTCCCAAGGTGTAGGAGGAGAGGATTTTCGCAAGGTCGACGACCTTTTCTTTCGCCTGCATATTCGTGTACGGGTAGCTATGAAAATGAAGGCATTGTACGCTCATGCCGCGCTTTGCCATCATGTGCCCCGCCACGGGACTGTCGATGCCGCCCGAAATGAGAAGAAGTCCTTTTCCCGCCGTTCCCACGGGCATCCCGTCCGCGCCGGCGAAAAATTCCCCGAAAACGAGCGCCGTACCGTTTTCGCGCACGTCCACATAGACGCAGAAAGACGGATCGTGTACGTCCACCGTCAGCATTTTGAAGTGCGCCAAGAGGCGGCCGCCGAGTTCTCTGCTGATTTCGATGGAGGTCAAAGGATAGCTTTTATCTCCGCGATGCGTTTCCACTTTAAAACTGCCGCTCGGTCTGCACACCTCTTTCGCCGCTTCGAAAATACTTTCCATGCCGTTGTCCGTTTCGAAGGCGACGCTCATCGAATGAATGCCGAACACCTTTTTCAGGCGCGCGACGATATTTTCCGTTTCGCTTTCCTCGAAGTCCTCCACGAGATAGCGCCCGCTGTAACGATGCAGTTCGTGACGGAAGCCTCGCAGCGCGCGTTCCATATTCGTGGAAAATACCCGCTCGAAAAAGCCCCTGTTCTTGCCCTTTAAAAACATTTCCGCATAGCGGATGATGATCACCTTTTTCATCTTTATATCCTCATGTCCGAAGTTTAATTCATTCTCGACTTCAATTCCCGCGCGCTCTCGTTCAGGATCTCCGCTGCCCGCGACGCTTCTTGTTCCGTCGTCTTTTCGGAAAAACTCAGTCGCAGAACGCCGTCCGCCGTCCTTTCGTCAAAGCCGCAGGCAAGGATCACCCGCGAGTAACGGTTTTTGGCATTCGAGGAACACGCGGACCCCGTGCCGACGATCAAGCCTTTGTCGTCCGCCATGTGCAGGAGGATTTCGCCCCGAAGTCCCGCCGCGGACACGTTCAGGATATAAGGCGAGGACTCTTTTGACGAAAGCCTGATAAAGATATTCTTATCGAGCAAATTCCAGAGGACCTCGCGGCAGGCTTTCAACCGTTCGCAATCTTCCCTGATCGTCTTGAATTTTTCTTCCGCCGCGTACTCGAACATCTTGATGCCGAATAAATTTTCGGTGCCGCTCCGCCTGCCGCCTTCCTGACCGCCGCCGAACACGAAGGGACGAAGGGTTAGGGACCTGCGCTTTATCAGGGCGCCCGTTCCCTTTAAGCCGCCTACTTTATGCGCGCTCATCGAATATAAGTCGATCTCTTTTCCCAAGCGAAAAGGGATTTTTCCGTAGGCTTGCACGCCGTCGCTGTGAAAGACGGCGCGCGGATTTTTCGCTTTGACCGCCTTTGCGATGGCGTTCACGTCGTTGATCGCGCCCGTTTCGTTGTTGACGTGAATGACGGAAACCAAGGACGTTTTCTCATCCACTAACTCCAAAAGCGCTTCCGCGTTCACGCCGCCGTCTTTATTTAGCGGAGCGAATCTCGCCTCCGCCGCGCCTCGGGTTTTCAGTTCCGCGACGCACGCCGCGACGGCGGAATGCTCGCCCGCCGTCGTGACGACGTTGCCGCGGCGCCCGAACGAGAATACGGCGTGATTGTCCGATTCCGTACCGCAGGAGGTAAAGACGAGTTCGAAATTTTCCTCGTCCGCGACGTGCGAAAGCAAAGCGGAACGAGCCTTTTTCAGCTCGCCCTGCAAAGCGAAGCCCTCTTGATAAAGTCCCGAGGGATTAAACCATTTATCCGTCAGAAATTCCCGCGCACGCGCAAACGCCCTTTCGTCGGGCTTTGTCGTGGCGGCATTGTCCAAGTATATCATACGAACGCGAGTCCTTATTATTTGCTCTGCTGCTGTTTCTTTTCCTGACTTACGTAGTCCGATTCGAGTGTGCCGCGCTTTACGAAACGGAGAATATTGACGAGAAGCTCCTCCCTGCATTCGAGGATATACAGCTTTTTGACGCCGCTTTCCCCGACTAAAATATACAGAAAGAACTTTCCTTCCGCCGGCTCCGCATTCGGCGTAAACAAGACCTGCTTGGTAGACGGATCCGAACGGAGCCTGTCGTAGCTTTGGTTTTCCACATCCCCAAGCTGCAAAATTTCCTCGGGTTGAATACGGCAGAGAAATTTGCGCTTGTTGATGTTGAATACTTTGGCAATCCTAAGTTCGCCCGAAACGAACGTATAGTCGTAACTGATGTTCACCCGTTTTTTAAGCGAATAGAGAAAAAACCAAAGCAACCCGAAAAATACGACCTGCATTCCCGACATGAACGCCATGCCGCGCGCGGAAGCGATCGCTTTCGCTATATCCTCCGCCGAAATCTCCTCCGTGGGCTGCGCCTTGGAAAAGGAAGCGATGAGGTTTGGAAGAAGGATCATCACGAATATCAGCCCCAAAATCAGCGCTATCCAGGAAAACACGTTGATGACTTTATATTTCTTTTCCGCTTTCGCCGCGTTTTTACTCACCGCGCTCTCTTCGTATAAAACGTCCATAAAACAATCTCCTTTAAACCAAGCGACGGCAGGTTTCCCAAAAAACGCGGGAAACGTGCCGCAAACGCTCGTTATTATCTGTGCCGAGGGAGATGTCGGGAAAGCCGCCAATCCTCGTCAAATCTCAAATTTGCCCTCGTAAACGGTCTTTACGCTGCCCATCAGTTCCACGTCGCCGTCCGAATGATAATTGACGACGAGATCTCCTCCGCGGAGCTTGACGGTGATATTCGTATCCTTTTCGCAAAAGCCGTTGAGGACCGCCGCGACCACGGCGGCCGCCGCGCCCGTTCCGCACGACCACGTTTCGCCGTTGCCCCGTTCCCAAACCCGCATTTTGATCGTCACTTTATTGACGACGCGGATAAATTCGGCGTTGATGCGCTCGGGGAAGTATTCGCAGTTTTCAAAGACGGGACCGACCGTTTCCACGTCCACCGCGTCCACTTTCTCGCTGAATACGACGCAGTGCGGATTGCCTATGTTGACGAGGGTGATCTTGTAATCCTGTCCGCCGATCTTCACAGGCTTGTTTACGATTTTGTCCTCATTCCAAACGCAGGGAATCTTTTTGCCCGCAAGTTCCGCCTTGCCGAGATTGACGCTCGCGGAATTGACCTTGCCGTTGAAGGAATACACGCGGACTTCCTTGACGCCGCTCGCCGTTTCGATGCGCATATCGCGGCTCAACACGATGCCCTTTTCGTAGAGGTATTTGCCCACGCAGCGAATGGCGTTGCCGCCCGCAAGCCCTTCCGTGCCGTCCTTGTTGAAAATGCGCATTTTCGCATCCGCCACGGCGGAATTTTCAATGAGCACGATGCCGTCCCCGCCGATTCCGTAATGGATATTGACGTAGTTGATGGCGATGGATTCGGGACAGGTGATCTTTCCGTCGCGGTTGTCGAAATAGATATAATCGTTTCCGCAGGACTGCATCTTCGTAAAGGACAGCTGTAATTTTTCTTTTCTCAGATGATTGATATCCACGAGTTCGGTGTTGTCCTCGGTGAACTTGCTGGCGATGATGTCCGCGAGCGCGTTCGCCGTATCGAGCGCCGTCAGCACGGTGATTCCGAGCAGAATGGCGTGGTGATGCAGGCGGATGAAATCGTTGATGGATTCGAGGTCGGTCTTGCCCGTGTAGACGATATAATCGATCTTCCCTTCGTCCATCAGCTTGATGACGGAATCGGTGGCGGAAAGTCTGTCCACGGTCGTGACGTCGATGCCGAGATCGGAAATGACTTTCGCCGTCCCCTTGGTGGCGTACATCGTACAGCCGAGATCCCCGAACTTTTTGGCGATGGAAACGATGTCGAATTTATCCTGATCGTTGACCGTCATATAGACGCCGACAGGGCGTTGATCGGAAGGATGGCACATTTTAAAGCCCGCCGAAACGAGCCCTTTAAACATGGCTTCCTCGATCGTCTTGCCGATTCCGAGCACTTCGCCCGTCGATTTCATCTGAGGACCGAGCTGCGAATTGACGTCGTTGAGCTTTTCAAAACTGAACACGGGCACTTTGACCGCCACGTACGGCGATGCGGGATACAGCCCCGTGCCGTAGCCGAGTTTTTTGAGCTTCGCGCCCACGATGATTTTCGTCGCAAGCTCCACCATCGGCACGCCCGTCACCTTGGAGATATACGGAACAGTGCGCGACGCGCGGGGATTGACTTCGATGACGTAAAGCTGTCCGCGGTAAATCAGATACTGAATATTGATCAGTCCTTTGGTTTTAAGTTCGAGCGTGAGCTGCGTGGACACCTCGATGATGCGCTCTAACATGGTGTCTTCGAGATTATAGGGCGGATAAACGGCGATAGAGTCGCCCGAATGGATGCCCGTGCGTTCGATATGCTGCATGATGCCGGGGATGAGGACGTCCGTTCCGTCGGAAATGGCATCCACTTCGAGTTCGGTACCCATGAGATATTTATCGCACAAAACGGGATTTTCTATTCCCTGTGCCAAAATGACGTCCATGTAGCGGCAGACGTCCTCTTCCGTAAACGCGATCGTCATGTTCTGTCCGCCGATGACATACGAGGGACGAAGGAGCACGGGATATTCCAGCTTTTCCGCGGCTTTGAGCGCCTCCTCCTTGGTCATGACGGTGATCGCCTTGGGACGGGGGATGGAATACTTTTCGAGAAGCGCCTCGAAACGCTCCCGATCTTCCGCCATATCCACGCTGTCCGCGGACGTGCCGAGAATTCGGATTCCGTGTTTTGCGAAATACGCGCAGAGATTGATCGCCGTCTGCCCTCCGAAGGTGATGATGACGCCGTAGGGCTTTTCCACGTCGATGACGTTCTGTACGTCTTCCGCGGTCAAGGATTCGAAATACAGCCTGTCCGCCGTGTCAAAGTCGGTGGAAACCGTTTCGGGATTGTTGTTGACGATGACGACTTCGTAGCCGAGCTCTTTGAGAGTCCATACGCAATGGACGGAAGAATAGTCGAATTCGATACCCTGACCGATACGAATGGGTCCCGAGCCGATGACGATGATTCGCTTCTTCTCGCTCTTTGCGACGAACGGTTTTGCTTCGTCGTGATCCGCTTCGTCGTAGGTAGAATAGAAATACGGCGTCTTGGCGGCGAACTCCGCGGCGCAGGTGTCCACCATCTTGAACACGGCTTTTTTATGGAAGGGAATTTTCTGACCGCTGAATTTTTCGATGTCCTTATCGAGATAGCCGAGCCGCTTTCCTTCCTCGTATATCTCGCGGGAGAGCACGCCCGTCGCCGCCTTCCTGACGGGATACGTTTCCTCGCCTTCGTAATCGAACAGCAGCCGCTCCGTTTCGTCGATCTCCCCGCCTTCCGCTTTCGTCGCCTCGATATCCTTATAACACTCTTTAATCATCGTCAGTTTGCGTTCGTAAGCGACGAGATTTTTGAGTTTGTTGAGGAACCAGCGGTCGATCTTGGTGATGGAGAAGATTTCGTCCGCGGTGACGCCGCGCTGCAAGGCCTGATAGACGACGAAGAGCCGTTCGTCCGTCATTTCGGGAAGTCTTGCGAGAAGTTCCTCCCGCGAAAGGTCGATCAGCTTTTTATGATTGAGTGTGGTGAGCGAAATCTCCGCTCCGCGCACGGCTTTCATAATCGCCGCCTCGAAGGAAGTGCCGATCGCCATGACCTCCCCCGTCGCCTTCATTCTCGTTCCTAACTCCCGTTTGGCGTAGAGGAACTTATCGAAAGGCCACTTGGGGAGCTTGACGACGACGTAATCGAGCGCGGGCTCGAAACAGGCGTACGTTTTGCCCGTGACGTCGTTTCTAATCTCGTCGAGCGTATAGCCGAGGGCGATCTTCGTCGCCACTTTGGCGATGGGATACCCCGTGGCTTTGGAAGCGAGCGCCGAGGAACGGCTCACCCTCGGATTGACTTCGATGACCGAATATTCGAAGGAATCGGGATTGAGCGCGTACTGTACGTTGCATCCGCCCTCGATGCCGAGCTCGGCGATGATCGCAAGGGAGGCGCTTCGAAGCATCTGATACTCTTTGTCCGCGAGCGTCACCGCGGGCGCGATGACGATGGAATCGCCCGTATGAATGCCCACGGGGTCGAAATTTTCCATGGAACAGACGGTGAGCACGTTGCCCGCTCCGTCGCGCAGGACTTCAAATTCGATCTCCTTCCATCCGCCGATGTATTTTTCGATCAATACCTGCGTAATGGGCGAAAGCATGAGTCCGTTATGGGAAATGAGGCGAAGTTCCTCCTCGTTATACGCCACGCCGCCGCCGGCGCCGCCCAAGGTGTACGCGGGGCGCACGATGACGGGATAGCCGAGCTTTTTCGCAATCGCCGCGCATTCCTCCACCGTATAGGCGATATCGGAAGGAACGCAGGGCTGATGGATTTTTTCCATCGTTTCCTTGAACAGCTCCCTGTCCTCCGAACGGTCGATCGCGTCGAGCTTTGTGCCGATGAGTTTGACGCCGTGCTTTTCGAGAAAACCCGATTTGGCGAGTTTGCAACCCATCGTAAGTCCCGTCTGACCGCCGAGAGAGGCGAGCAGGCTGTCGGGCTTTTCTTTGAGTATAATTCTCTTTAAACTCTCTTCCGTGAGCGGTTCGAGATAGATCTCGTCCGCGAGCGCCCTGTCCGTCATGATCGTGGCGGGATTGGAATTGCAGAGGACGACGTTGATGCCTTCGCTCTTTAAGACGCGGCACGCCTGCGCGCCCGCATAGTCGAATTCCGCCGCTTGTCCGATGACGATGGGTCCCGAACCGATCACCAATACTTTTTTAATATCGCTTCTCTTAGGCATGGCTCTTCTCCTTTTCCATATTCGCAAGGAATTTATCGAACAGCGGATTCGCGTCGTGAGGACCGCCGCACGCTTCGGGATGGAATTGCACCGTGAAGGCGTTTATGTCGTCGTAATCCACGCCCTCGCAGGTGTTATCGTTGGCGTTGACGAAACTGATCTTTCCGCTTTTCACTGTCGGAGAAAGCACTTCGTAGCCGTGGTTTTGACTGGAAATATACACTCTGCCCGACCCCAAATGCTTTACGGGCTGATTGCTGCCCCTGTGCCCGTATTTCATCTTGCCCGTCTTTCCGCCCATCGCAAGGGCAAAGAGCTGATGTCCGAGGCAAATGCCGAAAATCGGTTTTTTGCCCGCGAGTTTTTTAAGTTCCGCGATGATCTGCGTATTCTCTTCGGGATCGCCGGGACCGTTCGTGAGCATGACGCCGTCGGGACGGAGGGCGAGAATCTGCTCCGCGGTATAAAAGGAGGGAACGCGGAGCACGCGGCAGCCGCGCTTCATCAGTTCGCGGATGATATTTTCTTTGCAGCCGAAATCCCACACCGCCACGGTATAGCGGGAGGAGGCCTTATCCCCGTGTTCCGTCACCTCTTGGCAGGTGACCGACTGCACGGCGTCTTTCACGCGGTAATTTTTCAGTGCCTCGCGCTTTGCGGCGTCCTTCTCCGTCAGGGGAGCGGAAGAAATATACGCGTTCATGACGCCCGTTTCGCGCACGATCTTCGTGAGTTCGCGCGTGTCTATGCCGTAAATACCGATGATTCCCGCTTTGGCGAGATATTCGTCCAGCGTTTCCTCCATACGGAAATTGGAGGGCTTTTCGCATACCTCCCGAACGACGTAGGCGGAAACCCAAGGCTTCGAGCTTTCGAAATCCTTGGAAATCATGCCGTAGTTTCCGATGAGCGGAAAGGTCTGCGTGACGATCTGTCCGTAATAGCTCGGATCGGTAAGCGTTTCGATGTAGCCCGTCATGCCCGTCGTGAAAACGAGTTCCCCGACCGTTTCGCCGTCCGCACCGAAACGGAAGCCTTGAAACACTTTTCCGTTTTGCAGCGTCAAATAAACTTTGGTTTTCTTCATATGCTTCCTTCTCTGTTAAGATTTTTGATTTTCAATCGTTGTCCTTTTTATCCGCAGATTCAAAGAGGCTTTAAATTCCGCGAAACATTCTTTACAGACCCAATGCGCCGTATACGCCTTGTTTCCGATCCTCACCGCTTTGGGAACGACCGTGCTTCCGTCTGCGTTTTTGCGTATGTCGTGTAATTCGGGACGGTATTCCTCCTCCGTAACGGCGACATAGCCTTCCGTCTGCGTATCGTCGCCGAGCTTTTCGGAATAAAATTTCGCCCAACAGAACGCGCAGTGATCGTGGTCGTCATTCGGTCCCGTCGGTTTATAAGCCGTGTACTCAAAAACGAGATTTCTGAGATAATCGCCGTTTTGATATCGCCAATCCGCTTCGGGATTTTTTTCCTCTTTCATTCTCTGTCCTCTGCGTCTGCGTTTAGTCGCGCAGAAGCTTGCACATGACCGCCTTCTGAGCGTGCAGTCTGTTTTCCGCCTCGTCGAATACTTCGTCCGCATGGGCTTCCAATACGTCCTCGGTGATTTCTTCGCCGCGGTGCGCGGGCAGGCAATGGAGCACCATCGCGTCCTTTTTGGCGCATTCCATGACCTCCGCGTTTATCTGATAGTTTCGGAACGCCTTTTCGCGGAGCGCTTTCTCTTCTTCCTGTCCCATGGACGCCCATACGTCCGTATACAGCACGTCCGCGTCTTTCGCGGCCTTTTTGACGTCCGTCGTCACTTCGAAATCGTCGCCGTACTCCTTTGCCCATTCCGTGAGCTGCGCGTCGGGGGTATATCCCTCGGGGCAGGCGATGGAAAATTTCATGCCCGTCTTTAAAGCGCCGACCATGAGGGAGTTCGCCATGTTGTTGCCGTCGCCCACAAAGCACATTTTAAGCCCCTTAAAACTCCCTTTATACTCGCGTATCGTCATGAGATCCGCCAAAACCTGGCAGGGATGGCAATAATCCGTCAGCGCGTTGATGACGGGAATAGAGCCGTATTTTGCGAAATCCTCCACTTCGCTCTGCTCGAAAGTTCGGATCATGAGTCCGTCGAGATAGCGGGACAGCACGCGCGCGGTGTCCTTGACGGGTTCGCCGCGTCCAAGTTGCAAATCCCTGTCCGACAGAAAGAGCGCGTAGCCGCCGAGCTCGTACATCCCCACCTCGAAGGAAACGCGGGTGCGCGTGGAAGATTTCTGGAAGATCATTCCAAGCTTTTTGCCTTTCAGATAATCCTTGCGGATATTGTTCTTTCTCTCGTATTTGAGCTGATCCGCCAAATTGAGTATGCCTAAGATTTCCTCTCTCGACAAATCGCCGAGCTTCAATAAATGTTTCATTCCGCCAAAACCTCGTTCAATATTTTCAGTCCTTCGTTCATTTCCGTCTTCGTGATATTCAAAGGGGGCAACAGGCGCAGCCTGTCGTGCGCCGTCAAAATCAAAAGCCCTTTCGACATACACGCCTCCGCCAAAGCGCGCACCGACTTTTCCGAACGCACTTTCACACCCAGCATCAACCCCGCGCCCGTCACCTCTTCGACTCCTTTCATCTTGGAGATAAAGGTCTTTAAGTAGTCGCCTTTCGCGCGCACTTCGAGGAAAAGCTCCTTCGTGAGCCGTTCGACGATACTCACCGCCCCCGCGCAGGCGACGGGATTGCCGCCGAACGTCGAGCCGTGATCCCCGTAGGAAAACGCGTCTTTCGTCTTTTCGAACAGCATACAGGCGCCGATGGGAAGCCCTCCGCCAAGCCCCTTAGCCGTCGTTACTATATCGGGCGTAATACCGTACGCCTGATAAGAATACATCTCCCCCGTTCTGCCGTTGCCCGTCTGCACTTCGTCTGCGATAAAGAGAACGTCGTTCGCCTTGCAGTATTCAATAGTTTGTCTGACAAAGTTCTCGTCCAAAACGTGCACGCCGCTCTCGCCTTGGATGAGTTCTATCATCACCGCGCAGGTCTTGGGGGTTATTTTCGCCTTTACGTCGGCAAACGTCGGCTTTGCGTAGATAAAGCCTTGGGGAAAGGGACCGAAATATCGATGAAAAGCCTCCTGTCCCGTCGCGGCGAGCGTCGCCAGCGTCCTGCCGTGAAATCCGTTTTCAAGGGTGACGATCTCGTATTTTTTTCCCTCTCCGTACTTGTCGGACGCGTACTTTCTCGCCGCCTTGATCGCGCATTCGTTAGCCTCCGCGCCCGAATTGCCGAAAAACACTTTTTTGGCGCCCGACTTCTCGCAGAGAAGCTGAGCAAGGCGGGTCTGCGGCTGCGTATAATACAGATTGCAGGCGTGCTGGACCTTATTGATCTGCTCCGTCACAGCGTGTTTCCACGCTTCGTCGTTCATGCCGAAAATGTTGACGCCGATGCCGCTGGTAAAATCGATATACGTTTTACCCGCCGTATCCGTGAGTGTCGCGCCCTCGCCGCTTTCGATCGCGACGGAAAAACGACGATAGGTAGGCGCGAGATATGCCTTATCTTTCGATTCAATTTCCTGGAAATTCATTTTTATCGACCTTTTATATACTCTTTTTCAAAAAATAAGACTGATTTTAAGAAAATCAGTCGCCGTTTACAAACATTGTTCCCATACCTTCGTCGGAAAGAAGCTCCATTAAAATGGAATGATTAACCCTGCCGTCGGTGATAAACACTTTTTTGACACCGCGGCGGATCGCTTCCTTGCAGCATTCTATTTTCGGAATCATCCCGCCCGAGATAATCCCTTGCTTGACGAGAGATGGAATATCGGATACGTACACTTTCTTTATCAAAGACTCCTCGTTGTTTTTATCTTCCAAAAGCCCCCGGATATCCGTCATCAGGATCATGCTCTCCGCTTGCAGCGCCCCCGCGATCACGGATGCCGCCGTATCGGCGTTGATATTATAGATATTGCCCTGATGATCGTAACCGACCGTGGAAATGACGGGAATATAGCCCGTACTCAGACAATCCTCGATAATGCGGATATTGACTTCGTTGATTTTGCCGACAAATCCGAGCTCTTCGCTCTCCTTTTCGCAGCCGAGCATATGGCCGTCGATTCCGCAAAGCCCCACGGCTTTCCCGCCGCAGGATTCCAATTGATTGACGAGCGATTTATTGATCTTGCCCGCCAATACCATACGGACGACTTCCGCCGTTTCCGCGTCGGTATAGCGAAGTCCGTTTACGAATTTGCTCTCCATGCCGAGCTTTTTCAGCATTTCGGAAATTTCGGGACCGCCGCCGTGTACGAGCACCACTTTGATGCCCACGAGCTGCAAAAGCACGAGATCGCGCATGACGGAAGTCTTTAACTCCTCGTCGATCATAGCGTTGCCGCCGTATTTGATGACGAGAATTTTATCGTTATATTTCTTGATATAAGGCATCGCTTCCGCTAGAAACTCAGCCTGTTCCCGTTTAGAGATCATCTTGTCACCCGTTTATTTTTTCTATTATAGCACACCCGAAGCTATTTGTCAACCTTTCGCAAGAAATTTCGAGTCCGAAAAAGCGAAAATCGACCGCTTTTAGCTTCTGTAATCTCCGTTGATATGGACGTATTCGTAAGTCAAATCGCACCCCCATGCCGTCGCGCCGTAATTGCCGTCGTGCAAGTTCACCTGAATACCGATTTCCTTTTCGCTGAGGACCTTCTTTGCCGCATCTTCGGAAAAGTCGATGCCCATTCCCTCTTCGCAGACTTCTATCTCGCCCGCCGCAGAAGTAAAAGATACGCCTATCTTCTTTACGTTTACCGCCGCGCCCGAATAGCCTATCGCGCAAAGCACCCTTCCCCAATTGGCGTCCGCGCCGAAAATCGCCGCTTTCAGCAGATTGGAACAAACGACCGACTTGGCGACCGTGCGCGCGATCTGTTTGGATTTCGCGCCCGTAACGTTGCATTCGATGAGCTTGGTCGCACCCTCTCCGTCCGCCGCGATCTTCTTACAGAGCGCCGTCGTGACGGCGTGAAGCGCGCGGCAGAATTTTTTATAATCGGTGTCGGCGCGGTCGATCAAGGCGTTGCCCGCAAGCCCGCTCGCCATAACGCAAAGGGTATCGTTCGTAGAGGTGTCCCTATCCACGCTGACCATGTTCAAAGAATCCTTGACGTCCGCGGACAGCGCTTTTTGCAGCATTTCGGGCGAAATGCTCACGTCCGTCGTGATGAACATCAGCATCGTCGCCATGTTCGGACAAAGCATTCCCACACCCTTGCATATGGCGCCGATACGGCATTTGATCTCGCCGAGCTGAAACTCGTAGGCAAGTTCCTTGGGAACGGTGTCCGTAGTCATGATCGCTTCCGCTGCCGCAAGACTGCCCACGGGCGTACTTTCAAGTCCTTCGACAAGCTCTTTCATGCCGCCCGCGATCGGTTCCAAAGACAATTTTTGTCCGATGACGCCCGTCGAGGCGATCACCACGTCGCTCGCGGGGATCCCGCAATGCTTTTCCACCAGCGCGCACATACCGTCGGCGATCTCGATGCCGTCCGCATTGCAGGTGTTCGCGTTGCCGCTGTTGACGATGACCGCCCGCGCATAGCCGTCTTCCACGTGCTTCTGCGTGACGATGATGGGCGCGCCTTTCACGAGATTGGTCGTATAGACGCAAGCCGTCGCGGCTCTCTTTTTACAGAGAATGAGCGCCAGATCTTTTTTGGATTTATTTTTGCGTATTCCGCAGTGAATTCCGTTCGCTTTGAAGCCGAGGGGCGCGCAAACGCCTCCCTCTATCGGCTTCATCTCTTTATTTACTCCGTTCTTCCTCATTTTATCTATCTTTCTTCCTTGAACGTTTTATTCTTTATTTCCGATCCTTTCGGCAGCTTATTCCAAACCCGTTTCCTCGTCGAAGCCGAGCGCGATATTCATGTTCTGAACGGCCGCGCCCGACGCGCCTTTGCCGAGATTGTCGAAACGGGAGCAAAGCAGCAGCTGTTCCGCGTTGCCGCCGATAAAAATTTCCATACGGTTGCTTCCCGCAAGATGATTGGCGCCCAAAAAAGAATGCGGCGCATCGTCCACGGAAATAAATTTTGCTCCTGCATAAAAGCCGCGATAAAAATCCGCGAGCTTTTGAGGCGTCAATTTAACTTTCATCAACTCCGCATACAAGGGCACCGTCACACACATTCCGCAGTAATAATCCGCCACGATGGGATTGAAAACAGGCGCATGGGAAAGAGCGCAGATTTTCGTCATTTCGGGCAGGTGCTTATGGGAAAGAGTCAATCCGTATTGGCGCGGGCTGTCGAGTTCCTTATCCCGTTCCGGCTCTTCATAAGAGGCGATCATCTTTTTGCCCCCGCCGCTGTATCCCGTCACCGAATGGGCGACGAACGGATAATCGGGCGACACGAGCCCTTCTTTCACCAAAGGATATACCAAGGAGATGAAGCCGCTGGCGTGGCAGCCCGGATTGGCGATGCGTTTTCCTTTCGCCACGGCCGAGCGAAAATCACAGGACAGTTCGGGAAAGCCGTATGCCCAGCCTTCCGCCGTCCTGTGCGCCGTCGAGGCGTCGATGATTTTCGTGTTCGGGTTTTGACAAAGAGATACCGCCTCTTTTGCCGCCGCGTCGGGAAGGCACAAAAAGACGATATCCGCTCGATCGATGCGCTCTTTGCGAGCCTCGGTATCCTTTCGAAGTTCCTCGGGAATAGAGAGAAGACGAATATCTCTGCGCGACATAAGTCTATCGTATATCTGCAAGCCCGTCGTCCCTTCTCTCCCGTCTATAAATACGTTATACATAGTTTTTAGTTTGCGGAAAACCGCGTTCAGGCGGCTTATTTCAGTTTTTTTGCGTCGAGGAGCGCCTTTACCTTCAAGGGAAGCCCGAAGAGATTGATAAAGCCTTCCGCATCGTTCTGGTGATAAGCACCGCCGTCGTCGTCGAAAGTGGCAATCGCTTCGCTATACAGAGAATAGGGAGAAGTGATGCCCGCGTTCATGACGTTGCCTTTATAAATTTTCAGCTTGACGTCGCCCGTCACCGTCTTCTGCGTTTCGTTGACGAACGCGGTCAAAGCCTCTCTCAGCGGCGTAAACCACTGTCCGTCATAGACCATTTCCCCGAATTTGACGGCAATGAGCTGCTTATAGTGCATCGTCGCCTTATCCAAACAAACGGACTCCAAAAGCTCGTGCGCGGTATAAAGAATGGTGCCGCCGGGCGTTTCGTACACGCCGCGGGACTTCATGCCCACCAGACGATTTTCCACCATATCGCAAAGCCCCACGCCGTTGGCGCCGCCCACTTCGTTGAGCTTCTCCACGAGCGCCACGCTGTCCATCTCCTTGCCGTCGATTGACGTCGGAATGCCTTTTTCAAAGTGAATGGTAAGATAGGTGGCTTTATCGGGCGCCGCCCAAGGCGATACGCCGAGTTCGCAGATCTTATCGTAATCGGGCTCGTTCGCGGGATCTTCGAGATCCAGCCCCTCATGGGAAAGATGCCAAAGATTTTTATCCTTGGAATAGTTGGTTTCGCGGGTGATCTTTAAGGGGATATGATGCGCTTCCGCATACTCTATCTCCTCTTCGCGGCTCTTGATGTCCCAAATGCGCCAAGGCGCGATGATCTTCATTTCGGGGGCGAACGCCTTGATGGTCAGTTCGAAACGGACCTGATCGTTGCCTTTGCCCGTACAGCCGTGACAGATAGCGTCCGCGCCTTCTTTTTTGGCGATCTCGACGAGCCTCTTGGCAATGACGGGACGCGCAAAAGAAGTGCCCAGCAGATATTTATCCTCGTATTTTGCGCCCGCCTGCACCGTCGGATAGATATAATCTTCGATAAATTCCTTTTTGAGATCCTCGATATAGAGCTTGGAAGCGCCCGTTTTGAGCGCCTTTTCTTCCAATCCGTCGAGTTCCGATTCCTGCCCTACGTCGGCGGAAACCGCGATGATTTCCGGATCCCCGTAATTTTCTTTCAGCCAGGGAATGATGATGGACGTATCAAGGCCGCCCGAGTATGCGAGTACGATTTTCTTGATGTTCTCTTGCTTTGCCATAATTTTTATCTCCGTATAAATTTTTATCAGTAAAACTTGATTTTTATCGACCTTCGGCACCGGAAAAACGACGTCGTTCCTCGGCGCATTCTCCGTTTCCCCGCGCCCTTTATCTATTTTATAAGAATCGCGGGACACACGGCGGCGCCCGGCAGTTCGAAAAAAGCGTGTGTAGGCTTCGACAACTGCGCCTGCTTTGGTTTATCGCGATTTATTATACTACCCCTACTATATTTCGTCAAGCAAATTTTGCCCGTTTTCTAAAACTTCATGAATTTTTTTGCAAACATTTTCAAATTTTATACATTATAAAACGCTTATACGGAATAAATGAATATTTTTACTTATAAAATAGGTTTCCGAAGGCATCGAATGGCGGCGTTCGTCATCGTACAAAAGAAATTTCCGACTGAACGACGATTTCATTTTGTTCATTGAAGCCCTGAACCAAAAAGGCGGATTCTTCCGTCTGTTTGCGAAAGAAGCGGAGGGTATCTCCCTCGCGGCATTGTTTCACGTACCCGAGCGCAAAGCCTTTCAGTTGTTTTTTTGCCAATTCTTCGACGGAAAAACAGTTGAAGCAATAATCGGCGTAGCGAGTGTTATTGACGTGCATATTATGGTCGTATTCCGAGTTCGCCACGGTCAGGGAAAACCGCAGTTCCCCCTCTTCGGGAGTAAACGAAGGAAGTTTCCAGCGATTGACGTCGAGCGCGCGCGAAGGGTTATAAGCGGAATAGTCCTGATTATCCAAAACCTTGGACTGCAAAAGCCTGCCGCTTTTCATATCTACCATACACCAACGGGAAGTGGCGTTCATGAAAATATCGCCCGACTCGGATAAAATTTGATATTCTCTGCCAAATACTACGTACGAAGGAGGCGTCGGCCACGTTTTTACGGTGATATGCGCGCCGAGCGGAACGGGAGAAAGAAACTCGCAGCGGATATTGGTCAGCATAAAAGCATACCCTCTCGGCTTTAAATAGGAATAGCCGAAGCCAAGTTCGTCGGCGCTGGAACAGGCGACTTCCTCTAAATACGCCAATACGGCGGAAGGCTTCAATTCGTCTTTGAAATCCGTATCGCAATATTTTACATCGAATGTTTTTATATGTTCGTAAAGTTTCATAAAAATATTATACAACGGCAAGAAAAAAATGTCAATGATTCGGACGGGCTCTTTTTAAGACAAAACACGAGAAAAAACGCCGATTTTTTTTGCAAATATTCGACAAAAAGGTAAGTTTTTGCCGAATATCTATTGACTTATACGGGTGTTTGTTGTATAATACTTTATGTAAGATATTCAAAGTAGTCTTTCAGACAAACTATATACTCTGCCACACCGACTACGCAAGAGGAGGCATCCGATGATACAACAGGAAAAAGCATCCGCCGCAGACGAAATTCCCGAAGATGAATTTTCGCTGACGGGCGGCGCCGAGGAACAGGGAATCACCATCAGTTCCGATCTTATCCGAGGGCATATCAACACCATCATTTTGAGAAGTCTTTACGACGGGGACAAATACGGATACGACATCATCAATGAAATAGAAAAGAAGAGCGGAGGGCTGTATACGTTGAAACAGCCTACCCTTTACAGCGCCTTAAAACGTCTGGAAACGCTGCATTACGTAGAATCGTATTACGGCGATTTTTCTAACGGCGGCAGAAGGAAATACTTTCGTCTGACAAATTCGGGCAAGGAAATCACCGAGAGAAATCTCTCCGAATGGGAATATTCGAGGACCATCATCGACAGCCTCATTTCCGACGGCAACGCGCACTACGACTTTTCCTTTATCACCGAAAAGCAGAAAGAGCTTCTCGATATTAAAAAAACGCTTTCGGCGCGGGAAGCGGCGCTCGAAGACGAACGCAGCGCGCTCAACAATCTCAAAAACGAATTGCAGCGCGAACGTTCCCTTCTGTCCGTGCAGAGCTCGTCTTTGAGCACGCAAAAATCCGACTTTAACGAGCTGAAAGACAAGATCCGCACTCAAAAAGAAGAATTGGTAGAAAAGGAACGCATCCTGAGCGAAAAACAGAACGAGATCGACGCCAAGGAAATGCAGCTGAACGAAAAGCAGCGGGAAATCCTCGAAGCAAAGGAAGAACTCGAAAGACAGCGCGAGGAAATAGACGCTTTAAAAAACAGAATCGAATCCCAAAAAATAGAGCTGGACGACAAGATCACCGAGCTGGACGAGGTAAAAGCGGAAACCTCTTCACAGGCGGAAGAATTGCAGGAGAAACAAAACGAACTCTTTGCCATGCAGGAGGAGCTTTCCCGGAAGCAGGAAGATCTGACGGAGCTGCAAGCGGAGCTGGAAGACAAGCGCAGCGAACTCGAAGAGGCGCAAAGATCTCTCGCCGAGCGCGAGAATGCCGTTTCCTCCGCGCAGAATTTTTCGGCGGATAAAGAAAACGAACTGGCACGGCGGGAAACCGCCCTGCGGGAAGCCGAGGAGCAATACGCGGAAAAACAGCGCGCTTTGGAAGAAGCGGAAGCCGAAATAGAAGCCCATAAGGAAGAGATCGCGCGTCAAAAAGCGGAAATCGAAGAAAAAACACAGGCTTTGGACAAGCTTCGTTCAGAACTCGACGAAAAGACTTCGGAAAATTACAACCTCCTCTCCCTCATTCAATCGGAACGGGCAAAGCTGGAAGAAGAGAAAGCGCTGTTGCAGCAAAGACAGTCCGAATTGGAAAGCAAGCAGGAAGAAAGTGAAGAACTTATCGAAGTCCGCGCCGAGCTGGAAGAAAAGAAAGCGGATATCGCGGCGCTGAGGAACGCTCTCAGCTCCCACGAGCAAGCGATGTCCCTGTTAAAAAGCGACCTCGAAAACAAAACAGCCGAGTATTATAATCGTTCCGTGGAAATCCGCGCGCAGCAGGCGCAGCTGGACGAGCAAAAAGAAAAATTGGAAAGCGCGAAAAAGGAAATCGAAGAAAAATCGAACGAATTGGACGCGCTGAAAACCCGGATGGAAGAAAAGGAATCGGAACTTTCCGCCCGCGAACAGGCGATAGGCGAATTGACAGATTCTATGAAATCCTCCGAAGCGAACGTTTCTTCTACGCTCTTTGAGCTGGAAACGAGGGAAGCGGCGATCAAAGAACGGGAAACTGCCCTCGCAGCGGAACGCGAAGAATACGAGCAAGAAAAACTCGCCTTCGAAGCAGAACGGGATTCCTTCCTTGCGGAAAAGGAAAGCGTCGAAGCGCAGCGCATCCGGCTTACGGACGAACAGAACGCGCTTGCGGAAAAAGAAACCGAACTGCAATCCGGATTAGAAACTTTAAACACGGAAAAATCCGCTCTCGAAAACGCGCAAAAAGAGGCGGCGGAAAAGCAGGCGGAACTCGATAAAAGAAATTACGAGCTCACCGAAAAAGAATATGCCTTGCAGGAGCGCGAGCGGCTGATTGAAACTCAAAAGACGCAGACGGATACTTCCGCGGTGGATATTCAGCGCCAGCGGGAAGAAATTGCGGCGCGGCACAGCGAACTGATACGCAGCGGCGAGCAGCTGCAAAACGATATTGCGGCGTTCCGCCAACAGCAGAAAGATCTGTCTTCAAGGCAGGCCATTTATAATCAGCAGCAGCTCGATTTCATGACCCAAAAGAACACTCTTGCCGCTCAGCAGTTCGATTTTGCGGACAGACTGAGTTCCTATAACGCGCAGGTCAAACAGTTCAACGAAGGTCTGATGCGGTTCAACGAGGAGAAAAATTCTTTCCAAATCGAAAAACAGGATCTGGAAACGAAAAAATCGGAATTGGAAAAGCAACAGGCGGAACTCGACGAACTCAAATCAGACCTGGAAAAGCAGAGAACGGAATTTGAAAAAGCGCAGATAGAAAACGAAAAGAAAAAGTTGGAAACGACGGCGGAATTTCAAAGCAAAACCGCCGAGATCGACAAACAGCTCGCGGCGCTCAAAGAAAAAGAGCTCGAACTCGAAAGCCGCGAGAACGCCTTGAACGCGGCAAGGCGGGAGTTCAATTCCCGACGCTATGAAGCGGAATATGCGGTTTCGCAGGCTCCTGCGCCCTATCCCCCCTATCCCGCCGCTTATCCCCCTTCGGGCTATGAAAACAACGGGTATTTGGAACAGTCGCAGCCTGCCCTTTCGGCACCCCGATCCGCGCCTGCCGAAAAACAGAGCGCAAAGATCGATTTCGGGGAGCTGCGGGAACGGGCGCAGACAGACGGCATCCGCATTAAAACGGCGGGCAGTATCGGCGAAAAAAAGAAAGGGGCGTCCGAACCGCCCGCGGCCGTATTCAACAAGGGCTTGACCTTGTTCAAAGCCGCCCTCATTACTTTCTGCATTCTTCTTGCGGAAAGCCTCGTTATCTTTTTTGTTAAAGACAAGATCGGCGTAAGCGGACTTTACCCCGCCGTCGGGTGCGGCATCGGGCTGGCGGGCTTTTTGCTCTGCACGATCCTCTACGCCTGCGGCTACCGGCCTCAGGCGCGCAGAAGCAAGCACCCCGCTTATATCCTGAACGCGTCCATCCTCTTCGTCATCGGCGTCATCGTCGTCAGCATGATCGCCGTCTATCTCAAAGTTGACCTCAAACAACCGAGCGAGCTGCTCAAATATGTGATTCTGCCCGTCGTTTACCTTCTCGACCTCGTCTTTTTCTCCGTGTTCTATTATCTCTTCTCTCTCGCGGGAAAATCTGCGGCGACTCAGAATCAGTCCTGAAAAAAATATATATACGTTAAAACGCCCCGCAGAAATTCTCCGCGGGGCGCTTCCGTTTTTTTCGGCGGGCGCAAAAGCTTCTAAATTGCTTTTCCTTTTCTCATTCCACAATTAATAAATCACGCACCCGAAAAGGGCGGATCGGCGGTTTTGGATTTCTTTTTGGAAGTTTCCTTGGAGGCGCAGTGCTTATCGGCAAAGCATACCAGCCAGCCCTCTTTGGAACGGGGCATCCATGCCAGCGTCAGCGGAAACATATGCGTGCGGATGATATAGTACACTTTATCGCTGACCCCGAACGTTTCCCGCGCATTCTTCGCCGCAAGCGCCGTATGACAGAAGCCGTGCAGCCGCCCGCGCCGTTTATTGATATGCCAGTCATAGAGATAAAAATCATGCAGAAAAGCCCCGATCACCAAGCTTTCCTCGTCCACCTTCCATTCCCACTTTTTTGCTAAATACAGACTATAACAGGCGACGTTAAGACAGTGTTCGTAAGTACTGACATCGCCGTGCTGAATATACGTCTTCATTTTTTGCACAGACTCGTTTTCTAAATACGGACGCAGATAGCGAAGGACGAGTTCTTCATACTGCATAGCTTTACCTTTTAATGTCATCCGCGTCCTCCTCTTTTCACATTTTACGTATATATCTATATTATATACGTTTTTTTCGAAAAAGTAAAGCTCGGTTAAGTATTTTTTCCTCTTTTCACCGTCTTTTTGCTTTTCTGCGTCCAAATAAAAAAAGGCTTTGTCTTCCCGGAGAAAAAAGCCTTTTTTCAGTCTTTTCTATGTTCAGCGAAGTTCTAAAAAAGCGTCGCGGTGTTCCACGGAAGTGGAAAAGACAATCTGCGTCTTGGTCTTCCCGAAATGCTGCAATTCACCGATAAAATGATCCAATTCGGTCGTCGTTCTGAAAAGCACTTCTATCAGCATCGCATAGTCGCCCGTGACGCAGTTGCATTCGACCACATTGGGACAGCTGCGGATGTAGGGATAAAATTCCTTTTTTTGGACGGGTTCCACTTCCAGATTGATGAACGCCTTGATATTAAAACCGAATGCCTGCGGATTGATGTGGGTATAGTAGCCCTCGATATAGCCGTCTTTTTCCAGCTTTTCGATACGAGCGGAAATCGCCGTGGGCGAAAGAAAGGTTTTTTCCGCGATATGTTTGATGGAGATACGGGCGTTGCCCTGCAAGAGGGAAAGTATCTGCAAGTCGGTGTCGTCTACCACCGAGGAGGTATGAGTTTCGGTTTTTCGCATCATGTATATACCTGCCTTTATCTTTTTCCGGAAAAGAACGGGGAAATTTGCCCTTTTCCCCTCTTCGAGGCCGCCTTGTTTCCGCCAAATTCCGGGTTTCAGCCTTACGGGAAAATCCCTTTGATCTCCTGCGCGTGAACCAGGCGGCGGAGCGCGGTGACATATGCCGCCATTCTCAGATTGCACCCGCATTCCTCTTTCGTGGCCCATACCTCGTCGAACGCTTTGCGCATGATCTCTTCCAGCATGGTGTTGACGTGTTCCAGTTCCCAAGTGAGTTCCTGAATATTCTGCACCCACTCGAAATAGGAAACGATGACGCCGCCGCTGTTAGCGAATATATCGGGCACCAGAACGATCCCCTTTTTATCGATGATCGCGTCCGCATCCACCGACGTCGGACCGTTTGCGGCCTCTATGATAAATTTGCAATTGAGCTTTTCCGCCGTTTCCGCCGTGATCTGATTTTCCAATGCCGCGGGAACGAGCACATCCGTTTTCGCCGCGAGCAGTTCTTCGTTGCTGATGTGCCTGACGCCGATTTTTTTATACTCTTCGAGAAGCTTCCCCCCCGACGTAAAGCTGCGGATTTCCGCTATATCTAGGCCTTCTTCGCAGTAAACGCCGCCTGAAACGTCGCTCAGCGCCTTTATCTTCGCACCGTTTTCGGCAAAGATTTCCGCCGCGTGACCACCGACGTTGCCGAAGCCCTGTATCGCAACGGAAACCTCATCGAGCTTTTTGCCGTACTTTTGGAGAATGAATTTCGTGGAAAAAACCACGCCGCGTCCCGTCGCCGAAGCGCGCCCCTTGGATCCGCCCAATTCCACCGGTTTGCCCGTTACGACGCCCGGACAGGGCTTGCCGTTGAGCATATTATATGTATCGAGAATCCATGCCATCGTCTGGGCGTTCGTATTGACGTCGGGCGCGGGAATATCCGTATCGGCGCCGATGATTTGCGCTATCGCATAGGTATAGCGGCGCGTAAGTCTGCAAAGTTCCCGTTTGGAAAGCCGGGACGGATCCACTCTGATGCCGCCCTTTGCCCCGCCGTAGGGAATATTTACGACCGCGCATTTCAGTGTCATCCAGGTGGAGAGAGCCTTCACCTCGTTGAGGCAGACGTTTTGATGAAAGCGGATGCCTCCTTTGTAGGGACCGCAGACATTGGAATGCTGCACCCGCCAGCCCTCGAACACCTTTACCGTGCCGTCGTCCATTTCCACGGGCAGGTACACCTTCACTTCGCGCTGGGGATTTTTGAGAATGTCGAACATTCTCGTATCAATGTGCCCGACTGCTGCCGCTTCGTCCATTACCGTCTGTACGTTCTCGAAAGGGTCGTAGTTTCTTTCCATATCCGTTCTTCCTTTGAAGGTCTTTTATTAGCGGCCGTCCCGCCGCCTCGACCTCTCTAATTATACCTTTCTTTCCAAGAAAGTCAACCGATTAAGCGTTTTATTTTTAAGGAGTTGGACAAAAAATTTTTAATACTTTTTTCACTTTGAAAAATTGCGTTTTTTGGCAAAAAAGTTTAAAAAACAAAGTGAGAATATCCCTATCGATTCCATTATACCCCTCTTTGTTTAAAAAGTCAAGTTTTAGGCCCTTTTCCTTTTATCCCAAAGCCATATCCATGATCATCATGACGACGAAGCCGAGCATCACGCCCACCGTGGCGATATTGGAATGCTCGCCGCTCTGCGATTCGGGGATGAGTTCTTCCACCACGACGTAGATCATGGCGCCTGCGGCAAAGGAGAGCAGATAGGGAAGCACGGGCAGAATAACGCTCGAAAAGAGCACGGTGATCAGAGCGGCCACAGGCTCCACGACGCCCGAAAATACCCCGTAGCCGAACGCCCGCGTCTTGGAATTGCCCGCAGCTTTCAAAGGCATGGAAATAATGGCGCCTTCGGGGAAATTTTGCAGCGCGATCCCGATGGAGAGCGAGAGCGCCGCCGCGACGGAAATTTCCTCCCCCGCGGCCAAAAGTCCCGCAAAAACCGCACCGACCGCCATGCCTTCGGGCACATTGTGCAGCGTGACGGACAAAAACAGCAATTTGGATTTCCCGAGCGACGATTTGTGCCCCTCGGGCTTTTCGGAATCGATATGCTGATGGGGAACGACCGTGTCGAGCAGCAAAAGGATGAGCATCCCCGCGGCAAAGCCCAGAGCGGCGGGCAGCCATTCCACCGTCCCCCTGTCCCTGGCGAGTTCCACCGAAGGCAGAATCAGCGACCAAATGGACGCCGCGATCATCACACCCGAGGCGAAACCCAAAAGCAACTTTTGAATTTTCGGATTGATTTCTTTCTTTAACAGAAAGACCATAGCCGACCCGAGAGATGTTCCGATAAACGGCAGCAGAATGCCGAGAGCAACCGTTCCTATCATGTCTGACCTCCAAAGCCTACCAAAAGGCTTTCTCTTTTCGTTTCATTTTTTCTATTATACCCTTTTTTGGAAAAAAAGTCAACGTTCGGCCCTAGTTCCGACAAATTGAGGACGAAATAGGGAAATTATTTTTTATTAAAATCAGAAAAACGCCGAAAATCAGTTGACGGGAAATAAATTATTTGCTATAATAGCAAAGCAAGATTTCGGAGGCGTAGCTCAGCTGGTTAGAGCGCTACCTTGACATGGTAGAGGTCGAAGGTTCGAGCCCTTTCGCGTCCACCATTTCTTAACAAAAAGACCCCGACGGCAATACCGCTTCGGGGTCTTTTTACAGAAAAATTTTTGTAAAACGAACTTTATCATCTTGGGAGGAAAAGCATGGACAACAACAATCGCCCCGAGAACAATGATCGGGAAAGGCACAATTCCATCAAGAAAAAGCTGAAAATCGTCGGTTTTATCTTTCTGATTGCCGGCGCGGGTTTCACAGCTATCGGACTCATCGACTTTTTCGCCTCTATGGGCGGAAGCGATATGCCGACCAAATTTTGGTGCGCATTCGTCGGTCTTCCCCTTTTGGGAATCGGCTTTGCCATTACTTCCTTCGCTTTCAGGCGGGAGATCAGCCGCTATGTCAAAAACGAATCGGTGCCCGTTATCAACGAGGCGGGAAAAGAACTCACTCCCGCCGTGCGCGATATCGCTTCCGCCGTCAAGGAGGGATGGAGCGACAGTACGAAGGATGAAATCCGCTGTTCCTGCGGGACCTTGAACAGCAAAGACAGCAAGTTCTGCAAGGGATGCGGAAAGAGCTTCGTTTCGATCTGCCCTCATTGCGGACAGGAAATTCCCGCGGACAGCGCCTTCTGCAACCACTGCGGCTCTAAATTATCCTAAAAAATTTTTTCTTCCCGCGTCGGATTGCGCCGATGCGGGAATTTTTCATCAACTTCCCTCCCAAAAAAACGGGAAACTCCTTTCGGAAGCTTCCCGTTTTTTACTGCCTAAACCGTCGTTTATTTTCTTTCGTTGAGAGGAATATACTGTCGTTTCGGCTTCACGTTGATATAGGCGGGACGAATGATCTTGCCCGCGTTCTGGATCTCTTCGATGCGGTGCGCGCTCCACCCCGCGATCCTCGAAACGGCAAAAATAGGCGTGAACAGTTCGTAGGGCAATTCCAGCATCCGATAGACGAGCCCCGAATAAAAATCGACGTTGGCGCTGACGCCTTTATAGATCCTGCGCTTTTCCGCGATGATTTCGGGAGCTAATCTCGCGACCGTTTCATACAGGGCATACTCCTTTTCACAGCCCTTTTCCAGCGACAGATCTTTGGCGCATTTCATCAGCATATCCGCTCTCGGATCGGAGAGCGAATACACCGCGTGCCCCATACCGTAGATGAGTCCCGTGCGGTCAAACGCCTGACCGTCCAGAAGCTTTACGAGATAATCTTTGATTTCTCCTTCGTTCTCTATATCTACGCTCCGCATCATATCGTCGAACATCTGCACAACCTTGACGTTTGCGCCGCCGTGGCGAGGTCCCTTCAAGGATCCGAGCGCCGCGGATACCGCGGAATAGGTATCCGTATTCGAAGAGGTCACCACGTGAATGGTGAACGTGGAATTATTCCCGCCGCCGTGTTCGGCATGGAGCACCATGGCAAGATCGAGTATCTTTGCCTCCAAGGGAGAATACTCGCCGTTTTCTCTCAAAATCTGTAAAAGACATTCCGCCGTGGAAAGCCCGGGCTTCGGCAGGTGAATGAATAAACTCTTTCCCAGATGATAGTGTTGATAGGACTGATAGCCGTATACGGACAGCATGGGAAATATGGCTATCAATTGCAGGCATTGGCGCAGCACATTGGGAATGGAAATATCGTCGGGATTTTCGTCGTAGGCATACAGGGCCAATACGCTGCGCGAAAGAATGTTCATCATATCCTTTCCCGGAGCTTTCAAAATCATGTCCCGCACGAAAGACGTCGGCAGCGTGCGATAGTCCGACAAAGTCTGACGAAAGCGCGACAGCTGTTCCGCGTTCGGCAATTCCGAAAAAAGCAGTAAATAAACAGTTTCCTCAAAACCCAGCCGACAGTCTTTTAAAAAGCCCTGTACCACATCCTGCACGTTGATGCCGCGGTAAAAAAGCTGCCCCGCGCAGGGAATTTCGCTGCCGTCGGCAGCTTTTTCTTTTGCTTTGATATGAGAGATCTCGGTAAGACCGGTCACGACGCCGTTTCCGTTGATATCGCGCAGCCCCCTGTTGACTTTGTGCTGCGCATACATTTCGGGAACAATTCCGTTATTGCGGGCGGATAATTCCGCCAGATCCCGTATGTACGGCGTAACCTCCGAATATTCGTTTTTCATGTCTATACCTCCTTGTTGTCTGTTTTTTTACCGTGCTCGCCTGCAATCCGTGCAGACGAAATTTTTTATTGCCCGATTCTTTCCCTTTATGCCACCTCGCCGGATATAAAAAATGAAAGCGTGAGAATTTTCGCTTCGAACGAAAGCTCCGACGAAAAATCCGCGCTATCTGTTTTTTAGTTTTTACCCTATCCTCTTATTCCTATTTTAAATCATTTTGCCGAAAAAGTCAAACAGGATTTCTCCCCATATAAAAAATAATTATTTCATAACGGCATTTTTTATCGACTTTTTCTGCCGGATTGTTTATAAAAAATACAAAAACGGGCGCGTCTGTCCCATTGAATCCGCCTGTTTTTGTTTCGCGTTAACCTTTAAAGGCAGAAATTCCCTACTATAAACTCTCTTTATATTTTAAAGACACTCCGCGCAACGCGAAGTGTCTTTTCATAACTATTATCCGCTTCTCTCCCGATTTTTCCGCGCTTTAATTCCTTTATTCAAGGACGTTTTTTCTTGCGAAAAAGCAAAAGCGCGGGGAAAACGGACAAACTTATCGGCAGGGAGCTTTTACAGCCTGTGCCCTCGTTTTCTTGAAGTTCTGTAAATTTTTGTTCGAGCAGCGCAATCTTTTCATCCGTACCGAGCGAACTTTGATCTTCGTCGGTCAGAAGGGAGAACAATCTTTTCAATTCCTCTATCTCCCCGCCGCTGTTTTTGTCGAGTCGGGAAGAAAGGGCGTCTATTCTTTCGTTGAGTTTTACGGGCGAAACGGCGCCCTCTTTATAGACTTTGAAAGTTTGGGTATACAGATAGTGCGTCATGGATTTGTTTTTATACGCCGCTACGGCGGAGTAATATTTTCCCTTATCCTCGAAGGAAAACACAATTCCCGTTTCTTCCCTTTTCCGTCCCGAATACTCCGTGACGACGACGGGAAGTTCGGCTTCTTCCGTAAGAGCCGCCGCGCAAAATTCGGGCGCCGAAATATACATGGGCATATTTTCATAGGAAGAAGCGTCGTTGTTCGTAACGCCTACGAATCCCCTTGCCGCCGCTCCGTTGATACCCGCAAAGTCCGAATACGTCCAGTACCAGCCGACAATTCCCCGATCTCTCAAAGTGGCCTCGTTGAAGGAAATATCCGAAGTGGAAGGCGTGTCTATGCCCGTATTGTATGCTCCCATCCAATTGAGAACGGAAACGAACGAAGCCGCACTTGCCGCATTGAGATTCGCCGTGGGCACTTCGGGAAGCGAGTCTTTCATTTTCGACAAAATAGAGGGATTGAAGGAGATGACGACTGTCTGCCGCCAAAAGTCGTACTCTTCCAGCTTCCTTTTCAATATATCGACGATTTCTTTTTTCGACGACTTGATTTCTAATATCAGCACGACGTCCGTTTGTTTCAAAGCGCGAATCGCGTCATCGAGGGTGGGAATCTGCTCCTCGGGCTTAAACTGCGAGAGCTTATAGCGGCGAATTTCCGCCAAGGACATACTCTCCACTTTTCCGCTGCCCGTCGTCGTGCGATCGATACTGTCGTCGTGCATGAGTACGATTTCTCCGTCCGTCGTAAGATATCCGTCGAGTTCTACGTGCGTGGCGCCGTGCTTTGCCGCCTCCTCTATTCCGCTGACGGAATTTTCGTTGCACTCATTGGGAAGTCCGCGGTGCGCCACGTTGAAAGGCATGCGGGAAAGACCTTTCCAATATTCGTTTAAGACGTTATAGACCGCATGAAAATCGGAAGAAATTATCCCATACGCCCCGCTGCCGACGCAATCGTACAGATCCTTTTTTTCACTGCCGTCCGCCCTCACCCATACCGTTTTAAAACGGGCGTGAATATAGCGGACGTTTTCCTGCGTCGCCATGCTCTGCGGGATCACCGCTACGTTCGCGTAATTTTTGTTCGTCGTCCTGACGATATCGTAAAGTTCCCGCCCGGCGGGATACGAAACGATGCCCCGTATTTTGCCGTTCTGTTCCTTCACCTTCCCGACGAGAAGGGGATCCTCCGACATGACGGCGAGATCGAGAATATCGATTTCCTCTTTTAAAAATTTTATCGCCGCGTCCGCCGCGGCCGCGTCCGCAAGACAGAGCACGGGGATGATCGTTTTATTCAAAGAGGCGAACACCTCGGAAAAACTGCCGAGCACTTCCCCTTTTGCGCCTTTGATGTCCGCGTTTGCGTCGAAATGCAAAATGGCGTTGGAAGGCCGTTCGTCCTGCGCGGTGAGTTTTTCCAAAGTCGCCTTGTCCGTCACGTCGCAGACGACGGTAGGCTCGTTCTGTATCCTCGAAGAGGATTGGTAGGTCTTTACCAGTCTGTTGTCCGTTGCGGCCTCCGCCCTCGCGGCTCCGACAAAAAAGCCCGAAAATCCAAAGGCGCAAAAAAGGAATACAGTCGCGCAAAAAAGCGCGGATGCTTTTTTCTTTTTCATTTTTCCCTCTCCTGAGTCGGCTAAAAAAGCGTTTCGCCGGCTCTATGCGATTTTTTAGTCAGTCTGTGAACGAAAATTATTTTCGCCCCTGCCGTTTCCCGCTGCCCCGAGTCTTTCCTTCGGGTATCGGTATCTTTGTATCAGCGATACTGCGGAATCCATTTGCCGTGCGCTTCGAACAGATCGTCGCAGAGGCTCTTGATATCGTCTAGGGAAAGCTCCGCCGCCGTGTGGGGATCGAGATACGCCGCCATATAGACAAGCTCCTTTTTACGCGCTTTCGCGGCTTCTATCGTCATATTCTGTACGTTGATATTCGTTCGGTTGAGCGCCGCGCATTGTTCGGGCAGAGCGCCGAAGTAAGTGGGATGAATTCCCTGTCTGTCGATAAGGCAGGCGACCTCCACGCAGGCGTCGGCGGGAAGATTGGTGATCAACCCCTTATTCAAAACGTTGCCGTGAACGCGGAGCGGAACGTTATTGACGACGGAGTTGATGATATAGGAACCGAATTCCTCGCTCTTTTTATGTTCCACATCGTGTTTGACAAGATCCTCGCGCATCTTCCGCCATTTTTCTATCTGTTCGCGGCAGCGGCGGGGATATTCGTCGAGGGGAATCTTAAAACGGTCGATGAGCTGAGGGTATTTGGACTTGATATAATAGGGATTATATTCCGAAGTGTGTTCGCTGGATTCCGTATTGTAATAGCCGAATCGGTGCATGACGTCGTGACGGACGAGATCCCACTCCATTTTTTCCGCATATTCGCCCGACAAAGAACGCCTTTTGATTTCGGGATACAGATCGTTATCCTTCCAATCGACAATACGGGTGAGCCAGGCCTGGTGATTGATTCCCGCGATTTCCCATTTGCAGTTGCCTATGTATTCCTCCATGCCGATGGAATTAAACAATCCCTTTACACACGCCTGTACGCTGTGACAAAGCCCAATGGAGTTATGAAGCCCTAAATATTTCTGCATATATCCCGTCAACATCGCCATGGGATTGGTATAATTTAAAAACATCGCGCGCGGGCAGACCTGATGAAAGTCCTCAGCGACCTCTTCGAGGAAAGGAATCGTCCTAAGCGCGCGGAAAATGCCGCCGATGCCCAGCGTGTCCGCAATCGTCTGGCGAAGCCCGTATTTCTTAGGCACTTCAAAATCGGTGACTGTACAGGGTTCATAACCGCCTATCTGCACGGTATTGATGACGAAATCGGCGCCTCGCAGCGCTTCTTTGCGATCGGAATGGGAAGTGATTTCCGCCTTGCCGCCGTAATTTTTATTGATGTTTTCCAGCATTTTCTCGGCGTCTTGGAGCCGCACGGGGTCGATATCGTGCAGAGCGAGATGAATGGGTCCCAGCTCCGGCGTGAGAATACAGTCGCCGAGAACGTTTTTGGTAAATACGACGCTGCCCGCGCCGAGAATCGTGATTTTTATCATATCTGTTTACTTCCTTATATTGATTTTTAATTAAGCTTTTACGCCGCCGATCATGACGCCCTTGGTAAAGTATTTCTGCAAAAAAGGATATATACATAAAATGGGGAGCAGGGAAATGCAGATCATCGCTGCGTTCCTGCCTTCCGAGAAAATCTGCGTCCAATCGATCTCCCCGTCCTCTATCGGTCTGTCCACGCCCATGGTGAGCACGTTGCGAAGTTCCAAAGCCAAGGGCGAAAGATGGGTGTTCTTGGTGAGGAATATCATCGGCCAATACCAATCGTCCCATTTGCCGACCACGTAAAAGAGAATCACCGTGGCAAGCCCCGCCTTGGAAAGAGGAATGACGAAGAGAAGGAGAATGGTAAATTCGCTCGCCCCGTCGAGCCGGCAGGATTCGATGATGCTTTCGGGGACCTGAGAAAAGAAATTGCGAAGTACGATCATGTTAAAGGTATTGATTCCGAAGGGCAGCACGAGCACCCAAAGATTGTCGGTGCCGAAAATGTCCTTGCAGACGAAATAGAAGGGAATCAGGCCGCCGCCGAAAAACATCGTGAAAATGACGAACGTAAAGAGAATTTTCATGCCCGGTACCTGTTTGCGCGTAAAAATATACGCGCCGAGGCTGGTGAGAATCATGCTATACAGCGTACCGCCCACGGTGAGCCCCACCGAGATGAGAAAGGATCTGCCCACCTGACCTTGAAAAAAGATACTTTTATAGGCTTCCAGATTGAAATGCGCGGGAAAGACGATGATTTTGAAGTGCAGATAATCCGCGCGCGAAGCAAAGGAAAGCAGCACTTCGTAAACGACGGGAAAAAGACAGATCACGCCGAAAAGAATAAAAAACGCGTAATTGAAATAATCGAACGCCCCCATCGAGTTTTTCTTCTTCACCCAGGCGATTTTACCGTCCTTATCCAGCGTCGCCGTATACAGTTCGCTTTTCGATTTATCCATATTCTTTCCTCCTCAGTCGAACGAATACATACTGTATCCGCTTATCTTCTTTGCCAACAGATTGGCGCCCATGATCAGGACAAAGTTGATGACGTTTTTGAAAAGCCCGAGCGCCGTCGAAAGTTCGTAATTATTCTCGCTCAACCCTAGCCGATAGACGAGCGTATCGATAATATCCGCCACGTCGTAAACCGTCTTGTTATATAAATTGAATATCGAATCGAAGCCCGCGTTCATCATGCCGCCGATCTGCAAGAGAAGCATTACGACCACGACAGGCAAAATGGTGGGAACGGAGATATTCCACATCAGGCGGAAACGCTTGGCGCCGTCGATGCGCGCGGCTTCGTAAAGGGTAGGATCGACGCCCGAGAGCGCGGCTATGTAAATGATCGTTCCCCACCCCGCGCTGTGCCATATCTCGCAGAAAAGGAGCAGCGGATAAAAATAAGAGGATTTTGTGAGAAAGGGAACGTTAGAGCCGCCCAGCGCCGTTATGATATTGTTGATCATGCCCCCCGAGGTGGCGAAAAGCTGTCGGACCAATCCGCCGATGATGACCCAGGAAATGAAATTGGGAAGATAGATCATCGTCTGGATCGCCTTCTTGAATTTTCTGTGCTGAAACTCGTTTAAAAGCAACGCGAACAGGACGGGCACGGGAAAGCAGAAAATCAATTTTAACGCGCTGATGACCAGCGTATTTTTTATCGACCGGGAAAAGGACGGGTTTGCAAAAAGCGTTTCAAAGTGTTTCCAACCGACGTTGACGCTGCCGAGAATGCCGTCTTTGGGAAGATAGTCCTTGAACGCCAGCACGATGCCGTACATGGGCACATAAGAAAATATCACGTAAAAGACGATCACGGGGATTGCCATGACGTAAATCTGCCAATTGAGCCGCATCCTGCGCAGCAGCGTTTTTCCGTTTCCTCCGCCGCGCGTTTTCCGTTTTTCGGGAGAAACCGCTTCGATTGCCGAAATTTCTCTATTCATAATTTTCCGCCTCTTATTTTTCCTGATATTTTTCGCCGTCGAGATAGAGCGAATCGGGCAGATCCGCCCCGAAAATGTTTTCGGACGACAGCGGCGAGCCTTCCACTTTCACATCGTCGAAATATACGCTTTTTACTTTACACAGCCGCTTTTCGGTGGGCTTTGCGCCGCCGAGATAGCTGGCGTTGAATTTTATGTAAACGGGGTATTCCGCATAGCTGTGGGCGAGAGAAAAATTTTTGAAAGTTATGTTTTCCAGCGTTCCGCTGTGCAGACACAGACTGATGATGGGACAGAGTGAATAGTACACCTCGAAATTTTCAAAGGAAATGTCTTTGTTGGTGAGTCCCTTTTCATAATCGCACATACAGACGGAAGCGGCAGCGCGGGTGACGTCCCAAACGGGCATATTAAAGCCGACCGAGCAATTGAGAAAGCGCACGTTTTCCACGGGATAGTTCATCTCGTAAATGACGCCGAAGCCCACCGCCTTGTCGTTCCAGGCATGACAATCCGAATAGACGATGTCAAAGGACGCGCCCGCCCCCGTGGACTTGACTTCGAACGCGTCGTCGCCCGTCCTCATAAAACTGTCCGAAACCCGCATATCCGAGCTGTTGGCGATCATGATGCCGTCCGTAAACGTGCGATAAGCAAAGCCCGAGATATTGGAAATGCGTCCGCCTGTACAGCGGTTAAAATTAAACGTCCAGCCGCAGGAACCGATCGAAGTGACTCCTTCAAATTCGAACCCCTGCACGCCCGAAAAGTCAAACGTCCCCTTGCCGTCGACGTCCTGATCGATTCCCGTGAAATCGAATACGCTCCTTCCCAGCACCTTGACGTTTTTCGCATCTTTCGATTTCAAGGCGGACGTCTTGGTCGCATTTGTCACGGAAAAATAGGCGTAATCGCAATAAAGAATACTGTCCGACGGGAGAGAGATAGAGTCCAGCGCGTAACTGCCCTCCTTAAACCAATACACCTTTTTCCCTTCCGTAAACGTCGTCTGCGCGGCGGTATAAGCGCCCGGTTCAAAATACTCCACTTCATACTCCTCGGGCGGAGTAAAATCGGAAGTGCGCTTGACGATGAGCGTAAAGGCCCTGTCCTCCTTATCGTCGAACGCGAAGGAGTAACTTCCCGTATCCTCTATCCGCGCCGAAACCGTCTTTCCCGTCATTTCCGCTTTCACGCCGCGACTTTCGGGCAAAACCACCACCTTTTGTCGCGTCTTGGCGAGCGTGAGTCGAATATCCAGTCCCACCCTTTCTTCCGTGACGTCCACATAAGAGAAGGAATGGGCGCCCGTGGAACAGCGGGAAGCGTATACGTCTACCTCTTTGCCGTTGACTTGACAGGTGAGATAAGGGGATAAAATCATACCGTTTTCGAGCGCGCCCTGATTGCTGTCGCTGCCCTTTCTGACCTCCCCTTCATAGGTATCCATCTCTTCGAAAGAGAGCGCGTTGACGGCATAATCGGGCGTTGTGAAAATAGAGCGGTAGTTTTCTTCTTTGCCGCAGGCGGTCACGCCCGCCGACAGCAAAACTCCCGTCAAAGCGCAGGCAAAAATTCTTGCCAAGCGTTTGCGCGTATTGTTCATGTCTTTCTCCTTTTACGAATTTCTTTCTTACAGCTGCGTGTCTACGCGGATATATTTATAATCGAAAACGAAACCGTCCGCAAATTTATGCGTTACCATCTCCGTTTTATTGGAATTCGTCAGTTTTTCCCCGCCGATTTCTATATAGTCGAAATACAGCGTCTTGATCTGAAAATCCTCTATGTCCCCCCGATCCGTGTTGCGCACCATAAGGTCTATCGCCCCGCGAAAAATATCCGGATTGAGGCTGACGTATTTTGCCGTTATCTTCTTAAAGTAGATATTCCGCACCGTCCCCCCGTTATGGAGCACAATCGTAGTCACCGGGCAATAGGAAGTATAAATCTCGATATTCTCGAAATGCAGATCCTCGTCGACGACGTCGGCGGATTTTCCCTCCATACACACCGTCGTGCATCCGAGGTGATCCGTCCACTGCGCTAAGGCAAACCCCACGCTGTTGTTGCGCCAGATTACGTTTCTCTGATCGTGATTGGATTCGTAAACGGCGCCGTAGGCAATTCCTTTATCCGTCCATACCGCGTTGTTTTCGAATACGACATTATCCGTTTTGACGCTTCCCGAAGAAGTGGACTTCACCTCCATCGCGTCGTCGCCCGTGCGCACAAAACAGCCGGATACGGAAGCGTTTTTGCAGTCAGACAGCATCACGCCGTCCGAATACGTCCTGTAAGCGATGACGATGAGATCGCGCACGGAAACGTCTTCGCAATTGGTGAAACAGACCGTCCAGCCCGCCGAATTGACGGAATTCAGCCCCGAAACAGAAAGATTTTTGACGAGTTCGAAAGAAAACGCCAAACGAAAATTAGTGTCGTTGCCCGCGCGGTAGGAAAAATCAAAGGCGGCGCGGCCGAGTATTTTAACGTTTTCCGTGCGCTTGCTGGAAATAATGTCCCCGACGGCGGGCTTGCCCGTTGCTTCGTCCATCGTCAACGGTTTGACGGAAAAAACACAGCCCGGCTCGTAATACACCACGGAATTGGAGGGAATCTCCATGCCGTCGATCGTATAAGCCCCTTTCTTGAAATAATACAGGGTGTTTTCCTCGGTGAACGTCATCTCCGAGATGGGATATTCCCCCGGCTCTATCTCGCGGACGGCATATCCTGCGGGAACGACCGGCTCTTCCCGCGGTTTGATCATCAAGGTCAACGGAAGCTGAGATCCGTCTTTCAAAACGCCGTCCCTGTCGAAAGTAAACGTATACGCGCCGTATTCGACGATGCGAGCCTTGACCGTCTTTCCCTGCACAGTCGCCGTCACTCCCGCGTTTTCGGGAAGGACGACGGGATTTGTCCGCTCCTCGTGCGTAGTGATTTCCACGTCGAGTGCCATGCCGTCCTCGGCGTCGTAAATGTCCGCATACGCGAAAGAATGGACGCCGTGCGTCGTGCGTTCCGCAAATACGGACACCTCGGCGGCGTTTATCCTCACTTCGAAATACGGGGAACGGACGATTCCCGCGAGCCGGCAGGCGTCGTTGTTCAAGCTGTTTTCCGTCGACCAATAATCGATGTCGTCCACGCTTTCCGCCGCGTATTCGACGCCCTCGACCTTGCCTTTCGGCGCCTTGTCTTCGTTGATTTCCCCGTTCGTTCCGCTCTGCGCGGAAGGGTCCGAAGCGAGGGACTCAGACGTCTTTTCCGCACAGGCGGAAAAGAACGCTGCCGAAAGACACATCATCACGCTTATCAAAATTGCCGCTATTCTTTTCACGATTTTCCTCCCGTTTTCCTTTTTCCGTCGATGACGACGTTGTTTTCGTCAAAAGTCATTCCTTTCGGAACGGACACGCGGATCAATTTTTTCCGCGTTCTTTCCGTCAGGCGCCTATCGCCGATTTCTATATCTGTGCAATAAATTTTGCCCAGCTCCGCCCTCTTCTCGTCTTTGATACAAAGATAAATCGGCGCGTCGTGAAAGCAGTGCTTCACCTTGACGTTCCGGATATGAATGTCCCGTATGCAGCCCTCGAAAGCGCAGAGGGTGACGGGAGAGCAAAGCGTATAAAAAATTTCGAGATTTTCAAAATACACGTCGTAGTCCGCCGCGGCGGGATTGTTTCCCGCGCAGACCGTAAGACAGCCCAAATGATCGGACCAGTTCGGAAGCGCAAACCCGACGCTGCAATTTCTGAACCGCACGTTTTTCGTATCGTGGTTGTTCTCGTATACAACGCCGAAGCCGCACGCTTTGTCCGTCCACACCGCCACGTTCTCAAATACGACGTCGTCCGTTTCCACCAGGCCGTCCGAAGTGGATTTTACCTCCGCCGCGTCGTCGCCCGTGCGGAGAAAACAATCGTATACCCGCGCGTGCGCGCAGTCGGAAAGCATAATCCCGTCCGACCACATTCTATATCCGAAAGCGGCAATTTCGCGGACGTTTACGCCGACGCAGTTGGTGAAACACACCGTCCAGGCGTGAGAATTGACGAGCGTAAGCCCCCTCACTTCCAGATTTTTCACGCCTACAAAATCCAATCCTACCCCGCCGCCGTTGGGAAGCTCGGAAAAATCCAGCGCACCCGAGCCGCACACGACGACGTTTTTGGTATTCCGCGAGGCGACGACGGATCCGCGCGTGTTCCCGTACGCCTTCAAAATCGTCCCGCGCTCTATCTGCAAAACACTGTCGGACGGGAGTTTTATACAGTCCACGTAATGAACGCCCTTCAAAAAGCGATAAACCGTTTTTTCCGAAACGAATTCCGTTTCCGCAAGCGAATGCCTCCCCGGAGTCACCTGCGAAACGGCGTACCCCTCGGGGACTCTATACGATTCCTTTTTTCTCACTAAAAGCGTCAGCGCCGAAAATACGCAGCTGTCGAAGACGAAACTGAACGAGCCGAAAGAGGCGATTTCAGACTTTACCTCGCCCTCGTCCGAAAAAGACGCTTTTATTCCCGCGCTTTCGGGAAGCACCGTCACCTGATAGCGGCGGCGGGATAATTTTATTTCCACGGCGAGGGAAAATCCCTCCGCCTCCTCCACTTCCGCATAAGCGTAGGAATGGGCGGAAAAAGTGCCGCGCGAGGCATATACGGGGATCGCCCTGCCGTTTATCCTCAAAGTCATGTGCGGAGAAAGAACGATGCCGTCTGAAACGGGTCCGTTATTCCAGGTGTTGTCCTCCTTGAATACCTGCCTTTCCCACGCGAACGCCTCCCCGAGATTTTCAAAGCGGCGCAGCCCCTCATAATATACGGTATCCAGCCCCCATTCTCCGAATTTGTTACTCATACGAAAAAAATCCTTTTTTCAGTCTTATTATTTCTCCGCTTTCCGCGCCTCGCTTGGAGAGCGGACGGAAAGCGGAAGCAAAAATCAAGAGTTCTTTTTCTTAAAACTCAGCGCCGCGAAAAGCGCCGGCACCGCGCAAAACAAAACGCCGCCCATCGCGCTGCCGCAACCCGATCCGCCTTGCGACGCGGAATTATCCGCGGAAGCGCTGCCCGAGCTGCCGCCGTTCGTTTCCGAATCGGAAGCGGAAACCGAAGAGTCGTCTAAGCCGCCGCCCGTCGTGCGGATATCTATCACGGCGCCGTAGCGCGTGCTGATATACACATATCCTTCTTCCCGCCATTCGTCTTCCAGAAATTCGTTTACGTCCGCATACAAAACTTCACGTATCGAATACCCCTCTTTCAACTCCAGCTTGAAGGAAACGGAAAGTCGCTTGTTGCCGTCCACGGTCACGGTTTCCGTCGGTTCGTGAGAAGCCGCGCCCACCTTGAAATCGCTTATTACAACCGCATCGGAATCGTATTTAAGCTTTACTACGTAAGCTACGTCGTATTCGTACATCAGTCCTTTTCTATTTGCCGCGGCGCTCTGTACAATGCCGTAAATTTTTTCCGCAGAGCCGAACGTCGTCCAGAAAAGGGACGCCTTTTCCTTCGTGCCGTCCGCGAGCGTGACATTGACGTTCGTCTTCATCTCGTTCATCAGATCTGCGATCGTATGGCGGTCGGTGAGCTGAAAATCGACTCCCGCTGTGTCGAGCTCAGGCAGAGATGCCACGGAAGGTCCAGTGTATGCCGTATCCGTACCCGCGGAGAGCGCCGCGACATTATCGCCCGAAAGCGCGTAATCGAATACTTTGCAGTCTTTTATGTCCGCGTCGGCGTGCATTTCGTTGCCGCCGCCGTTTACGGCGCACTGACCGCCGAGGGAAAAGGTATAATCGGCGCCGAGCGTCCCCTGTCCCTGATTGGAAAACTGTACGTTTTCTGTGTCCACGCTCTGTACGAGTTCCCCGTCCACGTAAATATATACCTTTTCGTCGTCATGATTGCCCACGACCGTCACGTTGACCCATTCCGAAGCGTTTGCCAAGATCTGCACTTTGCCTTTGCAGTTGTCCACTTCTTCCTGTGTCACCTCGTCCGAAAGCATAAACTGTTTTGTCCAAGTCTGCACCTGAAATCCGTTGCGCCAGGGAACGATCGTCACCGCGTCGTTGTAGCGCCCTACGGACAGGACGTAATGGGAGCCGTTTGTGCCCGTCGCCGCGGGACTGCGAAACGTCAGAGAAACGCTGAAAGAATCGCGAATGACGTCGGAAAAATCCAGTCCCGTTTTGTCCAGCTGCGGCGCGTACAAAAGAACGCCGCTTTGGCTATTCGTTTCGTTGTTGCGGCGAAGTTCCACATATTTATCGCCGTCCTCCTCCTTTTGTTCGATCGTGCCCGCGATGCTCTTTGCGACGGTGAGATCGAAACGTCCCATGGTGTCCTTGCCGAGATTTTCGGAATCGTCGAACTCGTACCACGCAAAGGGCGTCAACGAAGCGCAGACCTTTGTTGCGGGTTCGACGATATGCGCCGTTTCTTCCGCACGCGCGGTCACGGACGCCGCGCTCATTCCCGTTGCCGCCAGAAAAGCGACCGCTGCCAGAAAGCCGAAAAGTTTTTTCATTTTATTTTCTCCTAACCGATTTTTTGATTTTTACGGGCGCCTTCACTCAGTTCGCCTTCTTTTTCACGGCTTTGCCCGATTCGATATACGAATTGTATTCCTCGTAAACGGCAGTGCCGCCGCGATCGCCGTTATAATTTTGGACATAGCTGTTCCAAGCCGTCTTTATGGCGCGGGGCATCTCATAGATGTCCTCCCAGCCGAACGTCTTTAAATTGAATTTGTAGCCTTCCTCGGATTTTTCCTCGTTATAAGCCTGCCAATACCTTCCCCTTTCGTCGTTCATGATCCCGACCGTCGTTTCGTCGAAATAGTCGTGCAATCCCTTTATCTTTTCGACGTAAAGGGCGGTTTGAAGATACGGATAATCCACCTGATAGGCATACTGTGCGGATCTCTTTTGACGCTCGGAAACGATGTCGCCGTTTGTGACGTATTCGCAGTAGTAATGCCCCGTCCACCAGGACAGAGAATACAACTGATAGGCGCTGTCGTAGGCGCCGAGGCTATACAAAAAGCCCGCTTTGTTGGTGCCCATGAGGTTTACTTTTTTCTCCTCGCCCGTCACGGAATCCTTTTCCACTTTATAATGGACTCCTTCCACGCCGTATTCGAATAAACTGAGCCCTTCGGGCGAGTACATGAAATCGAGCAGCTTTAAACAGGTTTTGATGCGTTTTTGACTGCGATTGGCGTTGATGCAGGTGAAGCGCCAGAAATCGTCGTAACCGCCGTCCGCGCCGAACTTGCCGTCTTTGCCCTTGGGCGGATCGCACATGGCGATCTTCGCCGTGGCTTCCTCTATCGAGATGTGATAGGAATCGACCATATATCCCACGAAGGTATTGAGCCAGTTGTGCGCAAAAATCATGCCGCTGACGCCCGTGGAAAAATCGTTCTGCTTGGTGCCGTTGTCGTTGGTGAGCGAATTGGGATTCATATATCCTTCCGCGAGGAGCCTGTTGAGAAAAGCCGTCGCGTACATCGCTTCGTCCGAAACCTCGCTGCTGATATATTTGCCCGTTTTTTCATCGAACATTTCGGTGTGCCATCCGCAGCCGAACGCGACATACACCCAGGCGTCCATATCCGTGTTCGATTCCGACTCGTAGCCGTAAGTGTCGCCTTTCCCGTTTCCGTCGGGATCGTACAGCGTGAACGCGCGGGCGAGGCGATAAAAATCGAGGAGGGTTTCGGGAACGTCATACTTATACGTTTCGTACATCGCCGCCGCGTTATATTCCGACTCCGATTTGATGACGCCCTCCCCTACCAGACAGGAAGCGAGCTTTTTATTGAGATTGTCTATCCAGTCCTGCCTTACATACAGGGATTTTTCCAGCTCCCAGCCGCAGGGCACCGCCCATTGTTTGCCCTTCGCATACGAAAGGTTGTTCGCAAGATACGCCGTTTCCCGCATCTTCTCGTAAAGGTGGGGATATTCCTCCTTCGTGCTTTCGTTGACGTAATCGTCTATCGCAATCACGTCGCCGTTATTGATGAGCTTTTTATAAAATTCGGGGGAATCGGGTCCCTCCGTGAGAAACATATCGGGAAGACTTCCCTCGAACCACATCTTGGAAAGTACCGTTTCCCAGCTTCCTCCGCCCGAAGTGACCACTTCCACGTCCACGCCGCCGAGCGCGCTTTTGAGCGCCGCATAGACGGGAGTGTTCTGCTTGCGGGCAGTATTGAACGATTCGATCTCGTTTCTGAAATAGGTAATGGACTCTACCTCCTCGTTTTCATCGACGCTCGTCGTTCCGCGAGGAGAGCCGCAGGACGCCGCAGGCAAAACCGCAGCGACCGCCAATAGAAAGGCTAAAAATTTATGTATCGATTTCATCCGTATCCTCCTTTTCTGTCGTGTCCGGATTTTTTAATGAACTGACTGCCCGAAATCGGGATTGCCGCGGCGCGGAAGAGAACTTCCGCGCCGCCTAGTTTCAAAGGCGCTCAATTCTTTTTCTTTCTGAGTATCCAAGCGCCCGCGACCACCATGGGCAGCAGCAAAACGCATCCCATCGCGCTCCCGCAGCCCGCGGCGACAGATCCCGACGAAGATTCCGAGCCGCTGTCCGTCGAGGAAGACTCCTCCTTGCCGCTCGAATCGCTTTCCGAAGTCGAAGAATCCGCAACGGAGGACGAACTTTCTCCGCCCGACCCGCTTTTTTCGGCGATTATTTCCACCGTTACGTCCGCGGTGATATTGCCGAGGGTATAGACGCCGTTTTCCGCCGTAAGCTCGACGCCGCCCGCTTTGACGCTCTTGATCTCATAGCCTTCGGCCGCTTCCGCCGTGAAACTGACGGAGCCGCCGTAAGAAACTTCCGTCTTTTCCGCGACGGCGCCGTCGATCTTTGCGGATGCGTTGTTTCCCGTGAAACCCACTTCGTATGCCGCGATTTTTACGGTCGCCGTCGCCGCGATGCCGTCGGGATTATACGCGCCGAGCACCGTGCCCGTCACCGTAAAGCTGCCGTCGCCGTTTGCGGACGCCGTCTGCCACAATACGCCGAGTTTGACGTTGACTTCTTCGTTTGCAAGCGTGACCCGCACAGATCTGTCTGCCTTTTGAATCGCCTCCAATGCCGTTTCCGCCGTGAGGGACGCAGTTTCCACGCCGATCGAAGGGACAGCGGAAGTGATTTCCAAGATTTTTTCGTCCGCGGGAGCCGCAGCCGTCGCGGGCATCTCCCCATAGACGCTGAGCAGCTGCAAATCTGCCGCGCTCACCGCGTAATCATAAATTCTCAAAGAGCGAATGCCGACGTTTTCCGCCCAGTTGTTCACCTCGTTGCCCTCGTCGTCCTTAAAGCGGACGCCGCCGACGGAGAAGCCCACGCGATCGTTTTTAAACCGCGCTTCCTCGTAGACCTGATAGCTGCATATGGAATCCCCGTCTATAAAGACGGTCACGGTCCGATCTTCCGCCCGATAGCTTACGGCGAGATTGTGCCATACGCCCAGCTCTATCTCTTTGGTATACTGCGACCATTCGGGCTTTGCCACGCCGTTTTCCTGCGAGGAATCCGAATACGCGAAACCGACTCTCAGTCCCACTTTATTTGCCGTTTCGCCGTGATCGTTGAGTATGATGCAGGCCGCGTCGGCATTGGAAATGCCTCCCCAGCTCCACATCCCGTAAAAGGCGAGCAAAAAGCTGTGCCCCGTCGCCACGCCTTTGGGCGAAAGGAAAGTGGTTTCCACGGTAAAGTCGTTCATGTAATCCATAAAGTCGTAACCGAGCGCGTCCTTTTTGGAAGCGAGGACGGCTTTATTCGTCGTGAGCACGCCGTTCTCGATCGTCGCCGCGCCGAACGTTTCGAGATCGAACATCCCTCCCTTCGTGGATTTTCCGATATTCTGCGCGTCGTCAAAAGTATACTCGACAAACGCGTTCTTCGTTTCTATCCGCTCCACCTCGACGGGCATATACGCTTTTACGCCGTTGATGTTCGAAAGCCCCGCGCCGTAAAGATTGCCGACGAGATATATCGTGGCGCCCTTCTTTTCGACGCCCGTCCATTTCACGTTTGCCGCCGCCTCGTCGCCGTCTGCGGTGCGCACCGTCACTCGGGAACCGAGCGGCGCTTTCGCGAGAATCTGATCGTCCGTCGCCGTGTAAGGAACCGTCACCGACGAGGGCGCTTCCTCCGCGGCGGAGATCGTCTTAGCCGTCACGCCGTCCAAAGAGCCGGAATACAGTTTGCCCATTTCCGCGTCCGTCATCGCAAAATCATAAATATCAAAGTATTTGAAATACGCGTTGCCGCTCCCCGACGCTAAACCGCCCTCGCCGTAAGCGCCGCCGATACAGAAGGACATATGCTGATTTTTCCAATTGTTGTTTTCCGAACATTCCACTGTCCAAAATTTCTCTCCATCCACGTATACCGTTACGTTTCTGCCCGTTATGCTCAGCGTCGCGGTGTGAAATTCGTCGGTGGTGATCTCCTTATAATATTTGGAGTGCCAGCCGTCGCAGATGCTGCCGTCGTCGTTGTCGTAAGCGAAAGCGAGTTTCAGCCATGCTTTCTCCGCGCCCGAATCGTAAGCGTCGTAGACGAGGGAGGACATGGTGCGGTTGTCGCTCCCCGCGCCGTAGGCGTTGCCGTTCCAAAGTCCCCACAGACTAAACAGCGTTCCCCTGCCGTCCGCTTTCTGTCCCTCTTCAAAATTTTTCGGCAACAGGAAACTCGTGGATACCGTAAAGGAAGCCCCCGCCATATAGTCCATGAAGTCGTATCCGTCCCCGTCTTTCGGCGCGACGAGCGCGGTCTTGACGTCCGTATACAGCGCGCCTTTTCCCGCGTCGTAACGCATCGTCCCCTCGCCCTTCTTTTCCATATCGAACATCGTTTCGTTGGCTTTGCCGAAATTTTCCGAGTCTTTGAAATCATAGGAAACGAGCTTGTTATACTTATTCCCCTCCGTGACTTGCCGAACGATCTTCACGTCTTTGAGGCTGCCGACCATAGAGCCGTTATAGAGCCCTTTGCCCTCTTGCTGCGGGTCGGTATAATAGCCGCCGAGGGTAAACCGCGCCGCCCTGCTCTTGAAGGTATTGTCCTCGCGCGCGATCTTCGTCCATTTTTCTTCCCCGTCCACGGAAAGCACCGTCCTGCGGGTAGCGCCCTCGTATCGGAAGGAAGCGGTGTGCCAGGCGTCGGTGGAAACGGACAGCTCGTTCTCTTCCCAATAGGGATTATAATCGGTGCCGTCCGACCGCGTCGCCGTGGCGATTCCGAAACGGATCTTGACGGCAGCCGCGCCGGAGGAATAACTGTCGTACATCAGCGCGCTGGCGCGATAATTCGCCGCACTGCCGATATTCTGATCGTTGGAATCGTTATACATGAAGCCCCAGACGGAAAAGACGCAGTTCCTCGACTGCAACGCCTTGCCTCCTAAGTCCTTCGGCAGATAGAATCCCACCGTCATCGTGAAATCCTCGTCCGCCAGATAATCGGCGAAGTCGTACCCCGAAGAATCGCCTGCCGCAATCAGCGCGGAGGCACCGTCGAACGTGACGCCCGTTTCTTCGCCTCCCGTCCATTGAACGGGACTGCCTACCCCGACGAGATGGTTGCCGTTGCCGCTCGAATCTTTACCTAGGTCGGTACCGTCGGCAAAAACATACTCCGCCACCGTGACGCCCGACGCCGTTTCCGCCGCATCCGCGGGCAGCGCCGCAAGCCCCGCCGCTCCGACAAAGACAGCCGTCATTGCCGAGCATAACACCCAAAATCTTTTTTTCATCCAGATTCCTCCTGATATTTTTTCGCGGCGAATAAATCGGCCGCGTAAGATCGTTTTATCCGAAAACATTGCAAACGAATTTTTAAGAGCTTATCCGTTTTCGAGTTTTTTTCCCTCCGCGTTTTTGCGCCCGACGTCACAACGCATTAAAATAATACCTTTATTTCAATCCGTTTGTCAATAGCCGGCGGAATATAAATACCAATTTTTCTAACACAAACGGCGAAATATGTAAGAAAATATTGACAAATTTATTTTTGAGAGATATACTGTACGTATGGCATACTCTTTAAAACAATTGGAAATAGAAAACACGGAAATCTCTTCCTTTTACAAGCTGCCCTTTCCCAAAGGCTTTGTCTTTCAGCCGCACTATCATCCGCGCGTGGAAATCATGTACGTGGAATCGGGCGACGTGACCTTTCGGCTTTATCAAAACGCGGAAAGGAAAGAAAGTCCGCGCGAGGAGCACGTAAAAACCGGTCAGTATATCCTCTTCGACAGCGACGTACCGCACGGATTCACCTGCGACGAAGAAACGATTTTTTACAGTCTGGAATTTCGGGAAGCGCCGCGAAAAACGTCGTTTTCAGACGCTTTTTCCAGCTCTTTTCAGACGCTTTTCAGCGAATGTCCCGCTCTCCTTTCGGAGATGAAAAAAAAGGGCTATGCCGTCTATAACGACAACGGCGCCCTTCAAAAGAGCCTTTCGCGGTTTATCGAGCTTCTAAAAGAAACAAACGATCCCGAATTCAGCGGCTCTTATCGGGAAAAGCATTATCTCTATAAGGTATATTTTCAGGAAATTTTCGTGTTGCTCTGCCTAAACGCATCGATGAGCAGGCCGAGCGGAATCCGCTATCTCACGAGAATCAACGAATATCTGCGCAAGAATTTTTTGCAGGACATTTCCTTAGACGACGTCGCCGCGTATGCGGGAGCGAATAAATATTACCTCGAAAAGCTTTATAAACAGCACACGGGACAGACCATTCGCCATGCCTTGCTTGCCCTGCGAATGGAGAGCGCCAAAGATCTTTTGGAAAATTCGAATCTGACCGTTTCCGAAGTGGCGCAAAAATGCGGATTCAATATCCGCCAGCAGCTCATCTATAATTTCAAGCGTTTTTACGGCATGACGCCCTCCGCATACGTCGCCGCTCACAAGGAAAAATTCGTCGATTTTATGCCCGACGACAAGGCGCGGAAACAGACTTACGACTACATTTTCAATCCGTAAATCTCCTTATTTTCATAATCTTTTTTTAAATTAAAATTACACTTTTTCTTACAAAACTTTTTAAGGCGTCTTACCGGCGGCTAAATTGATCTAATTAAAAAGCGCTTTCCTCTCGGGAAAGCGCGAAAAAATACAAAGAGAGATCGGGCGAACTTACCCGATCTCTTTCTTTATTTATTTCTTTTTAGAGCGGATGACGCCGAGAGCCAAAAGCATGACTGCCAGCATCGCGGACACCGCGGCGGCGCTCGTCAGGGATTTACAGCCTCCGCAGCCGTTGACCGTCGTGCCCTCGGAATTTGTCGAAGAAGACGCGGACGCGCTATCCAAAGAATTTTGGGAATCCCCTGAGGAGTCGACGATTTCTGTCTTTTCCCATACTGCCGAAAGCGTCATATTTTCCGCAGGCATCAAACCGGGCGTATACGGCGCCCCGTCCTTTGTCCACCCCTTAAAGGTATAGCCCTCTTTTTCGGGCGGCGCCACGACGATCTGCGCATTATATTCCACCTCCATGTCTTGCCTATCGCAGTTTTCGAAAGTGATTTTATAGGTATTGATTTCCCAAACCGCCGCGAGCACGATATCTTCGGCGGGCATCAAATCGGGCTGATACGCCTCCCCGTTTTTCGTCCATCCTTTGAACGTATACCCCGTCTTCGTCGGCGCGGATACGGAAATCTGCGCGTTATACGCTATTTCGATTTCCGCAAGGTCGCAGTTTTCAAAACTCAAACGATAGGAATTGATCTCCCATTCCGCTCTGAGCGTAATATTTTCGGCAGGCATTACTCCCGCTTCATACGGCGCTCCGTCTTTCGTCCAGCCTCGGAAAGTATGTCCCGTCTTTACGGGAACAGCCGCCTCGATGGGTGCGTTATATTCCACTTCACGCTCGGCGAGATCGCAATTCTCGAAAGTGATTTTATAAACGTTGACTTCCCATTCCGCTTTGAGAAGGAGATCCTCCGCGGGCATGAGTTCGGGCAGATAGGAAACGCCGTCCTTCGTCCATCCCTTGAACGTATGCCCCGTTTTTTCGGGCGCCGTCAGATCGAGCGGCGCGTTATACTCTACTTCTACTTCCTGTAAATCGCAATTTTCAAAGCTGATTTTGTATCTCTTGATCTCCCATTCCGCCGTGAAATCGGTATTCCCGCTCACAACGATCTCCCCCGTAAACAATTCCTCGCCGAGCTTCCACCCCTTAAAGGCGTATCCTGTCTTTTCGGGAACGGGGAGGGTCACTTTATCTCCGACATAGGCGTTTATTTCGGACGCCGCTTCCCCGAACGTAAGCTTTGCCTGCGCCGCGGTGAGCGTGTAGGCGGGCTTTAAATCCACCCATACGTCCGTTTCCGAGCCGTCTACGGAAACGAATTCAAAATAGAATATATCGCCGTAAGAAACCTCCGCAGCGACGTCGCTGAAATAGACGACTTCCTCCGCCGCAACCGTTTTCTCGTCATAGCGAACGATGGCGTCCCCCGTCTTTTTGTACGTTCTCAGGATAAACGGACGCGCCGTGCCGCTCAACGTATTCGTCGCCATCGCGCGTCCGTTGAAGGACACGGTGCCGCCATGCGGCGCTTTCCATGCGAATACTAACGGAGAGCCTAAACAGCTTTTCGCAACGTGACCATACCATACTCCCGTCCAATTATTGGGATTGTTTGCGATCCAATAGTTATCGCCCACAAAGCTCAATTCGTTCAGAGTACCCGTCACCGAGCCGTAATAAGTATACCAATTGTTTGCGCCTTCGGTATTTCCTGCCGCAGGGTACCACGCTTCCGCCGAGAGAGTATACGCCGCCTCGTCAAAGTCGGCAGCCGTTCCCAAAAGCGTATTTTCCGAAACGATCGTCTTGCGGGTGAAATCGGCGAAAATATGCACCTCGGAACGACTTTCCGCCGTGGAGGCAGGCGTCATTTCAAAGGCGTATTTTTCTCCCTTTTTCACTTCCAGCTCGATACCGTTCAAATACGCCACACTGTCCGCCGCCGTAAAGGAAACGGCGTCTATCAGCGTCGTCGAGGTTTCTTTTTCGTTATAAATTTTATAGGTAAACCCGTCGCCGAGAATATTGACGCCCATCCTTCCCTTGAACTTTACCGTTCCGTCCTCGGGCGCCTCCCAGCTTGCCACCGCGCCGACGCCGCCCGCACAGTTGAAATATCCTCTGTAATAGGCGCCGCTCCACGAATCGTCCGCAGGCCGCCACCAAACGCCGCCGTTTTGCAGGGTACATTCTATGCGGGTCCCTTCCACCGTCCCCGCGTATACCGTCCAGTGATTATCCCCCTGCACGGCTTCGGGAGCGGGAAGGTAGTCCTGCCAGTGACTCTCCTCATAAGTATCCGTGTCCCCTAAGAGCGTGAGCTTTCCCTCCTCCGCGCTCGCCGCGGTACGGGCGGCGCCGATTCCGACGCACGCCAGCGCGATTGCCAAAGCCGTTTCCAGCATGACAGACACCATTTTTTTCATCTTATTTCCTCCTGTTTATTTACTGACTTTTTTATCATCATCGCTCCCACCAGCAATAAAAGCGCGATTCCCAGTCCCGCGTCGATACTCCCCGAACAGCCCGATGCTTTTTCAAAGCGCACTTCCACCGTTACGTCGGCGGCGACCTTTTCGATAACGCAGGCATAATTTTCAGCGGACTGCTTTTCGCCGTTGACTTTTACTTCCGCGATGCGATAGCCCTTTTCGGGTACGATATAAATCTTTACCTCGCCGTTTTCCTCCACCTCTCGGCTTCCCGCGAACACTTTTCCGCCCGCGCCGCCCGAAACGTTCACGCCGTATACGGGAATTTTCGAGAAAAACACTTCTATTTTCTTATCGCTTTCCGCTTTGAAAACGATTTGATTCTCTTCGACGCTCGTTTGCGCGCCGTTTATCAGGACTTTATCCAGCTTATAGCCCTTGTCGCAGACGATCTCGTATACGCATTGCGAATTTTTGATGACGCTGCCGAACGTGCCTTTTACCCCTCCGCCGCTGCCCGTTTGAACGGATACGAGCACATACTCGTTTTTCACCGCCATTTCAAACGGCGCAAACGGGAGGTCGGAGGAATAGAGCGATACGTCGGGTACGGCGGCATAGGCGTACCTTATCCGCACGGGAGCGGAAACCTTCCCGCTCGATACGACGATGTTATTCCCGATTATCTGCGCGGATGCGGCATGATAAACGGAATCGGCGCCGCAAAGCTCAAAACCGACGATCTCTTCGCCGCGATTGACGATCTCGCCGTTTAAGTCGGAAAAGGAAAGGGTGACGACGCCGCTGTCGTTGACTGCCTCCGAGGGATAGGGCGAAAGCCCCCTATATCCCGCCTTCCCGTAAATTTTCGTCAGAGCCAGTTCCCCGGCGCGTTTGGAAAACTCGTATTTATCGACGGGGTGAATGTCGCTTTTAAGCCCCAGATCGATGCCGCAGACCACATATAGATCCTCGATTTCTTCCATCAGCTCCCATTGCATCCGACGGAAAGCGGGCCAGCGGGAATCGCTGTATTTGGGCAACTGCGCCGCTATCACGGGCATATCGTTGAATTCCGTCCTGTACTGCGCGGTCAGCGCCTTAAACTGTTCGGCGTATAATTCGGGCCAGGCGCTGTTCGCTTCTCCCTGATACCATAAAAATCCGCCGAAGGTATAAGAGAGCATGGGATATATCATTCGATTATATCTTTCCGTCGCCGCCTTTCCCATACTTTCGGCGACCGACCCCGTCTTTTTTACCGAGGCTTCGTTCATCCATTCCTCTATTGCGGAGCCGCTGGTATCCGATTCGACGATGCCGACGGGAACGTCGCCGAGTCCTTCCTGCAACTTCAAGGCAAAGCCCGCCGCGTAGGCGGAATAGGTCGCCAAATCCTCTATTTTCGCGGGCGTTTTCCAAACGGCTTTTTCCGCAAACTGCATTTCCGCCGCGGCGCTCGTTCCGTTTGCGATATCGACGACTCTGATTTTATCGACGTTTTCGTATTCTCTATATCCGTCGTATTTGACATATTGGAGGGGAAGTTCCATATTCGATTGTCCCGAGCAGAGCCACACCTCTCCGACGAGAACGTTATCGATTTGTATCTCATCGTTCGTCGTTTTTGCCGAAAGCGTTTTCCCTTCGGCTGCGGCGTTCATTTTGTCCAGGCACACCGACCATTTGCCGTCTTCCACGCGGCAGCGCTTTTCCTGTCCTCCGAATTTTACGGTGACTTCCGTCCCGCTTTCCCCGTAGCCGAATATCTTTACCTCCCGCCCCCGCTGCAAGACCATATTGTCGGAAAAAATCGGAGCCAGAGAGAGTTTTGCCGCCGCCGAAGCGCGGACGACTTCTCCGCCGACCTTTCCTTTTCCTTCCTTTATCTCCGCCCATCCGAGTGCGGCAAGGCACAACGCCAAAGCCGTACCGAAAAGCACGAAACCCCGCTTTATATGTTTTTTCATTCTCGTTTCTCCTCTCCGAACGAATCCCATTTTAGTTTTTCAAAGCCGCCGCGTCAATGGACAAAAAAACTTTGCGCAATGGACGAAACGGACTTTTTTCAAATATGGACTTACTTTTGCGGACAAGTCCCTTTATATTTTTTTATCAGCTCCCGAAATTCATAATAACTGTCCTTAGGCACCCGCCGCAGCGTTTTGCAATCGGTGTATACCAGCCCGAATCTCTGCGTATATCCCTCCGACCATTCGAAATTGTCGAGAAGCGACCAATAAAAATAGCCGTCTATTTCAGTTCCCTCTTCGGCGGAACGCTCTAATTGCCTTATATATCTCTTTATAAATTCCGTCCGCGTCGGATCGTGCACTTTCCCGTCGTCGAAGATAAAGTCCTGTAAAGAAATCCCGTTTTCGGAGATATAGACGGGCTTTTTATATCTTTCGTACAAAAATTTAGTCGCGTAATAGAGGGACTCGGGAACGATATGCCAGCCCATCGGAGTGGTGGGCGCTCCGACGGCATACGGGAGTATCTTTGCCTTGCCGCCGCATTCCCCGACATAATAGCCGTCGTAAGTATTCTGTGCGAAAAAGTCCACGGGCGAGGAGATAATTTCCATGTCCCGTTCTCCGATCTTGGGCATAATTTCTTGATAGCGGCGATAGTATTCCTCGGGATACCTGCCGAAAAAAATCGGATCGGCGTACAGGGAAACGGACCCGAGAGGACAATTTTCATCGAGTTCGAAAAATTTTTCGTAGGCAGCCCGATAATCCGCTTCTTTTTCCGCGGCGGGCACGGGCACGCCGCCGCAGGAAGCGTATCCCGCTTTGGCGCCCGGAATTTTTCTCACTTCCCGCACGGCAAGACCGTGCGCCAGAAGCATATGATGCACGGCCGAAAGCTGTTCCTTTTTAGAGAGAGAAAGTCCGGGCGCGTGCACTGCGGAATCCATGCCGAGTCCGAAAATACACTGCGGCTCGTTGAAGGTGAAAAAATGTTTCACTCTGTCCCCGAATTCGCGAACGAGCGTTTCGGCATAGGCGCGGAACCACTCGGGAAAATCGGGATTTAAAAAACCGCCCTTTTCCTGCAACGCCTGAGGCAGGTCCCAGTGATACATCGTCAGATACGGCGTTACGTTTCTATCGAGCAGACCGTCGATCAAGCGGTTATAATAATCGATTCCCCTGCGGTTTACGCTTCCCGTTCCCTCGGGAATGATCCTCGTCCACGCCGTGGAAAAGCGATAGGCGTCCGCGCCCAAATCCGCCGCGAGTTTTATATCTTTGTCCAAAAATTCATAGCTGCCGCAGGCGACGTCGCCGTCGGAGCCGTCTTTAATGCGCCCCGGGCGATGAGAGAAGGTGTCCCAAATGGATGCGCCTTTGCCGTCTGCGAGCGGGGCGCCCTCTATCTGATAGGCGGCGGTCGCCGTTCCCCAAACAAATTCTTTTTTAAAAGGCATTTTATTCCTCCGACGAGTTATTCCTTTTTCTTAAAAGCAGCTCATTTGCCGTACTTTTCCACGGCGGCGTTGTATTCGTCCATCACCTTTTGCCCCTGATAGGTCGTAAGATACGTCCTGACGAAATTATCCCATTTGGAATCGAACTGATTTCTGTCGCCCATGATGAGATTGACATATTCGCTCTCCGAGTATTCGTCGAGCGCCTGACCGAGAGAAAGGATATTTTCGCCGTTATAGTACTGCAAAGGCGCGGTGATCTTCCCGTTCGCCAGCGTCATTTCTTTAATTTTGAGCAGCGTTTCGCTGTTGTCCGTCCAGGGATAAATGACGTTTTCATTGAGGGAAACGAAGGAATAGAGCAGCGTCCCTGAGTCGACGTCGGAAACGTTCTTCTGTATCCCGTCCTCCGTCTTTCCGAGAAGATTGACGACGTTTCCGCTGCCGTCCACGTCGTAATGCTCGCCCTTTACCCCGTAGAGCATCAACGTCTGCCCCTCTTCGCTCATCAGGTAATCGAGAAGCGCCAAAAGCCTTTCCCGTTCGGTGGCGGAAACGTCGGCGTTGATGGCGGTGAAGCAATAGTATCCGAATCCGCCGCGCTGCCCGCTTTTGCCCGTATCTCCTTTGGGCGGAGCAAAATACGTGATCTCCGACGTGCCGTTGACCTCTTTGAATTTATTGAGCACCTTGTTATATCCCGATACGGCGTTATGCATCATGATGCCGCATTTTCCTGTCACGAATTTGCTTATCTTTTCGTCGCCCGTATTGTTGACGAATTCGGGATCCATCAGCTTTTCGCTGTAAAGCCGATTGAAAAACTTTACCGCTTCCTTGGATCCGTCCGCCACCCAGGTATCCACCCATCTGCCCGTGGTTTCGTCGTAAACGCGATCGTGAAATCCGCCCTCGTCGTACGCGTAAAAGGCGAAATTGAGGAACCAAAGACTTGCATCATTGGTAGAAAATCCGTACGTATCCTCTTTGCCGTTGCCGTCGGGGTCCTGCTGCGAAAACGCTTTGCACACGTAATAAAATTCCGTCATCGTTTCGGGACCCGTGAGGTGAAATCTGTTTCCGTCCTCGGTAAAATTCGGTTCGCCGGGGAACTTCTCCTTGGCGTTTACCGCTTTCAGCCAATCCGTGCGGATGTAAAGGCAGTGATCGCAGTCGGAGGAAAGAATAGGAATGGCATAATGCTTGCCGTTCGTATAGTCGAGATTGAGGAATTGAGTATAATTTTGAAGCCGAGCGTAAATATGCGGATATTTCGTTTCCGAAACGTAATCGCTGACGGGCAGGAGAATATCCTGCTCCACCCATTTTTTATATTGTACGGGACGATCGGGTCCGTAGCAGACGAACATATCGGGAATACGGTTTGTAGAAATCAACGTATTCAAAGTTTCTTCCCAATTGCTGCTAGGCGCCGTCTTGACGGTGATATCCATGTTGAATTTACCCGTGATCGTCGTAGAAACGGAAGTCTTATTGCGCAGCGCCGTAGAGAGAGAGGTGAGGTCGTAACGGAATACGGAAACGGAGACTTTGCCGTCTTCGTCTACGCTGTCGTCTTTTCCGTGTTCCCCGCAGGCACAAAAGGCGGATGCGACGAGGAAGGAAAGCCCTAAGGCGGCCGCTTTTATCAGTTTTCTTTTCATAAATTTTCTCCTTTTTGTTTTATCCTTTTACCGCGCCGAGGACCATGCCCTTGACGAAGAATTTTTGAACGAACGGATAGACGGCAATCATGGGAATGATAGAGATCATCACTACCGCCGCCTCCTTGGATTTGCTGTCGAGATATTCGAGAGGCGTGTATCCGCCTTCGATTTCCAGATCCCCCGAACTGTTGATGATGAGCGAACGCAGCGCCAGCGCCAAGGGATATTTGTCCGTATCTTCGAGAAAGATCATCGGCCAATACCAATCGTTCCAAAGCCCCACCGCGTAATATAAACCTATGGTCATCTGTGCAGGCACGGAGAGAGGGATGATGATGCTGAACAGGATCCGAATCTCGCTGGAACCGTCTATTTTCGCAGCCTCCACCAATTCGTAAGGGAGGGCGCGGATGAAATTTCTCAATAGAATGAGATTGAAACTGTTGACGGCGAAAGGTACGACCAAAGCGAAATAGCTGTTGAGCAGATGCAGCGACTGCACCACCAGCACAAAGGGAATCAACCCGCCGCCGAAAAACATCGTGAAGATGATGCCCGTCATCAGGACGTTGCGGAAAGGCAGCGTCCTCGAAGAGAGGACGTACGCTCCTATCGTCGTCATGAGAAGCTGAAAGAGAGTGCCGAAAATCGTCACTGCCGCGGAGATGAGAAAAGGCTTCGTAATCACTTTCGCCGCAAATATATAACGATACGCATCGAATGTGAAATGCCAGGGAACGACGATGAAATCGGCTTCCGCGACGTCCTTATAGGAAGCGAAGGAGGTGAGGAGCGTCTGCAAGAACGGGTACAGCGTGATCAAAGCCAGAAGTGTTAAAACAATGCCGTTGATGTAATCGAAAGCAGTTCTTTTTCCGTTATTCATAGATTCCCGCCCCCGTCAGTTTTTTGACGATCACGTTAGATCCCATCAAGAGGATAAAATTGATGACCGATTTGAAAAGCCCCACCGCAGTCGCCTTTTCGAACAATCCTTTCGTAAGGCCTATCCTGTAAACGTAAGTATCGATGATGTCCGCCGTGGAATAGACCGCCGAGTTGTAGAGATTGAAGATCGAATCGAATCCCGCGTTCATAATATTGCCGAGCGTCATGATGAACATGATGGTGATAGTCATGCCGATGCAAGGAATGGTGATATGCACGATTTTTTTTAAACGGGTGCAGCCGTCCACTTCCGCCGCCTCGTACAGTTCCGAAGGGACGCCCGCCAGCGCCGCCGTATAAATGATCGTGCCCCACCCCACTTCCTTGACGATTTCCGAACAAATGAGAATGGCGTAAAAAGCGTCGGGATCGAGCGTGAACGATTTGGGAGTGCCGCCGAAAAGTTCGATAAATCGATTGACGATCCCCCCGTCGATGCTGAGAATGTCCTGCACGAGCTTCGCCATGATGACCCAGGAGATAAAGTGCGGAAGATACATCAGCGTCTGCAAAACCGTTTTGTATTTCTTTCCGCGCATCTCGTTGAACATCACCGCCACGAGCACGGGCGCGGGAAAACAGAAGAGTATCTTCAAAAAACTGATGACGAGGGTATTTCTCAGCACCTGAGTAAATTTCACCGTTTTGAAAAGCTCGGTGAAATGTACGAATCCCAGCCAGGAACTGCCCATGATCCCCTGTTTGATGTTATAGTCTTTAAAAGCCAGCGTCACCCCGTACATCGGATAGTAACAAAAAATTATGTAAAACGCGGCGACGGGCAGAAACAGCAGATATAATTCTCTGTGCCTCGCCACTTCGCGCAAAAGTTTTTTCCCTTCGTTTTTCATGATGAGGACTATCCTCTCCTTTTTTTGAGCAGGAATACGGGAGGGACGAGCAGACAAAGAGAACCTCCTATCCCCGCGAGGCTTGCGCCGCAGCCCTTTTCCGTTTCTTTTTCGCCGACTAAGTCGGCGAGCTTGATCCGAATATCGAATACGGTGGAATCCGTCCAATTGTTCCCCACGTAATCGAGCACGAAATACACGCTGTCGCCCGCAGATACCGCGTAGCTGTCCGAATACGTCTTTATTTCGGAGTCCCCGACATTCATATATTCTTCGTCCAACAATTCCTTCTCGTGGTTATAAATCAGCATCGCGGAACCGTCGCCGTTATCGTGATACTTTTTCTGAGAGGAAGCCGTGAAGGAAAGCGTGCCGCCATACGGCGCCGTCCAGACGATGACGACCATTTCGTTCGTGCCCGGGTGCAGAATGCCGTTTGCGATTTCACAATATGCCTCCGTGCCTACCCACGACCTTTGCGGAGCAAAATAGGACATATCGTAAAAATCGTTTATTTCCCCGAAACAAAACCGCCAATTCGCATTTTTATACGCCTCGAAGTGTTCCGTATAATATTCGAGATCGTTGAGAAAATCGTTTTCAATAAAATCTTTTTCCTCGGCTGTCGCGGTGACGGCGGAAAAAGCGGGAAACAGCACCGCAGCGGCGAGAGCCAAAATCCATCCTCTTTTCATTTTTTACCTCCTTGCCGCTCTTATAAACGAAGAAACATTGTCGTCCCCGTCCGCCGCGCGAACTTCGTATTCGTCCCCGTCCGCGGCCGCCTTATCGAACCAGAAAGTCCCCGAAGATACCCTGTCTGCGAACGCTCCGTTTTTATAGACGTCGTAATAGGAAACGAAATTATCGTCCGCAGCGGCATCCCAGCGGAGCGCGACGCCGGATACGCCCGCGTAGACCGCGTTTTCCGCCGTACAGGAATTCTCCGCCATGACGGGCGCCGTCTTGTCCCTGCCGCTCTGCGGCGTAAGGGGCATATTGAAGAATATCATCTCGCCCTCCGCGCAGCCCTCGACGGAGATGCCCTTTTCCAAAAGGTCTTTTCCCGTTGCCGTATAGTAGTTTTTGTTATTATAAAAACTGACCGTATACGTCTTGTCTGCTTTGAGTCCGACGGGATATATCTTTTTGTCGTATCCTGCGGGAATCCCCATCACGACCGCCCTGTCCGCCTCTCTATCCGTCTTCATGTACAGCGACTGACCGAGCACCGCCGTCGTCAGATGGTATTGTTTCGAATATCTGCCCAAAACGCCGCTGTTTCTTAAATAGCGGTAAAGAGCGATGTCCCCGCGCATCTTTTCCTTATTCGCCGCATACTCCTCGCTCGTATCCTCCACGCTGAGTATCGTGCACAAGCCGCCCACAAACCCGTAAGTACGGGTATTGGCGGGAGAATAGCTCTGTACCTGCGCGTATCCCGACTGAAATTTTCCCGACGGAAAGAGATAGGATAAACTGTTGACGGGATTTTCCGCGGCGCCGTCCGTCGTCGTGACGTACGTGGCGTGTTTGAGGAACTCGAAGCCGTGCAGCTCCCCGCCCGAAGCGCACATAATCCAACTGAAACCGGGATTGTTTTTGCAGGCGCTTTCCAGATAGTCGAGAAAGCCGTAATACTGAGAATAAGACGCGGAACATCCGTTGTCGTCCGTACTGTGGGAATGGGAAATATCGTCGCAGGGGGCGATGACCCATCCGTCTGTTTTGACCATATCGAGAGCGTTTCTCGATACGATGTCGTCGAGTTTTTCCTTCATGAAAGACAGCGTCTTATCGTTGCCCACGCAGAGCAGCGGACCGTAATAACCGGAATCCAATTCGGGAATTTCCAATCCCTTGTTTTTCTCGATCGCGTTAGACGTATAATCGTAATGCTGCGTCGTCGCCCATACGGAGGATTTCATGCCGGAAGCGTGCAGATAATCGGAGATCGACTTGACGTCGAACGTATTGTTCCAATCCATTTTTTTGTCGTACCAACCCACGCCGCTCAGATTGTCGTCGATATGCACCATATCGAGGCCGAGATATCTCGCCTGCTCCGACAGCGCGACGACGTTTTCAAAGGAAACTTTGGAAAGCGAAGACCAAGTATCCGTCGTACAAAGCGGAAAGATCTCTCCCGTTTCATCCCAATTGTACTCGTACTGATAATACAAAAGGTCATTGGCGGCGTTGTCGAGGTTATCGGTAAACGTTCCCCAAAAAGCTTCCGGCGAAAGGAAGGACTCGCCCTTTTCCAAGGTCTTCGTATAGAGAGTAAGCCCGGCTTTTAAAGAAATATTCTCCGCTTTCTTTACGGACGCTTCCCAAAGTCCCGCATATTCGAATCCGAAATAGATCCCGCCGCCGCTGCGCGCGTTTTGCAGCGCAAAGAAAGGCTCGTATCCGCTATATCCGTTCCATTGATCCTGTGTGCTGTCGTAATAGCCCTTGCTATTGGTGGCGACTTCCCGCTCGTCGTAACTGAGCATCGTTTTGGAATACCCGTCGGAAATAGTATTTTCTTTGAGCAACAGGCTTCCCGTAAAATTGCCGCCGCCCGTCATATAAATCAGCTTCTCGCTCCCCTCTTCCCCCGTCGTCCCTTCAAAATCGATAAAGCTAGGATTTTTAAGGGAAACGGCGTTTTTCTGCGTGTTGATGAGCTTGTAGCGGCTCTTTATCAAAGAGGTGCCGGGATAGATCGTGAACGTGTATTCCACGTCGTACTTTTTGCCGCCGAGCGACAGGGTGAAAACGATTTCTCCGTGCTCCGCGATTTCCGCCGCATAGTCTTTATAGGTAAGTTCCAAATCCTCGGACGTATACTCCTTTTCGCCCTCCGTAAAGCGGAATCCGATCTTTTTTCCCTCTCCCACGTACTCCGCGCCGCTCGTCTTATTTACAAGACTCCTGATCCCAAAGCCGCTTTTGTCCGCGGCGACCGTCTGTTTCACAGCTTCGGTGCCGAATTCGAAAGCGGCATTTTCGGGATCGTACCCCACATAGGCGTCCCCGCTCTCCAAAACCGTTATCATTTTATACTCCTCCAAGGACGGAGAATCTTTCCCGCAGCCGACGAACGAAACCGCCAGCGCGACGCAAAGAATGGTCGCTATGAGCTTTTTCATCTCTGTTTCCTCCTCTTCATGACGAGCGCGGCGATGCCGACTGACAATCCCGCCAGCCCGGTTGCGGCCAAAGACGATTTACAGCCGCTTCCCGCGCCTTCCTGCCGCACCTTTACGGGCGTCAATTTATCGTCGGGAACGGAGGGAGCCTTGATTTTCTGTCCCACTTCGTCGTCCGTGAATTCCACGGCTTCCCCCGACGTTTCCAGATATGCCGCCACCAATGTGGCGGAGGTGTTGTCGAAGGAGTTTTCATGACCTTCTTTGTTTCCTATCGAAAGAAAGAGGAGATCGCCTGCGGAAACCTCTATATCCTTGTAATAATAGCGTCTGTCCGTCGTAGTCAATTCCTCGCTGTTTAACAAAGTGCCGTTATAGTAGATATTGACCACCACCCCGTCGCCATCGCCGTCGTGCAGATTATAATAGGACATGAGGCGAATTTTGCCCGCCTGATCGATCCGTTTGATTAAAATACACTCCTCGTTGTCGTATCCGGGATGCAGAGAGCCTTTGCTCAGCCTCGTAAACGTATCCACGGAGGGATTTTTCCATACGTCCCCATAGACGTCGTAATCCATCAGATAATATCCTTTTTCGACGCTCCCGTAGGCATAGTACCAGCCGTTTTCGCCCTGTTCCTTGCCGTAATACGCCTGCGCTTCCTCCTCGGAGATATACTGCGGGCGCAGCGGATAGCCGTTAATTACCCCTCTGTCGCCCAAATCGAAAGTTTCGTCGGCGTCGCCCGCGCTCTCGACATACGTGATATAGGCGTTGAGCGTCACCGTGTCGTAAGAATTATAGTTGTTTCCGCCCGAATCGACGTAAAATACGAGAATATCGCCCTTCTTCACGTCGATGACGCGGGAGAGATCGTACACCGCATAATCGTCCCCGTCGATATGTCTGTCCAAAAACGGAGTTTCTCCCAAAAGATAATATCGGAAGCCAACGCCGTCGCCTACCTCCGCCGCCTTGTGATCCACTTTCTGCAAATATCCTCTGACGTCGATTTTTCCCGTGTCCGTGCAGGCATACATTCTGATGGCCGCCATGCCGTTGCCGGGAGTCATGTAAGAGGCGCTGACGGAGTTATAGCTCTCTATGCCCACAAATTCGCCCGCGTCGTAAATCATGCGGTAATATTCATCCTCGAATCCCGTCATGTAATACCAGTTGCAGTATCCCTGATCGGCGCCGAACTGTTCCTCGTACAGAGGCTCCGCGCCGATGTCGTCGGGAAGCGTTGCCGTTTCCCCCGAAGCCGTATAATTAAACTTGGGCATGACGAAATAATGATCGCACCAGCTCGTTTCTTTGCCCTCCACGATGAGAAACAGCATATCCCCCGCGGACATAGGGAGCGTCAACACGGAAGTTTTCACAAAATACGCGTCGGGTTTTGCGTCCCGTTCGAACAATGTCTGCGCGTCCGAAAAAGCGTAAGTGCTTCTATCGTATCTTCTCACGGCTATCCGGAAACGGACGCCGTCGCAGCCCTCGCTGTCCGAAAAGCTGGTGTTTTTCTCGCGGACGATCGCTTCCAATTTTCCGTCCGCCTGCGCGCGGTACATCAACATGGTATTGCTGGCGTTTTCCCCCGTCGTGAATTCGTAAGAGGAACTGATCTTCTGATACGTTTCCCCCTGCCAATTCTCTCCGTCGAATTTCATTCTTTCGTACTTTTTTTCCACGTCCCCTTTGAGATACCAAACGCCGCCTGTCCCTTGCTCCTGCGAAAAACCGGCGGTCAGATCGGAGTCGGGCAGCTGCGCGTATTCCGCGGAAAACTTGTAATATTCGTTATCCGAAGCCGTATCGTTAAGACCGGGAACATATTTTTCGTATTCGTCCTGCGGGTCGGGCGCGTCCGTCCCCGCGGAAACAAACGCCGCTTTGACGTAATAATTGCATTTCATCTCTTCGGCGCAGAGCGGATTCATCTCGAACAAAAACTTTTCGTTTTTTTTCACCTCGAACGCCTTGCCGCTGAGATTCACCGAATAATCTTTCGAAGCCGTTTCCCCGTACACGAGGGTACAGGCGGATTGATCGCGGCGATAGACGTTGACCTCGTATCCCTGAGCCGTGCTGCCCAAAACAAAATTTTCGATTTTTCCCGTAAAGCGCACGTTTCCCGAGGACGGCGCTTTCCATACCGCCACGACGCCCTGCATACCGAAGCAGTGGAATTCGTTTCTCCACCAGATGCCGTTCCACGTTTCCCCGTTATCGTCCTTTTTCCAAAGGTTGCAGTCGGCGTCGGCATTGTGTTTCCGCCCGACTGCCGACAGCTCCGAGTATCCTTCTTTTACGCTGCCCCCGTACAGATACCAGCCGTTGTCGCCCTGCTTTTCCTGACCGATATAATACTCCTCGTAAACGGAGGCGTCGTAAGTAATTTCCGTTCCGACGAAGGAATCCGACTCGGCTTTGGCAGGCGTGGCGCTCCCGTTTCCCGCGCACAGGGCGAGGGAAAGCGCGACAGCTTCCAAAAACACCAAACAGCCGAACAACAGTTTTTTCATAATTTCCTCCTGTCCTTTTTCATCCGCGGTTTTCTCTTTTCCGCGATCCGTTATCATTATAGCGTAAGTTTTTCGCCTTTTCAATGGATAAACGCGCTTTGTTTAATGGACAAAACGAACGTCGTGAAAAAAAATATTGACAAGCGGACTTTATTACTTTATAATATTTCTTGTCGTAAGGGGGCACATTATATGAAGAAAAGCGGAAGCATCGTAAGAAAAATTCTCTTTTTCAATATTTTCACATCCGTATCCATCGTGTTGATCTTCACCGTTTTATATATGGTTTTCAGCTCTATCGAGCTGAAAAAGGATATGGAAGCGCGTTCGGAAGCCGTGGGGACTTCTTCGGCGTCCACATTGGACGTGGTGGCGGAAAATTGCCTCAATACCTTAGCGAAAATCGAATACGACAAAAATTTACAGACGTGCCTTGCCGCCGTGCGAAGCGGGGAAACGGAAACCGCCAAGGCGAAAATCCTCCTGCGGGACATCATCGACGACAATATTGCGCTCAATTACGTGTTTCTCGGGCTTGTCGTCACAGGGGACGGCGGCGAAACCAAATACCAATCCTCCGCCCTTACCGTCCCCGAGGAGATCGTCGCGGAGGCGAAAGACAAACTCGGCTCGTGCACCACTTTCTTTTTCGTCCATCCGCGATACGAAAACTTCCTCTTTCTCGCGCAACGGTTTTATCTCGAAAACGATTCCTATTCCTTGGAATTTCCGCCGCAGAATTATTCGGTCTGTATGCTCAACAGCGAAATATTTTTCAACAGCGTCCTGCCCTCGGGAAGTCTGCTCGAATATAAAATGAACGTGAGTTACGGCGGGCTGCCCGTATTGACCGAAAGCGCCCTGCGCGGCAAAACCTTCGAATGTGAAAACGGATTCAGACTCGAAATATGCGTTCCGCAAAACATCATGCCTCTCAATCCCCTGAACGTACCGAGAAGCTACCTCGCCGTTCTGCTTTTGGCGGGGATAATAACGGTGTCCGTAAATATCATCAACAATATGGTGATCACAAAACCTATCAAACAGCTTTCCGAATACTGCGAAAAGATCCCGCGAGAACTCGATAAAATTCCCGAACCCGCGATAAACGGCAAGGAATTGAAAGAGATCACCGTCAAAATCAACGGCATGATAGATAACCTCAATCGTTCGAAAGACGATCTGTTGAAAAAGGAACAGGACATTTACGCCATGGAGCTGGAAAAGCAGCAGATTTCTCTCGATATGCTTTACAGTCAGATCAATTCCCATTTTCTCTACAACACCCTTTCTAACATTCGGGGAATGGCGCTCAAACACAGCGACGCAGAGGTGGCGGACGCGCTGCATCTTTTGGTGAAATACTTTCGTTATTGCACCGATCAGAGCAACCTTTCCACCGTGGAAGACGAATCGAGTTTCCTCGATATCTATTTAAAAATACAGACCATGCGCTTTGGAAAAGCAAACTTCTCCTATGAGATCGAATGTGAACAAGGCGTCGAAAAGGAACGAATCCTGAGGATGCTTTTACAGCCGCTCGCGGAAAACTGCTTTGCGCACGGATTTAAAGAAAAGCACTCCGATTGCAGGATGAAAATATCCGTTTCCCGTTTGGGAAAGGGATTGCAAATCGTCGTTACGGACAACGGCGTCGGCTGCGAGCAATCCGTCGTGGACGCGATAAATAATCAATCGTTGTCCACTTCCGGAGCGGGAAAAATCGGTATCGGCAATATCCGCAAGCGCTTACAGCTATATTATCCCGATTACAGCCTGACGATGACGTCGGACGAAAACGGAACGAGCGTGACCGTATCTTTGGGAACAGGAGGAGAAAAAACCATATGTACCATGCCATCATAGCGGACGACGAAGGAAACGCGCTGGACGAGCTTCTTTACGTCATCGATTGGCAAAAAGAAAACGTCGCAATCGACGGCACGGCGAGCGACGGGGAAGAAGCTGTAAAGCTCATTGAAAAATTCCGTCCCGACTTCATTCTCTGCGATATCAATATGCCGAAAAAATCGGGAATCGACGTGCTGCGCTTTTTGAAAGAAGGAGGCTACCCCTCTTTATTCATCGCGGTGAGCGCGTATTCCGACTTTCATTACGTTCGGGAATGTTTGGACAACGGCGCCTTTACTTATCTTTTGAAAACCGTCGACAGAGAGGAACTGCTCTCCGTTCTCGCAAGGGCAAAAAAACAGACGGACGAAATAAAGCACAAAAAAAACGACGAACGGTACAAAAACGCGCTCTTTGCTTTAATGAGCAACAACGACTGCCTGCAACATCTCAAAGATCTCGGTTTCGAGCCGACGTTCCCCCTTTTTACCCTCGTCAAATTCCGCGGAGCTTTTTCGGCGGGAATACGGCAAAAAAGCGGCGTTTCCGCTATCGTATTGCCTTGCGGCAGAGAGTATCTCCTCCTTCTCAATCACCAAAAGGGATACGCGGCGGAAAGCGCCTTCGGCGCCGTTCCTTGCGGGATCAGTTCTTCCTCACCCCATTTAGGAAGACTGTACTATGAAGCGGACTGCGCTTTTCTCTCGGAAAAATTTTTCCAAACGCCCCTCAACCGCTATCGGAAAACGGATCCCGCCCTGATAAAGCTCCTTTCTTCAAAAATAGCGGAAGCGCGCTCGACCGACGATATTGCGGCGCTGCTTAAAAATAGCCTTTGCGGCGTCAACGAGCTTTGCGCCCTCTACAACCTGTTTACGGACAGCAAAAAAGAAGATTCCCTCTCCTATTTCGATTTCGGAAACCAATTCGATTCGCTGGACGATTTCGCGCGCTTTCTCAAAAATTACGACCGCTCGGAAAACGTTCTCGACATAGAAGAAGTGACCGAGCGGATCCACGGCTATATCGCTCTAAATTACGCGCAAAATATTTCCGTAAATATGCTGAGCGAAAAATTTTTCGTATCTCCCGGCTATCTCAACAGGAGTTTTAAGAAAAAATACGGCATCACCATCAATAAATTCCTCACGGACGTCCGCATGAATAAAGCGATGGAACTGATCAACAGCGCCAATAATCTCACTCTGCTGAAAATCAGCCAGATGGTGGGATACAGCGATTTTTACTATTTCAGCCGCGTCTTCAAAAAGAATTTTGATCGCGCCCCTTCTTTTTATAAGAATCAATAAAACGGACGTTTTCCGCAAAAAGCGGTTTTTATTTTTTATCGCAGCATTCTCAAAAGCAAAGAGAAAAGAATGTATCGAAATGCGATTTTCTCCGCTTGCCCGCAAAAGTTCCTTGGGGCGCGTTGCTTTCGGCAAAGCGCCCTCTCGTCCCAAAACAAATTGTCACGCCCGAGGAGTTTAAAGATAAAAAATTTTTCCTTCTCAAACGCAGTAAGCGATCGCGTCCCGAACGGAAGATAATTATAACGAGCGCAATCATTATCTCGCGCGTAACCTCCTTTATAAGCCCGCACTATTTGTCAAGAAAGGTCCGAGCGCGGCGGCGACGAGCGGCGCGGCGTTTTACTATGGCAGTCCCGCCCCTCTTTTTTCCTCCGTTCTGTCCCGGAACCGAGGGCATCGGCGTGTTCGCAGGAAAAAAATATCAGACGGATTTCCCCAAGCGTTCTCAAATTGATCGACTTTACAAAAATGCCTTTTGGTTATAATAAGTCATAAAAAATAAGTATTTTACATATTAGAAAAAGCTTGTTATAATAAGTATGAAAGAATCGAACGGTTCTCTCACGCTTATTTTTCGTATGGGGATAAAAAACGACGCTTGAAGATATGCGCAGGCGATAGAGTGTCACAAAGGCGCGGATATAAACGTTTATCGGGAAGGAAATCTCGCCCGTCGGAAAAGGCGGCGACTTCTAAGACGACCTCAGGCGGGCATCGCCCACGGGGAAGAATGGAGCCGCGCCGTCACGGGCGCGATTGTGCTGTCCAGCGTCACCGTCGGGAAAAATTCGGTCGTCGGCGCCGCGCGGTCGTCACGAAGAACGCGCCGCCGAACCGCATGGCAATCGGGAATCCCGCTAAAATCATAAAATCCCTTTCGTAACTTTCGAACGATAAAAGAAAAAATCTTCGGTTTAGCCGTTCTCTTTCTTTTCCGCCCCTTCTCTTTCCGCAAGGCTAAACAGACTCTGCTCCAAAGTCGCACCTTTTTTCTTTCGTTTTCTCTTTGTCGAAAAAAGCCCGGGTGTGCGCTCTGTTTTCGGCGGATATTTAGGAGCCAAGAAATATTTACTTTACAAAAGTTATCAATGCCTCCTGGCGCTGAATTTGCGGAGAAAGAAATTTTATAAGGGCAGCGGCAAGAAAAATCCCTCTTTTTAAAGAGAATTTTTTATTCCCTCTTGCAATTTATCGGAAAAAGTTATATAATGAAAATACTCTTTTCCGCAACTCGATAAAAATCAGGAACGCTTTATCGGGTATCGCGGTCACCGCCGCACAGGCGAAAAGATCGACGTTTTGGGCTTCGGCACACTCGCCTTTCCCGAAGCGACGGAACAGGAAATTTATCGTCACGCGGGAGCCTGCGTTTTTTAACGGCATCTACTACTACGTTTGGATTTATCGGGCGATATTTGGGCGTTTGAACATTACAAAAACTCAGCGCTCAACGCAGACGATCGCATCGACTGCGGGCACTGCAACCGGCGTTGTCTTTATGTCGATCAAAGGAAGCGCATAAAAAAAATCGCAGCGTATTTTGAGAAAAAATAAAAGGAGAATATAAATCATGTCCTATTTAGGCGAAGAAATCAAAAAATTGGGGTTCGGGCTGATGCGTCTGCCGCAAAAAGACGGCAAAATCGATATCGAACAGACAAAAACGATGGTGGATATGTTTTTGGACGCGGGTTTTACATACTTCGATACCGCTTGGGCGTATGCGGGAAGCGAAGACGCGATTCGTCAGGCGCTCGTCGAACGCTACCCGCGCGACAAATTCCGCCTCGCCACGAAAAATGCCGCTTGGAGCAACTGTAAAACCCGTGAAGACGCCGTTTCCCAATTTGACACCTCTTTGAAACAGACGGGAGCGGGATATTTCGATTTTTATCTCCTTCACAACCTCGGCGAAAGCCGTACCCAATATTTCGACAAATTCGATTTATGGTCCTGGGTACAGGAAAAGAAACGGGCAGGACTGATCAAGCACGTCGGTTTTTCCTTTCACTCGACGCCGCAGGAATTGGAAACGATTTTGAGGGCGCACCCCGAAATGGAATTCGTGCAGCTGCAAATCAACTATGCCGATTGGGAAAACCCTGCCGTTCAGTCCCGCGCCTGTTACGAAGTTGCCAGAAAATACAACAAGCCCGTCGTCATCATGGAACCCGTCAAAGGCGGTATGCTCGCCTCTCCGCCGGAAGGAGTGAAAAAGATACTCAGCGGGGCGGAGCCGAATTCCTCCGCCGCCTCCTGGGCGATTCGCTTTGCCGCGGATCTCGAAGGCGTGATTACGGTGCTTTCGGGCATGAGCGATATCGCACAGATGAAAGACAACATCTCTTATATGAAAAATTTTACCTCTTTGACGGAAAGCGAGCGCGCGACGCTGAAAAAAGCGCAGGAAGAACTCAAAAAAATCTCCCTGATCCCTTGCACAACCTGCAACTACTGCGCGAAAGTCTGCCCGAAAAACATCGGTATCTCCGGCACCTTTACGGCGATGAATTACCTGAGCTTGTATCAAGATAAAGCTTTGGCGGCAGGACAAGAAAATTGGTTAGTCGGCAGGCATCAGAAAGAACGCGCCACCCAATGCATCCAATGCGGCAAGTGCGAGCAAGTATGCCCGCAGCATATTTCCATCCGCAAAGAGCTGGAAAGATGCGCAAAAGAACTCTATTAAAAACAAAAAAAGGAGCAAAAAATGATAGAAACCATACTCGTCAGAAAAAATCTTTCTCTCAAAATGAGGATTACCGTCAAAACTCTGATTTCCATAGGCATCGTGGCGCTGGCCGTCGTTCTTCCGCAGCTGGTGCATCTCGCGCTGGGACAGTCGGGCGGCGTACAGTGGCTCCCCATGTATCTTCCCGTTCTCCTCGGCGGCTGTCTGCTCGGCACTTGGTGGGGACTGGGCATAGGAATCGCCTCTCCTCTCGCCGGTTTTTTGATTACCTCCGCGTTCGGAAGCCCTATGCCCGCCGCGGCGAGGCTTCCCTTTATGATGGCTGAACTTGCCGTTTTCGCTTCCGTTTCCGGACTGTTTTCTAAAAAGATACTCCAAAACGCCTGGATGGCTTTTCCCGCCGTCTTGCTGGCACAGGTCGGCGGCAGAGCGAGTTTCCTTCTGCTCGTCGCCGTTTTTCAAAATATCGCGCCCTTTACGGTCGGCGCGGTCTGGTCGCAGATTCAGGCGGGGCTTTTGGGAATGCTGTTGCAGGCGGTTGTCGTCCCGTTTCTCGTAATGGGTCTGAAATTTCTTTTGGACAGGGACAAAAAGAATGACTGATCTGGAACAGGCGAAACTGAATTTAAACGGACATACGCTTTCCCTCTGTAAAGGCGAACATCGTATTACCTGCGACAAGCGCGGCATTTCTCCGATGGTAGACCTCCTTTGCGGGAACGTTTCTCTAAGCGGATGGTCGGCTGCGGATCTCGTCGTCGGAAAATCGGCGGCTCTGCTTTTCGTCTATGCACAAGTCAAAGAAGTGTACGGAAAAGTATTGTCCGCGGAGGCCGAGAAAGTTTTGAAAGAGCACGGCGTCCCCTGTTCCTTTGAAACGCTTGCGCCTCATATTATCAACCGAAGCGGAAACGACATCTGCCCTATGGAAAAACTCGTCAAAGACGTCGAAAATCCCGCCGTCGCCTTGGAAATTCTCAAAAAAGCTCTATATGGATAAGCACGATATGCAAAGAAAGCGCAAAGAAAATCTTTGCGCTTTTTCTGTTATGGCGAACTGTCTTGCGGTAGTTTACCCCCGATACTACGATAACTTTGCCCGATAGAAAAAGCAGCCCGAAGGTGTCTTCGAGCTGCTTTTTTCAAGGTTTTCCCTTTTAGCCGACCTGATAATAGAGTATGAGAAAAATAACCGAAATTGCAATAAACGCACCGCCTACGACGAACATATAAAGGACGTTTCTCTTTTTTTCCTTTTTCGCCTGTCTGTACTCGTAAAAATCCTTGTATTTACGTTTGGAAATATCCTTTCGCAGAGCGTCGAAGAGCATGACGAACGCATAGCCGAGCATATCGAACGCGCCGCCGTTGCCGGCGAGCATAATCACGCCGATACAGGCAAAGCATATGCCCGTCACGAAAAAAGCGTCGCACAAAATCTGAAACACTTTCACGGCGTCCGTTTGAGAAAAGATGTTTTTAAAACACAGGATGACAAAAGCAAGCGCAAGGCCTACCGCCGAGGCTATCGAATACCGCAATATGTTCTTTTTCATAATCCTCTATCTCTCGCTTCGATTTCGGCTTTATATTTTTCGAATTCCGCGTCGTTGCAGTAGATCATATGTCCGGGCAGGATTTCCTTCATCGTGGGCTTATCCACGGAATAATCGTGTTCCGCAATGGGATTGTAAACGATTCTCTTTCTGCCCTTTTCATATTCGGGGTCGGGCAGGGGAATCGCCGACAACAGTGATTTCGTATACGGATGAAGCGGGTGTTCGAAAAGTTCGTCGGAGGAAGCAAGCTCCACCAATTTACCGAAATACATGACTCCGATTCTGTCCGAAAAATATTTTACGACCGACAAATCATGCGCGATAAAAAGTATCGTCAGACCCAGCTGTTCCCGAAGGTTATTTAAAAGGTTTATCACCTGTGCCTGAATGGAAACGTCGAGAGCCGAAATAGGTTCGTCCGCTATGATCAGTTCGGGATTGAGGATGATGGCGCGAGCGATGCCGATACGCTGACGCTGCCCGCCCGAAAATTCGTGCGGATACCTGCCCGCGTGTTCGGCGACCAATCCCACGAGATCGAGCATCTTATACACTTGCTCGTCAATATACTTTTTATCCCTTACGCCGCGAATGATCAGTCCCTCCGCAATGATCTCCCTCACCGTCATGCGGGGATTCAAGGACGCGATCGGGTCCTGAAAAATCATCTGCATTTTGTTCATGATCCTGTCTTTTTTGGCAAAGCGTACTTTTTCTTGCAGTTCCTTTTCCAGAGCTTCTTTTTTTCCCTCGTCGCTTTCCGCGGCGATGAGAGGCTCGTATTCCGCTTTTACGCTCTGCGCCTGCGCCTCGGCATAGAGTTTATTGCAGTTTTTGTGATCGTATACGGCGGATTTGATATTTTCCGTCTGCGCCTTTATGACGGCGTGATACGCTTCCTCCGCCTTTTTCAATTCTTCCGCATACTCGGGATTGATCTCCGTGACGCCGCTCTTTTTATCCTTTTTTATAAGGGCGTTTATCTCGCGTGATTTCTTTCTGTATTCCCCGGCAGCGGTCTTTACGGCGTCCTTATAAGAGCGTGTGCCCGCGCCGATGCGCTGCCCCTTAAAGTAGACGTTTCCCGATGTAATATCGTATAAACGGATGATGGAACGCCCCGTCGTGGTCTTACCGCAGCCCGATTCGCCGACAAGACCGAACACCTCGCCTTTTTTTATCTCAAAACTGACGTCGTCTACGGCTTTCAGTTCCTGTCCGGGACCGATTTTAAAATATTGGCAAAGGTGTTCGACTTTTAAAAGAACTTCGTCATTCTTCTTTTCCATCGCTCTTTCTCCTCGCTTGTTTCATCCTCGCTATTCTGTCCGTAACGGCCTTGGGGGGATCCACCCTGGGGGCGTTGGGATGCAGCAGCCACGTCGCCGCAAAGTGCGTATCGGAAATCTTAAACATGGGCGGCTGTTCCTCGAAATCTATCTGCATCGCGTATTTATTTCGCTCCGCAAATGCGTCGCCCTTGGGCGGATAGATCATATTCGGCGGCGTGCCGGGGATGGCTTCCAGCTTTTCCTTCGTATCCAAATCGGGCATGGATGACAGCAGCGCCCAGGTATAGGGATGCGCCGGCGAATAGAACACGTCCTGCGCCGTGCCGATTTCCACGATCTTGCCCGCGTACATGACGGCGACCCTGTCCGCCATATTGGCAACCACGCCCAAATCGTGCGTGATGAAGATGACGGAGAGCTGTCTTTCCGCCTTGACCTTATTGATCAGTTCCAAAATCTGGGACTGAATCGTAACGTCGAGCGCAGTCGTGGGCTCGTCGCAGATGAGAATATCGGGGTCGGCGGAGAGCGCGATGGCGATGACGATCCTCTGACGCATCCCGCCCGAAAATTCGAAGGGATATTGCTTAAATCTCTTTGCGGGATCGGGAATCCCCACTTCCTTCAAAAGTTTCAGCGCGCGTATCTTCGCCATGCTCCGCGTAACTTTATACGCGACGCCCGACGCCTTCGCTTTGAGATAATCGATAATATCGACCGTTTTGCCCTCGAAATCGGGAACGACCGTCGCCTTGACGTCCGCTTCCAATTTACGCTTCATTCTCGTAACGACGCTGATGATGTCCGCTTCCGCCGCTTCCAGATCGACGAGATTTTTTTCCGAAATCTCATAATCGGGCGTTTTCCCGCCCGCCGCTTTTTTGTCGTACCGCGCTTTTTGCGTCCGATACCTTTTTTCTTCCTTCTCGTTTCTGACAATCCCGTTGAAATAGAGCTCCACCGCCGATTTCAGACTCGAAGCAAACGTATACGAAAGATTGTCTTTTACGACTTCCAGTCTGTCGATCGCCTTTTCCACGGCCTCGACGATCCGCTGCGCAGATTCTTTGATCTCGTTTTTGTCGAGAGTATCCTTTTCAAAGGCGTTCAATTCCGCTTCGATGATCCCGATCGCGGTCTTTTTTGCCTCCACCGACCTCTCGTAAGAATATCGGATGCCCTCTTTCGCCAGACGGATAAAATCGAGCATAAAATTATCGTCGAGATATTTGCGCAAAAAGACATTCAGCTCGGGAATGGGCAGATCGGGCAAAGGATCTTTGGAAAAGGTCACGTAATATCCCATTGCAAAGAAATTGGGCATGGGATAATCGACCGCTTCCGAAAGAATTTCCTTTACCTTTTCGAGCGCTTTGCCCGCGGCGGCAAAGTCCGCTTCCGCGTCTTTCGACTCCGCCCGGTTGAACAGACGCCGCATTAGATCGGCAGCCCTTTTTACGAAAGGAACTTTCACGATCTTTTTTATCTCGCTAAGGAGCGCGCCGAGTTCGTCGGCCCGTTCGCGCACGACGTATTTTTCGAAACTGCGGGAAGCATAACGAAGTATCTCGTTGATATCCCTGCGCAAGTCTTTATAAGCTGCTTTTTCGATGCGGAACAAGACGTCGTCTATTTCCGCCAAAGCGTCGTTCGCCGCTTCCTTGGCTCTGTTATATGCGTTTTCGAGTTCGAGATGTTTATACTCGAACTTATCAAAATCGTTACATTTGCGCTTGTTTTCCTCTTTTATGAGGCTATCGTCTTTGGCGCCGCGCGCCTCGTCCATGCATCTGTTGACTTCCGCGAGCGTCCTGTTGAATTCCCTGCGCGACTCTCTTTGGTTTATCTTGCCCTTGATGAGCATGGCCTCGGTGAGCTGTTTTCCCACGCGCATGATGGGATTGAGGCTGGACATGGGGTCCTGAAAGATCATCGCGATTTTATCGCCGCGGATCTTGTGAAAATCCTCTTCGCTGATTTTCATCAAATCCTGTCCGTCGTAGATGATCTCGCCGCCCTCTTTGATGGCGTTGCCCGCGAGAATCCCCATGATGGCGCGGTTCGTCACCGATTTTCCCGAGCCGCTTTCTCCGACGATGGCGAGCGTTTCTCCCTTGTGAAGGTCAAAACTTACGTTTCTTACCGCCTGTACTTTTCCTCCGTCCGTCCTGAACGAAATTTTCAGAGCGTTTACGGAGAGTTTTACTTCTTTTTCTTCCATTGTCATCCCTCCGTTCCTCTCAATGAAGGATTAAACGCATCCCTCAGGCCGTTTCCGAACAAGTTAAAGCTGAGCATGAGCAAAGCAAGGAAGATGGACGGAAACATAATGATGTGCGGGAACGTAGACAGATACGGCTGTCCCGAAGCGAGCAAAGTCCCCACACTCGTTAGATTTCCCGACGAAAGATTGATGATTCCGAGATAACTAAGATTTGTTTCCGAATAAATCATGCCCGGAATAATCAAAACACAGCTCGTGATCAAGGTACCTAAGGCATTGGGGAAAATATGTTTGAACATCAGCCGTCCGTCTTTTGCTCCCAACGTTCTGGCGGCAAGTACATACTCCTGATTCTTATAGCGATAGAATTGCATTCGGGTAGTCCCCGCCATCCCTATCCATCCCGTTAGAAAGAATGCGATAAACAATACCAACATCTGGCTGTTCATAGACATATAAAGCTGCAAGAGAGTAATGACGATCATAAACGGTATCGCGGCGAGGATGTCCGAAATTCTTTCCATAACAAGATCCGTCTTGCCTCCGTAATATCCTTCGATGGAACCGTATATCGCTCCTACCAAAAGGTTGACGGAGGCAACCACTAAAGCGAATATGAAGGAAAACCTTGCGCCCGACGCAAGACATGTGAAGATGTCTTGTCCCGTATTGGTCGTGCCGAACAAAAACATGGGCTCCGTAATGCCGTCTTTGTTTACATAAGAATGATTATAAATGTAATATTCGTAATAATTGACTCTTACTTCCCATCCTGTATCCTTGGAGATGGCGTATTCGTATTCCACGCCCTCGGGTTCGGGAATTCTTAAAGATTCGTAATGATCGGGTCTTTCTTCACCCGCCGCGTGAGATTTATAAACGGGAATAATGTCGCCGTTTTCATCATATACGGTCTGCGTTCTGCCGTTTACGCGTTGAGTTTTATAATAATAATTTGCGTCCGTTTTATCCTGAACAGATTGCGGTCTGTCTTTCGCTGCAACCGTCGGGTATATAATTTGCCGTTTCGTTTCATTTTGATACTGCTGTATACTTTGATACTCCGACTCTTTGAGAAGCATATAAATACAGCCGTTGGAATGATAGGAATCAAGCCGGAAAGAATACATACCGTCCTCCCCGACGGTATATTTCTGTTTTTTGACGGCGTTATGTCCCGTTTCCTGTCCCATGGCATAAAATTTTGTAAAGGATTCTTTATTGAGGCTTTTCGACTCACAGCCGTCCCAAAAGTTTGTATTTTCAAACCAAGTGTTCTTAGGAAGGGTAAATTTGAAATAGGAATCTTTATAGCCTACGGTATAAGGAGTACATATCGGCGCAATAATGGCGTACAACAACAAAAAGATGATGATACACGCGGCGA